>Ga0182030_10002515_pt1 | contig 38894 bp, 41 predicted proteins | sample 812S3MmetaG_FD_121299 | JGI IMG/M metagenome (GOLD analysis project Ga0182030, IMG submission 121299) | Permafrost microbial communities from Stordalen Mire, Sweden - 812S3M metaG (Illumina Assembly) | ecosystem: Environmental > Terrestrial > Soil > Wetlands > Permafrost | place: Sweden...
GCAGTCACTAATGGCCTGACTCCTCGTAAGATCCTCGATTGTTTTAAAAAATCTGTGGGGTATACAGGTACTTTTGTTTAGATATCAATCGAGGACTTTGAAGATATGTTAAGACAGACTGGCGTGACGGATGAGTCGGCCAAAAATGGGAGTAAAATTATACACCTTTTTCTGCAACTTGGAACCCCTAGCGATGGCGGGAAGAGCCTAGTGAAGAGTCTATCGGTGAGTCCTAGTAAAGTTATGCTGTAAAAGGATCTATGCGCTAATTAGGGGTAATAGATTTTGGATGAAGATGAACCAGAGATCACATGGGGTGCGTATTGTAAGATTGCACAAGCTTCTGGTGATTTTATGAGACAGGACTGAGAGTTAGTCCCCAATCTAGCAAGAAAGCTTGGTTGTAGGTATATAAGGGAAATTAACCTTGTGCGGAACGCCTGGTGGTAGGAGGAAAGAGCTGATCAAGCTTATTCAATGGGAGTTTCTTTTTTAAAAATCGTACGAGTATATGGCAGCTCCTTCCTCATCGTTTTAGCTTTCCAAATGTCTTTCACTTGTGATGGCTTACGCAGGACTACCTTTTGCCTGCTTTTCAGAGCCCCACGTACACAACGAACACCTAACGCATCCGGGTAATTACCCCCCGCGACAGTGTAATTTTCCTCCCCGACAACCAATCTCTTCCCATCCTCACCCCAAGTGTCCTTAAACTCCCCAATCAGAAATTTGATCCTGCTCCTCCAACTGAAAGTCCACCACTCCCCTGGGTTTTCCTTAGCTTCCCACTCCCTATACCACTTACTGCCCACTTCTTCCCCTCCAAAATACATTTTCAAATACAACCCCACAAAATCAAAATACATTTCCTCGACCAGCTCGCCCAATATTCTTAGACACCGTTCCCTCTTCCCGTCTTCACAGTTATAACACACGCTATCCCCTTCACAAAACACCCCCTTAACACACCGCTGACGAAGCCTCCTCTCCCATCTCGCAAGCTCTTGAAATCGTTTTCTTCGCGTTCGTAAAGGGGCAGGGGGATAAGGATCGTCGAGACTCCAGATGCAGATTGTACGAAGCTGTTCTATAGCAAGCAGTTTCCGAATCTCGAGGTACGAGATGTAACCATTGACGACTTGGCAGGAGCGGCAGCGGTTTAGGAATCCGCAGGTGTAGCGGCAGGTATTGATGCCGTCGAAAGCACATCTAATCTGGGTCTTGAAATGGTATAAGAGCCTGGTGAGGCTGTAGAAGGTGTGTGGGGTGACGGTGAACATTGTTGGTGGAATAGGAGGTGGGATATATGAGTATCTTGGTGAATTACCAAAAAAAAAACTTTATAATGATTATAACTATTTTAAAGAATTATCAAAGAGAAGAAAATAAAACATTAATTTAAATATATTTGAACTGGATCTAGAATCTTTGTGATATCGGTTTATCCATAGTTGTCGGTCTGTGGTTCTCTTTTTATTGGGTCCCACACTTGTCAATGTTCATTTTATAATACCAACTAGGTACACAATCAGAAATCTTAAATTTGGATTTAAACAAGTGCCTTTCTCTAATGTTTAAAATTGTGATACATTGAGACAAAGGAGACTTCTGCCCCTGCTAATTGTGTCAAATTTTTTTAGGCAATCAAACATATACAATTTGGGAACTAAGCAAGCCCCTTTTTGTTAATATTCACCCTCACCAATTTTTGTAGCTTTGATTGTCTCAAATTTTTTGAGACATTGAAGTAGAGGAAAGTGTCCAACAATAGTAATTGTGTTAGACAATTTCAGACAATTAGATTTGGACTTAAGCGAGCCCCTTGTCCTTAATATTTACGCTATGATTTCTAGCTCTGATTGTCTGAAATTGTCTAGCACATTGAAGTAGAGGACATATTTTTCACTCTTGATTGTGTTAAAAATTTCCAGACATTGAAAATAGGCAAATTGTATCTTCTCAACTACTCAGCTTTGAATGTGTAAAATTATATGAGACAAGTAGGCAGAGTAAACATTTACCACTTGTAATTGTCTCAAAAACTTCCAGACAATCAGAAACCAAAATTTCACCTATTTGGAAATATTCAGCTTCATCTTCACCACAATTCACCTCCATAATTTGCCAAATTACATTAAGTTAGAGCCCTAGGAGGTGTATATAAACTCCAAGCGGACAGCTCTCTCCCACCAAAACTTCCATCCGCTTTACGCCTCAAACTGTCTGTTTATCTGCCAGCCCCTCCTCGAACATGAGAACACATGGAGGAAAAGGTCACCACAGCAGAATTGGCCGAAGGATTGGAAGAGCATGAGCGAAGAACTTTCAATTTTCAGCGGACACGCCATCGGTCTCCCAACACAACAGAAGCCAATGCATTAGCCAATCCTCCTCACTGCACCACATGCACATGCACTCATGAAGGGGCCGACGATAATCCAAGACAACAACAGTCGTCAAAATCGAAATTCAACGACATTTCACAGTTCCGCCACGATTCAAAACTCCGCAACAATCTGGAGTTACACAACGTTGATGGGAATCGCAGCCATCGTTGGCCTCAAAGACATGTACAGTTCACTGACGACAGAGATGTTATCCCTGATATTCCTCCTCCCCATAGCCCGGCCCGTCCTGAACGCTATCAGCAACCTCATGTCACTGAGGAATCCGAGGAATCTGATTGTGCAGAAGAGGACAAGCATTCTAGAGCCCCTGCTCCACAAACTCCATCACATATAGCCCAGAATGCCTCTGGGAGCTGCCTTGAGTTTGAAGATGGTACTCGTGTTTACCAGGACAAAGAAACAAACATTTATTACATGGTTCGAGGAACAGGCGCTCGCCAGCCCAAGCGCAAGCCTACAGTACCCCCTCGACCACTACCTACAAGCAAGAAACGTGGCTCCTTCCTACTCAATGACGGCCGCGGAGCGCTTTTTGGTCCTCCCATGTCTCACCAAGAGGCGCTTCAAGCTGCTGAGGACCCTAAGCACAGAGAGAAGCTTGAGCTATTTGGAGCACCAACCCTTCGCCGTGCTTACGAAGACGCACACCCATCTTCAGCACCGCCGTCCGTAAAGCGGCAGCGAACTACCGCCACCACTTACCAACCCCCAGAAACTCCACAAACGCAAACCCGAACTTCTCGTCCTACCTCCCAACCTTCATCCCCGACTTCGGCACAGATGACACCAGGGGAACTGAAGCGCCATTTGGGCCTGCACAAAAACCCACGATACCCCTTCATTAGAAAAGTGGACAATGCCCCGGACATTAAGAGAAACGAGGTTCCAATGCAGCAGGATAAGGTCGAGGGAGATGAGAGTTCTGAGGAGGATGTTGAGATTTAGTGGTTATAGCGGTGTGGCGGGGTGACGGAACGGGTAGGTAGAGGGTTGGACTGATATGCGCATATTTTATCTGATGAATTTGGGTTGGGTGAATGCGCGATGGGGGTTGAAGCATTCTCTAGAATAAAGGCGTTGATCAGATGGAACTTTCCAAGTATGGCGGTGGCAAGATAGCAATGGGCTGGAAAGTATTTGATGGGTTTGCGTTAATTTGAAGATGAAAGCGATGATTTGAAATGAAAAGCGTTGTTTTACCTACTTATTAGTTGTATCACCGTCTTCACACTCTTGTAGCAATCCTTGAATGCGGACACTTGATTTCGAAGTCTCGTGGTTCAATTGAGTCATGCCATTATGCCCAAATGTCATTCCCAGAGACACCTATGCATGATATAATCGGAGAGCTAATGCACAAATGCCCATCTCCAAATACCAGCCAACAACACCATTGTTCCACTCCCCACGTACAACCAAGCGAACGAGCAATCTATTTGTCCTTCTTCTTGCTCGCACCCTTGACCTTTGCCGTACCTCGGAGAGTCTTTTGTCGGTTCTTGCGTTGCTTGCCTGTATCATAATCAGTACTTATCCATAGACCCATACCCATAGATTCCGTGCTTGCTGGAGAGAGAACATACGCTGTTGTCTACTAGGCTTCTCAATCTTCGACGCGAATCCCACACGAACCAATCTGTAATGAGGCTCAAACTTCTTCAGCGCCTCAGGCGAATCATAGATGAGCGCGAAACCCGTCGTCTTTCCACCACCAAATTGAGTCTGGAGACCGAAAACGTTGACTTGGTCCTTGTTGGCCTTGTAGAGTTCGGCGAGTTTGCCTCGGAGTTCGTCCTTGGAGATGTTGGCGCGGTTGGGGTGGAGGATGTCACTGTACCATCATTATTAGATCCCGTTTTTCAATTGAGAAGCAATTCCAACGGTATCTCTGTCATCGGAAGGAGACGCAGATCGTTGCAACTTACACAACCATTTGCTTGCGGCCGAGGAGGGGGTTTCGAATGAATTTGCGCGTGCGCAGAGTGATGGGTTGCTCGCGGTCCGCCATGTTTGCGAAGATGAGAATCGATCGATCCAAAAGTCTGCCTGCGATGAATTATCGAGACAGATGTCGGGAGGATTAGTGGTCGATGAGAAGTCGCTGTCGTTGAAGAGGCTCGAAAATTGAAGTTCTCGATGGTCGAAAATGCGCTAAAGTCGGATGAGGTAAGCGAACGCACCAAGAAATTGAATGAGGGCAAGAACCCCACGCTCTAAAGTCACGCGGAAACAAGTAACGTGATTTTTGGATACATCCTCTTACAACTTTTGCGAATTCTAAGGAGCATCTTAAGGAGATGAGCTGTGCGATGAGTGTCTATGGGGATGGAGAACCAATTGTCTCCAGGGGCGAGGAAGCAACTGGACAGATTTTGTCGTCAATATCTTCAACTTCAGCTCGACCTCGACTACCCGGATGATGCGCATCTTAGAAACGATGCTTTCCAACAATCTCTATATGCGAGACTTTTCAAGGAAGATTCGCTCAAATATCCTGCTCCTCAAAGATACCAACTTCGGGTATTGAAAGAGCTCACAAAACGAATCGAGGAGAGTATCCAAGATTGGGAAGAGCAAGTATGCCATCAAGATAGCAAATGCAATTTTCAAATTCATCAGTCTGACTATATGTCAATCTCAGGGCATCTCAGATGATCTCATGAATCATCTCTCTACTCTCTTCTCTTCATGTATCCCTTCCGAAGCAACTTCTGTGCAGCAAAAATCATACGTGACCTACACACTCTCGACCCTCCCATCAACTCGCGACAGAGTTCCTACTATCACCCTCCTCGAAGCTCGGAATTTAGTCGCGGCTTCAGGAACAACCGGCCTCCGAACATGGGAAGCTGCACTCCACTTCAGTACCTACCTTCCCCAGAACCCATCCCTGATATCCGGCAAATCCGTCCTCGAACTCGGCGCCGGAACCGGGCTTCTCTCTATCCTCTGCGCGAAATATCTCAGAGCCTCGCACGTGCTGTGTACTGACGGCTCGGAATCCGTGGTTGAAGCTCTCCCTACGAATCTTTACCTCAATGGGCTGGAAGGGTCGTCCGTTATTAGGACTGGGGAGCTGATATGGGGTCATGCTTTGGTGGGAACCGAAGATGCGCAATGGAATTCAGGTAGGAAGATTGATGTTGTGCTAGGAGCGGATCTCACCTACGACAGCGCTGGTTTTCCAGCCCTGATATCCACGTTCAACGAACTCATAGGTCTGAATCCTGAAGTGAAGATCTTGATTACGGCGACGGTGAGGAATGAGCGGACTTTTAAGAGGTTCGTGGAGACGTGTAGCAAGAGGGGATTGGTGGTCAAGATGATGGAGTGGGAGGTTCCTCACCCTGGGAAGCAAATGGGTCCGTTTTATGATGGGGCAGTGCCAATTCGGATTTGTGATATTAGGAGGGAGGGAGAGGGTGGTTGAGGGGTATCAGGGTCTAGGGTTTGGCCCTCGCGTCATTCAGTCGAAGCAATGCATAAAGTCTCAAACCAAGCTCCATATTCCAACGCCTGGCTTCCAGCGCTCCCCACTTCACTTTTGGCAACCATTAAATCAGCTCTTGTGAGGAACCTGTGGCAATTGAGTAAGGTGTGAGATAAGCCCATTAAATTCTATAGACATGCATCGTGCAAGAGCTTGAATCTCTCGCAAACCCAGCGACATTACCATAATATTTCATCGTATACGCATAGAAAGTATCTCAGCACAAGCTCCACGCCCAACTCCGGCAGGCAAACCTAACCATATTGACACCTGATCCGTCATAAATCGTAAACCCATAATCCCCTTCTCACATTCCCTCCGTTCCTAAGTATCATCGAACCTCTCCCATGATCCGTCAATCCTATCCTATGCCGAACCTCATAACAGCGCACCAACAGCCATCGCCGCAACCCCCACTCCTGCCATTATCCCTCTCCCTAACCTAGCCCTCCCCCCTTCCGCACCAGCAACCTCGCCTCCCCCCGGAACAACCGGTTCATGCCACCCACAATGCATATACGTGCCCATCGTAACACAACTCCAATACGTCGTCACGTGCCATTTCTCCTGCAATCCCAGACTCACGTCCTCTAAACTCGGGGGTGTCGTAATTACCGACTCCGTTCCCGAGGAAACTGCTGACGTTGTGTGTAAAGAGATAGATGATATGGTCGGTGTGACAGAAAATGAGGCTGACACAGACAAGGCTGAATCCGATAACGCCGAGGCTGGATCGGAAGCGGTACGTGGGACAAAAGTCGTGGACAATACTGGCGTGATGAGAGATTGAGAGGAGAAGAGAATCGCTAGCCAGAGCGGAGAAAAGGGATTAAAACGTCGCATTGCGACTTTGAAAGGCAATTATCGTGAAGGGAAAAGGAGGAGGTTGGGTATCGAAGTCTTTGGTGATGATGCTGCAGATAACGTGATGCCGGGGTACTTCGCAATGCACGTGCAAGGTTTTTATTGGTTGGATGCGGATAGCTATCTGCGTGGATTATTGGGAATGCTTGCCCTTAATGGATGGATGGCGATTGATTTGGGGAAATTTGGAGAGAGGAAGGAATGTGAGATGGTGTTTTGAGAGGTGGAGAGAGGGAAGGGAATAGTTGAGCGGGGACTAGAATATGCGGTTTTCGTAAGTGAATAATCGCCATTTTAACCTCTTTCCGGCTTTTAAGGAGGACGAATGTTTAATCATTGAATGGAATACAGTGACTGTAGATTATATGTGACTCGAATGGAATTTATGAATGTTCTCGAGGCTGCAGGAGAAATCAGAAATAATTGCTGTAGAGCGAATGAGAAGCAATGTTTTAAGAAGACTTGAAACACTGCAGGTATGCCAAGGCGAAAAAAGAGTATGCAATCCCATGAACGATAAGAATACACTTGAGTCAATCTTACACTCCTCTGCTTAGAGATGTGATTTTATTGGGCTGAGAGCCATCCTAACTGAATTGAAAGTCTGTAATGCAAGATCTTGGATGAGATTCTAGAATCCCACCTGCAACGAGGCGCCGCGACACAGAGATAGAGGATTGGAGGTCAACAAGAACAAAGCATCCTCGATCTGCTTGGTAAGAGCGAGCTCAGTTTCCTGTTAAATTTTCATGGAAGAAGAGAACGATAATTTATGGCGGTGAAAGAAAAGTTTATTATTCGGTCAATGCCCATACCCGCATCACGTGCGGTCGAGCCATGTTAAGGAAACAAGCTGGAGGAAGGAGCAGATCGTATCACCTCTTCTTGCACTAGGACCATAAGGTACGATAAGTCGTCTTTCAATATATATAAGCTCTGACTACACTAAAGTCCAGCCCATTAATGAAATGAACGCTCAGAAAACTCCGCCCCCGACATCTATCAATTTGTCGGGCATGCCAGTCATAGTCTAATAAAGACAAAGGCACTGTAATGTAGAAAGAGTTAAGCAATTACTCCGCCCTATGATATACTCGCTGTGGATGCAAAACAATCATTCATTAATCCATCCAAGAATCAAAACCTTGAACGTCTAGAATTCCTTGCGGGTAAGGACGTTTGTGACGAAGCTCGCAATCCATTCGTCCCGCCCACGTTTCTCCAAGTCTCTGCTTGGCTACTGGCTCTCTTCCTGACCCATCCAACGTCAGGTTCCGCATAATCATCATCGGGCTCCGCATCACTGGATTGTGTCAGGTCCACGACAGCATCACGGTCTACAACTTGCGAGACCTGTGAAGCACGAGGTTGGAGAGCTTTGGGTCTGCTTGGTTGTGAAATAGGCTGGGAAGCACTTATTTGCCGTGATGGCCGAGCCCATCTCTGCGAAGCCTTTGGAGTAGTTTGATCCTCTTCCTCGGAGTCTTCATCAAGAGCGGCCTTTTTCTTATTGTATTCTTTACTAATCTTGGCTGTACCTCTCGAAGATATCGACGCAGACTTCTCACGCTTGACGTCTGGCTGTGAAAGGGCCTCATAAAGCGGCAGCAATGGAGAAGATCCATCAGTAGACAGGGCTGGAGAGATACCTCGAACTCGTGATGAACCATTAACAGCCCGGCGGGATGGCAATTTTGGTTCGGAATCCGAAGCAACCCCTCCATTGGCGTCCGCATTGGCAGAGTTAGGAAGCTCCGGCTCAGCGTCAGTCATCACATCATCTGGACGGAAAGAGTCGTCCTCAAAGTTTGGACCTTTCGGTGCATCATCATTGAGTAGAGCACTATCGTCGAAAGCAATGTCGGGTTGACGGCCATGGTCACTAATCTGGCTAGTGAAGGAAGAGCCGGTCGACAACTTTGGGTATTCAACGACGACAGTTTCGCCTTTCTCGTCTACTCCGTCTAATGCGAAAGGTAACTCGGTTCGTGGTGACTGTTTTGGAGTTTGTGCGTCCATGGAGGGAGGTTCCTTTTGCTTCTTAGGCTGCAAAGCCTCCCACATTCTCTGTGCCTCTCCAATTCCCTTGCCCTTGAGCAGTTTGTGAAGTTTAGAGTTTCGCTTCTTTGATTTCTTGACATGCAGACTAGAGGCAGTCTCTGGTCCCATAGTTTCCCAGCTCCCTTCATCTTGATCGCTAGCTTGCGGTTCTTCTTCAACTTCAATTTGCTTCTCTTCTGGTTCTGCCATGACAGGCGGACTGGAAGGCTCTTGAAAACCAATCGCTTGCCAGCTGGATTGAGGCTTGGAAGGTGAAGTCGATGCTTGTCGTACACTTTCCGACGGGGGCCCGGAGGATTGCCTAGTATTCCTACTAGGACTCGAACCAATGCCATTGAATTTTGGTGAGTACGGTGGATCACTATTGATCTCGGCCATTTCTTTCCTGAGCCGTTCGAAGACGGCTACTTCACCAGGACTTTCCATGCCGTCTAGACGAATATCCCTTATAACAGAAGAAGGAACACTTGATCGAAAGCCTGCATCTTTCATCAGGCGAGATATTTGTTGCCTAGCCTCCTCAGAGACTAGAACGGAATCCGTCAGGAGATCCATCTCAACATGTGGAGTAGATTGAATCCTCGATGGCGTATTTGTGGCCTTTCCTGAGTCAGCATCGGTCAGATGTTTGGGTAATTCGGATGCTTGCTCTGGCAAATTAGATTCTTCTTGGGGCTCGACAACATTATCTAGGTCTGATAGGTTCTGATTTTCCACGGTCATATTTGACTCGATCGCGAGGCTTTTAGACTCTTCCTGAATGGATAGTTGTTCGGGATTGGATTCTTCATTGATAGACTCTTGTTGGTTGGGTTCATGCTGGATGGAATCTTGTGGAATAGATTCTTCTTGATAGGATGGTTCCTGGTTGGTCTCGTTCTCAACAGACTCTTCCGGGTTGAGCTGTTTCTCTTGCTCTGATACCTTAGGCTCGGGGACATCAGATTGTAAAGGGGTTTCAGTGACGTGTGAAAGCTGTACCTCTGCAGATTCATCTTCGTGACTGAGAGTAATAGAGTTCTCAGTCGTGTGATCAACCTTGGCCTGGGATCCATTGTCCTCGGGCGAATCTGCAACAAGATCTGCTGGGGCATTCTGAACAATTTTAGGCTCGATCAACTCATCAAACGTGATATTGAGCATGCCATCATCTTCCAAGCCCTCGTTTTGCTGATCGTCGTCCTCAGGCATCTCAAATTTATTATAGATTCGTTGTCCAGTCTCCTCGTCGTAGCACTTTTCAATCTGTTTCCGATCGCGCAACGCCAGTGTGAGCTGGAGCTCTCCTCCTTCAGGGGTTGCGATCACAATTGCGGTTCGGTATGCTGATATTTGTGGCTGCCATCTTGTGGCTTCTGACATATCAAGCTGCTTAAAAGCAATAGTCATGCCAGCTACAGTTTGTCCAACTTTAAGATCAGGTAGTATCGAAGGATCTTCAGGAAGTGGAGCCAGGTTTTCAGGGCCTTGGCTGACACCAGCAGAAGCGTCTTCCTGCAGATCGTGCATCAATTGATCATCAATTTCATCTTCGATACCCTCTGGAACTATAGAATCCTGTGTTGGTTCTCCATAAGAAGCATCCATGGAATAATGCTGATCACTGGGCTCATACGAATCATTTAGATACTCTTGTTCTTCGGCATAGCTATGTTTGCCTTTGCGTTGTTGTCTCTGCTTCTTCGAAGGTCGTTTTTCCTCGTAGTGTTGTCCTTTATCTCGTAGTTTTCGCTTCCTCTTTGGACCTATATATTGCTGCTGAGAGTCCCAGCGTTGGACAAAGGGGAAAGGCGGTTCGCTCAATTCAACTCCCTCTTGACAGCATTCTACAGCTCGATAGATCACCTTGTCTCTCCACGCATTAGGATCCTCTGATTCCTCAATAGCTTCCAGGGTATCATCTGCAGGCTTTGGAGTTACAAGAGGTCTAACATCTTTCATGAGGTCATTCCGCAATTTATCCTCGTCCTTCTTGGTTTTCGGATTTTTTAATCCCAAGGCACCAAAGAGGAGACGACGTCCAGCACCTACATCTAGTTTCGCTCGACGCGCAGGAGCCGGGTTGCTTTTCGCTGATTCTGCGGAAGGAGTTGTTGGCTTGGATGGCGCCGAGATATCCGTGGCAGCCTCTGGTAGGGGTTGAAGGTTTTTAGATTCCGTTATTGTAGGCTGTTGTCCTTCTAGGTTGGGTGTAGGCTCGTCGACTTCTGGCGCAGAATCGAAAAGTGGCCCACGAGCCGAACTTGAAGGTTGGGAATCAATTTGTTCTTCGCGGACCATGGACGAAGATTTCGAAGCTTTTGTTACTAATTCTCGATCAACGTCAACGCCACCAGACGCAATCGATGAGAGGAGTTCTTCACGTCGAGCCTCAAATTCTTCAACTTTTGCAAGTGCTCGGCCAGTTGTCTCGGTCATCTGTTCTGATATCTTTCTAGACCTAACTTTATCAAGGGCCGTTGAGGCGTCTTCGCACGAGACGTCAGGACTCAATTTCAACTGACTGAATTCTGAGAGTGTTGTTCCGGCAGGCAGGATTCCTTTTTCTTTATATCTATGCAGTGCGTTGGCATTCTTTCTGCGTAGATTTCTCTCCCGTGTGGATTTCTTCCCTTGTCCTGGAGTGACCTTCATGGTAGACTCTGGTTTATCTTTCGCTGAAGACGATATGCCCTTCTTGGAAGTTGCTGAAATTGTAGAACTTGGTTTGCTTGAAGTCTCCTCGGTTGGTTCGTCATCGCTGGAAGAGTCGCTCGAGGAATCACTGTCACTATCTGACGTTGATGCTTCCGTTACATCCACTTTGTCCGAATCTTCGTTGGTAAAAGAACTGTCACTTCCACTGGAGCTTGTCTCATCACTGGAATCGTCACTATTTTCTTCGGTGCTTTGCAACTCGGATTCTTTGTCGATGAAAGGAGTCGATGTAAGTCCATTAGATAGAGACCCGTCCTCAGAGAATTTGACACTCTTATTGCTGATCACCGAGCTTCTTGAGCTTGGTCGTGGCCGACTTGGGGAGCGATTCAACGCATCTGCCATGACCGATAATGCCTTGCCAGATGAAATTGAGCCTTGAGGCAACCCGTGATGGTCGTAAAAGCCAATAACAGAATCCGCACTCTCATCAGGCTCAACCTGCATGCTGTCATTCAACTCCTCCTTTATGGATGGACGAGCTTTCGACCGAGTTTTGGGAACTGCCAAAATTCGACTTTCTTGTGAAGTTTCAGTAATGGAACCCTTAGATTTCATTGGTACAAATCCTCGAGTCAAAGCTTCATATGCTTCTCCAACATCACCATCGGTTCCTTCCAAGACGTATTTGCAAACCGCGGGTGTCGACTTAGGAAAGGCTGAGTGTAACTTACGGATACTAACCTGGGTTGCTTTGTTGTGGATGCCTTGAAGTGCAGGCTCATCAGAGTCTTCCTCATCCTCTTCCTGGCTATCAGACTCTTGATCCTCTTGTTTCTCGTCTGATTGTTCGTCTGCGGATTCCGCCTCCTCCGAATCATCACCAGTATCCGTGTCGGCGTCCACATCTGATTTCTCCTTGTCCTCCTCACCTTCACCAGGAGCAAAGTCTTCATCATCTTCGGAGTCATCATCATCAAATTCGGCGTGAAGAACCAATTGTCGGTTGTTACTACTCTCTTCATTTTCCGATTCAGTGTCTGCCTCCTCCTTCTCCTTTAAGGCCAATGCACCCTCATCATCGTCCTCGTCCTCATTATATGTGACTCTACGTCTCTTTCTTGGAGGTATGTTTACCACAGGTCGATCAGCTGGTCTTCTCAAAAGAGGCCTTCCAAATGCAAGTCCATCTACCAAATGTTTTCCATCTGACGAGATCTGATGTCTGCCAGATATCTTTCGTATCTTCAAATCGTGTGTAAGAAGAGGTCGAATGCTACAAAAGTCAGTTCCAATGGTGCCCATCATATTATAAATCATAACCCACATAACCTCATCGTCCTCCTTGAAGACCTTTCCCACTGGTTGCCAATGCAAACACTCGAAATTAACCCCATTGCTTCCCTTCAGTTCTACAGCGTAATCCTCAAACCCCCATTCTCCAGACTCAATAGGAATAGCCTCATTGACTTGTTCTAACAATTGAGAGATGGTAGATGTATCTGAGTCTACATTCCAGACAACTGGGGTTTCTGGAAGGGCATTACGCCTCACAGTAAGTCGTAGTCTCATTGTGACACCGGGAAGGGCCTCGCTCTTAGAGGGAACGGTCCGTAGGGAGGCGAAGCGCAGTGTGGGGGGAGTGATATCTGGAGAAAACGCGCTGCTGTAGACGCGTTCGAAATTTATTGCTGCCCCACCTTCTTGACCAAGAGCCAATCGCTCTCGCTTAAAACATTAGTCAGCATCAAGGCCGAATTAGGCCTCGGCTCAAGAGGGGGGGACTTTAAGAGCTTTCTCTCCATACTTCACCCTCATGTCACAGGAAGATTATCCTGTAGAGTTTGTTTTAGACAGTATAGAGGAAATTATGGCTCATTCAAAGCAACCAAAAGTCATGTAAGTCTTCTCTGAAATATCCACAATATGTTCCCGAGAACTAACCGAGCTCCTAGACTTTTTGATATTGGGGGAGTTTGTGTCAGTAAAGAGTTACTTTTCTTCTGATTGCTTATTTTGCTTTGGAAGGGATGTGTTTGGAAATAATTGGTCAAGTGATCTTATATTTTCGATGTTGAAAGTCGAGAAGCCTTGGGACTGGATTTCTTTCCAGTATGAAAGAAGACTCAAAGCTAGAGTTTAAATACATGGATACTCTTCTCTTTGAACCTTATTCAAGAGATATTGTGCTTGTGTACAGAGATATGATCCATTGCAGAGCAATGCAATATTAAAGTCTTGCTCAATATAGTCTTAGAATCGACATGTCTTTCTTGCGACATATCTCTAGACCCAACCATACAAACTCATGTCTCCTCTTTTAACGCCCACCTCAGGTCGTCTCCCCCTTCCAAGCAATTCTCGACTACGAACTCTCTCACAATATCCCACCAGGGTGGGTAAACAACTGCATATCCAAAACCAAACCCTATGGATACTGGCACCGTCTCGAGCGTGGAGAAATGCTCATGGATGCCACCTGGTTTCGCGGCTTCAACTCCGACCTCCACAATCCTGAACTCTGGGAAACATTCTACCAGCAAGTACGAACCAAAAACCTCGCTCTCCCCGCTAAAACTCCACCTCTACCTCAAATTGATGGCGAAGCTCTCTTCTGGTCCATGATGGCCGCTTCCCGAGCGCCTGATCCTTGGAGTTCGTTCCCTTGTCCCCTTCCCACCCGTTCTCTAAATGTCTTCCGTATCCATTCCCGAAACTAACAACACTCAGTGTTTCCCGCCCTCACCAACCTCCGAAAATCAGGACGCTACATCCTAGCTACCCTCTCCAACACCATGATCTTCCCCCCCGAGCACCCCTACTCCAGCGCTCAGGTAACAGATTCCGTGCCCTCGTCCTTCGACGTTTTTATTTCGAGCGCGCATGTTGGGATGCGGAAACCTGATCCTGTTATTTATACGCACGCTATTAGAGAACTAGACGCTTACTCCAGGGCGCATGGAAAAGGACCCGTAAGTTGCACCCTCCTAGTTTTGTTTAATCTGGAATTGTGGGTAAGGGGATGCTGATTAGGTATGTGTAAATAGGTAGAGCCTTCCGATATACTCTTCCTAGACGACATAGGCGAGAACCTAAAAGCCGGCAAAGCTGCCGGGTTTCAGACGATAAAAGTAGGGTTAGGGAAGGCGTTTGAGGCGGTCGATCAGTTAGAGGAGATTACGGGGTTAAAGTTGGCAGGGGATCATCCGAGGGTGCCTGTTGTGCCCAAGGTTTGGAAGGAGGGTGGTGCGAAATTATAGATTGTAGAACAGCGCTTGCATTCAATGTAATGCTGGTTCTCATTTCCCTGATGATTGTTTGCCTCGGATTTGCACAATCAACTCAAGAGTTCAAGAGAGCAAGTAGGGATATAAACAAATCCATTTGTATTAAGACAGAATTTATACAAGTCATCAGCTCATTAAAAAGCACACGCAATCCCCAAAAACACCCCATCATTAACGCAACCGTAATCCAAACTCCTACTCTCCCCCTCCCATACCTCCTAAAATCAAACTCTCCAATTCCCAAGGACTCAAGGTACTTCGTCTCCTACTCGCTCTCCCACCCTGTCGTCCTGGAGCCTTCCGTTTCCTAGCCCCTATTTCTTCCGCACTGGGCGTTTCACGCTCGGTCTTCGTTGGCTCGATATCTTGATCCCTCTTGGGTGGAGGAGGCATTAATCGGACGGCGTCTACGTTGTCGGTTCGCCCACTCTTCATCCTTGCGGCCTTTATTTTGGCTCTTACTCTCGCTGCGTCGGCTTCCCGTTCTGTGGCTGCTAATTTGGCTGCGATGGATGCCATGGTTAGAGGACTTTGTTGTGGGAGAACATGTTCTCTTGGTCTTGGTAATCTACTCGAGGCTGTTTCCTTTAACCTTGGGGTAGAGCTGGGTTTGTTGGTCGAGGTTGGGCGTGAGGATTTCTTCGGTGACGATTCTTTCGAGACGTTCGATGTTTTCAGTAGAGAAACTTCATCTGAAGGAGACATCGGGGGCCGGAAGGTTTCTGATTGGCGTTGAGGTGTTGATTTAGACTTTCGAGGTGACGAGGTATCAAGTTGTAGGAGGTCATATGTGTTTTCTTCCACAATCGTAGTAAATCCATCCTTCGCTCCGCGATTGCCATTCGTCTCGCGCAGAGGAGATAATTGTGGAGGTGGACCTGGTGACATTGACGATGCTGTATTGATTGTGAAATTGTCCTGCCCCTGTGGTCCCTCATTGGAAGCCTCTTCAAGAGGCTCCTCTTCGAAAAGGCTAGAATCTGAGTCTTCTGAATCTTCAGCATCGAAATCTGGTTCAGGTTGAGGCATGATTCCGGAGTCTTCCATCGCATCGATATCTGCTTGGGTATCACCTTCGCCTTCCTCCTCGAGGGTTGACAACTGGAAGCCTTGCGTACTGTCTCCTTCCTTGGGCTTGAGTGGGCTCAATCGAAGGCCCATTTTCAGCTCCTCTAGATTGACCGTTTGCCCACTTCTTGCCATTCGTTTCCTCCATCCGTCCATCATTTGCATAGCTTCCTTCCATCTACTTTCCATCTTTTCCCATCCTTCTCTCAAGCGTATGATTTCCTCCTCTCTGACTTCCACCTCCTCCAATGGTACAAATGATGGATTCGTCAACAGATTCCGGAGGTGCTCGATCACAAAATCCATCTCAGCGGCAAGATGATCATATCCGCTCTCTGTTTGTACCACCATTCCACCCTCTTGCACTTCTTCTTCTTTCTCATACCCAGAAAGTGTTCTCAGAGTCTCCACTGTCCGCCTAAGCAACGCGCCCATATTCTCATTTTCCTCACTCAAACCCCTCGCCAACTCCGTCAAGAACTCATTCGTCTCCATCCTCAAATCATAACCTGGCTCATTCGTACTAGCTGTGCCAGCAGCATTCGTCTCAGCCCCAATCCCAGCAACAACATTAATGCTTACCACGCCCACCGCCTTCCCGCTCCCTCTCGCTCGCCCCCCCTCACTCACATGCTTCTTCATACCCTCAATAGTCCGTTCCCGTTTCCGGACCTCATTCGCGCACTGCGCTCTTGTTTGACCAACCAATATCTTCATCCTCCCCATCTCCTCCTTCAGAGCTCGCGCTGCTTGTTCCGCGCTTTTAAGTTGCTGTTTCATAGCCCGGTCCGCAGCTTCGGCAATTCCTAATTTCCGTTGCGCCTCTGCATGTTTGTTTTGCAGGCGCTCGAGGTCCGTGGTTTGGCGGAGAGAGTCGGCGCGTAGAGTACGGATGGTTTGGGAGAGGTTTTCGCGTTGTGTTGCATCGCGCTGGTTATTGTCAGTCAAATTCATTCAATAGAAATCTAGAGAGACAAACGTCTCGTCGTAGTATCAGATCATTAACTACACTCATGATCCTCCCCATTGTAGCTTCTGTCCCTCCTTCGCCTTTATCCGGGCGCGCAAACTCGATTGTTTGGCCATTTCGTAGGAGACCGCGGGACAGGAGTTGATTATTGATGTATAGAGACGCGGTTTTTAGATTATCGGACTCCATTGCGTTGCGGATTCTGAGCAATTTTGTATCGTGGCCAGTCTTTTGGGGGGCATGTGCTAGAGAATAAGTGAAGTGGGCGTTGTTCACGTTTCCCAAAAGTCTGCTAGCAAATAATTGGTCGCTATGGGGTTGAAATAAACAAACCTAAATCTGCAGGGGTATAGTATCACGTGCCAGATTATCATTTTCATTTCTGTTGCATTTAAAAAGACGTACTTTAAGGTACCTACTATGCATTAAAGCTGCCCGTGGCCACGAAACTATCATTTTATATTACTTGTTAGGCTCGATAATTGACTAGCATTCTATATTTTTTGGTCTCACATCTCAAGTAATAGAAGCAAATGTAAGAGAAATGCCAAACATGACACCTCTGACTTTCATTCGGAAGCAAACATGCCTCTCATCTGCTTTTACAGCAAACATTAATGTACATTCATCATTCGACTAGCACTCTCATGCTTCAAAGTCGTCCTCTAACGCCTCGCAAATCATCAAGCCGCAGCTAGCAGCATCTAACTCAACTAACCCTGCTTCAAGCTCAAGCAAAGCAAAAGCTATCGGTACGAGTAAAGGGTATGGCGAAATTGAAAAGAAAATAATGCTCGCAAACTATGCTCAGAAAAGAAATTGAACGTTTCGTTCATCTATCGTCCCATGTTTTCATATGTACCAATTACCCAGGAATATCCTCATTCATTTCCGTTCATTTGCGGCTCATCGCAGCTGTTGCTCCAGCCGAAGCCAAATCTTGTTGTCGACCGCTTGCACTTCTCGGGGCCACCCTAGGTAGATTGCTGGTCCCAGCTGCAATTGCTGCACCAGTGCTTGTACGCCTACTAACAGTAGGATTGTTGAGGCCATTGATGTTGGACGTTCGGCGAGCTGTTGAAGTGGACGGTGGTAGGTTCTTGCTTGGGCTAGCTGCTGAAGAATCGCGTGCCCTACTGACTGCGACACCATTCCTGAGGCTGGTGGCAGGCGGTTCAGGGAGAGGTCGATTGATAGCCGAAGGGTTATGAATGGTGTTGTTGCGTCTGATGGGGGACTCATTACGAGGGAGTGGGCCGCGAATCGAGCTTTGTTTCATACCCGTGATGAATTCGTGTCTAATAGCCTCGTCTGGTTTCAAGCGCTTGTCGGGGTCCCAACGCATACACTTTGTGAGAAAGTCGAGGAAAGGCTCATCGTCACATTTCAATACCTGCGTAAGGGTCTTCGAGGATGGGCGACGTCTACGTCCCTTGGAGGAGACGGTGAGACGCGGCTTTCCGACAGAATCAAAGAACAACTTTCTGCGGGTGCTCTTCTCAATGAGGTGCTTTTCGGGTGGTCCAAAGACTTCCATAATGCATGCGAGTTGCTCCTGTTCGTTTTCACCAGGGAATATAGGGACTCCAGTGAATAGTTCCGCCATAATGCAACCAACACTCCACATATCAATGGGCAAGCCATAGGTCATTCCAAGTATAACCTCGGGGGATCTGTAGAATCGAGATTGAATGTACGTGTAGACCTTTTGATTTTCAAAACAGCTGGAACCGAAGTCGATGACCTTGATCTCCGAGTGCATGGGATGGGCGAGGAGAATGTTCTCTGGCTTGAGATCGCAGTGAATGACTTTGTGCTTCTTGAGCATTACCAAGCTACTCAAGAGCTGTTTGGTAAAACGCCGAACGATTTTAAGGCTGAAGCCGCGGAATTGGTTGGACTTGATGAACTCGTACAAGTTCATGTCAAGTAGTTCAGTAGAGATGCAAAGATGGCCACGAAAGTAAAAGCTCTGGGTGAAATTGACCATGCTGTGCTTGTTTTCGGGATCCTGAAAGAGTTAATCTTGTTCTTTGGAAGGAGAAAGAAATAGAAGACTCACCCATTCTCGCAGCTTTTGTAAGATTTTGACCTCAACCAAAGCTTGCTGGTGGAACCTCTTCTTGTTGCGGATGATTTTTACAGCGACCAATCCACCTGTCTTGTGATCGATGCATCTTACAACCTGACCGAAACTACCTTTTCCAAGTATATCGACAATCTCATACCGGTATGCAAGATGATCTCCCACAGCAATTGAATAGTCTCCACGTTCATCATCGTAGCCAAAGTTTGCAGCATCTGATGAAAGCTCTCCAATGTGCTTTGCTGCATTTGCAGTACCACAAAAGTAGACACCCTGGTCATTGTAATCAATGATCTCGCCCCTCTCGTAAATATTGAGTGTAGTAGACATTTGGCAGGCATTCTGTGGTGAGACTCGTTCCTTGGGAGTAGCTCTCTTTCGAAGAGCATCTAGTTGCTTTGCGGCTGCCTCAGTCTCCCTCCTCTTGGAGCCAAGCTTCTTCATTTCTTCTTCTGCGATGAGATCATCCTTGTCCAGATCGACTGTCCAGGGATCGACAGGTGGCATCTCGCCGTTAGATGGGCGTTGGGACAGCATTCTATTGATCACTGATGGAGTTGTTCGTGATTGTGTGAGTTTGTTGGTTTTTGAATCGGGTTGTTCTTTCTTAGGACTGCCGTTGATTCCCCAACTGTCGCTACGCGTTCTGTCGTGGCCGTTGAAAATCGACAAACTTGACGCGGAGCTTTTCCTGCGCTTTGAATCAAGGTACGTGGTCGATTTGACTGAAGGGCTAGGGCTAGGTACGGAAAAGTTATTTAAGTTATTGGCGGTAGCGGAAGCAGGAAGTCTCGGCGGGGGCATATTATCGTGCTTCGGTACGACTGGAGCATATTCCGAGCCTCTCTCGTTCGCAGCATGAGAAGCACTCATATTGATTTTAGAAGTACTTCTCTTCCATCCCAGACTAAGTTTCCGACGCAGAGAAGTTCCTGAAGAGGGAGTAGTGGGTTCTTCAGGGCTAGATATCTGGGTGGGTGTGTCTGTTTTCGATGGGCGTGTTAACCTTTGGGCACGTGGGCCTGTCAATCGAGGAGGTTTCAGCTCAGGAGCAGTTTCTAAACGCGCAAAATCTCCACTGGTCTTTGACCTAGGCATGTAGGAATGCTCTCCACCATTTTTCGGGAGCGATGAAGAAAGAAAGGGGGACACTGTCTGTCTTGGTGCCCGATTGTTTATGGGTATGGGTTGTGTAAACTCAGAGCTGCTGCCACCTAGCTGGGAGGAGCCTGAACGAAGGTGATGGATGGAACTACTACTCCTCATATTCTGAGTTTGAATTTCCGCTTTCTCATCATTGCGATTCCGTGAGAAGAAAGAAGCCTTTGATGCAGTCATTGGAGTGCTGGGAGTTTTGGCATTCACCCGACGTGGTGGTGGGGTAACATTGCCATTAGATATTGAAGGTTCCTGCAATGCTGCAATCTTGGAAGCTGTAGGGGTACTCAGTGGCAAGAGATTCAATGGTGGAAGCCGAAGAGGTTGCAGATTCGTCTTCTTAGCCGGAGTAGGGTTACTCTGCTGGTCAACATCGGAGTTTGACCCAAGGACACCACACCGCCGATTCTTTGGTTCGCGATCATTTTTAACGGGATCCCGAATAGAAGTTGGCCCAGACAGACTATTTGTCGAGGTGCTATTAATACTGCTAGCATCAAATGGCATGCTCGATTTTCGCTTGGTGAAGAATGGGGGCTCAGCAGGAGAATCTTTTGGGGACTCGTAAGCCTTCGGTATCGCTGGAACAGGCGGGACCTCTTCCTCCTCATTGTTACCCGCTGAGCTATTGACATTCCTGGATTTAGGAGTGGGCAATCTGGACGATGTAGGTGGCGGTAGCCTAGGTTGCAAGGAGCCTGTAGAAGTACGAGAAGTGTTATAGCTTGTATTGGACCCAATTGAGAGACCAGAGCTGTAAGACTTACGATTGATATCTGGAGTAGTTCGGGATGATGATGGCGTTGTAACCTTTCTGGGGAGCATCGATGGCGAACGAGAAGTGGTTCTGACGGTCGAAATATCAGGTTGTGGTGTTGGAGGAGTGTTTGGCATAGGGGGTGCATTCTGCAAAACAGACATTCGTTTCGCCCTTCTAGCATCGGTGGGACTCACTGTCCTCGCACCAAGACCAGTTGCATGATTCGACTGGGGCATGCCAGGCATCACAGACATTCGCTTTGCCGAGGAAGATGGGGTATTCGTTCCTCTCCCATTGCCTCGACCTGGAGATCTGCCAGCAAATGATGAAGATCTATTATGCTCAGGCGTGTTCACTGCTAAATGTGCTTGCCCTTGCCTTGATGGTGGTTGCAATGATTTCGTTTTTGCTGCCCTTGACGCCGTGAGTCCTCTAGCCCCTGTCTCTGTATAATTTCCAGCGGTTCCTATATTTATTCTCGTTGAAACTGACGCATCAGACAACCCTTGCGAAGACACACTCGAAGCTAAACTCGGGCGCCTTCTCTGCGTTGGCCTAGAATAATCGGTATCAATGGCACCAGGACCTATTGACTTTCGTGGTGCTTTCGTATTAGCAGTAGCGCTTCCTGATATTGGAGGGTACTGGCTTTGTCGTCGCGTCCGCATAGCGAGAGGGGCATTGGGAGGGTCCATAGCTCCTGATGCTCCAGACGCAGTGGAAGAAATACTACTCTGACGAGTAGATGTGCTCTGCCGCCGCAGAATTGATCCCGATCGAATAGGCCTTGATCCAGATGGAGCTCTCGCCGACCCTCGCCCCTCATTACCGGATGTATCCATTGCTTCCACAGATCTCTTCCCACTTGTTAAAGTATGATCTCCACCAGGCAAGGGAAATTGGTTCTGCAAATCATTGGAAGAAGTCGTGATGCTACTTTGAAGGTCGTCGAAGCTGGGAGACGGAAGAAAATCATAGGTTCCGGTTATTTTCTCATCAGCCGTGTCGTATCCGCCGAACGAGAATAGGGAATGGTTATTTCGTGCTGACGCATTGAGGGTCGGCTCTTTACCAGCTGCTGCACGAGAACTTGCAGAGGGATTGTAATTCTCCTGACTATAAAACTGTTAGTGTGCAATAGAAGGATGGCCCTCGTCCAAAGGTTGCCTCACGCTTTGGATGGAGAAAAGTCCCTGGGGCCTGAAGGAGCCTTCTTTTCTCGAATCATAGGATCGAAACTAGGTCACCGGAAGGTCCAGCGACTGATGTACTCAAGAACGATCCCTACTGAAGCTCAGTCCGTCCAAGGGCCGAGGCGTTGAAAGGGCTATAGCATCTCAAATGAAGTGGTTGAAAGAGACTCGCAACACAAGAATCCAGCCCAAAGAGCCCACTCAGCCGCGCGAAGTGAGGTATGACGCCTGAGATATGATGGAGCTGGCCCAACGAAAAGGTGAAGCTTATCGAGGTTTGAAGATATCACGAACAAATAGGTATTACAAGCCGTGCTCTGTCGTTCGCGAAATTGGTTCCTTTCGCAATTGTTGTCGACCAGGGGATTACAGGGGTGAGGCCGTTGGCCAGTTAAATTGCCCGAACCGCCAATACAACGCTGCAAAATGTTATAATGCCTGATATTTATGAGCAGGAAGACGTCGCGGATTGTTTACGGGGTTTTGTGATTATATCAGCTCATAAGTATGCTTAAATCATATCTCGTTTTGGTTTTCTTCATATATGGACCTTTGTGGTAGTTTGTTACTTCCCCAAATTCTGGGAGGAAAATAATAAGGGCAGGTCACCCCTTTTTCCAAGCTGCATTGCAGCAACCGATCGGTACCTTTTCCTAGGATCATCCCCTAATAAGCAGCCCTAACGGTTGTCCAATGCCTAAGTTCCAATGCCCATCTTCTAACCTTCTAGACGTCCTCCCGCGCAGAAAGGGGGGTAGGGGGGTATCAACCTCCGAGCCACATTGTACTACTTTCAATGTCCGTGCTCCATCAATTAAACAAGTCTGATTTCCTGGTGAAACAAAACTAAGGAGCGCAATCTTCACAAGCTACCTGCGCGGCATTTGGGGTCGTTGCCGAGCGCTTATCGGCTGTCGTCATTCCAAACTTCAAATGTTACAGAACAAACGTGTCGGGGCGCAAACGGGATTTAGACCTCAGTTCGTCCTTTACTTATGTTTAATCCTCAGTGTTGATCACTGCTGGTTTATCTCACCGCAGGCGGAATAATTACCAAAGGTTGGAAGGGCTCATCGTCAAATCCTGAATCCTGATTGTACAACATTGGCTCGAACGACTTCACCTAATGCCAAAACATTCCGCCTCCCTATCGAAAGTAAGACATTCAATATGGACGAATTCACCGCAGACGCATTTGTGAACCGCGATGAGCCCATCCCAGTCATCGTGTTCGATCATGACCTCTCAGATGAGGCAGAAAGTGACGGAGGGCGAGAGAGGAAACGAGATAGACTGAAGAAGCATACCTCCAATATGAAGGAGAACATAAAAAAGAGAACATCAGATACTGGCACATCTCTCCAAGATCGACTGCTTGAGAAGTACATACATAGCATCCAGAAAGCCTACAAAATCTAACATATTCAGACTCCTCCAACAAGTGATCCCCACCGAAGACCTCTCCTCCAACAAAGAACCCCCCTCCTCCCATGGCCTCACCGAACGCCCTTCGTTCAACATAACAACTATGTCTACCAATTTCCGCCGCTTCAACGCCCGCATCGGCGTAGTCTTCGTCTTCCAAGCCCGGATCATCCGTCTCCTCTCCTGGAAACGCTGGTCCCACACCCTCTCCTTCCTCGCAATCTACACATTCATCTGCCTAGACCCCTATCTCCTCTCGGTCCTCCCCCTCGCCATTCTCCTCCTCGCCCTCCTAATACCTTCATTCATAGCCCGCCGCCCCGCAGCCCCTACCACCGTCTCCAACTCCTACACATACTCCCCTTCCGGGCCCCCAATCGCCCCCGCCCCAACCGTCAAACCCGTCAAAGAACTCTCCCGGGACTTCTTCCGCAACATGCGCGACCTCCAAAACAGCATGGAAGACTTCTCGCGCCTACACGACCACATCATAAAGCTCCTCACACCACCAACAAACTTCTCCAACGAACCTCTATCATCAACCTTATTCCTCTTCACCTTCACAACCGCCTCCTTCATGTTCATAGCCTCCCACCTCATGCCCTGGCGCCTTATCTTCCTAATCATCGGCTGGACCGTCACCTGTCTCGGGCACCCCACCGTGCAACGGCACATGCTCACCCCCTACGAATCGCACATTGTGCCTCACCAAGTACAAGCCGAATCCTGGCTCGACACCTGGATCGCACGCGACATCATATTAGACTCCGCACCTGAAACACGGGAAGTCGAAATCTTCGAACTGCAAAAACTCTCCTCAGCAGGTGAATGGGAGTCTTATATCTTTAGTGCCTCTCCATATGATCCCCTTTCTGAGATCCGGATCAAAGGGTCGAGACCTATTGGGACAAGGTTTTTCGAAGATGTGCAACCACCGAACGGCTGGGAATGGAGCGAGAAGAAATGGGCGCTTGATTTATGGTCTAGGGAGTGGGTTGAGGAGCGGATCATTACGGGCGTGGAAGTGGAGACGGAGGGGGAACGGTGGGTTTATGATATTAAATATGAATACGGGAATGGGGGTAGTTTAGGCGAGGGTGGATTCGGGGAGGAGGAGGAAATAAGTCCCGATGTGTCAACGCCATCGAGTAAAGGAAAGGGGATCAAGATGCGTGCGCTTCCGAGTTGGGAGGAGGGTATTGATGGGGAAGGGGAGGGAAGGAGGGGAGAATGGAGACGGCGGAGATGGGTCAGGTTAGTTAAGAGACGGTGGGTTCCTGGCTCAACCCCCGAAGGCAAATCTCGAAAGACATAGCCCATATCACAGTCTCAATGTAACGAATAACGAACCATCATAAATGAAATCACGAATATATACCCTCATCTTTTTCGTTTTGTGAAACCCCAAACCAGTAACGTGCATGAATCCACAATCAGCCCGCTAGATACAAAATCCACCTCAGGTACAAACAAAAAAAAGTAAAGGCTAAAACACGTGGCGTCCAAGTTGCGATGCGCAACAAAATATCTTCTTGATTTTTAAACTCCCGGCTCTGCGTTGTCAGATGCCTACCTAATTTTGCTCTTTCGTTTGAAAAGCGGTGAAGGACACGTGGTTTACGGCTCTCTCACACGTGGTTGAAAAACTGAGATGTGCAACAAGAAGTCGTCGTCGTCATGGAGTGAGGCTGTGTTTTTGACCCGGTCTCCAACGTGGCTAAAATATTTGTCGGCCTCGGGACTCTGAGAGAAGGAAATTCAAATATTAGAGTTGAAATATTTGATTAAATCACATGGAAGGATAGATTAGAGAGAAATTGCTTTTCATTATTATTATCATTAGAACCTCCTCTGCTTATCTCATCTTATTCTTATTACTCATTACAATTAAGTTGGTGTGTATCCTCATCTCAGCTATCATCTATCTCAAACAATCAGAAAACGCCCAAGAGTCATCCGAGATATTTCATCCAGACTCATAATGCAAGTGTCGCATGCATATAAACCTTATGCAAACTTATGTATCCTCATAATCGTACATTAAAAAACAGTATGCCCTGTTGAGAGGGGAAATGAATGAACAGTTGATCGAAAAGAACTTTTGCTCGTTCGCAAATGGATGTGAGGTGATCTTGTCGTATGAGAGAATGTGCGTGAGAAAGGGCATAATGTAACGCCGACTCCCTTCTATATGCATGCGCCTCGCTAAACGCTGATGATCGAATCGAAGTATTGAGTATTAAGGAACGTCTGAATGTACAAATTGAAGAGAGAGGTAGGAGCTTAAAGGAAGTAAGCAACCACCAAGCCTAAAACCGCAACCGCGCTCCCAGCTTTATTCGCCGAAGCACCGCCAGTGACTTGGGTTGGGGTGGCTGAAGTTGGTCCAACGGGGGTCTTTGTGGGGGAAGACCCAGAGCCGGGAGAGCCGCCACCAGTGGTTGTTGTGCCGTTTGTTGGTGGGTTGGGGGATCCGGTTCCGGCTGAGCTGGAACCAGTGCCTGTGCCTGATGGGAGGATGACTACGGAGCTTGATGGGGTCCAGGAGGTGCTCGCTGGGGTGGTGTAGGTAGTCCATGACTCAGTGACTGGAGAAGAGGTTGGGTAGACAGGAGTAGTTGAGGTCGAGACAGGGCAATATGTCGTGTAAACCGTAGCGATGGTAGTAGTGACAGGTGCGGTCTTATATGGGCAATTGGTGACTTCCGGGGCACAGCTTGAGATAGTGCTTGTCAAGGTTGTGGAAACGGTGCTGGTAGTCCATTGTGTACCATTTCCAGTAGGTGTCGGAGTTCCAGTTGGGCTTGAAACGGAAGTGGTGGAGGACTCGACGAGAGGAGTGCAGTTGGGAAGAGTGAAGGTTGGGGAGTTCCCGGAGCCACCTTCGACAATACAGTTCTTGGCGCAGGCTGCATCACCGGAGGTGCTGGAGGTCTGCCAACACTCTGATCCTTCTGAGCTAGATGGGAAGTACCCGCTGAGATCGTCGTTACAGTTTCCTGGATAGCCGACGCCATTGGTGCATCGGAGGATGATGTTGGTCTTGAGCGAGTCGCCGGCGCAGAAAGCTCCATTAGGATTGTCGGCCGGACAGATGAAGGTGTGAGTGGTGTTGTCACTGTTGCTATGTCAATACATGATGAAAGGTGGAGCTGAAGATTGGGGACTGACTAGGTAACTTGGGCGGTGGCAACAGCGGCAGAAGCCGCGACGACGATGAGAGTTGCGAATGACTTCATTTTGATGACGAGGTTGTTTGAATGTTCAGTTTGGTATTGTGAAATTGGGTTGTCTTGTTCTTAGATTGTAGACAAACGAGTGCTTGCTTGCTTAGTATTGAAGAAGTAAACGACAGTGGTTTGACTTTGGAGGAAAGAGGGAATTTATATTGATTATGTGGGTGGATTACGAGAAAAGGAACGAGTGAATGAGAGAAGGAGAGAACCAGTTATATACAGATTAGAAAGTCAAGTCAAGCCTAATAATAATAATAATAAGGTTGCATGATGTCGCAGGCGATGGCAAGAGCAACGAGGCGCTGACACACACCCACACAGCCCCAATATGGACGCTCCGAGAAGAATACGAATACTAATACTAGGCTACTAGTAGGTAAGCTACGTTCCATCCTTTCAGGTGCGCGCGGATGCTACAAGGCTGAAAGACTGAAGGACTGAAGGACTGAAATGCGACAGGATTGCTACAGAAAGACTGCAAAAGTGTCATCGAGACGTTGCAAAGGCAAAGTAAGGTACGAAGAAATTACAAAGATACTCCCAAAGTTACTGTGAAGAGTACCCGATAATCCGCAGATACTGGCCAAAATAATCCAAAATAATCCAAAATAAAACAAAATAAAACAAAATAAACTAAATAAATAATAATTTGAATAATAAATAAATCACAAGATACCACAAAGGGACTGTGAAAATATTACACAGGCCACTAGGTACAAGTGGACTCATGTGCGTAGTGTTACCTGGGTATTTTTGGCATATGATGAAGTTTTTCCGGAGTCGCCTCAGCTCAGCCCTTGACGTACCATCCACTCTTCGTTTAATAAGGCAAACTCAACGACGGGCGCATCATCAGCACCAGCGACAAAGTCACTCCATAAAGGTACGTTCGGTGACCTCGGTCAAATATACACTGGATGACTCGGATCAACTATGAGCCCCGGCCTACACGAGAAACGCTCTCATGTTCTGTTTTGTCACCTTCTCGTGTTGCTCGTCGTATTCAGAGAGTTTAGGGATCTTGGATGATCATGATGACTATGATCACGGTGGGATGTCGGAGAATTTCAATCAGCCACAGCGGGGTTGTGCGTGCGGTTGTGCGGTTGTGCGGTTGTGCGGTTGCGCGGTTGTGCTACAGTGGCGTGAGGGTCAACGGATGTCGATGTTCTATGCATTTTCTCAGTATGGAAATCTTCACTTCATTTTCAATACCCATACTCCTTAATCCTCAAATAATAAATTATACTGTCATAGACGATCCTGAACAATCATCGACAAGAGAACCCCATTCACACCGCTTTTCCCATCACGAGAGGCTTCCTCGGCTCAAAATCCTCCAAGAATCGACCTGACCTTGTATTCCTTACCACATAAACTCAATCATGTATAACTCGTCAATTAATTTCACTCTGGATACTATCTGTCCATGGTAAGCTTCTTCGTCTTTCTATACAATCCTCGTTCTGCCTAGCCCCATATGCAAGTGATTATGGAAGCTCTACGGACGATTACTGACCCAAATCAGGACTTACTTGGCCAAACGAAGGTACGCTTTTCCCGTACACGGCAATCTTCTGAGCTGCACATTCTTTATTAACAGCAACGTTGCATAGACTAGATGAAGGTAATCAGCTTTCCCTTGTATCATTGCCTTGCAAACAGCTGGAGTCACGCCAACTTCCAACCACGTGACCTAGATCACTCCACGACTCTCGTCTCCCGATCAAGCTAATAATTGTTCCCAGCCCTCCGACAAGTCCGAGAGACCGATGCCTCTTCCAAAGTGAAATTCACTGTCAAATTCATGCCATACCAACTCTACCCTGAAGCCAGCAAGGAAGGCGAGGACAAATATGAATGGTATAAGAAATCCCGTTATGGGAACTCAGAAGACAAGATGAAAATGTACATTACCCTCATGAGCGCGTATGGCGTATCCGCGGGGATCAACTATAAGTTTGGTGGCACAGTTGCAAATACCTTGAATGCACATCGAGTGATCCAGCATTTTCAAGAAAAGAAGGGTCCAGAAGTTGCGGATAAGCTGGTCAATAGCCTTTACAGACAGTACTTTGAAGAGGAGAAACATCCATCAGAGGAAGATACATTGATGGAAGCTTGCAAAGAAGCTGGTATTGATGAGAAGGAGGCCAAAACTTTCATTGAGGATGAATATGATGGTTTGCAGGATACAAAGATGCTCATTCAAGAGCAAGCGGGCAACGGGGTGGACAGTGTTCCTTTTGTTGTCTTTGAGGGAAAGAGGAGAGATATTTCGATTCAGGGAGCAAATGGTACGTCTTTTCTTCCCGACACGTCTTGAGGACTGTCCAATAAAATGTCCTGAAATACCTCAGACATTGAGATCTCCGCTCCTCAGCTCCTAACTACCATACTGATTTACCTATAGAAGTAGCAGATTATGTGAAGGCTTTGAATCAGATTGTAAAAGAGAGTGGCTAGCTGCATTTTCTGATGGCTGGACTTTCCATAAAATGAAAGTTCTGCATTTGATAACAATCCTTCGCACAGATGTGGAGATTGCTTCTTTTTGATTCTTTACTCCGTTACCCATGATATGGTCAATGATAGGAGAATAAGGTCATGCACATGCACAGAAAGGACAATCTTGAAGGAGGGATGATTCCATGCTGGACCATAACAGCTCTTTATGGGCCCAATATCATTAGATATATTAATCTCTTCAGGTTCAGATATTTCATGCCATCTTCTTCTCTTCTACCAAATCAAAAATGTCAGACAAGAAGTCTTCTGCTAGTGCTGGATCGTCCACTGATCAAGATTTTCTATCCGAAGGAAGTCCTAAAGCAAGGTCTGGAAATCCTACAGACAATGTCAACTCTCCTGCAGCTCTACTTCAGGCCGGCACACTTACATCTGATGTACCATCCTCTATTCTGCCTGCAACTCCTCTTTCGCAAGCTGATACTCATGCCGCTGCAACTGCTCCAGATGATATCGAGTCTGCGGCAACTCTACTTCAATTTGGCGCTCCTACCTCTGATTCGCATACCCTTGCGATGCCTGTTTTTTCTCTTCCGCAAGTTGATGCTGATGTTACGGAGAATACTGCAAACAGTACCGAGTCTCCAAGCACACCACCTGGAGCCGAAATTCCTGCCTCTGATTTGCAAGTATCCGCCTTACCTATTACTCCTCGTCCTCAAGTTGGCACCGATGCCACCGAAAATTCTCTAGGTAATGCAAATTCTCCCAGGAGCCCACTTCGACCCAGATCATCACGACTTAGCTCATCCGGAGTTTTAGAGCCTGATTCACAATTTGCTACTGGCTCTCCACTCCTTACTCCTCGAATGGCTCGGAATGTATTTATAGAAAATCCGATAGAAGCGCTTCTGCACCGCCGTCTCAACAATATCGACGACATTCCACTACGGATGAACGGCCTTGAACGTGAGGTCAGAGACCTTAGGCGGACTATAGATAAATTCAGCCAGCAATTGAGAGCTTGTCATCCACCTAGAGATGGAGAACATCCTCGCCCTCGCGGCCGTCCACGAGTTCACAACATAGCCAGCTATAACCGCATCAATTACCTCCATGAGGAACTTCGCGAACTTTACCGCAATATCCTATCAGAGCAAGCTGAATACCGCCCTTCACCACCCAGCTCACCATCCGCATCTCCTCGGCCTCCCCCTCCTCCTGAAAACACGCCCCATCCCTCAGCTCCGTCATCACCCCCCGCCAGCCACACCGTAAACCCAAGTATCAACACTAATCTCTACTTCAACGTCGAGAATGCCAATCACACAAGTCTCCTAGACATCAGCACAACCATCACTCCCATCGGCCGCCAATTCCTCGACAACGGAGGCGTCATCCCCCCTTTCCCTGCTCGCGACCCTCCTTCCCATCCGAATATCAATGACAATTGGGAAGAGGCCCGCTGGGTACTAACACGTACACAACGTCGCCCCGAACCCGAGGCATCGCACGCACCATCTACGGATCTCAAAACCCCTCGTCATTCTTCAGATGTCGTTTTTCGTACCAGAGGCCAGCAGCCCCGCTCCCTTCTACCAACCGCCTGGCCCCCTGTCACCACCCCGACCAATTCGTCCGAGGCTCCGGCGTTGGGGGATTGGCTCTCTGGCGCGATGGATAATACGAATAAGGGTCAGAATAATGATGTCACTAGGATTAGCCAAAAGAAGGATTTGGAGCTTGCAGAAAAGAAAGAGGATTGATTTTTTGAACCGCCTAAGGGAGGTCATTGCCTCGTTTTGCTTGTTTTCTTGTCACTCTTTTTTATCTCGGGAGGAATTTGAATAAGAGTGGAGGGTCAAGGGCTTCTCAACTGAATTTAGTACTTTCAATTCGCGAGTGACGAAATCTAGATAAACGCTTTATGCACTTTCTCCACTCCCAGATACTCTAGCTCTTGGACATGATGCTCAATTGACTGCATATTTTCACGGCCCCTGATTTAAGCGAATTGGAATCTTGGCACTGAATCGGATCGTTGGGATATGACTTTAGACAATCAAAGCATGCGAACCGCCTGGAACTTTTCAGACAAATTTCAAGTCTCGGATAGTTCATTCGGCAAAGGTTTCCGGCAACAGTTCACCTAAATACAGACGCAAAAGAAAAGTAAGTCGATCCAATATATTTCCCATTGTCAGCGGCCGCCATGGCCTTCACGTCCAACACCGCAGAAAACGTGATTGTTTAAGTGTAAGTGCACATTAGCGACCGGATAGCATAGCCTCAGCTGCACAACGCTCCTAATATATGAGAGACCGCAAACTATCTTATATTTTAAATTAGTCCTTGCCCTACCACAAGATAGAGCGCAGTGCAGGTATGATGCTAGTGTGATGGAGGTAGAACGTTAATTAAGAGTTCGATGAAGCGTCAGTGATGGTGGTCGCATCTGGCAGAGTGTTCATACCCACCTCCAAAAGCATCATTTATCCTCAGCACACAATACATTCACACAGGATTGGAAACAACAATTTTCACCCTCTTAACAGTACATCAAGACAAACCACCCGAACCTACCACCCACGAAATCCATCCCTCCGCCTTCCCAACCTGACACCCATCAAACCCAACCCATAAAGACAATCCATCCACAAGTCCCTTCTCCCAAATCGTGCCTTTCCCCCATCCCCATTACTTCCTCGCCTCAAGCAAAGAAATAGACCATACATAAAATACTCTTCCGCTTAATTATACAGATATCCTAACCCTGGATCCAAACCGAAGGAAACGCAACGCTGCATGGCCTTGCCCCTTTTTTGTATGCGATCAAATAAATGAATGAGTTTTTTTCTTCCGTTTCGCCGAACATGAACCATGGGTAAAAAAACATAAAGAACAAGACCGAAGCCACCTCCCACGCAGACTTGAGAATCAAAAGACTAATGCTGAAGAAAGGTATCTTAGTTGAAATATTGGAACAGCTTTTCGAGGAGAGGGTGTCAGGAGCCCTGGATGCTCGTGATTGAGCGACGGGGGTGCATGGGCAAGGGAGTTGCCGATGGTGGCATGGGGTACGTGTCCATTTGTTGAACGTAAGGAACGTATTCGTGACCGTTCGACAACTGTCCGCTAGATATTGTTGAGGTGGGTGAGGCGTCGGAATCGCGGGAGTTGACTCTCCCCTTTGAGCTTGGAGAGCTGCTGGGTTGATAGCTGCCATGCAAAGACTCCACGGAATTGCTCGCATGTAGGTACATACCGTTCTCGTTGCTGGGGTATGGATCAATCTGTGATTGCTGGTGTGCGCTTGAAATCTGCTGAGAGCTGTATCCTATTTGCGAGGAAGGAAGTCCTTCGGATGTTGTTGAGAGGGGCATGTAAGGTCCAGGCATCGATGCGTTGTCCGTGACTGAATTAGTGTTCATAGCTTTAACTGCGTTCAATAGACCCATGCTCATCAGACCATTGTTTGATCGGAGCGCATCCAAATTGCGAGTCGATTGTGAATTGTGATTGGAGCCGTGATTGTCGGATCGCAGGTACGATACCTCTTGACGAGCTGTGGCGGCGGGAGGTAGTGGAAGCATTCGATCAGTACCAGTAGTAACTGGAAGGGAACTTGCCATTGAGCCAAAAGAGATTGACTTGGATTCCGGACTAATCGCAGGTCGTATGTAGTTGACTGGGTATTGACCATGGTTGTATGGATCCTGCTCTGGAAACAAAGACGTCTTCGGAGGTTGGGACGCTGCATTCCATCCTCGTCCAACATTAGAATTCGCATAAGCCGGAATTCCAAGCTGATCTTGCATTGCCAAAGGGTAGGATCCGGGGAAATTGTACTCAGCATTGTCATCATAGGAGTCGGGAAACGAGGCTACCGGATAATAGTGCTTCGGAGGGAGATGGTATTGATAAGCAGCCAACGATTGAGGGCGACAAATGTACCCATCCGGACCCAATGGAGTGGGTTCTGGGAAGGACTGCGGACCGTAAGGAACCATGCGGCAATGAATTCGGGAGACCGCAGGTTGAGGAGGATCATATGCACCAAAATCCGATGATTCATTCTTGATGTGCGCCTCGGTAGATGAGACCTAAATTGGTGAGTAAGCGTAGACCATATAGAATAGAAGGTAATATGTACTCACCCTCAAAAATTGGCATTGTTCGTTTCCAGCTGCTTTGCAGTTCGAGCATGGGCCACCGTTTCCCGGATCACCACTACAACGGATCTTTCTCTTTCTGCAACGGCCACACTACAGTAGAATCAGCATTTGACTCGATATCGCGGTACGCGGGTTGTATGAAGTGTGGGCGAAGCGGAAATGGAGCTGGGCAACTTACTGCAACTGGAATCCGCCGTCTGGGGAGCGAGGAATTTGATTCCACCTCTGGACTTTGACCATTGCGTCCGTCAATGGAGGCCCGAATATGTCCTCCGTATGGTCCTTGGTTTGGTCCGGAAGATAAATCTCGGTCATGGCTGAGAGGATAGCCATGGCCGCGCCCATTGAATCTGTCACGGCGAAATTCATGAACTTCATCATTAAAGTATCGAGTAACCATCTGTCGGAATATCAAATCAATTCTCAAATGTTCGATCAGCTGCCGCTGGCCACGTACCTTTGCAAATTTTTGTGACTTTGAATAATTATTAAGAGGGAGGATTGGGATGCGAGATATGAATTGCGTATTGTAAACGAATGTGTCTAGAATGTTTGTCAGGTGGTCTCGATTTCAAGACAGGTATCCAATTCAATGAGTGAGAATGGTTAATCAAATCGTGGGGCGGCCAGGCGAGGCAAGCTGTATTTCAATCGGTGTGACGGTCATATTGTTTGCCTCACTGGAGAAAATAAGATTTCATGCAAAGCGTCTGCAGTTATAAAAGTGATATATCAGTTAATGGCCCATGAACATGCTACATACATCTGCAAAGCTGATGCTGTTAGGCAATACCTCATGTCCAGACCAGTCTTGTGTATCGACACGGATACCTGCAGCAAGTCAGTTAACTCAACGCATGGCTCACAGGCATCGTTCCACTGATCTGCGCAGGCCATCGGCAGATCTCGCTCTACGAACAGAGTCAGGGCTTACTTTCCGTGGAGTCTCGACGAGGCCATCAAGTCTTTGAGTCTTTGATTTCAAGACTGATTGAGACTTACCCTTGTAATTGGATTACCAAGTCCATGGATTATGAGACTGTCTTGATAGATGAAACAGATTGGCAGCAGACAAAGGACGTGTAGTTTGAGCAGCCAGGAGCTGCAAAAAGCAGCCACTTCATTCCTAGACTTCCTGGGGTGGAAAGATCGGATTAGGACTGATGCCATGCCAGAACCCGTCGTCTTCGCCCCCACCATTGCCTTTAACAGTATCCCCACGACTAACGGAGAATTGTCCGGAATAGAGCTTGCTTCTTCCAGAAAACTGTACAGCCCATAACGTGAATATGGCAGGTAACAACACAGGGCTAGTAGCATAAAAGAGCAAACAAAACCGAGGAGGCTCCGCTGCTTGCTCAACGGCGGTGGTGTTACTGAAGTGCAAACGTATTAGCTGTCACACATTGCATCACCTGGAGGGAAGGGCTGTAGCCTTGCTAATCAGAGCATATCGGATCCTCGACTCTTCCTCGGTCAGGAGCGCAACAATACTTCAGTGCATGCAGGCACAGTACTGCTGACGCATTCCAGCAGGAATATATCCTTGCTCGAGCTTGGAAGGTTCTATTTAAACCAAACGACGCCGCACTTCAGAATGCAAGTCCTTAGTCTTGGATTCTTGACCGCTTCATTAAATTGTCACAGGGCCGAAGAGATCAAGTGACTACTTGATCAAATCTCAATCTGCAGACTGCACGTTCGCTACCCAAGCAAACCTCTCTCGCGATTTTCTTCCGGTGTCGACTAATCTCCCATTTGCATTTGTGTTTGCTCACACGAATTGGCGAAGCTAAGGCCAGCCACCACTATGCGCAACATGGATTAAATTTACATATGCGAAATGCTGTAGAACGGGGCTGTAGAGCGAATTTCTTGCAGGATGGCTGGATCATCTGGGCAAAGGTCGTAAAATGCTTGGACGTCGAGAATGTCAAGATAAGCTCAACCAATTAAAGCAAGGCGTCATGTAAACAAAGTAAGGCAAGCCATATGCGTTTGATCAAGTTGCGAAACCTTAGTGAGGGCAAAAGTGTCACTTACCGGGTTACAAGATAATTGTTATTCAGAGAGCCAAATCCGGAAGAGGTAAGAAGAAAAGTTACAGAGACTCTGCAGGATCTGTATCTACATTACATTAGACCGTTGAAGAAGCGGATATCTCTTGCGAATAGCAAGGAAACTTCTACACAGGGCACCGTATTCGTGCCCGTAATGGAGAGTTTGTCCCACTCATGGCTGCGTTCCACTGCAGAAATCGTTGCATAACCGTTCAGGGGATATATCAAGGAAATATAGTACATTTTCTCATCGGTATGCCGAGATCAAACAGTTTTGAAGGTATCGGACTCGGCATTCAGCAGCGAAACCTGAGAAATTCTCTAATGATTAGTTCTGACGCCCAAGAGAGACCCCAAAGCGAATCATTCGTTGTGGGGAGTTTGAGATGGTCTCATTTGCTTCTGAGATCGGCCCAACCATTTGTAAAGTTATATGACAGAGCCCTGAGGAGGCTGCTGCTGTCAAAGGTAGGACGGCTGAGATTCAAGACAGTCTTTTTCAGGACAACAAGCATACAAGATCTTCGGCCATTGCCTATGTCGTGTTCTCCTCGGCGCAGTGGTCTTGATATCGAAGCCGAAAGGTAACTCGAGTCGCATGAAGCCACCACGGCCGCGGACCCGCTTCCCCGTTCCTGAGAGTGCAAATATGAAGAACTTTCAGGCCATTTCCGCTTCTGTGTAACTTATGGCGTGCACGTGGAAGGCATCGGACAATTGTGAGAAGATTTGCGGTAGGCCGCCGTGAGATTCATTGTCAAAATCTCTAGTCCTCCACAATATGCAGGGCACCGTCGAACAAGGATCTGCAGGACATTGTCATCCAATCGTTGTCAATGTCTTCCCCATGACCCGGTACTCGTTCTGTCAAAAAAGGCTACGAGACACAGGAGAGTGCGATGCAGGAAAAGGCGAATTCTAGCCGTTTCCTGTGGCTGATTCGAAGATCAAGTATTCCCGAAAGCTTCTGTACACGATCGAGGAGTAGCGGGTTGTCGCCGGCGATCTGTTGTATGAATGGACCAGTTGGATGTGTATGTAGTGCCAATGTCATGTCTGGAGCGGCAGTCCTAAGAGTGATACCAGCAATATGGGGCCTCTCTAGTCATTGAGACATGATCTACAACCGTCCAGCCCCTCAGCCCCTCATTCCCTCAGCCCCAAGCCTTCTCAGATTCTTCCTGCCAATAGCCATTTTATGGGGGAAGTGTGGACGGGCGATCAGCTCAAGGGTCGCTCTTGCGGTGGATCCACGGAGGTTTAGTTCCTGGCACGTGATAAAGAGAATATAAACGTTTTAATATGATTAGATCAATAAACAAAATGAAATCACCAATTCAAATTGACAATGATATGTGGGTTGTTTGGGATTGCCTATTTTGGTGGGAGAGTGGCCCCCGAGGTTTTTTCGAGCGGGTAACGTTTTGGCGATTTCAGCCGCAACAAAACCCATCAGCATTGAACTTCACCAAAGGCGACACCACAATTAAATTTCATACCCTAGACTCTTGAATCTAGCCCTCTTTTGATCTCCATATTCTCGGCCCAGTCCTTTATCAAGTACCCGCAACTTGCATCCACCAAGCCCGCGACTTGCAGGGTAGAAACCATGAGCGTCCTCCTCGAAACCTCTGCTGGCGACATTGTAATCGACCTGCTCACCGATTACGCTCCCAAACTCTGCGAAAAGTGAGCATTTACCTTTCCCAATTGTCTGTTAAATAACTGAACACATAGATACTAAGATATTTTCTCGATCTAGCTTCCTGAAGCTGTGCAAAATCAAATACTACAACTTCTCCCCCGTCCACAGCGTACAGAAGAATTTCTCCTTCCAGACTGGCGATCCCCTTGGCCCCGACTCGAAAGACAGTGATGGAGGGAGCTCAATATGGGGCGTACTGGAGGGAGCGGCTAAGAGGACCTTCACAGTGGATTTTCATACGAGGCTGAAGCATGCGGAGAGGGGGACTGTCAGTATGGCTACGGCGCCGTCTACAAGGGATCCTGATGAGAGGCTTGCGGGCAGTCAGTTCATAATTACATTGGGTGATGATCTTGATTACTTGGATGGAAAGGCTGCGGTATTTGGCAAGGTCGTGGAAGGCTTTGACGCATTAGAGAAGATAAATGAAGCATTCTGCGATGAGAAGGGACGGCCTTTGGTGGATATCCGGGTCAAACACACTGTGATCCTCGACGACCCTTACGATGATCCGCCTGGCCTAGTTGAACCCCCGGAAAGTCCTTTACCTACCAAAGCACAGCTTGCAACTGTCCGAATTGGTGAGGATGACAAACTTGAGGGTGAGGGAGACGCTGACGCCATCGAAAAGTCACGACGAGAACGAGAAGCTAGGGCACAAGCCTTGACCTTAGAGATGGTCGGCGATCTTCCCTTTGCAGAAGTAAAACCCCCGGAGAACGTCCTCTTCGTCTGCAAATTGAATCCTGTCACCACTGACGAAGACCTCGAATTGATCTTCAGCCGGTTCGGCAAGATCCTTTCTTGTGAGGTGATCCGCGACAAACGTACCAGTGACTCTTTACAGTATGCATTCATCGAATACGAAGACCAGAGTTCGTGTGAGCAAGCGTATTTCAAAATGCAAGGTGTGTTAATTGACGACCATCGTATTCACGTCGATTTCTCTCAATCAGTCTCAAAACTATCGGATTCATGGCGAACAGCAACGAATTCGAAGAGGAGGCAAGGAGGCGGGGGCTTTGGTGGTGTCAGTGGATTGGAGAAGAAGAGGCAATATAAGGCAGCAGATTATGGTGGTGGCAGGCGGGATCGTTACGGTATGGTGTACGATGAAGAGGAGTTGAGGAAGAGACACGAGAGGGAGAGGAAATATGATTCGGAGAAGAGGGAGCGGAGTCGGAGTCGAAGTCCACAGCGGGAGCGGGGCTATGATGGCAGGGATGATAGGAGAGGCAGAGGCGGTGGAGGGCGCGATAGAGGAGGGAGGGATGCGGACCGTTTCGATAATAGGAATAGAGGCGGCAGAGACCGTTATGATGATCGGGACAGTAGGAGAGGTCGTGGAGATGACAATTACAGACCGAGATAATCTGGAACTAGGTCTAGTCCCTTTACTGATCTGTTAATCGAATGCAAAAAAATTCTCGAACAAATTTCGTGATTACCATGCAACGTTGAAATTATGAATTTAAGCGACGAGGGAGTGTTGACAACCGCAGATCGAGGAGATGGAATCACACTCTCATCAAGTCCACTGCTGCTAGCAAGAGAATATGAAAGTTTCCCTAGTCAAGTCCACTCTTCCTACTCGAGAAATGATACCTTTTCAATGACACAACTTCTCCATTCTTCATCGATCTCATCTTCAATCTGTCAACCCACTCTATTTTAGTATTCTTCTATCCTCTGGTTCTATCCTATTTCAGACACTGCAAAATATGAAGCCAAACCGGGTACCAGTTATCTGTAGTACGTCTTCATTGTCTTAATCTTTCTCAGATACTTCAGAATCGACATCTAACCCGCTCTCAATTTCGCATCTTCACAATTAACACTCCC
>Ga0182030_10002516_pt1 | contig 38892 bp, 49 predicted proteins | sample 812S3MmetaG_FD_121299 | JGI IMG/M metagenome (GOLD analysis project Ga0182030, IMG submission 121299) | Permafrost microbial communities from Stordalen Mire, Sweden - 812S3M metaG (Illumina Assembly) | ecosystem: Environmental > Terrestrial > Soil > Wetlands > Permafrost | place: Sweden...
CTGATACGAGCAACCAAGAGCGGACTGTCACTTACTTAAAGGCAAGCATAGGCGCGCCCCCCTATATTGCTGACCTTGAGTGACTAGTGTTGCAGTTAAGTGCTAAGGCAGCCTTCGTGTACCGAAATAGGCTAAGCCTTGAAGCATATAAGCCTATTTTAGTAGCTGTTTGCAATCATTGCCTAAGGCACTAAGGCTGCTAGAACACGCACAGACAAAAAGATAATTGCTAGATGAGAAAGCATGTGATATGGAGTGCGATAGACAATAGCGAAGAGCATATATTTCCGAGCTAGAGTAATTCTAGAGATACACAATAAGATTCACTTTAAGAGACACGACTCACGCCGAGTTTCGCTGAGAGTTGTGGAATCCCGTCGAATTATCCCCAGTATCTGAACTTCTTTTGGAATTGGGATAGGACGAATGTCTATGATTATCAGAATGGATTGTTCCGTATCAATGAGGATATACGGCGGCCTGAACGCGATTGGTGAGAAACTCTTCTGTAAGGATTAAAAACTTCTTCAGGTGGGCTTTTGCGATCAAGGCAGGAGGTGCCTAAGCATGACGTAATGTATTCTTCGCAAGCAGGATTACCTTCTAGGATCCATAATTGGAAGGAATTGGAGTGTTTTGAACAAATGCGGGTATTTCAGCAAGATAAGGAATTGCCGGGTGGCACAGTCACTCATCCTTCGTCAGCTTCTTCCCCTGAATTGGCCTCGCTTAATTTCCAAGCAAGTGTACCCCACCAACGCTTTGCAAGACGCACCACCGCTACGAGGTGCTAAATAGTCATAGATTATTTTACTTTACAAGAAAATAGCCCTTCGTTCAGCAATCTTTTTGCCCAGTCTTATGTCATTTCAAATGCCACTCATTCCCTCAGCACTGCCAATGCTGACAATATCCTTCCTTCGTCTTTCTACCAATGAAATCTTATGTGCAATAGCCGAAATTACTCAGCATTCTTTGATTACATATCAACAATTGACGATCCGCAGGTAAGCATAAATCTGGGATCAATCCTTTTCAAATCTCACCTAAATCCGGACCGATTCCCGCTGGTGTGAAAATAGCTCGAATAAGAATATGGGAGATCCGGCATTCAATCGCAGGGATCAATGAAAGCTTGGTATGGTCAGACAAGCATCCAATGAGGCCCAAGATTGATCATCGCCGATTCTCCACCCTCAGTTTGCGGAGATATTTGCTGAGGATTAGCTCCTCCCCGGATCTTCACGGGTGGTAGGAAGCTCACTTTGAAGAGTCACTGGATACACTTCAACTGAGAACAAATCATGAGCATATCAGAGTTAAATATGTCGCTCTTTTCCAAGTTCAACTGAAGTTCTCCTACCTCCAGAATTCACAACATCGACATTACCATCGGCATTATGGTGGCTTTTACGACAATACTAGCCGTCGCGCATCTTCCACTTCTAGCTTTGTGTCTCCCACAAAACGGTGGACAAGCCACAGCACAATCTGCTTCCGACACTGCTAATGACACAGGCTTTGCGCCTTCAACTTGGGTACATCCCGGTGTCGTAGTATCCAAGGCACAGCTTGACTACGCGAAATCACAATTCGATGCAAAAGCCGAGCCTCAGACCACAGCATACAATAAGATGCTGGAAGATAAGGACAAGTATGGGCTTTACGCTGCACCCTCAGCGACCCGAACCTCAAACGCTACAGCAACTGTCAAATGCGGTCCAACAACGAATCCGGATATTGGGTGCACGGATGAGAGGGGTGATGCGTTAGCCGCCTGGGCAAACGCGTTAGCGGGATATGTTGGGGGCGACGAACAGCATACGAAGAATGCGATCGATATCATGAATAAGTGGTCCCATGTCATCACAGGTGAAAGACCATTTTCGTATCAAACTCTCAAAAGAGGCGAACTATGCTAAATATGAATCTAGGACATGCCGTGGATGGGGAATTTTCAAACGGAATTTTACAAACTGCTTGGGCGGGTGCATCCTGGGCAAGAACTGGGGAATTGATCAAATACACGACAACTGGACTTTGGGCAGATGATGACGTCCAGCAATTTGAAAAGATGCTAAGGGAGGTTTATTTGCCTCTTTGTAAAGATGGGGATACAAACGCATCGAATTGGGATATGGGTGAGCTCGAAATCTCAAGGTACTGACATTTTGGCTGACAAACCAGCATGTCTGAATACCGCCATTGGGATAGCAGTGTTCCTTGAGGACAGTGACGCATACAATAATGCAATGTCACTCTTTCAAGAAGCTGTGCCGTCGGTTATCTATCTCGAGTCTGATGGAAACTTGCCGAAACCTCCACGAAACCAGACGCTTGACGAGGATGCGACAAAATCTCGCTGGTTCAATCAACAGAGTTGGGGAAATCCCAATCAAAGCGGTCAAATCCAGGTGAGCTCGAAGCTACACTATCATCATTCACACATACTAATCTTCGGATTAGGAAACTTGCCGCGATCTCACTCACACGGGATACAGTATTAGCAGCATTTCTCACATCCTCGAAACATCTCGTATCCAAGGAAAAGATCTCTATTCCAGTGATATTGGAAATCGCCTTCACTCTGCACTTGAATTCCATACTCAATTCGTCAATGGGGAACAACAGCCCGATTGGTTGTGTCAGGGTAAAAAATTAGCACGGGTGTTGGAGTACGTTACGGAGATTGGGTACAATGCACTTGCCTTTCGAGTTGATAACGTGACGATGGAACAAACTTTGCAGTATACAGAGAAGGAGAGACCAGAGGGGACGAATGGATTGTTCTATGGGTGGGAAACATTGACACATGCGGGAAATAAAGCATAAAGTCGTCGGACGGGGTTGGAGTTTCTCGTTCCTTGTTTATTGTTTTCGGTTCGGGAGCGATTTCGGGCGTTTTCGAACATCATGGAGGAACATCAAAGAAACATTTGGGGTATCAATATTTGGCATTGTTCTGAACGCAAAATACAAATGGGTCACCCTCAAAACTTTGAAATACATGTCTTTTCATGATATTGGGGTGCATTTCCATTCTCAGAATCACTTTCCCTAGGCATGCTCCAAAAGATTGTCTTCCGGAAAGTATCCCCAATCCTGACTCCAACCCGTTGCTACCCTTATAAAAGATATTAACAGCCCGAAAATCAATATTTCCACCAAAACCATTCGGAAAGTTTGCAGAATCTTCCAAGTCCTACAGACTATTAGTATGCAAATGGCAGATGGGGGTCCAAGTCCATGCCTATACTCGATTGTGTCCTGCCAAGTCGGAGGCTCAATAGTATTTTTGAAGTATGTTGAACTCCTCAGGAGTGCAATCAATTTCAAGGTGATGGCACTGGCTCTGAAGTTTCTCGTGCTCACGAGGAGTGAGGGGAGGAGACGGGATTATCCCAAGCTTGATCAACTGGACAGCGAAATTTGTCAACCAGTTGTCTTGGGCCATCAAGCGGCGCGGTGTAGGATTAATTACCTCCAGTGTCTCTGGACCGGATTGGTCGTAGGTCGGGTTGTTTCCTGTGGTGTTCGCAGTCTTGGCCCAGGGACGCTCCTCACGTTGTGTTAATCGAGCTGGAGGCTCCTGTTCTCGTCTCCAGGCTTGTGCCTCGAGTAACGAAAGTCTAGATCGGTGGTTGACGGTTAGTCCGAGAATTTTATATTGCTCGACGAGCTCTTGATGGCGGGCGCGAGCAACTCGAAGCTCGGAGGCGTTGGCCAAGCCCTGCATAGCCGCCTTGAGGTTGGCTAAATCGGCTGACTTAATATAGCGAGAGATACGAGACATGCTTAAGCTCTCTAGCATATTGGTTCGTGAGCTGTATATAGAATTTGCTTGGTGGTGTTGTTTTCTGGATGGTTTGAGGAAGTTTCTTGTATTTTTGCGGTGTGTATTTGTGATGGAGGAACTTGAAGGAGACTCTTATACAGACTTGGACCTGGAGTCGCGGTACGCTTGGTTCATGCGTAGAATGGGGAGCCTGCTAGGACCACTGTCGCGACTCGCAGTGAATCATTTCCCCAATGCAACTTCTAAGTTTTGCGAGTATTCAATTTCGTTGAGATGAGTTAGAAACTAGTCAATTTGGCAGAACGGGAAGGAATGGATGTATTGCCTTCTTTGCCAATAGAAAATAGAGTTAAAAAATAGAAGGTATATCCAGTTGGACCTTCCTGTTCTTGAAGATTCTTGGGACCGGCCGATGATAGTTCTGCCTGGCCTCGCATTTGAGGTTTATTAGATTTGAATAAAAGTTAAAGTCTTTGCGCATGTGCTGTATCTCAACGGGCAACGGAGGTCTATTGCCAAAAATTTGGCTTTTTTGCTGGTAAATGCAAATTTTACGGTGGACAATCCTACGAGACATTTTTAAGCTTGCAACCAGTCTGTACCATGGATTACTAGAGATCGATTATGCTATTGACGAGAGGTGAACAGGCGGGGTAATGCCAAGCCTTGTTACATACCCCGCCCCCTTTTTGAAAGCGAGGAATGCGAAAATATAGATGATTCAATTACTTCCACCCCTAGACATGATTAGATAGGGCCACAAGCAGATGAAACTCAAAGCTGCAAGGCGACAGGATGTTCAACCTTATCATAGGTAATACGGCCTTCAACATTAGCTATTTAGGAAGTGTATCTATTGACAAGTCTCACTTACAAGCCTCTTGTTTGCTAGGAAAAGATACCCACAAATGCCCTTAGCCCCGTTTATTTCAATTACGAAAATCTATGAAAGATAAATCCAAGTCTGAGGGAGGTTTAAAGACTCTTTTGATGCATGGAATGTGACATCCTGAAATGGTTTAAGGAGACTAAAAGAAGTACTCAGCATGATATAGGTGTCAGTGAGGATTCGGAGCTGATTTTGATTATTCCCGCAAACACTGACCCATTGACAGACAAGCTCGGAGGAGGTACAGTGTTTAATATAAGGCAAGAATGAAAAGCGCAACTGTGGGTTTTTATAGTACTCGATTATGTCGCTTGACAGCTACTCAACTCGTCACCATGCTAAACAGTAAAACGCCGCCCATAATGCAAGACCCAGACCGTTTATGTCATTACCATTTTCAAATCATCGAAATTATGTGAAACTTGTTCCCCCAGTGCCTTGACCCATATTAGACGCCGCAAGCCCATTACTCAGTCTCCTCCCTCCACCGGGCCCTACACTTCCGCCTCTAATCCCAATCGGACTACTCATCCTCCTCTCCAACTTCGAATACGTTTGCCCATCCGACGATTTCCTAAAATTCGATGACTTCCTCCTTGAAGGTCCCTGATTTAATGGCGGTCCATCAACGGTATCTAACGCTTCTTCGTCAGGATCGAAATCCATGATTTCGTCGCCCTCGAGAATTTCCGCTTCACTGTCCTCGTCGATATTTCCTAATACATCTTCGTCGTCTTCGTCACTATCGCTGTCGGTCTTGGAGAAGCCGTCCATTTCGACTAGACTCCAGATGGGTATCGCCCCGATTATCGCGATGATTCCGAGTAGCCACCACGGAGCGATCATATACCCATGTTCAAACCCCCAACTGAAAGCGGCGCCTCCCAATGCCGGACCTATTGCACGACCCACAGCGGATATCGAGACTGCAAATCCATTTAATGTGCCTAGGATTCTGAGGCTGACAGCTGAGTTCGTGAGCAGAATGATCGAGCACGGGAACGCGAAGATGACGGCAAAACTCTTGACGACCATGATGCCAAAGATAGCAGCTTGTTGCCAAGACGAATTGACAATGAGCGCCGTATACGGCGTCGCGAAACATATAATTGGGAATGTAACGGCGCAACATTTAAAACAATTTAGTACCCCGAAGTGGCGTGCTGTGGGTGGGAAGATCAGGAATTGGACAAAGCCACCACAGATGCCGTACATTGTGAATAAAGTGCCTATGCGGCCGGACTCTAGACCGAAGCCGCCCCAGAACTTGAATGGGAGGTATGTGTTCGCGGGCGTGTGTTCCTCGACGGGGTGATGTAGGAAGATGGGGAGAAGTTGGTCGTAGGCTACAGAGTGGAGGGCTAGGAAGGTGTAGGCCATGAGGTTGATGACTGATTGGCGGGTGAAGACTTCTTTGAGGGTTGGGCGCGGGAGAGGAGGCTTTGTGGATTTGATTGGGGAGAATGAGTCGTCGAATTTGGAGGTGTCGGAGTCGGCGGAAGAAGTAGGACGAAGGAGGGAGGCGGAAGATTCATCGTATGCGGAGTGCCGGCGGAAGCCCTTTGAAGGTCCTTTCAAACGGAAAATAATTTTGAAAGAGGATACTATTCGGGTGCCTATAGCTAGTCCCCAGTCGTTTTTGTGCTTCTTCGTCTCGAGGGTTTCCTGAGTTGTGTTAGGAGCGGACTGAGAGCAGGAATTCTAATGCCATACCTTCAAGAAAAGAATCCCAGTAGTGATTCCTATGAGGAAGAATGCGCTGGAAACTAAATTTGGTAGGAGAAATGGGTACTTGATTAAGAGCTTGCTGTTCCCAAACAGACCAGGCCAATTTTCAGCAGGCTTGGCAAAGAAACCTCCAAATGATGGCCCGAAGATAGATCCCAAACTCCATACTAGAGGCATAATTGAGAATGCGCGTGGTTGAAGTTCCTTTTCGGGAACCATCTCTGCCACCATCGTGCGGATGATTCCAACTTAATGCCATCAGCTACGAGTTCTTAAGGGATTTCAGGACTGTCCTCACCATTTCCATTACATCCACCAGCCAGAGCTCTCGCAGTAATTGCCATCGGAAGCGTAGTTGATATACCCCATATCAAACCGGTGATCATGGTAAGGGTCAAGCCCGTCAAGATTGTTGGTTTGCGGCCGAACATGTCTGATGCCCGGCCCCAAACAATTGCCGTGAAGCATTGTGACAGTGAGAAGACAGCCGATGCCATCCCTGCCCACCATGCAACATTTTTCTTTTCTATACCAAAACTTTCTATCATCTCGGGCTGGATCATGTGAGAAAGGTCAGGCAAATTGGAATAGGCTTGCCTACCAAGTATGGATAGACCGAGGTCATTGCCACAGGCTCCGCGAATCTACATATTGCTACATCTTGTTAGTATAATTTTGCCAAAATGACATGGTTCTGATGTTGACAGAGAGAGAGGGGCGAATGACCAGGCTGTGCAACCACAGCCCGAGAAGAAGGCAGAACGAGAGGCAGACTTTGAGATTTTAGCCTCGAAAAAAATAAAAATAAAAAATAAGTCTCCGTGTTATTAGAATATTCCTCTGAATAATCAGATTTAAATTCAAGACCGGTCTCGATGTAAAGCGATCCCAATTTGCAATCCCACTTGAGATTCCCAAGGTGGGCTCGTCTGTTCCCCGCTGAAGTACCCCGCCATTTGCAAACATTGCCACAGCTCTTCATCGACGCCATGACTGCACTCTCAAATCTCTGTGTATATCTGGATGAACACCTCAGACCAAGCAAGAATGTCACTGAGACTCACCAAGGATTGCTAATTGCTGGGCAGGCAATTTTGCTGGTCCACGTACTCTTCTTTTCGGCATGGTAAAGGCGGCAGCAGAGCCTTTTCAACCTTCCCAACCTTCAGTAGTCGTTTATCGAGCCTATCTCTATTCTGCAGATGGATCATGGAAGGCAAAAGATATGATGCAAAGTGAAAGTAAAAGAGATTATATTCATGTGTAAAATATTAAAAGAATGAAGTGAAAGAGTCATCACCGAGTAAGAAAAATCATGGAAGATGTGAATGGTGAATGGATTTACTCCGTACGGCTTTCTTTTCGTTCGCCGCCTTGCCGCGATACTAGGTAAGTACTAGTACTAGTAAGCTTTTCGCCCGAAGAAATCTACTGTAGGTAGGTCGGCCGTAGGTACAAGTACGTACAAGGATAAAAGCGGCATTTTCGAACCGAGAGCCTTCGCTTGAACATCCATAATGGGCGCAGGCTGGAAATTGCTCAATTGGGCGTTTGTTTGTGACCTATGATTGGAGAGAAAGAATACTACCTAATACTACTAGTCGTACTAGTACTAGTACGAGCTCTAGTACGAGTTCTTGCAAACAGACTCACACGGGCCGGTGACGGAGGAAATCAATCACCTGATTTGCCCGCCAAAGTGGAAACTCCGTGGATGTTCTCCCGTAGCGCCCCAACGTCACATTCATAGCCTCATCCCACTTCTGGAGCTCTAACCCGTCCGAGGAAGGTGGATACAGCTTCTCGATTGAGTATGGAGTGCAGTATGAGGTTTTGTTTATTGTGATGTCGTGATAGCAGAGGTAAGCATTCTAAGCATTCTCCCGTCCCAACTTCTCCATTGGCAATGCCATCATTTCCTTAAGTTACGCCTTGTACGACTCTGATATTCTACAAAATTGATCTATGAAAGCTATCTACCCACACTCGAATGAAGCAAGCTTACCTACCACCTGCTAATCATTACCATGGCCAGACTCGACGAAAAGATGGAGAGCAATGAACGAACGCCGTTGATCACGACGGTTCAGATCCGTCCCGCACGACCACGCTACTCTCACAGCACCATTCGCCGGTTCTGTACCATTGCTTTCTGTTCCACTCTGCTTGCAGCGACCATCCTCTTCCTCATACCTCTCGCACTGATAACTGGGCATAAGGAACGAGAACCCAAGCTACCCGACCAGTCCAGTAATGCGGTTACCTTTAAGGAGTTGCAAGAAATCTTGCTAGATACACCGAAGGAGGAGAAGGCTCAGGAATGGAGTAAATACTATACCGCCGGGCCTCATTTGGCAGGGAAGAATTACAGTCAGGTTACGTGGACACAGGAAAGATGGGAAGAGTTTGGGATCAAGGCAGATATTGTGGCATACGACGTCTACATCAACTATCCTCTGGGGCACCGATTGGCATTGTACGAGAAGAAAGAAAAGAAGAATTCGGAGGGTGTCGACGCATGGAGGGTCAAATTTGAAGCAAGTCTGGAAGAGGACGTGCTCGAGGAAGATCCAACTACTGGTCTCCAGAATCGCATCCCAACTTTCCATGGATATTCAGCGTCTGGGAACGTTACGGCTCCATACGTCTACGTCAATTATGGTACATATCAGGATTTCGAAGATCTGGTGAAAGCAAACATCAGTCTCAAGGGCAAGATTGCGCTTGCACGATACGGTGGTGTCTTCAGAGGTCTCAAAGTCAAGCGTGCGCAGGATTTGGGAGCAATCGGCACTGTTCTGTTCACAGATCCTGGAGACGACGGGGGGGTCACAGAAGAAAATGGTGCCGAACTATACCCTGAAGGACCTGGGCGAAACCCAAGTAGTGTTCAGCGAGGAAGTGCTCAATTCTTGAGCGTTGCCCCTGGAGACCCGTAAGTGATACTTTCAACGGGAATTGAATACTTCTAATAGTCCGCAGAACAACTCCTGGATACCCCTCCAAACCTGGAGTTCCCCGTCAGCCAGTCGATCGCGCCATCCCCTCCATTCCATCTATCCCAATATCATACGTCGATGCGATCCCTCTTCTCACTGCTCTCAACGGACATGGCCCATCACCGAAAGACTTAAACAAATACTGGGAGCGGAATCTTGGCCTCAAATACAAGGGTGTGAAGTACAACGTTGGACCATCTCCGGATAACTTGGTTTTGAACCTTGTCAATGAGCAGGAATATGTTACCACGCCTCTCTGGAATGTCATTGGCGTCATCAATGGTACGCTTGTGGATGAAGTTATTATCATTGGAAATCATCGAGATGCATGGATTGTGGGAGGTGCTGGAGATCCCAACAGTGGTTCTGCAGCGCTCAATGAAGTTATTCGCAGCTTTGGTGTTGCTCTGTCAAAAGGCTGGAAGCCACTTCGCACGATAGTATTTGCAAGCTGGGACGGCGAAGAATACGGTTTAATCGGATCTACTGAGTGGGTTGAGGAGTATTTACCATGGCTCGCTCATGCTAATGTTGCATATGTCAACGTTGACGTCGCGACAGTCGGTCCAATCTTCCACGCTTCAGCCAGTCCGCTCTTGAACAAGCTTATTTATGAAGTCGCAGCATTGGTTCCTTCGCCTAATCAAACGATTGCTGGACAGACAATTGGTGACCTCTGGGATGGAAAGATCAGCACCATGGGGAGTGGAAGTGATTTCACAGCATTCCAAGACTTTGCCGGTATCCCATCAATTGACTTGGGCTTTGGCCCCGACCCGGAAGCACCAGGAGATACAGGTGGCGCAGTTTACCATTATCATTCGAACTATGATTCTTACTATTGGATGAATACCTACGGAGACCCTGGTTTCCATTACCACGCTGCGGTTGCTAAGCTTTGGGCTTTGTTTACCGCCAAACTCGCTGAAACACCAGTCATTCCCCTGAATGCTACCGATTATGCAATCGCAATTAAAGAGTATATCTCGAACGTCGAGAGCAAGTTAGATGCTGCAATCGCCGGGTCTTCAACAGATGAAGACGATGTTCAGGCCAGAGCACGCCCAAAGCCTGAAGCACCGAAGGGCGATATTGAGGAGCTCAAAACTTCATTCAAGAAGTTACACCATGCTGCATCGGAGCTGAAATCTGCCGCCAAGGCACACGATGCTTGGGCTGCCGAGCTCGCCGAAGAGGCTGGGGAGGATATCCCATGGTGGAAATGGCTCTCGAAACTCAAGCTATATTACCAAATTCGAAAGGTAAACAGCAAGTACAAATTCCTCGAGCGACAGTTTTTGCATCAAAAGGGATTGGATGGAAGACCTTGGTTTAAGCATGTTATTTTTGCGCCGGGCTTGTGGACTGGATACGCTGGTGCTGTGTTCCCTGGCCTTGTGGAGGCCATCGATTCGAAGGACTACGAGAATGCGCAGAGATGGGTTGGGATTATTGAGGGCACGATCTTTAAAGCTGCAGGTAGCCTGAGATGAGCAGGCGAAACCCTTAGATATTCGTCTTGCAGCTCATCCAATAGATTAGATTTGTCGAATATCAGTCAGACTCTACCGCACCACAAAGCTTACCATAAAGTATCGTCACGGCTTGGTACCCCTATTTTCTACTAAACTTCAGCAATACACCAAGAAACGCTTCCTCTTTCGTTATCTCTAACAACCGCCACTGCTTAATGAAGGTGCAGATGCGTTGCGTCGATCACTTCTCTTACTCCCTTTTATCTACGCCGCCATTGTCTCTCTCCACCACTTTCACACTTAGACTAGTCGAGATCTTAATCGAGATCTCCCAATCTCAGACTTCTTACCGACTTTCAACTACTTATTAAAGATCGATTGCGGGGTATCTCAGTCTCTTGCGATCGCCACTTCACAATCTCCTCCCAATATTGCTGGCTTGATCATTCAGTTATTGTTCGTCTCGAGCATGCGAATTGTGTCTGCGACTGGATATTTGTTGCACTTCCACTTACCTTTGCTGTTCCATATTTCAATTTCAAGCAACCGCTGAACATCTCTCGACTCTGCGAATCTGCACATCGATCACCTTCGCCTCGATCTCTTGATTGTCTCTCACATTGATTCCGTACCAACAAGATGGAGCCACCTGCGAAGAGAGTCAAGATGTCGATGTAAGAGTAATTCTATCATTCTACGTCGCATAACTAATCCCTGGTAGGATGACCTTCGAAGCCACTCAGGATTGTTGTCGGCAAGCCCAAAAAGGAGTTTTGCATACCAAAGGATCTCATTTGCGAGCATTCGGAATTCTTCAAGGCTGCCTTTAACGAGAGGTGGGAGAGCCGGAGATCGAATACGATTATCCTCGAGGAAGATGATCCGGTCATCATGTCGCTGTCTCTCACTTGGCTGTCTACTCGTGATATTGAAAACGCGGCTGAATGCCGAGCGATGGACTGTGTAGGGATATGCAAATTCTAGAACAAGACTATATTATTACTGCTATCTATGTTGAGTGCTATCTATAGACGTGATGCTTAGTAAGCGCCACGTGCCGCGCTATCTGCTAGCTAGCTATTGTGACAGACTGGGGAACAAAAAAGGATGGCATTTATACGTTTAGGCAACTTGCCAAGTACTATGTGCTCGGCGACGTCTTGCAATCGAGCACATTTTACAATACTATAATCGATATTATTGTCTCACAGAGCAAGCAAAAGATACTATGAACGATTTAAAAGGTTGCTCAGATCTGGCTTGGAAATAGGATATATTTGGACATCTACTGTGGGCAATTCTCCTCTTCGTCGTGTGGTTCTTGACACCCTGGCGACCGGTGGGTTGGCTGATAATGACCCTGACTCTGCTTTTACTTGCCTTCAACTCCCTGGAAACGTAGACTATCACTAAGACATAAGTCAACACCTTGAAAAGGCGCTGCGAGATGGAGAAGCGCTGCAACCTTCTTGGGAAGGAAACTCTTGTCGATGCCATAAACACCCAGGTCAGCCAGAAGGATATACCTGTACCTCCAGTTTAGCATTTAATCTACCTCCCTCCTCCTCCCCGGCAGTTGAAGTTAAAGGTTCACAAGCGAGGATACTAGTCTGAAGTGAGATCTTTATCATAGTCGCATGAGTACAAAGCCGATAATTATTATGAGCTTCTAGGATTAATATAGTGATCTTACATGACGCAAACACCATACACCTCGCCCTTTACCTTTCAGCTCTTCCCCATTCCCCTCAACTTCAACCTAATTTCTTTCCATCATTTGTCTTCTAGAACAAGCAGTCGCGAAGAGTCTCGGGAATATCAGACGTAGGTCGAGAACGCAGCTTATTTTCTTCTCCCAAAAATTCCATTACATGTCCTCTTGCTTCTTGTGATCTGCTGACCGAGGGACCTCTAACTCGAAAACTTGTCTCGATCCCCCTTTTATATCAGCTACATAAATCTTTAGTAAAGAGGCAGGCATCTGCGATTCTTCCACATGACGTAGAGAAGAAGAGACTTGGTGAGAAAATATCATGCTTGAGTTATGATTTTGAATTGCTCCTCGACTTCAAACGCCTGAATGTTCCAACCATGAGAGCCTATCCTTCAAGCCGGTGTTTAGGCCGCCTCCAGACATCCGCTTTCATATCTCAGGGTTCCATCCCAACCAATTTCCCCGCAGTCAATGCACTTCCATCAAGCTCATTTTCAACATCTTACCATCCACCCACTATTCCCACCCACACTTTTAACCACTCCCCTGGTCCCCCAAGTCTGCTCCATCATTCCTTAATCTCCTCCTTATGAAATATCCCTACAGCACCAAATCAATGCTGCCTTTCTTCTCTCTATGATCTCCACTTACCGGGTATTTCAGGCATCCACTTCTCCCTATACCTACAAAAGAACTCTCCTTTGGGATCTAACCCCTCCGGATTATCTATTGTTCCATACATTATATATCGGAATTTGTCTTTTGCTTGTTCCTGTTTTTTGTTAGCCTTCCCATTACCCCTCTCCCATCCCGTCTCTCCTTCCTCCTCCCTTTCCCCATTTCTCTTTTCCATCCTCCATCTTCCCACCCATGCCCTCTTCATCTGAAAAATCCTGGATGGAGATAAAAAATAGACTAACTTACACCATATTCCAAAATCCCACCCCCACACTCCCCACAAAATTCCCTATGTAACAAACTTCCCGACCCGTTATCCGCCTCATGGATCTTGGGCTCGCCTTCAACAATCTTGAATGCCGAGGTCGGGATTTTTGTCGTCAGGCCATAATTTGTGCCAAAGAATTTCTGTTTGTGTAAGTCAGGGGATGAGAAATGGGAAATTCGAGAGCGATGGTAGGAGGGCTTAAAGGCGTGGAGGGAAGTGGGTGGGAGGAGATACCTTGCAGTTGTGACAATGACACAAACTCGTTCTTGCCTCCTCAGGATCGACGTTAAAATTATATTTTATGGAGCGGCAGTAGCAGGAACCTGTGTATTGCGTTTGCTTTTGCGTTTCGGACATGGTTGAGCCAAGGGGGAAATTGGAGGTTTGTTTGGCGTAGGAGCAAAGGTAGCAGGTCGGTGAATGGCGTTTGCTATGGGGTGTTAGAATGATTTCTTGGATGGTTGTTTGGACGGTTGATTGAGTGGGAGGGAGGGAATCTATGATTTCATTACCTAATGGTATGCAATGATCTCATGGGGTTTGAGGGGTCATGGGGTTGCATATTGTAACGTTCTTTTCTATGTCTAATGCAGATCTTTCGTGTCTTTGAAATTCGTTCAATGATTGGAGGTGGGTTGCGAGGATGCCAGGTTGTAGTATGTTTCAAGGGTTGGGTTGGATTGCCGAGAGGAGTGGTTGTCAATGACGTTGAGAATAAACGGGCTGCTGGTAACGCAATTCCTACCAAACGCGTCAAAACAAATAAATTGTTCTTCGGAGCGATTGTCCTTTAACGAAAATGATTCCGAAATCATAAATTTCCTTAAAGCGATATCCGACCAAGTTAAAGATAAGAAAGGAAATGTTGTTGAGGAGGGGGATACGGTGTTCACTAAAATTAAGGGCGGGAAGTGGGAAGGAGAGGTTAGTATCCATCTACCTCGAGTTCTTTATACGTCCTAAACTTCTTAGGTCGAAGAAATAGTTATCACGGACAAAGAGGCTAAGAAAAAAGATGTCAAAAACCCCCCTAAAGGTTAGATTGCCACGATGTTGTTCGAGAGAAAACTGACGATGTTAGTTCTATTCTAAGATCAACATGGCCACAAGGTCGTTCATAATCCAGCGACCCTTGAAGATTTGGATAAGAAATGAAGATTGGTTTTCCCCAGCTCATGAACAGCTTGGGTGCTGTGGATATATTGGTTGATTGGCTGGAGAGCGGGCAGCGGGGAGTGGAAGGTGGATCTGAGCCTGTTAATCTTATTGATTGAATTAAATGCGATGAACTTCATAGGAAGTATCAGAGTATTGGAAGTGGGCCAACACCTCATGGAAGGAATGGTTGCAATGAAATGATTATGAGAGACCGATCGATATAAGCAGACGAAATTTCTTGTTTTTATTCCAATCTGGCATTGAGCTGCAGCACAATGGAAACACAATGCAAATCTGTGATATTAGATGAGACTTTCCGCTAGTACCTAAAGGGAGCTAAATTGGTGATATGTAGGGATAGGCAATAATAGGCCTTGATATGCTAGACGGAGCAATCTCTGGTGGAATGTTATATAATTCTTTAGCGGGGTATCGTGTAACTATTATTCGTTTGAATGCCTGTAGCGGAAGGTGCAGAAAGGAGTTTTCTGTTTCTGAATTTCCAAAAGGTTATTTCGATACTTATTAGGATCGATTCTGAAAATGTTTTTGTGGACTGTGTAGGATATTTAGAATAGGGGGCGGGGTAAATTTAGCGAAGGAAGTGCTGTTGAAAAGGGGTGCACGTGAAATAATAGTAGATGCAAAATTCAGTGGTTTAACAATTATACCAATTCCCTGTGTAGCAGTTATATTACTTAGTTTTCTTGAGTCTCAAGAAAATTAGTGAGAACACCCGAAGCACTGAGACCAATATATTCACTTTTTGATGATTTGAATTCCCGCATATTTTTGACCCTGTCTGTCGCAATCAATAATTTCTTCGCAAATTTCCAAATCACCACTACAATCCAGGAAGAGATACTCAAGCAGCACACAATGTCCAGCTCGTGGGGTGCCGCAAATGATGCGGCCTCGGAATGGGGATCGATAATTGCGACTAATGGTTGGTCAAGTGGAACGACGCCATCTCCAACCATCCCAGACGTCTCATCATGAAAAATCGAAGAAGCACGAACGAGGATTCGCTTTAGTGGTTTCGTTGGTAGAAGCGGTAGTGATGGTCGAGGAGGCAGAGGCCGCGGCGCTTTTGGCGGAATCAATACACCTGTTGCTATTCCTCCCGGGACCCCAAACTGGAGCTTCAACGCCTTCGTCCACTCCAGGCTCTGCTGCTATGCGCACTATATCTACGGTAGATTCGAATTCACCAGGCCTCAATATCTCCCTGGAAGTAGTTGTTTCCCCCTATTTGATACATTCCTTCAAGCTAACAAGATCTGCCACAGTGAAAGCCTCGAGGATCAGGTGAAGATCTTGGTTGGCCCAGAACAACGAGTCCTTTGGGCAACGGCGGGTCTGATCGCAGCGAAGTCAAATTATTTCAAGGACGCCTGCGAGAAGCGGCTCCCAAACGGCCAGATCAGACATGTCAGACTTCCCAACCAGGATCCCAAGACTGTTGGTATATTCCTTATTTGGGTTCACACTTCCTATATCAAGAATGCGGCTTCCTTGAACGAGATTTCTGAGGTCGACTCTGAGAAGCGACGGGTTTGGCAGTTATATCTAGAGGAAAACCATCAAGTCTTGGGTGTCAATTCAGTCGGCATAGCACGCATCTGGGCCGACACCCCTCGAGTTTCCCCATTGCACCACTTGGTCCTCCGTATTTACATCGATCAAGTCTATTGGAGCGTGGAAAACCACTTTTTAGGCGCGTCAGATAAAATGGTGGTTGCGTTCTTGAGGGAGCTTGCTTTCGAGGCAATCAAATCTCATCGCGACCCAAATCAACAGCATGGTTTCATTAATCCGCTTTTTAAGGACAAATGCACATACCACGAGCACCCCGATCATCCGCCAGGTTATTCATGTACCAATAAAGGATTTCTCTGTGAATACCTGGCTCAATACTCAGACAACTCACGCTAACCGTCATTCATCCAAAAGTCGAAATTGCTCCTTCCAGTACCTACTCTTGCTCGACACAATATGACTTCGAAGAGACTCTTGTTCATGAGATCTCGGCGGTTCGCTCGACAGTATTGGTGGTGGGCTATTTTACATAGATTGTTACAGTTGAAGACTTTGTGTCTGACAGATAGCGGCAGTACGGGCATAAGTTCTACATGGGAAAGCTTTGCAATTCGGTCAATCAAGCCTCGGGCCTTGTGATTCTCTTAGAGGCATTTGAACATCTCGTGATTGGCCCAGAACGTCCTCTAACTAGGTATTTGAGACCGTGATCGTAAATTATTCGCCTTTCAGAAATATGGTCAGTATAAACCCCTCAGGGGAAGTTTCACTTCAAGAAAGTAATAAGTGACGAAGCATTGCTGCCAGATTCACAACATGCCGAAAATCTCAGAGCTTTATACTTCACGTAGAACATCGAGAGTTGAATTGAATAGCGCCTTGTCTTACAGGAATGTTCCCGAGTGGAAGTGAACCGAGGTTCCTCGTACGAAATTCAATAATAGTGCCCTGGTTTTACCGCAAAAATTCTATATAAAAAACAGACATTGCTCGTCGTTAATCCTGATTTTGATAGGTGGCCATAAAATAAATTTTGAGAGCGACGCATAAAATTCTTATCACCGCCTTCTAATCCCCTTTTTACAGTAGTCATGGCGACTCTACGATCACTTCCAATCCTTAGCCCTCCTTCCCAGGCGCCCCTACAGAAGCCCGACCTGCAAATGAGCATGTAAGAGGCCCTTCATCGACTGTTGATATACTAAGCTGACAACAGCTCAGCAGCAATTTTCAAACCTTCCTCAAGGTAGTAGTTGGCGAAGCCAAATCGAATCCTCCGTTCCAGTCGTAATCACGTCCTTCCGGCCATCCTTCTTCAAATCGGCCTCCAGCGAGGGACATGAATACAGGTATGTGGCCAGGAAAAGACCATAATCCCCGAAAAGAAAGATCCAAAAGTGTTCACGATCTTCTTGACCTTGCTCTTGACTGGCGACATCAACAACTCCGCTGAGCTCGTTCAGTCAGCAGCAGGCCAGGAGGATAAAGAGACAAAGATTAAGTAAATCGACGCTTAGTGGTTCCGCTTAACATATTGTAACACATTGGGAGGCTTCCTTAATTCTGCAGAAAACCGTTGCTGATAATATACTCCTCCACTAGGAGCCATCTGGGCGAGAAAACGAGAGTGTTTGCGGCTAAAAGACATGGGTTGTAGTCTTTGCATATAGAAAATTGGAAGCTGCCGATCAATTTTACATTATAGAGCACTTTATGGAGCTATCCAAGCGGGTTATTGAAGGTAATCGTACTAGGAGAAAGGGAGAGGAGACTCTTAGCTGCTTGGGAGAAAGATCCTTGCGAATATCACGAGCACCGTGGCATGCTAGAGGGCTATACCTGCGCAAAGTGATTGTTTGTGAGCAGTTAACACGATGAGGGGCGGGTTGGAAAACAATACCTGCTGTGTATTTTGGATACAGTCGCGTCGCTGTCTACAAAAGTGCAGAGCTACTTCTCGCCTACCCATTTCCCATCAAAATAACAATCGCGCGCAAGACTCATCCATTAAACCTTGGACTGAACGAAAGGTCATCTCTGTGAAGGAATTTAATTCATCCGAAATAAAGTTCAGCTGTACGCAGAGAAGCAAAGTGCTCGAATACATCACTACGGCGATTCTACGATCAACTTACAACGACCCACCAACCGAGAAAATGATGTCCCTCTCTCTGTAAGCACGATATCTCTTCGCTTCAGGCAACACTAATCCGTGTTTCTTTAGCAATGATCTCCAAACACAGGTCACAATCCTCGTCGGAGAGAATGAACAAGAGATACTGGTCCCGAAGGCTCTATTAACCTTCCATTCTCAGTTTTTCAAAGCAGCATGCAGCGAGCATTGGGAGAGCGGGCGGACCAACACTGTTGTACTCGACGAAGAAGATCCACAGATCTTAGCAATTTTTGTGACTTGGATTATCACCGGTGACGCCGACAATTCAAGCGAGCTTATCAAGCTAACAACGGCATCAACGAAGGAGGATTTCAGATGTCGATGGAAACAACTTGTGGATTGCTATATCTTGGGGGACTTTCTAGGGGCAACTGGCTTCAAAAATTTCATTATCGATAAACTGGTCTCGGTCTACAAAGAGGTCTGGGAGAAATTCGAGCTGATTTTGGCTACGCGGGGTCATGACATCGCCTATGTCTGCAGTCACACGCCGCGAGACTCCAAGCTACGCAGACTCATTCGGGACCTTATGACACGAGTAGATCACCCGAACAAACTACTAGTTTGGAAACCCGGATCAGAGGATAGATTCTGGTACCTCGTGGAACACTGCCACGAACTGTTAAAGCGTGAGAGGCGCGGAAGGGGTGGAAATGATAAGTTGCCTTGGGGGGAAAATCCTTGTAGGTATCATGAGCATCCTGGAAGGCGGGCGAATTATACTTGCAAGAAGTGATTGGTAAGTAGCGTTTGTGGAAGGGTGTACCGTCCCGGACTTCGATACCAACGCACCTCAGCTGCGCCGATACTTCAACGAGATGGTGGAAGAGACTTTGATTGGTGGTCTCGATATGGTTTCATGAGTTGTTTACCCGGTCTGCAAACGTTCCCCTTGATGTTTCTTTCTTGGTTCCTATAGTCTCCTGGACTCAAGAGAATACCTTCCTCAACAAACATTAATATGCAATCATTTCTCTCCAGACCTTGAACAAGTTGTCACCAATCCTACCGAGAAAGTTTAACAAAGTCAAGACTTGAAGAAAGGATTCTTCTTTAAAAAAAAACACGGGGGGGAGTAATGTTCGTATTTGGTTATCATTAATTCTTGTAAATCAGATTAAAAAAGGTTGGGTGCCCATGATTTTCGGCCATGAGCAGTCCAACAACCAACTCCAGTGAGATGCCGCTTAGGTTTTTTGCACAGCTCAACCCACGAATAATTAAGTGGCGTCCGGAGAGAAGCAGGAAGAAGTACAGCAAATCAAAACTAAAATAGTATGATCAATCATTATGCTGCTACCATATAGCAAGAAATCTAACTATGCCGTGGGATATTGTGAAGTGATGCCGGGTACAGCGACCCAGAAACGCCTTTAAGAAGCCAACCTCCACTCGTACCCATCTTGAAATAATTGTCTCCTATTATTGCAGATTTCTTCACTCAAGCATAATCAATTTATGTAAACTCATTACTGATATACAATTATCCAAGCCTACCACCTTCATCGTTTACACAGATGGGTATTCTAATATATATTGCCTCCCTGTGACCCTAATCTTCAGCCCACAATTCTCTCCCCAACCTCACAAACCATCTTCCACCCCCAGCCATCAGCATAAAAAAAGCACCAACAGAGTGCAAGCAAAGCTAATCCAAACAACCTCGCCCTTGTCCACCTTCCTCACGCCTGCATTATTCTTCCCAGATCCTGACGATGTAGAAGTTGCCCCGGCCTGACCTATTGTGATCGTCAAATCTGTAGTTGATCCTGTTGCGGTACCACTTGAGCCTCCGGAGCCTTTCGAGGATCCCGTTTTGAAACTCTGAGTTTTCGTCCCCGTCGCTGTTGCAGAGGTTGCCCCAGGCGCTGCGGGCGTAGGTGATACAGTCTGCGTCACCTGCGATCCACCAGTTTTGGAGGCAAAGATATTCCCTATGCTGCCACAGAAGCCATGCAAAGACGTAATCGCAGAGTATATTGCTGCATTGGAGGTCTTTGCAACGGCAGCGCATGTGGAGACCGCGTTATCAAAGAGACTTGGAGACCATGTTGTGGAGCTGACGTAGCAGAGGCAAGAAGCTTGATCCGTGGGTGGCATGGTCATAAATCCAGGTGTGAGTTGTGTGCAAGCGCTAAGGTAGGAGTTGACTAGATCGCATTGTTGCAAGCCTGTTTTCGATGGCGCGGAGGTGGTGGGAGTCGCGGGCGCGTAAACAGCCGATACACTCCCGACGCCTGAGCAGAAGTTCTGGAGGTTCGCAACGGGTGTGTATACATAAGTACATGCAGTAGACGCGAAATCAGCGCAGGATTTGACTGCGTTGTCGAAGATCGAAGGGGCCCACGATGTGCTGGAATAACAGAGACATTGTGCTTGTTGCGTAGGATCCATGGTGGTAAAGCCAGGGCTGAGCGATGTGCAGGACGAAAGGGCAGAGCTGACGAGACAGCATCCTGGGTTCTCTTGCAGAATGATCGCGATGGCTGTGGTTGTTGGGCTCGAGGATGAAAATTGGCGGAGGCCGATGAGATTCGGGTTTGCGTTGATGATCGGACGGATGACGAGACTGAACGCCGGAAGAGTGATGGCCCGCATTGCGATGGAAACGAATTGGTTGGTTGCATTCAACGAAAGATGAAGGGGAGAACAGAAACACGCATGGTTGGAAGTAGGAGGCAGGTACCATCTTGGAAGTTCTTTCCCTGGAAGTCAGTTTTGGGAGAATATCTTGGGCCCGGGAAGGAACAGCTCGCACTGGGTTGTGGCCGCGGGGTGCGCAACTCACCTGGGTTCCCAAGCCAGGCGAGACGATCTTGTTTGAGAGTTGTTGATAGAGCCTCTGATTCATTGAGTTATCTTCTAATAGTATCCATGCCCTCATCCTACTCCAGCCAGAAGAGAAAGGTATGTACACAAAAGTACTATAATTCATAATGTAAGTTGCCTTCCCAACCTCTTGTCCCACCCTGATGCGACGCCAGAACAATGCCATGCAGAACAAGTCGCTTCAAAACAGATGTATCTGTCACCTCATCTATCGTCCATCATCTTTCATTCCTCATTACTCTGTTCGATAGAACTTTTTGTACAACAAATGCAAAAACAAGTTGACATTCAGCCTCATGCATCCCTCAAACAGATCCATGTACTGGTGGTTGGCGAATTGCGCAGCGAGCAAGGAGTCCATGGGAACTTGAGCGCTGGCTCCGGGTATCTGAATGCTTCCTTTGCTGCCCTCGATGAAGAAGACGCCGACCTCGTCGCATGATATCGTTAGGTTGATCTTGTCCCATTCCCGATCGCTATATCCTTTCCACGAGACAAGTACACCTTTGTCCGACAAAGTTCGTGCAGAGTATTTGAAAGATCCAAACTTCGGCTTCCGGCCGGAGCGTTCCAGTTCCCGTTCGTGGTTGTATTGCTTAGTGAATGGCATGAGGAATCGCTTTTTGCTATTATAATGTTAGCGATAAGCCAACTGAAATGCCAAAATAGCTTACCCTTTCTTCTGTAATGTCATCATGGCTTGCTCGATGTAATTGTCATAGCTCTTTCGTTGCGACTCAAGCCACTCCGCCTTTTCGTTCAAGTTGCCAAGAGTTAAACGCACCCCTTCGAGTTCACGTTGTCTTTGTACACGTCTTCGAGACTTCGTCCGGATATCCAGAGCAATCGCATTGAGGATATCCTGATAGAAGTTATGCCGCGAGATCCTGCCGAATTGCTCCAGGCGCATGATGTTCTCCAATGCCGTACGTTTCAATTCCTTGTAAGACATGGACTTGATATCAACCAATGTGTTTGCATCGGAGTAGGCTCCACGAGTCTTGCTGCCTTCGGCAAACTCTTCACGAAGCAAAGCATGCCACTTTTGGTCATCCTCTCTGCTGATGGGCCGAACCAATATGTCCATGAGATTGGGTCCCGATTGAACTCTGATGATGTAGAGGATACAGCGCTTCGTTTCCATGAATAGTGCTTTGACTTCTGCTTCAGGGTCTTCGATATCGTGAAGCTTAGGGTTGAGGGTCATTTGAATCTCGGTTGATGTGACACCCAGCATTTCGGTCTCATTGTTTTTAGCACTACCAAGCTCCTGCACAATTTCGCGCAGCATATCGTCTCGATTGGGGCAAATGTGTGGAAGATCGGCGGCGATGAGGTTGTGAATGGAGAAGATATCAGCCATCTTGATGTAAAGTGTAGGCTTTGTTCGGGCGTAGAGGTCATTGAATTCGTCAATATCGAAAGTACTTTCAGCATCTGGTACCGAAATAATATTGGAGAAGATCAAGCCAATGCGTTCAATTGCATCTCCTACGTAAGCATTGAGTGGCTGTAGGAACATGCTCTCACCACCAAACAATCGTCCCGAAGCAACTTGACTCAGCACCTTCGCTACTTCCCCCAAGTTGCGTTTTTGGAGGGGCGTCAATTGCTTCTCGACAACGCCCATTGACTCCGGAGCGATAAGTGCAGGTTGGAGATAGAATTTCCATAGCCAGTTGCCTGCAACCTGGAGAAGATGTTGCTGCGGTTCGCGAGGGAAATGTTCACATAGGGCCTCGAACGTCTGTTGGCACAAGAACCGAATACCGTAGGGCATTTTGTGCAAAAGGCCCTCCAATGCAAGGAGAAACTGATCGGAGATTTCACGGAGATCCCTCAGATGATCAATGAACATGTCTCGAGTCTCTGGATCTTTGATCGCAACCTCTCGGGGAATGTCGAGGGGTCTCTGACTAGGTCGACCAGTTCGAAGCTCTTCATTGTTGATTGCGGAACGGTATATCTGCATAGGATCGCTCTCGAGGTCGAGCGCTGGATCTTCAATGATGTTGGCGTGAATCAAAGGACCCAGGAGTTCGCGCAGGTATTTTCTATCACGGGGAGAACGAGTGTAATTGGCAAGCAGCTTGGTCCAGAAGAAATTACCTCGAAGATACTCTTGAATTGTAGCGACTCCGTCGACCTCCTCCTTCACCGATCGGGCGATGAGTTTGAGCAGGTAGTATTCCTCTCTCCGCTTCTGCGCATACCCAAAGAGACCCATCATCAGAGTCTCGATCCTCTTGCAGTCCCGTTCAGCTGTACCTTGCTCTCGGACACGCTTGAACAAACGCGCGAGATATTGAGGTTGGGTTTGTAAGGTGAAGAATAGTTGCTGATAGGATTCGAGCTTTTTTCGAGAGTTCTTATTGAGTGCTTTAAGATCGAATTGGTTGCCTGATACCATAGACGTGTTGACGAGCAAATTGCCCGAGTGTCCACCAAAATTCTTCTGGTGTTTGACGACTTCATCCAAGGTAATCTTGTTCTTGACAAGCAGAGCGATTTTGATATCCAGTTGATCGATGTATTGCTCGGCCATTTCGTTTTGACGAACTTGTTGCACGACGGTCTTGCGCAAACGTTCAAATTCGATTTCTTCGTTGAAGTCAAAGTCGCTGTCATTGAGCAGGTGGACGAAATTCTTCACTGTGTTGACAGGAGGATTCTTGCCCGTAGTCAAACTTTTGTAAGCTTCACCTTGCAGTTTGCCGCGAACAAAACTCTGAAGCTTCACGACCTTCTCCATATTGGCTTTGAAGAACCGCTGCTTCTCGGCGAACTTCACACGGACCATGAAAGCTTTAGCTGCAGCTTGAATAGCGATAATTGAATCTTCCTCCGCTTCTAGTTCGCCTAGCACCATTCCGACGTCGTTGCGGAGGAGGACAGCACGGGACAGGGCTTGGAGTTGAATGATCTCTTCCGCATGGGATTGGAGGCTTTCGAGAAGAAATTCAATCTGTCGTCGCTCCAGACATCCCCTAGCTAGCGCCTGGAGACTCGTGATTTTCGGAGTTTGATCGATAAGTGCCTGGTAGTCTGCTGCAACTCTTTGCCGGAGCAGCATTCCTCGAACGAGTCTTTGAATTTCGAGGATTGACGGTTCTGCTTCTTGGAGTCGGGAAAGAGTTGTGGCAATATCTGCTCTAACCGCAGCCGCTCTAACAAAGGCTTGGATGATGGCGACTTGCGGTGAGTGAACCTTAAGCTCTTGTTTAGTGGTAAAGATTTGGTTTCGAAGTAGGTTCCCTCTTGAAACTGCTTGCAATGCCCTCCAGATGGGAGTTGCCTGCTGAAGTGCTTCTCGTTGTCGAGAAACCTGGTCTCTGATTAGCATGGCCCTCGCCGTAGCTTGTATCGTACGGATTGAGGCTTCTTCGCGATGGAGAAGATCATGGTTATCAACGACACTGTTTCGGAGCAGCATTCCCCTTATAGCGGCCTGCAAACTCTTTACTGGCCCGGCCACGGACTTTGTCTCCTTCTCCTGAGCGGCCAACCTCCGACGAGTAAGGAAACCTCTGATATTTGCTTGTACTTCGTCTACTACAGGCCCTTCGCGACACAGCAGAGATCTCGTCATGCGTACCTCGTCTCGGGCTCTTCTGGCCCTGATCAGACTCTGTAATTTCAGTATATCTCCTTCTCTGCTCTTCCAGAATGACTCTCGATTTGACTGCCTCTGTCGTACTAGGAAGCCTCGTATACCACTTTGCAGATTGACTGCAAATCTTCGCATATTGAGCCTATACTCAACCACCTGTCGAACGAAATCACCTCGAATTCTCGACTGTAATTCCGTTAACATGGCCTCTGAATCCCACAGTTGCTGCATAGTGTCTCCAAGTCGCATTCGAACGCTTGCACCTCGGATCTGTGCTTGAAGATCCACGATGGCCAGCTCATTCTCACCAAGCTTGCGGTCAATTCGTTCTTCGTCGGACTCGACTGGTTCTGGTTCCGGTGTGGGCTCAACTCCAAAATCTGCTCCCATATTTCCAAAACTTGGCATGCTAATTCCCGCCTTGTCCAATCCCTTCTGCATCGCTTCCAATTCATGATGCTCAAACTCTAATTGCCCAACCAGATTCCCAATTCTGAAATCTACAATACCTTTCCTAAACAATAGCCAACTCAGTGCATGAATGCAGTAGATGACTTTGGGAATATTCTTCTTCTCGTACAAATCGATGAGTTCGAATCGAAAAAGGTCGGGGAGCTCAACTTCAGCAAGGAATCTAAAGAAGACGGCTATATTATCGGAGTGGCGAAATTGAAGCTTGGGGCTGCGGAAGATTCGTATTCGACGTTCGGGATAGAGAGAATCGACAATTTCTGCAAGCGTGACTCCATCTCTCAATGCTTCCTCTAGCTGCACAATTGGGGGTATTTCTCGTTGGAGTATATCCTCAATCCACTCTTTTGCTTCACCAATGTGACAGAGATATTCGTATGCTTGTAAAAACTGCCGTTGCTTATCCATCCAATTTCTACCTTCCCAAGCATAGCCACTGGATCTGTTGATGGCTACAGCGTTCTTGTCGCCGTTATTTGTGCCGCGTTGAAGTCTGCGCCGTCCATGTAGACCTACAACTTCTTGAGCAGGGGTTGTGATACTGAAGTCTTGCGGCGAGGCATTTTCGGCAAATTTTGACAAGGTTCGCAATTGCCTGGTAGAGGACTTTTGCAAGCTTTGTAGATCAGGTGCTGCGAAGGAGCTATGTGGAGAGTGGAGGGTTTGGCTTCGAGAGCCGCGGCTTATCGAATCCGTGCGACTCATAATCATAGAGTTCGGCCGGACTGAAGTGGTACGAGAGGTTGGCGTTGGCGTTGGCGTATATTCGTCCTTGTATGACAGCTTCCCGACATCGATGCTCTGCCCCCGAGTGTGTTGGTATCCATTCCTTTCTTTGCTTGGGGGAGAATCGCTCGGGGGTTGAGGCAAAGGACGAAGAGACTGCCGTACACTTTTGTATGGACTACCTGGACTCGAGTCATGGCTGCGGCGGTCATGCGTATTCTCGTTGGCAGAGTGAGACATGCCCGTTGCCTCGCTCAATCCTCGTTTGTGACCGGCGTATCCGCTTGACGTCGTGGATGATAATGTGCTCGTACGGCTCAATTCCAATGCGCCCGAAGAGGTCGAATATGCCGTTGATATGGAGGAAGCATTCGAAGGCTGGCGTTTTGCTGGAGGGTAGTCGGCGAATTGTGTCTGTCGAAGAGGATGGTGGTACGACATCACGACGTCTTGGTAAAGGATGGTCCTTTAATAGGTTATGTTGTCTTCGAGTCGCAAACCGGAGACTTCTTGTATATCGTGCGCATAGGGAAGGCCGCCTCTATGGCCGATTTCCGAGCGTGGATGGGCGCAAAGTTTTCTTTCTCTCTTCACCTCGAGGCGCGTTGAAGATTTCGTGTATATTGGGCGCACAGCGCACGAAGCAAATGAAGCAAAGGATAATCGGATGACGATGGTAAAAGGGAATGAGGAATGTTGGGATTCAGCCACCGAGGATATTATGGGAATGATTTCGCCTCAATTCCACGAGGTTGGATGTGATGGAGGGGTGTGCACTTTTTTGGATTTTGGAGGTTGGGCGAAAATGGTCGTTCGCCGGGTTTGTTTACACGAGGGAAGGAGTTGATTGGCTGCCTTGTTTTCCATGTCAACAAACGAGACCAGGGAATACCGAGGGGAAGCGAACACCACAGGATTAAGATACACAGGCAATACCACTCAAAAGATTTATGTACAATATCTAATAGGGACCAACTGAGCTGTCAAGTATAAAATATATCTACTTATTAATTTGCTTATTAATCTACTTATTAATCTACTTATTAATCTACTTATTAATCTACTTATTATTTTCTTTTAACAACATCATGAAGATGGCTCTAGGTACCTCCCTACCTTACCTAGTCAAGGTAGAAACCGTGTGGGCCTCAGGTCAATAGAATGGAAACCTTAGATCCCCTGGATATCACCTGATCGGATCAACCATTTCTCCTAGCCCCTTGTCTAGCGCGTTCCCCGCGGCTCCCGCACAAAATTGTGCGTCGAAAAATTTCGAGTTTCTCTTTTTTCTTCTCTCTTGGGAGAAGGAGACTTCGACCCGTCGACTGTACATTTGCAAAAACAAACGTACTGATCCCACGTCGACTATCTTTTTACTTTGCTTGTCCTTCTCTGTCTTTGAATCTTCCTGCATGTCGCATTTTCTCTTGTCCAAAATGCCGCACACAAATGGGGACGTGAAGCCTCCTCCACCATCCGCCTTCTTCAGTCAGACCATAGATCACAAGAAGGCTCTTGAAGTCCTCTCGCAGTATGAGGATCGCGATGGACTTGATATTAACAGCCTCTTGGACTCCAAGAAGCATGGTGGTTTGACTTACAATGATTTCCTTGTTCTCCCTGGATACATCGGGTTCGCCGCTTCGGACGTCAACCTCGACTCTCCAGTCACCAAGCGCATTACGCTCAAGACCCCGTTCGTGTCCTCTCCCATGGATACTGTGACTGAGCACGAGATGGCAATTCACATGGCTCTTCAAGGTGGGCTCGGCGTCATCCACCACAACTGCTCTGCAGATGCTCAAGCCGAGATGGTTCAAAAGGTAAAGAGATTTGAGAATGGATTTATCCTCGATCCAGTTGTCATCAGCCGCAATACAACCGTTGGAGAGGTCAAGGCATTGAAGGAGAAATGGGGCTTTGGTGGATTTCCCGTCACTGGTACGTCCTTTCAATTTTCTTCTTCCCTCTGCACACTTTTATGATTATCAACAATTACAAATAACTTTCGTTCATCCGTATTGACCGCAAGGTCGTGGGGATTTAATCTATGCTCTTTATGACAAAGTAGCCTTCAGTATCATGTTCATTTAGCACCCTTGGATGTTCGATTTCTGACCTGGCATTCCACAGAAACCGGAAAGTTGGGCTCTAAGCTCGTCGGCATTGTCACGAACCGCGATATCCAATTCGAAGATGATAATGACAAGGAGATTTCCTCCGTTATGGTCACGAAACTTACGACTGCGAACTACGGCACTACACTGTTGGAGGCAAATGCTATTCTTGCCAAGTCGAAGAGAGGCAAGCTTCCCATTGTCGACTCCAAAGGGAATCTGGTCTCCATGATCTCGCGATCTGATTTGACAAAAAACCTCCACTTCCCTTTGGCCTCGAAACTCCCAGATTCGAAGCAACTCATTTGCGCTGCGGCTATTGGAACTCGACCTGAAGACAAGATCCGTCTACAGAAGCTGGTTGATGCTGGTCTGGATATTGTCATTCTGGACAGCAGTCAAGGTAACAGTATCTACCAGATTGAGATGGTGAAATATGTTAAGGAGAAGTTCCCCGGTCTCGATGTCATTGGTGGAAATGTGGTTACACGCGAACAAGCAGCTTCTCTTATCGCCGCTGGCGTGGATGGTCTACGAATTGGAATGGGAAGTGGTAGTGCTTGCATTACGCAGGAAGTCATGGCTGTCGGTCGTCCTCAAGCCGCTGCCGTTTTCAACGTTAGTTCTTTCGCAGCCAAGTTCGGTGTACCTTGTATGGCCGATGGCGGTATTCAGAACGTTGGGCATATCGTTAAGGGTCTCGCATTGGGTGCTACAACAATCATGATGGGTGGGCTCCTCGCCGGTACAACTGAATCCCCAGGTACGTCGTTCGTCAGTCGTGAGGGAAAGCTCGTCAAGGCATACCGTGGAATGGGAAGTATCGACGCTATGCAGGACAAGAAGGCGGGTGCTGGCGCTAAGGATAGTCAGAAGAGCAACGCTGGAACTGCGAGGTATTTCTCAGAGGGGGACAGTGTTCTTGTTGCTCAGGGTGTTTCGGGTGCTGTTCAACACCGAGGGTATTCCCCCCCGTATCCGTTGACTTCCCCAATCGCTAACAGGCCTTAGATCCGTTACCAAATTCGTTCCGTATCTTGCTGCAGGCTTGAAGCACTCTCTTCAAGACTGCGGACAGAAGAGTCTACACGAACTACACCAGTCCGTCGCAAACGGCAGTACGAGATTTGAATTACGAACGGCTAGCGCACAGCTTGAGGGGGGTGTGAATATGGAGAGTTATGAAAAGAAGCTCTACGCATAAGCATATGGCTGGGATGGGTTTTTGATTTCCTATTAAAGAAACGGGCCTGCACTGGGATGGAGTTTAGTGACGGAGGTGTCAATTGCAATTTGAAAGCTTTGTCAGCAAATACTAAGCTGTTATAAATTACACAGAACTGTGAAAGTCAACTGTTATCAAGAGCTTTTGTGCAAATTACCGTATTAGGAAGGTGGGGTGGTCGCAACTATTCTCCCTCAAATAATGCTCTCCGAGTGGAAGATACTTTCCAACAAATTCTTGCTGTTGGTATCACCAGGGATACCCACCGTGGTAGGTCAATAACAAAGTCCACTTATTGTAGTGTCTGTATCAAAAAGTTGATTCCTATTCTAAGTGTTCTAGCTAGAACTGGGCTTATATAGCCCTATAACAAAGACCTCCCAACTGGGCCTAGCGCCTGCCATTTGGGGTGTGCCCCCCCTTTGTCTAGAAACGCGACTAGGTAGGTAGGCACCTACGTACTAGGCACCTACGGTACGATACAGCGTATCAACACTTGCTTATGCGCCATCAACGTACGTTTGACGTGACTCATTTATTAAACTCGCTCTCGTCCTCTCCTTCAGTGATTTCATTCCCCCATTCTTTCTAATTTTCGCCTTGGGGCTAGGAACGTGTATAAATATCACTAGGACTGCCAAGAAATTTTTTTGCCATCTACCCTCAAGCCTAGCCCTATGATTGTCGTTGTATTCATCCTGCCAACCAACGGGCATCATTATTTCATCGCAATTATCACATCCTCTCACATAATGTCTCCTCCACCATCTACCGAAGGCGAAGCACCTTTCGACTACACCGCCGCCCACAAACCCCTCCAAACCTACTACCGCATCTTCGGCGACCTCAAATCCTCCCTCACCCCACTAGTCATCATCCACGGCGGCCCAGGCCTCTCCCACGATCTTCTCCTCTCACACTCAGACCTCACATCCACCTATTCCATCCCCATCATCCTCTACGATCAAATCGGCTCCGGACGCTCCACCCATCTCCCAGAAACGGCCTCCATTTCCAATTTCTGGACCGAGAAAATTTTCATTGCTCAATTGGAACAATTACTGGAAATCTAGGCATCGGAGATAATTGGTCGATGCTTGGGTCCAGCTGGGGCGGCATGCTAGGGAGTCGTTACGCTTCTACGCAGCCGCGAGGTCTAAAGAAAGTTATCTTTGCCAATTCACCGGCGAGTAAAGCGCGGAGTATGAAGAACAACGCTAAGTACGTTGAAGCCCTACCGGAGGCGAAGAAAGAGATTTTGAAGAAGTATGAGGAGGCAGGGACGACCGCCGAAAATGCTACGGAGACAAAGGACGAGGAACTCTTAGCTATTCAAGCGGAGTTGATTAGGAAGCATGTTTGTAGGATTGACCCCTTCCTGGATGATCTGAGGAGGAGTATTGAGTCGAGTTTGAAGGATCGGACAGTTGTGGATGCTATGTGAGTATTATGGTCTCTAGGGTTTGACGGTGAGACTGACTTTTGAAGGGGCGAGAATAATTCGCCTGAGAATCCGGGTTATATGACGCGTTGGGATACTAGTGAGGAGGTAAAGAACATTAATGTCCTGACGCTGGTCATTAATGGGATTGAAGAGATTGCGAGTGGTGAGGCGGTATAGTCGTTCTTGGATAATATTCCAGAAGTTAGGTTAGTCACGTTTGAGAATTCGAGTCACTGTCCGCATTTGGAGGAGAGGGAGAGGTATATGGAGGTCGTGAGTGAGTTTCTGCTTAAAGGGTAGCGAGAATTCAATGGCTGTGATATGTACTAAGTCACGTACGAAGAAAAGAAGCATTAGCTAGTAAAAAAGATTCTATGAACACTGTCTATGCAAATGAAAGCTTTTCCAGCCATTTCTCAACCGAATGATCTAAAGTCTAGTGATCTAAAAGGCAATTAGTTCTAAGTTCCAGCGGACCTTTCCGACCGTTTTTTCCCCCCTATTCCAAACTCCCAATCTTCAAAACAATAAATAGTCGCTCCCTCAAGAACAAACCCTCTCTCCCGCATCGTAAATTCTATGCTTATTTCTTGGGACTGGCGCCACTGCCACTACCCCCAACACCAACACTCAGCATCGGCGTCCCATAAGCATAACTCTGCGCTCCCGTTGAGTAATCAACCCCTTTCTCTCGCTTATGCGTTGCAGGCCATCCTTTAGCCCTCTTCTCATAATACGCATCGTGTTGATCACCATCACTCTTCGGATTATAGGTTGCGTAAACAGCCCGGCGATCTCGAGAACTGTTGTTTGGTCCGCTTCTGTGAGCGAGCGATGTTCCGAAGATGAGAAGTTGGCCTATATATCACCTGATTAGCTCATTCGCCCTCTCGTGAAAATGGATTGGACGCACCGGCTTGCATCTCAACAGGCTTCCATTTTTGGCGCTTCTCCCACTCAGAATCAATAGTATTGTCACTCGAAATCGGAATCTCAACCCTGTGGCTCCTCTCCACTACCTCAAGACATCCATTCTCAACCGTCGACGGGTCGACAGCAATCATAATAGATAGATGTTGCAGGTTCTTAAATTTCCCATACCCGGCCTTGTCTATGTGTGCGCTGAAACCGCCAGCGCCTGCAAGTTTGTAGTTGACTTTTTTTGCTTGTCAGTTTCTGATGAATTTCGTAATTTTTGGGAGAGGGGCTCACTCTTTTCTTTAAACAACAACATCTCCTTCCCAGCCAACTGCTCCAAAATCTTCATAAACGTCTTTCCCCTCAATAAAGAATCAAATCCTTTATGGGACGAAACAAAGTTTTCGGTCCGGCATAAAACCCGCTCTCCAGTTAGGCGGTTGATTTCCTCGTAAGGGAGATATGGGCAATCCGGCGTTCGGGGGAGGTCATGGATTTCTTGGGCCCAGATTTTGAGAGAGATTATCTCGGTCGGGGAGAGGACATCGGAGAGGATCAAGTAGCCGTTTTCTGCGAAGGAGGCTTTTTGCGCGAATGAAAGGTCGTAGGCTATTTTGGGCTGGGCCTTGGACTTGTTCCTACGGATCGAGATTGGGTTTGCGAGTTTTGGGAATTGGACGAGTGGAGAAGAGTATTTGTGCAGGCTCAGGCTAAGACGGGGGTGAGGTAGAGTAACCATGTTGTAAATTGGTGAGCGGCGGAGGTGGGGTGAGGCATTATGATGGGGAATGGGGGTCGGCGAAAGGGTTGCCATGGTCTCAATTTTCAAGTGAAAGAAGGAAGTAGCTGTGTAATCTTTTCCACTGCAAGTAAACAACAACTGCTTGATCTTGCTTATGGCTTCTAGACTTTGGACTTGAGTCTCAGAAATGGTTGGAGTCCCGGGAAATAGGTAGTAGTTGACAGAAAGTTCTTGTGGATTGTAAAGAATAATATAGAAAAAAAATCCAATCCCCAACGGTGATTTCAACCCCTTTTTATAGACCTTCTCTCATCTACACAAGCTCTATGAGTTTCCACGATTTCCAAAATTTCCACGCTTATGCATGAAATCAATAGCGGACCGTCAAATAAACGGCCGGGTGGCTGAAATCATGTGTCGGATACCGGGGCCCAGTCCCCGAGATCCGAAAAATATTCCCGACACTTCGCCAACCTTCGAAGCCGTTTCAGAAGACCCTTTGGCATTACTCCCACTGATCTGGGCGGTGAAGACAGTATCACGAGGCTTGTTTCATAGCTTGGTCATCAGCAAATGGCTTGACTGCGATCATGTGTCACACCGTCACGCCGCTGGGCCACACCGTCGAGGCGATGAGTAAGGTTGGATTACACATCTATTGGCGGATTGGCGGATTGGCGGTGTCGTCGATTTTCGAATTGCCTCAAGCGGATTCCGAAGCCAATTTAGGCCGGAGACTCATTGCATGAAACGAAACTTTCGGTAATTGCATGCGTCAGCCTTGGGTCTCATTTTGGCATGTAGGGCTGTCACTACTCGTAAGCTTGAAGGCAAATGAGTTTCATGACTCGAGTATAGATTGGAAGAGAATGTTACACAGAGAAATAGATTCAGCGATTATCTACTACTGCATCGTTATTCGGACGAAATTTCATTTTATGAAAGAATTTGACATTAATCACGAACGAGCTTCCCAGTTTCCCTCACCATGGTCTATCTATAACAGTCCCAGTAGCCCACCAATCATACTAGATATTGCCCGATGCCGCAAAGAAGAAATTCCTTCTCGACATCGAAGTTTCTAGACACCTAGGCTCCGTTGCCATTGTATCCGATCAAGTTGTTGGTACTCTCGGAATCCGAGATAACTCCCGATGTAGCTAACGACTGAATGCGTTTGGCAACAGCGGCTGGAGAAGGGAGACCTTCAAGTGCAATGAGATAGGCTGCGAGGCCGGCAATATGGGGTGTAGCTATACCGTGTAAGAAAATGCCCCAAGTTACAAGAGGGATGAAAGACAAACCCATGCTAGTTCCAGAAATAGTATTAGCAGCAGTCGTGCTTCCAATCCACGAACTGATAATATTGACACCAGGAGCAAAAACATCAACCAGAATGCCATAGTTGGAGAAACTGGCACGAGTATCTGAGCTATCGATAGCACCAACAGTGATAGCTGTAGGTTCCGAAGCTGGAGAGTAGTTACCTGCATCATCATCATTTTTTCCGGCGGCAACAACAACGGTGACGCCTTTGTTGACTGTGCCCTTAACAGCTGAGTTGACGGCAGAAGAGTAGGAACCTCCAAGAGACATACTCAAAACAGACTTGGCGCCCGCATTATTGGCTACCCATTGAATTCCTGAGATGACACCTGAATTGGAACCGGATCCATTCTTATCGAGAACCTTGACGCCAGCAATGTTGACTTTCTTGGCTACTCCGTAGGTGCTACCTCCTATTGTTCCCGAAAAGTGGGTTCCGTGCCCGTTTTCATCGGTGTTCTTTCATTTTGTTAGTGGTGGTATACAGACATTTGAGAATAGGTATACGCACAGCTGATCCAGAAACAAAGTTGGCGCCCATGGAAGCACGACCGCCGAACTGCTTGTGACCAGCGTACACTCCAGTATCAACAACATAGACAGTTGCACCAGAACCTGCAGTAGTATCATAGATATAAGTGGTGGTTCCCTTGGATCGATGGGAAATACGACCGAGTCTGTAAGGAGCCTAACATCGGGAGCTTAGTAACTGCTTCTTTTGGATATATTTGAGAGTTGAGACACTGTCTCATAAGTAAACGGACGATTACTTAAGCACCTCGAGACTCAGGAGTAAGCATAGCTCTCTATTACTCATGAAACAATCTGGAATAGGAGATTCTACTCCCGAATGTTCCTTACCCCAGTCTGGGAAGTGAGTGCAGAAGTGTAGACTTTGGCGTCTTTCTCGACGTATGCGACCTTTCTTGGAGTCAATACCAGAAATCTATAAACGGAAAATTTGGCCACACCTCAGGAGAATCTGCAATGGTGGCGATGGTGGCCGAGTCGGCAAGCACGTGGTATCCTTTGAAGTCGTCCAAATCGTAAGTAGTTTGCAAGCCAGCTGGGGTATCAGATCGCTTTCTTGAGATCAATACTGCGACGGACTCGACGTGGCTTTTAATGGCGGCTGCAGTGATATCACTGTCGTAAACAACGATGTAACTGTCTGGGACGACATCTGTGGTTAAAGCATTGCGGATTTTGAGGTGTTGTGCTGGTGCGGCAAATACCAAGGGGACGGCCAAAGCTGCCAGTCCAGCAAGCCGGGTGAGATAGGAGAACATGGGGAGATTCGATTAAGATATTAGATAAAAGCTAGAGGATAAACTGAGGAGAACTGCTGGATGATAATGAAATGCTCGAGGGAGATCATGGAGGTATTTATATCTCTTTCGAGGCAAAGATACATGGTACCAGCACCAAGATCTTATTCAGCCCCGGCCACTCACCTCATCAAGTACGCCCTTGCTTTCTCAACTGAAAATCCTGTTGTGTAGCCCAAAATTATACACTTGAAATGAGTCCAAGACATGCTATCTAGTAATAGGAAGTTGGTAAAAGCACCTGCTTAAACGGCCCCATTTCATGGATGATCAGAAAAAGTGAGTCTTCAAATGGCAACTAGATGTCGTTCAAGTTTGGGTGAGGCGCTTGCGAGTGGCTCGGCAAAAACGCCTCCTCAGGGGAAGATATGCGTGATAGATACAAAATCACGAGCGGGGTAAGCTAGAAGGATCTGAACAATGAACGGTGCGCCGCACTCTGTGTGTGCCTATCGTGAGGATGAATTGCGGGCGTCCGATATTAGATGTTGTTTAAGGCTGGAAATCCTCGCCGAGGCTCTGATGCGTGCCATTTTAATTGGGTTGTTTTGCATTTTCAGGCAAATAAAAAAACTTCTAAACTAGAAGTTTGCTCAGTAGATGGATGTGACAGCTAAATGGGAGATAAGAGACACGGTTGCCAAGAATAAATCAGATGAACATACATAAGAAACAGGACGTTGCACAGTTTCGCAGGGTACAATGGGGAGGGGCGAAGCTTCCTAGATCCTTATCCCGCAGTAGTTTGAACATTAAGCTCCTAGATTCAGTCAGCTCCGAAGCGGAATGCTTGGCGGCTTGGCGTTTTTCGTACAGCCTAATGCATTGGTTCTCGTACAGTAGTCATTGTGTACGAAAGCAGTGCTCTGGAAAGATACTTCGTTCGTGTACCATTGTATCTGATAATAGTGATAAGAACATTGGTTAAGGCTTATATGAAAGGACGTCTTGTCTTGGCTTTTGGAGTCTACTGAGTCTGGAGTGATCAACATTCCCTAAAGCAGAGTGATTGACCGAACGATGGTGGAATCCTTAGCGCCAAGAAGGTCCTTAACTCGTTCAATTAATAGCGTCCTATCAAATAATCAGACACAAACCAATCTGAAGGAGATTGGAGGGGTCAAAGAGATGTATTTTTAAGCAAGTTGTTCTTCGGAGAGGCTAACATCCATGCTTCTCTATCCTTGACGTGAGTTTTCTAAAGCTCTTTCATATATTCATGTCAAAATCATTGCGTTCAGAAGACTTGAGACACCCAGTGCGAGCATGGTTTATAATGAGCCGTTCGCTTGGAGATTTTACGCGGAATCCGTGGTGATCACGCACTCGCTTATCGGCACCATCCCCCCTGAATGGCTCTGACTAAGTGCTACACCTAGCGCGTAGGTACCACCCTGTAGAGTCTTTGTGGTGGGTCCGTACAATTAATTGTATCTTGTTTGTATTACTATGCCCACAATGTGCTATTTAGATACTCCTTCCAGAATGAGACTTGATTTCAAATACCAAGACCACTTGCCGTGGAGCACTTCCCTTACTCTAACACGTGCTTCTATACAACGACGTACTTTCTTTAACCCCTTCCCAAATGACTGAACCATGGCTCGGTTCGGAATGCTACCTAATAATAGGATAGTTATGTGATCCATGTTACCTTCCTCGACTAACCAAGGAGTAGTACCATGAATCCTTAATCCTGTCATATAGTGTCAAATTTTCTGGTCGTGCTTTATAGCAGATAGCTGGGCTGTCCCGCTGAATCAGGGTTTTTGTTTCGAAAGGTATATGAATCTTGGTGGGGTAGTTGGGGTACAGGGATATTGTAATTGGTACCAAGGTTATTAGGCTCGAAGACATCCGAACTTGGAGGGTATAAGGACGAGCTCTAGCATGTCGTGGAAAAAAAAGAAGCATTGACTTATGGACAAACATAGGCACAAGTTTTTATCGACACTGACTTCAAGGTGAAAAGCTCACTCGGTAGTGAGTCTAATTTTAGACAGGGGAAACTTCCCAGACCCCGAGTATGGCAGACAGAGGTGAACCCAAAGGAGATGTAAGCTAACATGAAATCCACACATTGGAAGAAAATTTCACTTCTGAAATGTGCTCCTAAGTAATTCAAGGCTCGTCTGGATGGTGCAAGTAAGAAAACGTATTGATCATTGAAAACATTTAGCGTTATATTGGGATTGTCATAAATATTTCCACCATAAACACCCTACTCAACCACGTTTCCCCACCTCCCTTCCAATTACGGCCACTGAAAATTCCATCGGCGCGACGCTCTTGGGCTAAATAAACTCTGGAAACAACAACACTCTCGCACAGCTTGATGGGATAGTGTACGCTGGAGCGTCAAATCCCTTAATCATCTGGAACAATTGCGGAGCGTTGATGCCATGGTACCACTCGCAGACAATCCACCCATCAAACTCCTCTTGATCGATCTGAAGGCCATCTGGACCATTATTCACCCACGGTCCGCTACCATATCCCGAAGTAATAGTGACGGGTTCCCATCTTGCGTAGTTGGTATCCGAAGGAAATGCATTTGCCGAGAAAGGATATGGGGACACGTCGAATTGGAGATTTGTGCCATTGAGGTATGCGCGTGACCCTGTTGAATTGGTGAACACTGGATCGGCCATTCCCGCACCGGTGTGATATGTTTCCACTGGGAAAGTCAGCAAGTGATATAGCAGGAGATCAAGAAACTTACAGGCATATTGGGTATATTTGGTATCGCCGTCCGTCACAGTCATCCTGATATAGAATTCTTGCGTATTATTTAATGCGCCGGGAGTGAAGGTTTGTCTCTTCTCGGTGGGGGCTGCTGAGGCAATGGTGGCGATGGTGGTGGCCGCGATGGCAAGATAACGGAATGAGACCATGGTTGCGATTAAGAGTAAGGTTGAGTTGTGAGTTTGATATGAATGAGGGGGTTTCAGTAATGAGATGAAGATTTTATCCGAGCGAAAGTCTTCTTTATATACTTCAAAGTACGAGGAACATTGACAGGATTAATTACTGATCCGTATTGTGAAGTGGCACCTACCATTGCCGCCTCTGATCGCTGCCGATCATTGCAACTTGCAGTAAAGTTCACGACGATATATTTCGTATTTGAATGCACGAGGTCATACAGCATGCTTACTGATGTGGAAAAGCAGAACTAAATGAAGAATACGAGGAAGGTTTCGGGGCCAGCTCCTCGTAGCGTGGACCCCCGCATGAAGTCTTAACCCTAAACGCTGCAGTGCCGAATAGCCATTCAACTACCGCCAAAATCGGAGTTTATCCGGCTTCGACGGGACCAAAAATATGACACTCGCGAGGAGGATGATTTACATTTTAATTTTATTCTTGGATGCTCAAGAATTTCAAAATTGCAGTATTTTCAAACGATTCTCAGATTATGAATATGAATATGAATACACTTCGTGTTCAAGCAATGATGTTAGGCCCTAAAGCTTTCAGGGTCCAGACTATATTAGTGTCCCGAGGAAGGACTCATCACGTCAACTGCACTTCATGCTCAGTCCTTAACAACGCTCTATGTTGTCTGCAATGGTATGATATGACTGGCTGAAAATTCCTTGCTCGGTATTTCTCCTGCGGCTGTTTCAGTCACATGAGGTGGAACTTTTCCCTCGTTAATTAGTAATCACGAGCTCTTTTGTGTCTCCTCTTTGATGGGAAACATCTTGACCAGCTCGTTCATGTGTATTATGGC
>Ga0182030_10002517_pt1 | contig 38892 bp, 41 predicted proteins | sample 812S3MmetaG_FD_121299 | JGI IMG/M metagenome (GOLD analysis project Ga0182030, IMG submission 121299) | Permafrost microbial communities from Stordalen Mire, Sweden - 812S3M metaG (Illumina Assembly) | ecosystem: Environmental > Terrestrial > Soil > Wetlands > Permafrost | place: Sweden...
ACGACAGGTCATACCAATGGAAAAGTAATTGGGCTTGATGCATATGAGGTAAATTCTAGGCCATCGCTTGTAATACATTATTTCTTTGACGGCATGGTATTTATTGGCATCTTTACAATTGGTTTTTTGGTTCTCTATCTTGTTGTATCATGGTTAAAGAAAAAACAACCTATTGAAAGTAAACTATTATTCATTGGACTAATCTTTTGTGGTTTTTTGGGTCTTTGTGGAATTGAATTTGGCTGGTTATTAACGGAGTTTGGTAGACAGCCCTATGTTATTCATGGTGTGATGTTAGTATCTCAAGCCAGTACTAAATCAAAATTTGCAGTACAAATGGGTCAGATATTCCCGATATTTTATGTTATTCTATTTGTATTAACTGTTTATGTATTAAAGAAAAATATTAAGATAACTAAAGATTTCTAAATATGATAACTTTTCTATACGTTTTAATGCTCATCATAGTATCGGTTTATGCGGTTTTAGCCTCAATAGAGGCCGGTATAGCACTCACCATGGTCTTACCTAAACTAACTAACAATTCGGCAGTCGGCAGTCGCATATACACTCCAATTTGGGAGATAACCAATGTTTTTTTGGTAATAGCATCTACTATTATGTCGGTGATTTTTAATAACGTCTTGCCACATCTTGCTCATATTGCTTTTGTACCACTATTCTTTGCCGGAGCTAGTTTACTGACTAGGGCTATATCTGGGCTGTATATTTTCTACTCACAAAATAAGGTCGGAATATTACCTAAGCTTCTACTAATTATATCGAGTTATCTTGCTCCACTAAGTATTGCCGTTATTGGCATTGATTTTTTTACTGGTAAGTCAGTTTGGTCCAGTAGACCTGGATTAGTGCTAATCTCCTCGGCAATGTTGGGAATTAGTGTTATTGGTTTAGCTTTTGCTAATCGCCACAAAGCAGCTATTACTCAGCAAATGCGCTACACACTATATGCTTTATTTGCTCTATGGGCAATTGACCTAGGCTTTATGTTGCCACACACGCTTATGAAGTTTGATAATACCCTGCTTCGAACTCCATTAACAATACTAATAGCGGTAATTGCTATCTCAACTATTTCGTTTTTCCTCTACTCTGCAGTTAAAAATAAATTATATGAGCTTTATCAATATGCGATATTAATTGGATTAATTACTCCAATACTTTTAGGGATTGATTTGAGACCATATCTAATTAATCGGGTGATTACAATTGATCACGCTTATGGAGCTGCCGCATATCAAAGTTCAATACTTGTTGGAGCAATCATTAGCCTACCGATATTAGGAGTTGGTTTTTATCTACTGTTTAAACTGTTGGTTGAGGAGACTCAGTCGAAGGTGTAGGTTTTGGAGGTGAGGCGAGTAGTTCCCGCAAAACCCTGTCGAGTAATACAAATTCTTCGGTTTTCATTGGACGATAACCATCATCTACGGCTTCGCGGTAGATTTGAAAGCCAGGGAATTTAGCATCATCTTCCATGCGAACACTGTAGCTCATCATTAGTGAGCTACCATCAAGCTGAACCACAACTTTAGTTATTTGGATCTGCCAGTTGGAGTTAGGATAGTTCCAAAAAGATACAGACCAAAAATCATCATCAAAAGAGACTTCATTTTCCCACCATTCAGTTGAGCTATCGGTCTTAGAAGGATCTTGATCGTTTCGAACAGTTTTTGTGCCCATCATGGCAATACGCTTAGCATTGGCGATGACGGTATTTTTAATCTCGCTAAGCTGTTCAGGAGTAATTGAACTAGTAGCTACCGGATTTGGTTTTTGTTGATCTTCACTCATATTTGTATGTTAATTGTTAACCTTATATTACTATACCTGATCTAAGCTCATTTAAACAATATTTTTTTTGGCTACAGTCACTACAACTTAAAAATAGTAAGTTACATATCTGATTAGCGCAGTTAATATAGCGGTTGGTTTTGTTGTTACAAAATACACAACTACCTAGTTTTTTAGTTTTATCAGAATAGTTAATCACCATCCTTCGATCAAAAACATATAGTGACCCTTCCCATAGTCCTTGGTCGCCATATTTCTCACAGTAGCTTACAATTCCACCGTCTAGCTGGTAGACATGTTTGTAACCTCGGTTAATAAGTAAGGTGCCCAATATTTCGCATCTAATTCCACCAGTGCAGTAGGTAATAACTATCTTATCTTTTAAGTAGTCGTATTTTGGATCTTTAATTTCTTCTAAAAACTCACTAGCTTTGTCGATATTAGGAAGAACCGCACCTTTAAATCTACCAATGGTACTCTCGTAAGAATTTCGACCATCAAAAAATATTACTTGATCACCTTTTTGATTTATTAATTCATGAAGTTCATCAGCAGTTATGTGTTTGGCTGCACCAATTAGTCCATGATCGTCAACTTTGATTTCACTCTTTGCTCCAAAGGTAATAATCTCATCGCGAACTTTAATTGAAAGTTTAGGAAAGATTTCATCTCCGCCATCACTCCATTTGTAGTGAATGTTTTGAAGTTGTGGGTTTGTATTGTTTTGTTTTATGTATTTATCAAGATCGGTTTTGTTGCCACCAAGAGTACCGTTAATACCATGATCAGATATTAAGATTCTGCCTTTGAGACTAAGTTTGGGGCAAACCAGTTTTTGCTCTTCCATGAGTTTGACTGGATCGTCGATCTTTATAAATTTATAAAATAAAATAACCTTCTTCATCTAATATATCTTATCAGAAGGTAGGAAAATTTTTAAGTAGTAACTCTAGTAATTTAAGATAATTTATGCTATAATATGAAGATGTCAGAAATTTATGTAGCTGGTCGACGAATCGAGAGCCTTGATCACGTGGTTAATGAACACGCAACAAATGCTAAGGCAATGACCCATACTCGAAATATGATCATTGAAGGTCTACCTTTTTTGCAACATAATACCATCTCAACCTCACTAAAACCCGAAGATACAGTTAAGGAAATTCACTACTATGCGAGGTCACATGGTGCCCAGATTGGTTATGGTGGAGAATCTACTAATAATGTGATGGCTCTAGCTGCTACCTCTGGTCCACTAATAGACCTTGGTTCACCACAGTTTTACCTACCTGGTGGAAATAAAAATGATCTTTCGCACGAACTCAATATTAAGGATGTGGCTAAACATCCACTATCTGCTATATATAGCGCAGTTTTAAAAGAAATATATCCGGTTGAAGTTTATACTCACAAAGAGCGTTGTCTGATGACTACGCGTCGGGTTGCAATGGCTTATACAAGCCTTGGATTAACCGCTGAAATCAGTAAGCAATTACTATTAAAGCGAGATGCACCAATAGCAAAACTGATGCGAAAAAATAAAGTTAGTAGGTCTATTGTGGAGTCACTCTGGACGCTAGAAGGCTTAGCAAAGGCTCGTAGTTTTGAGATTGAAGATCACAATGATCACAATGAGGTCAAACGACTGGTTAAACTTGGATACATCAATATCAGTCGTATGGCTGGAAATATTGTTATAACGTCAGTACTCGCCGATGATTTACTAGCGGTTCGGCTAGAGTCTAGCAACAAAGCTGCATTAGTTGCAGAATTGGCGGCATGGCAATTGGTCTACGCGAGAGAGAAGTAGTCACTGAAATTAATGATTATTTTACTCTTAAATCTCCAGCAATACTCCACACTGATGGAGAGCCCGAATCATTGGCTGCAGGTACAAGAATCCAAATCAAGAGGTCTTCTACTCCCGTGTATGTTCTAGGCAAACGCCAAATTTAAGTTTGTGAACCAGCAGATGATTGTGTCGGCAGATTAACTACAGCAATTGAAGTAGCAAAGCTGGTATTGTTTGGGTTTAGTGCTACTATTACTTCTTCACCGATACTAATTGAGGATGTGGAAATAGTTTGTTGATTGTCGGTAATTGTCGTAGAGCTGTTAATTGTGACTGTCGTAGTTGAATTAGTCCGTGGATTGGCTACAGTTATACTTGTTGGACTAACTGCTGTTACCGAGCCGAATAATCTATTAGCGAAACTACCACCTCGACCACCAAAGTTGCCAAACTGTCCATTGGTTGTCTTATTGGCCGCAATTGGAGTTTTGTTGTGATGTTTTTGGTATGCGACGCCGATGTAGAAAATGACTACTGAATAGGCAAGTGCGGCGATGATAATTAGGACTATCTTGTTATTAAGTTCAGTATTTTTAGCAGGCTTTTTAGTTTTTAGTGCTTGATACTGCTCACCAGATATAAATTTATCTTCTTCCATCTATTTCTCCAATTTTCCATCAACTAACTTAAATGTCTGGCTTGTTTTTCCAGCAATTTCTAAATCATGGGTAACAACAATAATTGTAGTTTTTTCGGTTTTGGATAGATTATGAAGTAGATCAAAGACCATTTTTCCAGTTTGGTAATCTAAATTTCCGGTTGGCTCATCAGCTAAAATTAGTTTTGGTTTATTTGATAATGCCCGGGCAATGGCTACACGTTGTTGTTCACCACCAGAGAGTTTTCCAGGTCGGCGGGCATGCTTTTCACTAGTTAGTCCAACTTGCTCAAGTAGGTACTTAGCCCTATCTATTCTTTCGCCTTTAGGGATTTTGGCATATTCCATTGGTAGCATGACATTTTCTAGTGCCGATAGATTAGGGACTAGGTTGTAGTTTTGGAATACAAAACCAATAGCTTGGCCTCGATACTTTATGAGTTCACGGTCTTTTAATTTCGTAATGTCAGTACCTTCGATTTCAATGCTACCGCTAGATGGTTTGTCGAGAGCTCCAAGAAGGCTGAGCAGAGTACTTTTTCCGCTGCCGGATCGACCCACAACTGATACGAACTTCCCTGTTTGTACACTGAAGCTGACATCATTGACTGCACGAACATTAATGTCCCCGGATTTGAAATTTTTAGTTAGGCTAGTTATCTTAATCATTATTCAGTCCTCATTACTTCCGCTGGCCTTATTCTTGAAATTATAATCGACGCAATTGCACTGCCAACGATGGCTACAATTAAGGCAGCAATTAATCCATAGGCAATTATGCTCCAGCCAATATCGGCGTGGACAGAGCTAATACTGTTATGAAAGCCACCAAATAGTCCATGAGCTGAATTGCCAGCAGAGAATTGTCGACCAAGGCCCGAATTACCTGTGCTACTTGAATTGCTGTTATTAACTAGTAGTTTAGTTATTGGGTTTCCAGCTATAAAGCCAATAACAATTCCAATTATTGCCCCAAGGACTGTAAGGGTGACAGCCTCAGTCATAAACTGTAGCATAATTCCAATGTTTGTAGCTCCGATGGCTTTGGTGACTCCAATTTCTCGTCTTCTCTCTCGTACTATCATTACCATGGTTAGCAAAATTATTACCGACCCGGCAATCACCGCACCAACTAAACTATAGACTGAAATAGTTTGAATATTTTTTAGTGGTGCAACCGTAGTTTGGGCTTGGGCTGCAGCGTTGGTAACATCTGCAGCAGAACCTAGCACTTTTTCAGCAGCGGCAGTGACTGAAGCGACATTAGTCACTAAATTAACATTGGCAACAGCTTCAGTGATATCGCCAGGTTGAGCAGACAAGGTTTGTTCGGTAGCTAGTGGTAGTAGAAGTTGACTATTTGAAAAGGTGTTGCCAGCGTTGAAGATACCAATTACGGTAATTGTGGTGTTATAGGCACTAAAAGTCGAACCAACCTTAAGACTATTCTTAGAAGCTAGGGCACTACCGACAACGGCAACATCCGCAGTAGAATTAGCTGAGAAAACTTTGCCAGAGGTTAGCGAGAAAGTTCCGCCGCCTTGGCTAGCAGATAGACTGGTTGGATCATTAGTGCCATATACGGTAACTGGAGGCGTGAAGTTAGTAGTAAAGTTACTGCCCGAAAAAGCCGATCCTGGTGGGGGGCTAAAGGTTTCGCCACTATTTCCTGCAAAGCGTTTTCCTAAAGATCCAGCATTGATTGCCGACTTCAAATTGGTGTTGGTGGTTGTTAGTCTATCGCTCAGAGTCTCATTAACGGACGTAACATTAGCAAGATCTGCAATTTTAGTAATTTGGGACGAAGTCAGCGGATTACCACCGCCTTGAAAACCTCTTGATCCGGCTGGGTCAATGGTGACAGTATTGCCGACTGAACTCTCGACTGATTTAATTTTTTGGCCAACTGCCTGATGGGCAATTAGCATGGTCATTGCTAGGCCTAGACTTAGCCCTAGGATGATTACAATAGAAAAAGTTCGAATCAGGTTTCTAAATGCGTTTCTAATGCCTCGGGTAAATGTATTCATCAGTGCCTTTTTAAATACTTTAGTTTTATTAACTCAAGACTAGATTATTCAATTAATTCCTGCAATCTTGCTGGACTTAGGTGATTTTTGGAGTAGACCCAAGTAGTAATTCAAAGTATTTAGTACCGCCAAATGGAATTTTTTGTTTAACTATTTTGTGACTTTTAGCTACGTCAGTTGAACCAACTATGAAGTTACCATAGCGACTATTAAGATCATCTATGGCAGTGGTTAGTCGATCTTGCCGATTGATCTCATCAAATAGACTAATTTGATTTCTGGTGGATGGTTTTAGCTGATAGCAGGTAATACCCATTCTAGTGATTATTAATCCTCTTGGCCTTTGGTTAAATAAGAAAAGTGCCTTTTGATAAATATCCTTATCTGTATAGAAGGTACTTTTAAACATTTTGCGTGTATACCAGCTATCTCCACTAGCAAAGTCTGCCCAGACCAATATTCCTCTAGCATCACAGTTATTAAATCGAAGTTTTTTGCCAGTAGTCTCACATAGATAATGGAACCGAGGTAGAATTATTCTCTCATCAGCAGTTTTAGCGTCCATAGCAAACTGTCTACCGACAGTTCCGAGCTTAGTGGCAACATTGTCTACCTCATAACCGTGTAGTCTTAAGTACCAATCCTCGCCTATTACGCTATGGAAGACTCGTCTTTTTAAATGATCAGCTGAGGCATTGAAAAAGTCCAGCGGTGAGTGGATATTAGCCGAGTTTAGTCGAGCCTCAAAGTGTTCAGCAATACCAAAGATATCAGTTAGTTTCATGCGGCTATAGATATCTTTCAGATTTTTATAATCTATAACATTTAGCCCATCAGGTTTATTAAGATTGGCAGCGGTTTTAGCTAAGAATCTATTTGGTCCGATGCCAACATTAATAGTCATATAACTACCAATCTCACCCGCTACTCGGGTTTTAATCTCACGGCCAACATCTTCTAGCGACTGATATAAATTGGCGGTACCATGAAAGTCAATTAAGCCCTCATCAATACTCTTCATCTGAAACGACGGCGAGTAGCTGCTAATAATCTGAGCCAGAGTTTGATAGACATGGTGATATTTTGGAGGGTCAGTCTCTAGAATTATAAAATCAGGAGCAATGTCTCTAGCCTCATCCAGCCTCATCCCAACCTTGATACCTAGTTGTTTGGCCTGATAAGAGGCAGCAATTACGCAGCAATACTTCGACACTCTATTAGTCACCCCAATTGGCTTACCTCGCAAGGATGGATGGGCTTGTTGTTCAGTGGTTGCGAAGGCACTATTTAGATCAATATGCATGATCTGCGGTTTTTCGCGGTTGATTTCTAGTGCCATGCTAGCCCTCTAATATACTCACTAAAGTCCAGGTCAAACTCTCGGCGTCAAATTCTAGACGGTAGTCGTTCACGCCATCGCTCATATCAAAGGCATGGATCATTCTTTTGCCCTGCATGGTTGGGTGTCGCAGTCCCAACTCAGAAAAGTCAATTAGCTGATTTTTATATCTCATTTTAGCGGGGAAGCAAATCTGCAACACATCGGTGCCAGTGTGAAAGCTAGCTACAATCTCAACTCGAGCGTTAATTAGTAGTGTATTATCCAAGGTCTTGACCCTAACTTTAATTAATTTTTGTAAATAAGAGTTTAGTAATTATTAGTTAATTACTAGTGTTAGTTAGGGTTAGGCAGTGACCTTGGTATGCCGTCCAATTGAAGATGCTTATAAAGCCTGTATGGAGGAAGACCTATGTCAGCCCATACATTGCTAATAGAAATTATATCACTAAGTTTTATTATCGTCTAAGTCGCTCAGCGGTAATATCTGCTGCTTGAGCAAAGACAAAGTCGTTTTTAGTCAGGCCATGGGCTTGATGGGTAGTTAATCGAACTGATACACGGTTATAGGAATTAGACCAATCAGGATGATGGTTTAGTTTCTCAGCTAGAGGTGCTAGTTGATTCATGAAACTAAGAGCCGTAGAAAATCCCTTGAATCCAAAATCTTTAGTTAAGATGTTGTCTTCGATTTTCCAACCTTGAAGTTTACCGAATGACTCGGTTATCTCGTTCTCTTTCAACTTTTGCATCTATCTATTATAACAGATTATAGCCAATTACTGGCATCGGATTTAGATCTGACAGCCATTGGCTTATATAATTGATAATTTGCAATGTCTATTGATCTTCAGCTAAATTGCAAACTGTAGACTAATAATTGATAATATTAATTATAACTTTGACTAACTCAGGAGTCCCTTATTCAAGATCAGCACTATCAATACCATAGTTCTAGTAGGAATCAAGATTTGAAGCCAAAAAAATCCAGATCAATCGCTATACCTCTAGTAATTTTACTAGTTATATTCGTGGTTGTTTTTGGCGTGATAATCGTAGCAACCAACCATAACAATAATATTAAACAGCAAAAAAGTGTTACACATAGCAAGATAATCGTAAAAGATAGTTCAGATACCCAAAAGTTAGCGGCTCTGACCACAGCCGTTGACCAGGTGATAAACGCTAACTCTGGGATTGATTTTGAAGTTAGCTCGCTCGATATCACTAACGGAAATAATCAAATTAGTTTTGGTGATACAAATCCGATGACTGCTGCTAGCGTTTCCAAAATTATTACTGCAACAGATTTTCTCAATCAAGTCCAAAATGGGGCTCAATCAATGAGTGAGGTTTTGGAAGATGGTAATACGGTTAGTTATGATTTGCAGCAAATGATAGTTGTTAGTGATGACGATTCTTGGGATGCACTAAATGACGTTTTGACCTATCCTCAACTGCAAAGGTATTCTGTTTCTATCGGGGTAACCAGCGAGGATTGGCCAACCAATACTCTGACAGCATCTGATACAGCTAATCTACTGGCTAAACTATACGAGGGAAAATTGCTAAATAGGACCTATACTAATCTAGTTCTTGGATATATGAAGCAGGCGAATTATAGGCAATATATGGTTCCGGCGATTCCAAGTTATGACACCATCTATCACAAGATCGGACTCTATGACGATGATGTGAATGATGCCGCAATAATCACTAATGGCAAGCAGACGGTATCATTAGTCGTCTTCACCAATGGTAACGGAGACTATGATTGGCCAAACAGAGCTATAATGATCCAACAAATTACTAAAGCGTTTTTGACATATTACGGACTTGATTAGCACGCGGTAGCCATAAGCAATATTTTGTACTATAATTTCTAAGCGTTAAACAAAAACAAAAATATCAATGCAAAGATCTCGAAGCTACGCCCATCGTGGCATAAAGACCAAACCTAAAAATAAGTTTAAAAAGGCAATAATCAAAATTGTTATCGGACTTTGTTTACTACTGGCTATTATTTTCTACGTTCCTTACCACTCTAATCATAAATATAGTGACAGCCCAAATATTAAACTAGGTAGTAGTGGCTACTGTCTTGATGATTACCAAAATAAACTACCTGGCTCTGGACTGGTTAACGTTTGGTCATGTAACGCCACCAAAGCCGAGATTTGGACGGCTAGTGGTATTAATCTAATTCACGATAATTACTGTTTATCGGTTGCCAATAATGCAGTCGCCGAGAACTCCAAAGTAATACTTAAAAAATGTGATGGAACGCCTGGACAAGTCTGGTTAGCAGACAAGGGTGGTTATCAAAACCCCAACAGTACACTTTGTTTGGCTGCATCACTAAGTGCTCGCTCAAAACCATTATTTATTAGCTCGTGCAGTAGTCTGGGTAAGTCCTTTGAAACTTGGTCGCCGGTTGCCTCGATTCACTCAAACAAAATCTTAGTCACTAGTTGCAGTGGTGATAGATCGGCTTTAGTTGCCTGTTATGCCGAAAAACAATGGAGCATCTGGCAGTCTGGAACCGTTGATCACAACATACTACTAAACACCTATACTGACGGAACCCCATATGAAGAGTGGTGTGCAGATTTTGTTAGCTATATCTATAAAGAAGCTGGATACCCATTTACACAAGGGTCAGCTAATGGCTGGGATGAGAACGATGCTAATCAAATTCAATACATGGGTTATACGATCCACTATGCATCCACCGGATATTTACCAAAACCTGGCGATGTAGCCTTCTTTAACTACAGCGCCGGTCATGTTGAGATCGTAATCTCAGGTGGTAAACAGCCGACTTTTATCTATGGTGATTCGGGTACTATTGATCCAACTACTGGTAATGGCCAAATGAAGGCAAATACAATACTTGGCAACGTTAGCGGTCAAGTGGTTTATTATCTCTCACCTAATTAGTAAGACGTTGAAGTGCAACTATAAACGCAGCTTCAGGTAGGTTATCAGTATGAAATTTTTCTGCTGTAGCAATTGTTTGATTTACGGCTTCGACCATATATTTATGTAGTTTTTCGTTCACTTTATTCTCACTCCAGTGTTGTTGCTGTCTATTTTGGAGCCACTCAAGATAGCTGACTATTACTCCACCAGCGTTAGCTATAATTCCAGGTAGAATAATCTTGCGTTGCTTTGTTAGATAATCGATAGCTTCTTGATCGATTGGTCCATTGGCAAGCTCGATTAAATACTTTGCCTTAATGGTCTTCATGTTACTACCGTTAATAGCATCTCCAAGACCAGCTAGAATTAATATATCTACGTCTTGGTTGAGGATTTGCTCACTAGGGAGATGATTAGCACCTGGTGATCGGTAATCACTAAAACTACCACCATTATCTTTAAAGTTGACTAACTCGAGCGCGTCAAGTCCGCCGGTGTCGACAACTGTAGCTCTTGAATCACCGGCGGCAACCAGTCTCCACTGGGGATACTCGTTTGAAGCAATAGCAGCAAAAAACGAACCAACATTACCATAACCCTGAATTGCGTAGGTTAATGGCTTATCTAGATTATTGTCGTGTTTAAGTAGTTGCGATAGAGCAATTACTCCACCACGACCTGTAGCTGCGTCTCTGCCTTCACTACCACCATTTTCAATGCTCTTACCTGTAAAACTAGCCTTGGTGGTGTCGCCACTGAGCTTCTCATATTCATCAACCATCCAATCAATGATCGTGGCGTTGGTATTAACATCTGGTGCTGGAACATCTTTATCTGGACCAATGTGTTCAACTAAGAATTGAACATACTTACGACTAATCTGTTCAAGTTCAGCCTCGTCAAGATCATTAGGGTTAACGCTAATACCGCCCTTTGCTCCTCCTAAAGGAAGACCAACGGCTGCAGTCTTAAGGCTCATCAGCATTGCTAGAGCTCTGGCTTCATCCAAATCAACGTCCGGATGGTAGCGAATACCACCTTTGTATGGCCCGAGCTTGTTATTATGTTGTACTCGATAAGCGTGTAGTTTTTTACCACTACTAGTTGTAATCTCAAAATTATGCTCAGCGTTATTTGTTAGCAATGCATCAATTTGTGCCTGGCTAAGACCTAACTTTTGGCCAGCTTGTTTAATTAAGTGTTGAGCAGTTTTAAGCATATTAAAATAACTAAACTACTTCTGGTGTTTTTACCGATGTTCTAAGTGGAGTTTCTCGCAAAAAAAGTGACGCTACAAAGGCTAGGGCAATGAACGGTAGTCCAAATAGGAACATGTCATGGAAAGATAAAACGAAGGCCTTAAAGATTGCGTGAGAAATACTTGGCGACATTTGTCTAATGTTAGCTGAGGATACGCCACTTTGTATACTTTTTGCTAGTCCAGCAATTGGTTTAACACTAGCTTGGGGAAGTAGTTGCTTTAAATGAAATGCTAGACGGTTAGTTAGTATTGCTCCAAATATGGCTCCTCCAAGTGAGCTACCAATGCTTCTAAAAAATGTAGCTGAGGAGGTGGCTACACCAATTTCTGAGTGATCTACTGCGTTTTGTACAGCTAGGGTCATCACCTGCATGAACATACCAATTCCAAGCCCTAGAGTAACCATCCAAACCGACAGTTCTAGCTGGCTGGTTTGTAGGGTTAAGTGCGAAAATAACCAGATTCCAAGACCGGTTGTCAGGGTACCGATGATTGGGAATATTCTATAATGTCCAAACCTGGTTATTAATCTTCCAGAGGTGATTAGCGAGACTAACATGCCGCCAACCAGAGGGAGCAGTAGCAAGCCTGACTTAATTGCTGAGTAGCCTCTGACTATTTGCTGATATTCTGGAATGAATAAGATTGCTGAGAACAGGGCAATACCAACAAGAAGTGAGAGAATCATTGAGACCGAAAAGATGTCGTTTTTAAATAGATGGGTTGGTAGTATGGCTTCCTTGGCCTTACGTTCCCAGAGGATAAATAGAATTTGTGCAAATACTCCCAGACCATACAAGCCAATAATAGTGTGTGATCCCCATGGATAGGTGACTCCTCCCCATACAGTTGCCAAAATTATTGGAACCACAGAAGTAATCAGTAGTAAGCATCCAAGGTAGTCAATCTTGTGGGAAGTTCGCGCAACTGGCAAATGAAGCTTAGAAGCAATGACAGATAGGGCGATAATACCAAGTGGAATGTTGATATAAAATACCCAGCGCCAAGATAGACTATCGGTAAAAAATCCACCCAGTAATGGTCCAGCCACACTTGAGATCGCAAATACAGCACCAAAATAGCCTAGATATTTACCACGTTGTCGGGGTGAGACTACGTCGCCAACAATAGTCATCGATAGCGACATTAATCCCCCAGCACCAATTCCCTGCAAGGCTCGAAATGCTACTAGTTGATTCATGTTTTGAGACAATCCACAAAGACACGATCCGATTAAAAATAGAACTATCGCAAATTGAAAGATTTTCTTTCGTCCAAATTGATCACCAATTTTGCCATATAACGGTGTGGAAATAGCGGAAGTCAGTAAGTAGGCGGTGGCAACCCAAGACAATTTATTGAGTCCATGGAGGTCAGTAGCAATTCGTGGCAAAGCAGTAGCTACGACGGTTTGATCAAGCGCAGCCAGTAACATTGCTAGCATCAATGCAAAGATTATCACCATGATTTCTTCATGAGATTTTTCTACAAATGTATCAGTATTTTTGTTTACAATCGCCTCGTCCATTAACAAAATTGTACCATGATCAAGATGGTTTTTTATAATTGCGACTGTACTATAACTTTAAAATTATCTACAATTACTCTTATGCATGAATTCGTGAAAGGTTTACCGCAAAGTTCCTGGGATGAACATCAACAAATACGCCAAGCACATATGTTGCAGGGTCGACCTTGGGCATGTTTTCAGCAAGCTTTAGGCAATGAAATACTCTGGTGTGAGAGTGATAATTGGAGTTGGATGGCAGTAGTCACTGAAGGCAAAGGAGTACGCTATCTATACGCCCCATATGGTCCAACCGCTATAGATAAAACTAGCTTAGAACAGGCGATTTTAAGTCTCAAAATGGCAGCTAAGAGCCTTGGTTTAGATTTTGTTAGATGTGAACCTTACGGCGTACCTACTGATATCGTAACTAGTTTAGGCCTACGTAAAGTTAGATCAGTTCAACCACAGGAATCTCTAGTAATCGATCTGAAAAAGGATTCGGAGCAGCTGCGCTCAAGCCTTAGTTCTTCGCATCGAAATACCATCAACGGTGCAGAACGTCGAGGTTTGCTACTGCGCTCTAGCACTGATATGAATGATTTAGTGCCATTTTTAGATTTGATGCATATGACTGCTAAAACCCGTCATTTTCATGCCTATCCAGATTCTTACTATAAGACTTTAGCTGAGACTCTGATTGCACAAGGTAGGGCTAAATTCTTTGTCGCCGAGTATCAAGGAAAGGCCGTGTCGGTATCACTATGTATGGATTATTTCACAACTAGAGCTTATTCATACACTGGTAATGATCCAAACTTACGAAATCTAAGGGCTACTGCACCGCTTGTTTGGAAAATCATTGAAGACTCTAAGGCTGATGGGTTTGAACGTTTTGATTTATGGGGAATCGCACCACTTGGATCTAGTGAAAAACATCCTTGGGCTGGATTTAGTGAATTTAAGCGTAGTTTTGGAGGATCTGAACTGTTTTATTCTGGGACCTTCGAACTACCGATAGCAAAGGTTAAGTACCATACTCATCGCATAGCTAAACAAATAGCTAGATCACTACGATAATCTAAAAATACCTTGACAATAATTATAATATTGTTATAATGTAAATATGATTGAAACAACTCAAAAAATTATACAAATTGGATCTAGCCAAGGTGTGACTTTATCAAAAAAAGATTTAGTAAGACTTGGTGCAAAACGTGGCGATATCCTCAAATTAAAGGTAGAGCTTGCACCTCAAGATGAAAAACAAGAACGCTTAGTATCCGAATACGATCAATTCATTAGTAAATACGGCAAAACCTTAAAAAATCTTGCAAATAGATGACAGTTCAGTATGTTTCCTTAAAAGAGATATTGCGCTTACACTTTCAAGTTATTGAAGATTTCGGTGGATCACACGGTGTTCGAGACGAAGGTCGTCTAAGCTCAGTAGTCGAAGCTCCCAAACAAGTAGTTTTTGGCAAGGAACAATATCCGACCATTTTTGACAAAGCTGCAGTATATATGAGGAACATCATAGGGGATCATCCGTTCAGCGATGGTAATAAACGAACAGGAATTACTGTATCTGTTATTTTTTTGTTGCGTAATGGATATGAATTAGGGGTTAGCCCGACAGTATTGGAAACCTTTACGATTAGTGTTGCTACACAAATACTTACAATTGATGAAATTTCCGCATGGTTTAAGCTGAATACTGCCGATAGCTTAATAAATTGATTTTTTATATATAACTGGTGTGTATAAGTATGGAGTTATTGTCTGGCAGTTGTTGCCTTTATGATGAGTCGGCATTCTAGTTTTGTTGTGTAGGATCGGGGTTTTTTGATACCGTTGGTGGAGTCTGGGGTTCAGTAGTGGTCGTCATCGTAATAGACTCAGCGGGAGCTGATTGGGCCTGGGGTTCAATTATATTTGTTGGCATAGTTGGTTGAATTGGAGCGGTGATAGGCTCAGGCTGATCAACAACTTGTGGGCTAGGAGTTGGCATAGTTGGTTGAGATGGTGGTATCGATTGAATTGGCTGATTATCGCTAGGAAAAATACCGGTACCTTCGACCTTGCCGTTAGTTGGTTCTGCACTTGGAACTTGATCCTGTACTTTTACACCATCGTGGGTAGCATCGTTTTTAGTTTTTTTAAAGAACCACATTTTTGTAAACCCCTTGTGTTAATTTAGTTATATACTATCTAATTTTTCAATTAATAACAATTGTAGTTTTAGTCTAGGTAAGTTTAGTAAGCCTTGAAACATTCTTTTCATAGATTAACTCAAGACCATCAATTTCATCTATCTGCTGACCTACATGTTGAAGACCAAGAGATAATATTAGTGTGGTTGAGGCTAAATTATTAGGTGCAACAGTAGCTCGAATAATCTTTACTCGTTTTTTTTCAATTGCAAAGTTACAAAGTCCAATAATTGCTTCTTTGGCATAACCACACCTTCTATAACTTGATCCTGTACTTATTCCAAACTCAACCATTCCATCCTCATTAGGACGATTATGAAATCCAACGTCTCCAACTATTTGCTTGGTACGACGATCGATCATCACTCTAACCAACCAATTATCTAAAGTTGGATCTTCCCCGAGTTGTTTGGCTCTGAGTTCAAACAGCCATTTACCACTTATAAGGATGCTATCGCTATCCTCTAGATTCCTGCCAAGGGTTTTTAAGACCTCTTGGTTCTTGTCCTTTGACAAGTCACGAAGTTGGTCCAGTGAGAGTGGAATTAAATCTAGTCGTTTGGTCTTGATGATCATGTATAAAACTTTATATGATTTTATCAACTAGTTGTAACCTCGTCCATTCTTCAAAAAAAACAGTCAGAGGTTGCAAAACTGATTAACTTTCTAAACTTAACTAGATCTGTTAAACTGTATATGCATGAGTGTAATCACTAGTGCTTACTAACTTGATTAACAACGTGGCGAACTTCCACTTCATACAATCTGAATAGTAAACACTAAAAAAACAAACTTGTGTGATATCAACACATAATTATGCCCTAGGTATATTAGGAGGCACAGTGTGTCTAAATCACCCGAACTATATAGTTCTAAAGCCCTGAAGGTATCTGTCGCTGCTTTCACTCTTTTTTCTTTGTCGATTAAACCTGAATTCAATCACGCGCCACAACCTCACATAAATCATCAGATAATCGCTAAAGAGCGACCGCATCTTTTTGGATATACGCTTAAACCCGCAATAGTACTCATCAATAATTATTTGAATGTTAAGCAAGAGCTGGCGGTTGAAGCACCAAAAATCCTTAGCCCAGCTCAAATCGCTGCCAATATGGTAACCCCAACTGAATTTGCCCAATGGTCAAAAGTAAACATCTGTGAAGAACATGGAAATTGGCATGTAGTCGGGTCTAAGTTCCAAGGGGGTCTCGGGATATCTGTAGACAATTGGGCTAGCAATGGCGGGATTTTTTTTGCAGTCAGTGGTGCAACAGCCACACCTGATGAACAAATAGTAGTGGCTATGCGTGTGCAGGGTCCAGCACCAACCCCAGACCAGAATGGCAAATGCAAAAAATGGTAATTAAACTATCGCTAAACTAGTTAACTATGTAACCACCAGCAAATTGGAGGAGTAGGTAGGTCCAGCCAACACTAAAGACGATTAGCAGTAGTTGATAGCCAAACTTTTTACTGCGAAAATAATCATAGAGCATAAACTGGATTGGAAAAATCATCAGGGTGTAGCGTGGAAACCCACCAAATTGTCCACCTACAAGAGGTATTAGCAGATATAGCAGTGAATATATTGCAAAGCTTTTACGGCGTTTCCACCAATAGATTATTGTTATTATGATTGTAATTCCAAGGACTATATCTAAGGCGCTAAAACTTCCTAAACGGTTGAGCAGTGAGTGACGTAACCAGCCATGATCGTGTTGAGCAGCAATAAAATCAAGTGGATTATTAAAGTGTGCCCAAAGGTAGGCCATATAAGCAACTATACCCAACGAGCCAACAACTAAAGTAACTAAGACATTTTTTAGTCTTTGCTTCTCTTCGATCAATATTAGAGTTATCAAAATTAGTAAGAATACTCCGTTAGTGTGGGTAATGGTCGCCAGAGCTGTTAGTAATCCTGCAATTAAGTATCTCTTTTTAAGTGCGTAATAGATGGCTCCAAGAGCTAAGAAAGCAAATAGACTCTCAGTGTAGACCGCCATTAAATAGATTGCACTTGGAAATAACACAAAGAGTAGTGTTGCTCTAAGGGCCTCAAGGTTGTCGTCGACCTTAAAAAGCAGTTTTATGACTTTTAGATAGTAGTAGATAGCCCCAACCATAAATACCCACGAAATTATTAAGCCTGTAATTAGTGGCGAGCTAATGATTTTATTCACCAGTCTAATAATCATTGGGTAGAGAGGGAAGAAGTTAGTCAGCCTAGATGAGCTGTAGCCGTTTTTAGCGATGTTAATGTAGTCAACTCCGTCCCAGTTCCCTAAGAAACTTAGCTTATTACTGGGTTCGGCGGTGTAGCGTGAGACACTAACTGGATTTAACTGGACAATTTTATTGTTTTCGATACTGATGGCTGATCCGACGACCACAATTGCTAAGGTAACGATCATTGCAAGAAGCAGTTCACGGGCTATAATGAATTTATAGATTGATCTTGTTTTCGATTTAAGATTATTAATTGTCATTAAACTTAATTGTAGCAAACTAAAGGGGACGGCATTTTTTGGCTATGGTATTACGCTTTTGTTTAGCCAAAATGATTTTGCTACTATTGGTGCTATGTCAGAAAAATATTTAAATTTTGGTGAACTCGCCCCCTTGTATGATGAATATCGAGGTATTCTTGCAAACACTGAAGACGTTGAAATACCAATTGTATATGAGCCTGGTCAGGTTGCCGATAATATAGGTAAAATAAATATTCCTGAGATTATCAAGGAACCTAGTTTAGAGAATTTTGAGAAATTACGCTCAAAAATCCACGCTGCACATTATGGCAGTATTAGTGCACAGCAACGAGCTCTTGTAAAAAATGGGTTTGCTGGCAGTATAGTTCCACTATTTGAGCAAATCGACAGCGCAATTATTAATCATAATCCAGACTTACAAAGAGAATACCTTCAGGAGCAGATTGAGAGGTTTGTTTCCATACATCCCGATCATCGTAAAGGTGCCTTACTCTTAAGTCAGGATCTGCAAGGGTATTATTTTGGAGGACATCTGATGGGAGTTGTTCTTGAGCAAGTAAAAGAAGACTAATTTTAAATGGTTATTTTCGATTTTATTTAGGTCGAAATAGATAGTATAGAGCGTATCGAGAAAAATCGGGTGATTATAGTCACATACTTTAAAAAAACGATCTTATATTCTTGAAACAGTAAGTAAAGGAGAAAAAAATATGCTTTTAATCATTGCGGTTGTCTTAGCAATACTATGGCTACTAGGTATAGTAGTTGTTCATGTTTCTAGTCCACTTGTACATCTGTTATTGTTAATAGCAATAATAATTTTTGTCTACGATTTAATATCTAGAAGGGGCAAAGCATAGAAATCAGTTTCAGCAGCGATATTAGGCTAGATATGTAGTGTAGCTATCGCTATCGTTTTAGATTGGCATGGAGAGGTTTGTGCCTATATAGCTTGCGAGTTGATAGTTGTGGTGGCGGTTTGCAGGTCAGTAGTGCCGTTGTCCAGTTCTGTATTAAAGTTATTTAACTCATCTACGGCTTGTCGCTCAAGTGGTGGATTATCGTTATCGGCCTGGTTAAGATAAATGTTGCTACCATTGATGCAGTTTGTGGCAGCTTGCTGCAAGGTGGTTACTGCGTTGCTAAATTGAGCAGCAGCTAGAGTGTTAGGAATTACCGGGATATTGGCAGTTGAGGCAGTGTCGGTTTGAAGCTGTTGACAGGTTGGTTCAAGTGCGGTGTAGCTTTGATTAGCAACTTGGGCGTCGACATTATTAATGTCGTTCTCTAGAGCCGTTAGTATGTTGCCATAAGTATTTTTCCAAGTGGCTACCGGGTTATTCTTGGCAATTTTTGAGGTAGAAATGTTAGCCTTGTTGATCGCTCCATTGCCAGTATTGATGACTATTAGCGCAATAATGGCCGCAATTAGTAGCAATACGCTAATATTTAGGGCTTTATACTCTAGAAGCCAGTGTTTGTGACCAATTTTTATTAGAGTTTCATCTAAAGGGAGGTTTAAATCTTGTTGATCCATTTCTCTATTTAGTTTACTTGATGCTTGTGTAGTTCAACAAATAATCATTTGCAAAAACACCTGATCATCACTATTATTAGCTACTAGCTTTCAATCAAAAACTTAATTTTAGAAGGAAAATATAATGATTAGTTTAGTAATGGCAATTGTCGATCAAAAAGAAACTTACTCGAGTTTACTGCGTAACGCTCCTCACTGGGAATTTGAGTTTACAGTAGAGGTTGTTACTGCAATACCATCATTTTTCATTGGTCGTTGGTTTGTAGAACGCCATGATCGAATGAAGCACAAAAAAGTTGAAAAATCCCCAAAATCATAAGCATAATTATCAAACCGGTAATGTTGCTTGTATATCAGTTAAATCGACTCAGTTTTAGCTTTGCATCATCAACATAATATTGACAAATAAACATAAACACTGTATAGTTGTTTAAATGTTTGAGCAATTGGAACAATTAAGTCCTGAAATACTTGGTGCTGTTATTGGCTATGCCGGTGGCATAGCTCTTGACCAATTCGCTTCTAGAAAATCTCATGCCGATATAAAACCACTGGTAACTACTTGGGGTATTGATTTAGATGAGCAAAAATCAATTGCCAAGTATCGGGAACGAGTAACTCGTTTTATGAACCGAATAACTCCTGCAACTGCATTAGCTCTTGGTTCAACTCTTGGACTAGGTGTAGCTGCATTTACTCCAATGGAATCTACTGTAATTAAACCTGCAACTATTGAACTTGTAGTCGATCACTCTGGGGCGACTGAGATTAGCTTCGGAAGTCAACGACCAGTTTTATCTGAGATTAACCAGGTAGCAACCGCTTTTACTCCCAGCAATAAAATTAAATCCAATGCTTATATCGCCTCATTTGGTAGTGTGGTTGAGAAGAATGTCTCTGCAGTAGATGGTTTAAGTGCATCTGGTGCAGCTCCACTTGATACTGCTTTAGTAAGTGCGTTAGATGAAACTGCACTAATTAAGAGTGGCAATAAATCAGAGTCTGCGGCAGTCGTAGTTATAACCAATGGCAACAGTATTGGAAGTCCTAACTCGATTATCGAACAATCTAATAAACAGGGTAAAACTCCAGTCTATGTAGTTAATGTTGAGGGTTCAAAAGTAACTTCAGCTCAAAATATCTCTAACTATCAAGAGATTGCAAAACGAACTGAGGCTAAATATTGGAGTGCTAATAGCGCCAATATAAGTGCGGTAACTCAAGATGTCGAGCAAACCCTAACTCCTGAGACTAAACACAATACGGCTGATCCATATGAAGATCTATTTATAATTGCTTCATTAATATCATGTGTATTGACAGTTAAGACCTATAGAAATCGAAGACATGGTCTATTACAACGTAACTTAGAAGGGAAATAATTATGACTACATTTATGGAAAACGACACAAGATTAATCCAGGCTAGCGAATACGCTCAGTCTGGCATGCAAGAGCTAGATAATTTAATCATTCGTGAAGATGCCGCTAAGAAAATGGTATTAGTATCACTATTAACTGGTGAGAACTCGCTTTTAGTTGGTCCTCCAGGTGGTGGAAAATCTTCACTATCAGGTGATCTTTATCGTTTGATTTCGGACATCAAGCCAGAAGACGTTGTTCAAATCCCAGCTGATGCTGAGCTGAGTTCAATGCAACTTATTGGTGGTCGAATGTTAAGCCGAAAAATGGTTACTGTTGGTGGTGATGTTAGACAGGAAGATACTGTCGTTGATGTTGAAGGTATAGTCAAACCTAGCACTAAAATTATTTGGTCAGATGAGATTAACCGAATTAACCCCTACGCTCTAAACTCACTTCTTGGTGTGTTTGAGCCACCACATACGTTAGTTACAACTGCAGGTAGTCTATTACTACCTGATTTTGTGATCAATGTCTCTACTATGAATCCTTCTGAAAACTCACAAGCTACTTTTCCAATTACCCATGCTCAAGCCTCAAGACACGCTATGGGTACAATTTTGGGGGTAAGTAGCGAAGAAGAACGAACCGAAATTACAGATAAGATTATTCGTCAAGGTTGGGAACCAACCCCTGAGAAAGTTCAGCCAATAATCACTCTACAAGGATTAAAAGATCTTAGAGAATTTGTGGTTAAAGTTGTGCTAAGCGATGAATTAGCCACAAGGTTAATTGAGCTAAATAAGACAACTATTGAGACATTAGCTAGCGAAAATATTCACGAAGGTGACGGTCGAATGGCAAAACAGATGACTAAAACCTCTAAGGGATTTGCCTTAATCTCAGGTAGAACAGATGTTGACGAAAAAGCCATGAATCAGGCTGTTCGAAGCACAGTTATTTCTAGGTTGGGTGCCCTAAAACGATACAGCGGCCATGAAATTAATAGCATTGCCGATAGTGTCGTTGAAAAATAAGCGATCAATCTAAAAAGCAGTAGGTAAATTCTTATGTCTATATTAGAACAAACTCAATACACAATGGGCGATCTAACTTCTAATCGTCAACGCGAATTTGGTGGTCACACCGGTGTTGCACCAAGATTTAATCTTCGTGGAACCCATCTTGGAGAAGTTCCGTTTACTCCTGGTAAACATCAAATTAAAGATATTAATCTTTTCTCTTTAGCCGAAGAAGCTACTGGTATTCCTCATGTTCAGATGGTGCTACCAAACCGTGCCCTAAGCATTCAAGTAATTGAGGATCGAACCCCTAGTGATGATGATCCAAGGATCTCAACTATAAAGCAAAGATTGGCTGGAGTACTCCACGACGCGATTACTGAGTCTAAGCCGGGAATGACTGATCGAGTTAGACACTTTGTGATTGTTGATCCAGTTAGTGAAGCTGCTCATCAACTTGATTATGACGTTGAGTTTATAGATTCAACCAAAGGGCTAGAAGCAGTCAGTAAATCAGTAACAGATCTATGTGTTAATGGACTTACTTTTATAATTAGTGATTTTAACCGTCTTAAGTTTAATCATTCAAACAAATCTGCATTTGAAGCTACAGTTGCGATCAAAGCTAATCATCCAGCAGAGATTGCTATTCCTCAAGGTTTGGTAAGTCTTGGACTGGGAAATGGTCGTGAAGCTAACTTGAGAAAACCTAAGGAAGTGGCTAGACTTAACAGTTCATTGATGGCCTACAACCAAAGGGTGGTTGATGGTTTACGCTTTGCAGGTATGGCTGTAGCTGAAGTAGTCTTTGATGCGAGTTCTCACGATGGTTTTGATATATTCGATACCGATCATGCGATCGCCACAGCGATTCAACAGGTTAGTAACCGATAAATTAAGATTAGATAATAAACTAGCCCATAAGCACAATAGATTTAATAAAGTATTGACAAACAGCTTGTGCTGTGTTATTATAAGGCAAATAAACGTAAAAGTTTATGGAGATAATTTAGGAGAAAATACAATGAGTCCAGAAGTAAGAAATTCTACCGAATCAAGAACTATCCCACAAAGGATAGCTCATAGTAAAATTACCAGAATTGGTGGTGCCGTTGCAATAGTTGCCGGTGTAAGTTTTGGTGCATATGAACTAGGTGATAGCGGTAATAACAGCTCTTCTCCACTTAAAGCTCCTCATGAAATCACTATAAAAAATACTAACGGCGAATGTGCCGACTTTACGTCTTCAAACTCTTCATCAGATCCAAATAGCTATTTTGCTGATGCTTTCCTACCTATGCCTAATAAGGCCGTAGATAGTGATAGAACAGCTCAGGCTTACGTTAACCAATTATTTGGTAAAACTGGTCCATTAGCTGGTAAAAAAGGTGATGTTCAGTCACTTGCTGCAATTATGTCAACTGTAGTAGTTCCAGCCCAAAAAGGTGCAATCTCAGACCCTAACTATAGTTATGTTGATATATTCTCATCTGAATCAGCAAGATATCATGTATCTGGTGGTGAAGGTACAGTCGCTGCTGCTAAAGATTGTGAAACTGCCTACCATACGATAATTCAAGTAGATAGTTACAATACTGACTTCATCGAAGCCGGTGCTGTTGTAACAGAATTTGTCGCAGAACGAAACAAAGATAATGACATTGTTGGTATGAAATTAGTTAGAGAACATGCTGATCAAAAAATAGAAGGTATTGACTTAAAACTTAACGATAGTGCCAAAGGTCTTAAAGGATTCACTGAAGTTATAATTGCAACTAACCCTACTGATGCGGGTAAGATCTTCGCAGCTGGTCCACTAGTTCAACCTGAATCTTCAAACAATACTCATGATAAAAAGGGACCATCAGGAACAAGTAAGAAAACTACATCCAATCACGGTGTAACTAAGAAAAATGGCGGTGGTGTTAGCAAAACTGGTACTAAAAAAGGTACTACTGGAACAGGAACCGGAACCACTGGTACTGGTCCAGGTAATGGTGGTGGAGGTACAACTACTGGAACTACTCCAGGCAATGGTAACGGTACTAGCCCAGGTCCAGGTAATGGTGGTGGTGAAACTACTACAACAACAGGAGTTCCTACTACTACAACTACTGAGGCTCCAACTACTACTACAACCGAAGCCCCTACTACTACAACTACTGAGGCTCCAACTACTACTACAACCGTTCCGCCTACTACAACTACAACTCAACCTAAAGGTGCACCAGATCCAGTTCCATGTAACCCTTACAACCCACAACCTGGATGTACTCCATCTAGTTCAAAGACAGATCATTTGAAGACAGAACATCTTAACTCTAAGGAGAACAAGTAATGAATAAGTTAAATATCTTTAAAAGTATATTAATTAGTCTAAGTGCGGTGATATTTAGCACAATGCTAACCGCAAGTTATGCTGGTGCACTACCATATACTGGTGCCACAACTGTTGCATCACCAATTCCAGCCTTTGATGTGTTTACATCAACTCCTGGATATCCAATTCCCCTACCAGCACCAAGTGATAGCGAATCTAACTTTCTACAAGCTAGAGTACCAATTGATGGTGACGCAGCAACTGATGTAACAACTCCTTTTGCTGAACCACTAGCTACAGCTTGTACTAACGGTGAGATAATTGAACTTCGAGTTTATGTCCATAACGGTGCTAACGCTGAGTTTAATGATAACGGAACTGGCCCAAGTGTGGCTCACAACGTTAACGTAGATGTTACTATTCCTGATTCTGAATCTACAACTTTTGAACCTAGTGCCTCAATTAGCTCTAGTAATGCTGCTACAGTAAACGATGACCTTTCAATTACTTGTAGTGGAACTACACCAGTCGAACTACAATATGTTCCTGGTTCAGCTAGCCAATACAGCGTTGCAACCAATGCTGCTACAGCTCTACCTGATTCAATCGTAACTAGTGGAACACTGATTCAAAGTGAAACTGTTCCTGGTGATGTTTGGGCCTGTTGGAATGATCGAGTATTAGTAGTTCTATCTGTTAAGGTAGTTATTCCTCCTACTCCTATTATCCCGATTCCAACCCCAACTCCTACACCTACACCGACTCCTACAGTTTTGGTAAACACTGGTCCAGGTAACGTTATTGGCATCTTTGCAGGTATAACTGCAATAGCTGGAAGTGCCTATTACTTGATCAGATACCGACGTTTAGCCGGCAAGAAGTAATAAATTTCATAACTAGGTATAAATAGAAACTAGGCAAAAGAAAAAGGAACCTTTTGAGGGGTTCCTTTTCCGTAATAGCGGTGAAGCTATTACATATCACCTCACGATGATAGTATCCCTAATTTACTACTATCGCGTTGGGCTGTCAATACTTTGATATTGTAATATAATCATCAATTCTATTGGTTTAAATGTGTCATCTATCCAAGTGCTTCAGGTGTTATAGCCCGAAGTACTTTTTTTGTTAGAATAGATAGAGATGGCTGATAAAATTAATAATTTTCAAGAGTTAATCAACAAAGCTAAAGTTGTTCTCGTTGCTAATCGTCAACAGTTGTATACAGTTCCATCTAAAGGGCTATACCCACATCAAGTGCTTTGGGATGGTTGCTTTGTAGCAATTGGTTTGTCGCATATTGAACTTGATCAGGCTAAATCTGAAATTGGCAGGCTGCTTAGTGCCCAGTGGCAAAATGGTATGATTCCTCACATTGTTTTTACCGAAGGACCCCATTATTGGTGGGATCGTCGAATTTGGCGTAGTTGGGTCAGTCCACTGGCACCAAAGAAAATTGCCACCAGTGGAGTTAGTCAACCACCGATGCTAGCTGAGGCTATTGTGGCGATTGGTAAGCAGTTATCGGATTTGGACAAAATTGCCTGGTATAAGAGCGTCTTCCTTCAAATGGTAGCCTATCATCAGTGGTTAGTTAGAGAGCGAGATCCAAAAGGCGAAGGTTTAGTTGTTCAGTTACATCCTTGGGAAATTGCTCTTGATACTACACCACCTTGTATTGCCCAGGTTCGAGAAGAAGCACTACCTTTGTGGATTCGGTTTTTGGAAGTAACCAATCTTGAAAAAATTGGTGATCATTTCAGAGTTGATACAAAATATGTCCAGTCCAAGGGTCAGAGAAGTTCCAATATTGAATCTTTGGCACTATACAATCTGCTTCGAAAGATTCGATCATCTAAATATGACAGTAGCAAAATCCTCAGTAGGCCAGCTTTTGCAGTCCAAGACATTACCTATAACTCAATTTTCATCAGAGCCAACAGTCTTCTGCTTGAAGTAGCCAAAGATATAAACGAGGCATTACCTCGTGAACTTCTTGATTTTAGCGCAAAAGCAGCTACTTCAATTGATAAATTTTGGGATCAGCAAGATTGCCAATATTATTCTCGGGAGTTTGTATCGGGTAAATTAATCAAGGAACCATCAATTGGAGCGCTTCTACCACTATACTCAGGTGCTATTAGTGCTTCGCGGGCCGAGCAGTTAGTCAAAACCTTGAGCGATAGGGATTCATTTAATTTAAATTATCCTGTGCCTAGTGTTCCAGCCAACTCGCAGTGGTTTAACTCAACTCGCTATTGGCAAGGTCCAACTTGGATAAATACTAATTGGCTGATTATCAGTGGCCTCAGGCGTTATGGATTTGATGATCAGGCCGACACTTTAACTAAATCGACTCTAAAACTAGTGCAAAAGTCAGGATTTTATGAATACTTCGATCCGATTAGTGGCCAGCCCAGCGGAGTTAATAATTTTTCTTGGACTGCGGCACTAGTTATTGATCTAGCTAGCACATAAAATGTTAAAATAGGTGTATGAGTGAACTTAGTATTGATTCTAAAAAGACAGCGCTAGTTGTAATTGATCTACAAAAGGGCATAGTTGGTCGTGAAACTGCTCCTTATTCGGCGGCCTCAGTCGTTGATAATGCATCGCATATTGCTGATGCTTTTCGAGCTAAGAAAATGCCTGTTTTTTTAGTTCGGGTATCGATGTCTGAGGATGGCAAGGACCGGCTTAATCCAGTTACTGATGATCAGATGATGGGAATGGGTAGTCTACCTTCTGATTGGGCTGAGATAGTTCCTAAGATGGGCCCAAAAAAAGATGACTTTGTAATCACTAAGCACCAATGGGGTGCATTTTATGGGACTGAACTTGATCTACTGCTTAGACGACGCGGAATTGATACTATAGTTTTATGTGGTATTTCAACCAATATTGGGGTTGAAAGTACCGCAAGATTTGCCTATGAATTTGGTTACAACCAAGTATTTATTGAAGATGCCATGGCAGCCTTATCTGATGAAGAACATAACTTCACAACTACTAAGACTCTACCTCGCATGGGGCTGGTTAGAAGTACCAAGCAAGTACTAGCTGCGATCTAGCCTTCTTTAGAATTTATTGCTATTAGCAAGCTGCCACTAAACGTTAAGAATATTCCAATAACTACAACTGACCACAGATTATTCTTTGGATGATCTCCAAGTAATGTCAGTCCAATAATTATTGGCACAATTGTTTCAAAAGCAATCATTGTGGCATTAACCGTTGTTGCTGAAGCTCGCTGTAACGCAATTGTAAAAAACAAAATTGCCACCAGTCCGTAGCCAACTATTGCCCAAAGTAGTGGGTTAGACAGTATATGTATGTATGGATGGCTAAAGACAATCGCTCGTCCAGCTATTGAAACTCCTCCAAACGCGATACCACTTAGTGCCGCTAAAATAAATGTCGAGTAACGATTTTTGATCTTGATGAGTAGTGATCCGATGGCAACTAAAACAATAGGTGTAAAAACTATCAACCACTTGGCAGTAGAGTTAATTGCTGAACTCTTCTGCTGCGTTGAGACAACAGCAAGCATAATTAGACCAAGCAGGATTATGACCGTGTAGGCTATGAACTTTAGTTTTAGTTGATGTTTTAGTAGGAAATGCTCAATGGTGACTGTTACCACTACACTGCAGGCAATTATTGGTTGAACCAAAAATAGCGGTAGGTTATGTACTGCAAATAAAGTTAGTACCCATGCTATTAAATCCAAGACTATACCGATAAGATAGCTTCGATTAGTGCGTAGTTTCCATAACAGACCTGGGTGGAGTGAGCTAGCCTTTTTCTCTAGACCAGCCCCAATTTTCTCTAGGATCGCAGCGATACCATTAAATATGGCACAGCCAATTGCGGCAAGCAGAGCTAGAAATAAAATCATGAGCTTATACTATCACGCTGATAGTAAATCAAGAGCTTTCATGTCTTCATCAGAAATTTCAAAGTCAAATATTTTGGTGTTTTCTATGATTCTAGTTTGAGTTTGGGATTTTGGAATTACGACGATATTTTTTTGTAACGCCCAACGAAGCATAATCTGAGCGGTGGTTTTGCTATATTGCTCGGCGATTAGTGATACTTCTGGGTTATTTAACTGCTTACCTTGGGTTAGAGGACTATAGGCTTCGAAGGCTATGTTTTGTTTTTGACAGAGTTCGTATACATCTTTATTGTATCCAAAGACTGAACAACGCATTTGATTAACACTTGGTGGAATCGTTGCACAGTCTATTGTGTCTTGAAGGTGGTCAGCACCGTAGTTACTCACACCAATTGCTTTTACTTTGCCAGTTTTATAAATTGTTTCCATTTTGCCCCAGACTTTTTTAATAGTTCCGGGAATTGGAAAATGAACTAGGTAGAGGTCAATGTAGTCAATATCTAATTTAGCTAGACTAGTTTCAAAGGCTTTTTCAATATTTATAAAATCGGTTGGCCAGAGTTTAGTAGTTACCCAAATTTTGTCTCTTGCGATTCCACTATTTCTGATCGCCTTACTGACTGATACTTCGTTTTTATAAAACTTGGCAGTGTCGATATGACGATAGCCAGCTTCTAAGGCCCAAGATACAGTTTCAATCGTTTCTTTTCCAGGAGGTATCTGATAAACTCCAAAGCCTAACCTTGGCATTTTGGTGCCATTGTTCAGTTCAATTGAGCTGTTGATGTTTAGTATATTTCCCATATGAGCTAACTATAGCAATCATAGAGTTTAGGGTGCAAGTTTTATTGATTAATGTAGTAGAAAACTTTATAAGCAACAAGTGCAGCTAAAAATTGAATAGATGCCATAGTAATAAATAGGCCTCTAAAACCGTAAATTCCGACAATTAAACCGCCGATACCAGCCCCTATTGATGCCGCAAACATATTTCCAGCATCGAGCCAAGACCACTGTTCACTTTCTCTGCCTCTAGATTCGTTTTTCGCAAACATTGTCTTGTATGCCGGTAGAGTAATTCCTGCGCCTAATGCGTTTATTGCCAGTACGATCATTAATGATTTTTCTCTATGTACAGCTAAAAATGACAAAGCTCCGATACTGTAGATAAAGTATCCTAGTACTACTAGCCGACCTTTTTTCATTTTGTTTTCGAACTTGCCCATTAATAGAATAAAAAAGGCCGTTAAAAGGGAATAACCACTCCAGATTAAACTGATGGTTTTGGCATCTAATTTAAAACTATGAGCAAAAAGTGCATAAAGGGGTGCAAAGGTATAAAAACCGGTTAAACTAAATAGATTGACGAACAACAGGTATTTTAAGCGTTTTTGTTTCATCTTACTACTATATTAAATCAAACAAGTATATAAATGCCTATATCTATATTGAACGGTTTATCCCTAAACAAGGCGTGGGTTAAATCCAACATTCTCTTGAACCTCACTCACCACATTAATATAGAAAGTATTCCCATAACGTTAATGACTGAGTAGCTGTGATATTTTATTGGTTGAGTCTTTGGGTTTTAAGTGATTTTCGAATGCTGCTCAGAGCAATGTTAGTAATACACATCTCCAGCCATTTATTGCTGGGCTTGGCTTTGGAATTAGTAATAATCTCAACTATTTGCTCGCTTTTGAGTGGAGTTTTAAGAGCCATAAACTTGCCGTTGATTCTACCACCACCAGCATGTTCGCCAATTTTTGTGTGAACTGCGTAGGCAAAATCCAGGATGGTGGCACCGGCCGGTAGATCGACAACATCACCGTTTGGGGTAAAAATAAATATTCGGTTTTTAAATAGATCGGTTTTAAGGTGAGTGTAATAATCGGCGGTAGTTAATTCCGAATTTTGCAGTTCTCGAAGTTGCTCTATCCAGGCAAAACTCTCTTTCTCAGTTCCTTTTTGAGTGCTTGAGTTTTTATAGTTATGGTGTGAGGCCAGACCGTATTCATTAAAATCATCCATGTCTTTTGTACGGATCTGAATTTCAATAATTCGTCCATCACCACTAAACACCGTTGTATGTAAACTCTGATACCCATTGGGTTTAGGTACGGCAATATAGTCTTTGACTCTACCTGGTACTGGTCGCCAATGCTGGTGAATGACACCAAGTGCCTGATAACAATCAGAAACTGTAGCTACTATGGATCGAATCGCGATAAGATCATATATTTCCTCGACGTTCCAATCTTTTCGTAGCAATTTTTTGTATGAGCTGTAAATTCCTTTGACTCGCTCATCGATCTTAGGCGAATATCCAAGACTATTATATAAATCAACTGCGATGTCACGGTGCATTTTCTTAACCGTCTCATTAGCATTTTTAACTAGACTATCCATAATTTTCTTGGCTTTGAGATACTCATCAGGGTAGGCGTAAGGGAAGGCCAGATCGTTAATGATCCCGACTAACTTTCCCATTCCCATACGTGATGCCAAGGGGGCATGAATCATAATGCTCTCGATTGCAATTCGTTGTTGCTTTTCTTTAGGTAAGTATTCTAGGGTTTCAAGATTATGCCAACGATCGGCTAGTTTTAAAATAACTACTCGTACATCATTAGCAACTGAAACGAAGAATTTTCTTAAGCTTTCAACGTGGCGTTCATTACCACGATATTTAATTTTTCCTAGCTTACTTACTCCCTCAACAAGCAGGGCTATATCTTTTTTAAACTGTTTTTGTAAATCCTCTACTGTTACGGTTGTGTCTTCAATAGTGTCATGAAGTAGAGCCGCACAGGTCAAAATTGAGTCCATGCCAAGTTCTAGGATGTGGATTGCTACAGGTACGCAGTGCTCTTCGAAGTAGGGTTTACCACTAGCTCGAAGTTGTCCGGCGTGAGCAGTCTTAGCATAATCGTAAGCTCTACCTATTAGTTCAAAATCCTCACTACTAATCTCAGGCAGTTGCTCACTAACAATTGTAAAGAAAGAATCTTTAATAGCTTGTTCGTTAGCCTCGTTATCCATAGCTTAATTATAGGAGTAAATATGAACAAACACAAAAACGTCGGTTATGGATTATAATAGATTGATGGCAACTGAGACCAAAGAGTTCAATCCAGATCGATATAATTTACCGTCAAAAATAGTAACAACGACTTTTGGTCTAAAACCAAAACAAGATCACCAAGTTTTTGAAGCCACTGAAACGGCGCGGATTAATGATGCTCACAGTGCAATGTATATAACCAAGACTCAAATTGGTGAAGACGGACGTCAAAAGTATGCACTCTTTGATTTTGGCATGGACGCTAAGGCTAGAAATCTAATTAGATGGTTGCAGATGCATGACGGTGATCTAGGTGATATCGAGTGGTGGGGATTAACTCATGCTCACGAGGATCATGTTAAAGGCTTAAGAGTATTTGATGAGGGTACTCCAGTTCATGTTAGTGAGCACGATAGCCATGTACTTCTTGGTGAGTTGCCTAGTGAGGGCTGGATACCGGGAATGAAAGATAAAATTTTTAAGAGGCATAATGCCCACATTGAAGGACTAGATTTAATTATTATTGACGATGGATATATTGAGAACATTGGCACTTTGGCAATCCAAGCACTGGCATCTCATGGCCATACTAGCGGACATATGAGTTACTTACTAGGACCAGGTAATAATGGAAAATACGATTATGTTGCTGGCGACAGTGTTGATGTTAGAAAAAGTGGTAAGATCAAAAACGCTGCTCGACCATTCAGTGAAGATAGACGTGTTAGCCATCAGTCGATAATTGACCTTGGAAATTTTATGATTGCCAATGGAATTAATCTCGATAATATCCTAACCGCCCATAGTGGAGAGTCAGATTATCCAGCTTTAATTGAATATTTGATGAAACACCAGGGACACATCAAGGTCTAGCGAGCGGCAATATAGGTTTTAGCAGGCAAGCGTTTGCGCATTACTATTTGCCAGAGTTGAAGGTGTCTGGCTCTAAAGCCACCAGCGCAAATTAGTAGGTAGTAAGTCCACATTCGATAAAATCTTTCATCGTAGTTATCTTTGATTTCGTGGTAGTTGCTTGTGAAGTTTTTGTGCCAGGCCATTAGGGTCTTGTCATAGTCAGGGCCAATGTTTTGGACGTCCTCAATAATTAAGTTGCCTTCGACGAGCTTACTAATTTGAGTGAGCGTTGGCAAAACCCCACCTGGGAAGATATATTTACCAATCCAGGGATCTGGGTATTTTCCTGCAATATTATCAGCAATTGTGTGATGGAGCATCATGCCATCATCTTTAAGTAGTTTGTTGCAAATGCTAAAAAAATTCTTATAATTTTTTGGACCAACGTGTTCTAGCATGCCAATTGAGGTTATTCGATCAAACTTGCCAGTAATCTCGCGGTAGTCTTTTTGGAGTATTGTGACCGACAGTCCTTTGGTAGCGGCTCTTGCAATTTTAACTTGCTCAGATGCTGGGGTGATTCCAGTTACTTCGACTCCATAATTCATGGCAGCAAACTTAGCAAAACCTCCCCAGCCACAACCGATGTCTAGTAGTTTCATACCTTTTTTAAGTTCGAGTTTTTTACAAATTAAATCTAGCTTATTAGTTTGGGCCTGATCTAGATCCTCGGCGTCTTTCCAATATGCACAGCTGTATATCATTCGCTGGTCTAGCATTCGGGTGTAGAGATCGTTACCAATATTGTAATGATGCTCAGCATTTTTCTTAGCTTTTTTAATACTTTGGGTATTAAATATTGCTGGTGCTGCAACCAACAAAAATGCAGGGCTAATCTTAACGTTAGAACGAATATCAAAAAGTAGAATCTTTTCTATAAACTTATCGACGTGTTTAGCATCCCACCAACCGTCCATATATGATTCGCCAAGACCAAGTTCACGGTAACGAATGGCTTTATTGTAAAAGCGTTTGTCGTGAATAGTAATATCTGCGGGTCCAGATCCATCAATTTTAATACCAGCTTTGGCTAATAATTCTTTGACTCTAGTTTCGGCGTCAATCATAAGACTTGATTAGCTCGATTAGTTTGAGGTGCTGGATCTGACTTATCATTTAGAATCGCTAATTCACCAAGATAATATTTATAATCACTGCGTTCAACTAAACCAGCCCTAACAAATCCGTAAGTCCACAGCCCTCCTATAGCAGTAGCAACCGAACCCGGAACAATATCAGATTGTGTTAAAACATCTATACCAACAGCTGTAGATACCACACCAGCTAGAGATAATATAAATGCATATGTAGATGCGTGCTTTGCAAAGTTAGCTTCATATTCCCAGTCTATAACATCGGGTTTATACTGTTTTCCAAATAATCGTTTTGCCATAATATCTATATTAAACTATTAATATATAGGCTCCGCAAGCATAAGAGACTTATCTGTTATGCTAATTTTATCTTCGGCTTACGATTTTCTAATAGATTTTTCAATTACTATTCTTGATGGGGTTCGAGTTCCTGAAATACATCAATTCTAATCGTACTTGAATGTGTACCTGGTTCAGATACTCCAAAATAAGGTGCTTTTATAGCATACGAGCTAGTGTCATGAGCAATTGGATATAATATACCTAAGTCAATTACATCTCTATCGCCGTTTTCTATAATCTTTAACAATTCCTCACTAACTCTTCTGATTCTGATGTAGCGAACTAGGCGTGATCTTTTTAATACATCACTAACTAAAAAGCTTCCCTCAGGGTGGCTAGGAATAACGACCAGTTCATCACCCACGGAAGATTCATTATATTCAACTGCTAATTCCATTGTCTAATTTAAGTACACTAACTTAATCATTGCAAGGGTTAGCAGTTTATCTAAATTTCAGAATAGGCTTCGGTCTTAAACTTGGACGGTAACAGGAATGTTATTCCAAATGTAAGGAGCAACACTCCAACGCCGTAGATTACTGACCAGCGGAAGGCATTTGTAAAGTTATTAGCGTTAGCCTCAGCCACGCTTTTTTGGACGCCTGAATAAATCGCCATATTTTGTGTGCTATTACTCTCGATGATCTTACAGCTGGCTGGGACTACGCTGGAATCTTGTTCACGAGAACGATCGACGAAACAGTCTTTAGTTTCATTGATGATCGAGGAATGGATACTCGCAGGTATATGCTCAGTAGTTAGGCTACTTTGCAGATTTGGTTCGACGGAGTTAAAGCTAGTTGGGGCAGAGTGAGTAAGTTGGCCAAAGAAGATTACGCCAATCACTGCAACTCCAATTACCCCACCAACTTGTTGAAAAGCGTTTAGAGTACCTGAGGCTGAACCAGCGTGAGAGGCATCAACACCATTTAATACTGCAGCAAATAGTCCTCCAAACACACAACCCATGCCAGTTCCCATAATAAGAAGTCCTGGGATTAATTGCCATGAATGCATTGATAGTCCGTAGTGATAGATAATGACTGCAACTATACTCATCCCCAGTCCCATGACGGCTGAGCCAATGGCTAGAGCGTAGCGACCAAGTTTAGGTAGAATACTCTTACCAAGTATAGCCATAGTGCCGCCAACGCCGATTGCGAGTGGTACGCCGGTTAGGGCGGCGTGGATTGGGCTGAATCCTAGACCAATTTGTAGTGATAATCCAAAGGTTAGGAAAAAGCCAATCATTGCCATCTCAAATATTAAGTTGACGGCGAGTCCGACTGAAAATGAACGATTTCTAAATAGTGACATCAGTATTAGCGGTGATCCATCAGTGTCAGCCTTATGACGTTGCCAGCGAACAAATAGCCAAAACAGTGGCAGGGAAGCCACCATCATTATAAAGCTCCAAGTTGGCCAGTTGTATTCTCTGCCTTGAATTAGCGGAAATACTAGTAACAGAAGCGCCAACATAATGATCAGTGTACCGATAAAATCTAGTTTTAATGGGTGCCTGGACTTGCCATCTGGAAGATATTTCATAGCAGCAAAAAGGCCAAATATACCAATTGGTACGTTAATTAAAAAGATTGGTCGCCAATCTAGGTGTAGAAGGTTAGCTTTAATTAGCAGTCCACCAACAATTGGACCAAGAGTCGCGGCTAGGCCTCCAAGACCACCAAATAGTCCATTAATGCTACTGCGCTCCTGCGGTTTATACATTACCTGCATTAGTGACATCACTTGGGGTACCATCAGCGCTGCCATTGAACCTTGTAGCACTCTTGCGGCTATTAACATCGAAGAATCTTGAGCTACACCACTAAGAAGTGAGGCAAGAGTAAAGCCACCAATGCCAATCATGAATAGTTTCTTATAACCAAAGACGTCGCCCATGCGCCCACCAGTAACTAGAAGTAGTGCAAAGGCGAGCGAGTATCCGGCGGCGATCCACTGGATGGCTGAGTAGCTAGCTGATAAATTATTCCTAATTGAGGGAATGGCGATATTAACAATCGTCGAATCAAGTAAATCCATTACAAATGCTAGAGCAACAATAACTAAAGCTATGGTTCGTCTTTTGTTAGTAAAAGTCGAAGCATGTTCTTGAGCCGACATGATAGTATCGTTATTCATATGAGTACAAGCATAACATTAACTCTAGTTAATTCGCTAGCTAGGCTTTTGTCGATTTTATAACCGTAGTTTTTCTACCGGCATGGATTTCAACATTACCTAGTCCATGGACGACGCACTCACCGCCGCTAAAAATAATTGCCGTATTCTCATCAATACCCATCCACGAAGCTTTCACCTCTTTTGGACTTAGCTTGATCATCTTTCTAATAAAACCTTTATTTCTTTTGAAGTGATCAAAGTGAGGGATGATCGTATAGTCAACTATTTCGAGACCATTTTTCCAAAGCATCTTAGAATCTTTCCCCACTCGTCTAAATGATAAAGACAACAGATAATTGCCCATGACCATGGCTCCTGCTGAGCTCCCAGATATTAAGCAACCATTTTCGAGTTTACTCGCTATTACTTTCCACAGCTTTGAATCAATTAAGCAATCCAAAAGATAGCCTGGGTCTCCGCCTGAGAAGAAAATCCAATCAGCTGGTTCTAATAAACTTACCAAATAACGTTGATTTGCATCGGCGTTATTGAGTATTGGCACTGGAATAACTTTAAGATTAAATTTGCCGTAGTGCTCTTTGGCCATTTCAATCCATTTATTAACGTCGGCTTCAGCTCCGGCAGCGGTAGGCAATACAGCAATATTTTTAGGTTTGAATTTTGAGATTAGGTACTTATCGATATCATTTACTTGGTCAGTAAACTCACCAGAACCAAATAGAGCTAAATTCATAGCTACTATTATAACCAACAATCTTTTAAAGATCTAAGGCGGAGCATCTAATGTTTGATTTGCGCCACTACTAAAAGTTCCTCCTCCTCGCAATCTGCCATTAGCTGCTGGATGATAATACAAGGTCAGACCGGTTATAGTAGTATGATTACTACTTGAGTCGGGGAAGGTGTCAGTTAGAGAATCATCGAGCTTGATAGTTAACCAAACCCATCTACCAAAGTTAGTATCAGATGAACTACTACAACCATTAGAAAAAGACGTCATGTAGTATGGTTTACCAATTAGTAGTGGGGTAGTTGTTAGCACGGATGAGCTACTAAGAGTTGGGCAAACGTTAGAGCCAAATTGATAGTTTACAGTTATGCCTCCGGTTCCTGGAAGTCCTAGGTTGCCTATGCCAGGATTGCCTGTTTGAGTACCATTGAGGAGTAGTGCATCTGCCGAGGGATCTTCGGTTGACGAGCCGGACATGTCAATTAGTTCTGAATAAAAGCCAATTCTGGTGATCGAGTTGAGGCTACCTATGTCGACAGTTGCGGTTGCGGCAGTTGTATATCCACCAATTTCATAAATATAACCATTATATACAACTGAGGTGGCTTCTTGGGTAGCGGTTGGTAAACTTGTGGTGGCAGTCCAAGGACTGGAACTGAGGCTGCCATTTGAGTTGATTGAAGTATAGTCGACCGTACTAACTGAGGTACTGCTAGGGCTTCCACCGATCACATAAATATAGCCGTTATATGCACCAGCGGAGGCTAAGTAGACGCCGCCGTTCGGCAAGCTAGTGGAATTATAACACCAAGTAGAACTATACAAAGTCCAACCGGAGGGGCAACTAGAGACACTAGTCACTAATCCACCACTAGAACCTACTTTGGCATAGTCGACTGCAGTACTATTTCCAGCGAATGAAGCACCACCAATCAGATAAATATAGCCGTTATAGGCTACAGCTGAGGCGTAGCCGTTAGCAACCGGCAAACTAGTAGTAGTAGTCCAGGAACCTAGTGTACCGTTAGGATTAATTAACGCATAATAGACAGCACTTTGAAATGCGATGGTCTTTGATCCGGCTGTCTCCCCCCCTAAAGCATAGATGTAACCACCCCATTCTACAGTGGATGTGTGCCAAGTATTACCAGTAGTGAAAGTTGACGTGTTATAGGTAGTTATAGCTGATGTTGCGGTCCAAGATCCGATCGAACCATTAGAGTTAATTGGTGCATAATATGCCGTACCTGGACTATTGCCGGGTCTAGATCCTCCTTCCAGATAAATATAGCCGTTATAGGCTACAGCTGAGGCTTCGATGATAACAAACGGTAAACTGGAGGTGTTATAGCACCAAGTAGAGCTATATAAAGTCCAACCGGAGGGGCAACTCGAGAGAGTATTGACTAATGCGCCACTAGGTCCTATTTGGGCATAGTCGACTGTGGAACTCTGTACTCCGCCTACATACCCAGCAATCTGATAAATATAGTTATTATATATAGTTGAGGCTGCATCGTAGGTCGCAGAAGGAAGGCTGGTGGTGGTGGTCCAGGAGTTTATTGTACCAGGGCCTCCGTTGTTAATTAAGCTGTAATCTATGGTCGGGACGTAGTTACTGATATACCCACCCATAAAATATATATAGCCGTTATAGGCCACGGAGAAAGCGTCGTAGGTGTCGGTCGGCAGGCTGAAGCCGATGCTAGTCGAAGTAGATGATTCACACCAGTCAGTTTCTTGAGTACCAGCACAAGTGCTCGGCGCGCCAAGCGAACCGTTCGCGTTTAGGACAGCATAATCTACCGTTGATAGTGCGTTGCCGCCGCCATCTTGCCCGGCTATAAAATATATAAAGCCGTTATATGCCACGGCGGTGGGTACGGCGGTAGCAGTCGGTAGACTAAAACCAGTGTTAGCGGTAGTCGATGATTCACACCAGTCAGTTTCTTGAGTACCACCGGTGCAAGTCGCTGGTGGCACCAGCGAGCCATTGGAATTGAGAGCTACATAATCTACCGTCGGGATGGTAGTACCGGAGACGTTTTCTCCACCCATAAAATATATAAAGCCATTATAGACTACAGCGGAGGCGTAGTCAGTGGCAGTCGGTAGACTAAAGCCAGTGTTAGCGGTAGTCGATGATTCACACCAGTCAGTTTCTTGAGTACCACCGGTGCAAGTCGCTGGTGCTACCAGCGAGCCATTGGAATTGAGAGCTACATAATCTACCGTCGGGATGGTAGTACCGGAGACGTTTTCTCCACCCATAAAATATATAAAGCCATTGTAGGCCACGGTGGTGGCTAACTCGGTGGCAGTCGGTAGACTAAAGCCAGTGTTAGCGGTAGTCGATGATTCACACCAGTCAGTTTCTTGAGTACCACCGGTGCAAGTCGCTGGCGCTCCTAGCGAGCCGTTGGCGTTTAGAAGGGCAT
>Ga0182030_10002518_pt1 | contig 38892 bp, 28 predicted proteins | sample 812S3MmetaG_FD_121299 | JGI IMG/M metagenome (GOLD analysis project Ga0182030, IMG submission 121299) | Permafrost microbial communities from Stordalen Mire, Sweden - 812S3M metaG (Illumina Assembly) | ecosystem: Environmental > Terrestrial > Soil > Wetlands > Permafrost | place: Sweden...
GCGATGGCGGCATGTAACTGGCCCCGTTGCGCACGCTGTGACCGTTGATGTAGGGCGGCGGCACATACGTCTGGGCCATTGCGCCCGACATGCAGAGAAGGATTAGAATCGGTCTGCGCATTATGGCCATCCTCACTGGCGCACCGCAAAACCGGAAAAAACGATCGGCGCCGGGCCTCCCGGCAGGCTCGGCGGCGGCGTGGGTGTTCCCACCGTCAGCGTGCCCGTATCGACAGAGTACCTCAGGCCGGTTGTCTGATCGAGCGCGTACAGAGTGAGGCCGTCACGAGAAATCGCCAGATCGGAGAGATAAGACGTCGCGCTTCCGATCGATACCGAGTTCACCTCCTGGCTGGTGTCCGGGTTGATCACCACGATGAGCGCCCCATGGGGGCCCAGAACTGCCACGTACAGCGCGCTGCCGTCGGGCGCAAACGCCATGTGCGGCAACGGTGTGCCTGCCTCCACAAACTGGAACGGAGGCAGTTGGATGAAGCTCACCGGCAGGAGCGAAAGGGTATCAAGGGCCTCCAGGTAGCCGCCAGACCCGCTGGCGTATAGCAGGCTTCCATCGGGGCTCACTGCCAGGCGCTGATATGAACCGAAGAGATTGACGTTGGCGGCCGGCAGCGGAATGCTGGCTTTCACCTTTTGGCTGGCGGTATCGATCACCAGGATGGACGTGTTGGGGCTCGAACCCAGGCCGCTTGAGCCGGCGTTGCTCACATAGAGTGTAGCCCCGTCGGCGGTCAGCGCCCCGCACACGGGAAACGTATTCGCGGGCAGCGGGATGGTCGCGGTGATTTTCAGCTGCGCCGCGTCAATCACAGCGATGGCCGGCGAGGCGCCGAATGACGGATAAAGCACCGCATAAACCGTGTTTTGTCCCGGAAGGTTCACGAGATCGAGGGGATTTCCCTGTACCGGCATGGATGCCAGTTGCGTGCCCGTAGCCAGATCGAAGACGTCCACGGCGGTAAATGCGTCGGAGAGTAGCAGGACACCTTGCGATCCTGAAGCCGCTCGCCGCTGCAAGTTGCCCTTCGGGACACTGAAGCCCGAACCGGACCCGCCGCTTCCCGAAGCTCCCGTCATGGCCCGGACCACTGGAATTGCTTCGTTGCAATTGGATCCGGAACCCAGATAATCCACCTCCCAGCCCACGCACGTGCCGCCCTCGTACTTGTAGATCACCGTGTAGATTTGGCCATCAGCGCCTCGAACATCCACCTTGGTGTCATCTGGCGGGTCGCAGGCGTTAAAGCCGAGGGAAGCATAAATGGAGACGCCGAGCAAAATCATGAAAAACAATTTCCACAGCTGCCTGGGTGTTAGGCTCGCGGTGCTGGTCCCTGATTCCATCTGCCAGCCCTAAACCTGCTGCATTCGCCGCCGCACCACCAGCAATCCCGCAAACCCGAAGCCCGCCAGAACCCATGTCCCCGGTTCAGGCGCGGCCGACGCACCCGTCACCACCGTGAGTGAAGTGTTGTCATCGTTCGCGATCACGTAGGAACTGCCGCCAAAGACAAAGCGCGTGGAGGTATCGGCCGGATCAATCCCGGCCAGGTATCCGCCGAAGGCAAACGGGTTGCTGCCGTTGGCATTCAGGAACGCGATGCCATTCGCGTTCAATGTGATGGTGACAAAGGAACCATCGTCCGCGGCGCTCACGGTTGCCGTGCCGAAGACTGTGCCGCTGTCCAGCGCGGCGTACTCTCCGGTGACGGTGCCTCCTGCATCCAACACTCCGGTGTCTCCTGAGAATTCGTCAATGGTCAGAGTCTCGGAGGTCTGCGCGCTGGAATAGCCTCCCGAGGGGTTAAACAGGTTCAAGGTGGCGCTGACGATGGGCCCGGTCAGACCGGTGAGTCCATTGAACTCAAAGAAGCTGTTGAACCCATCCGCGGTGCTCCCGATGTTGATCTGTCCCGTCAGGTAGTTCTTATTGGTCGAATCGCTGTAATCGTACGAATAGTAGTAACCGCGGTCGTTCGTATCGAACGTCAGGGTTCCCGCCGCCGCGGTGATCGCCGCTCCCAGAATCACGCCGGTGAGCTTGTTGAACATTTAGCGATCTTGCGGCGCGCAATCACCACAGTCAAGAAGACAACGGTAGGCTACGTAAGGTAACGCGCTGAATCGCAGGCGCTTCCGGCACCAGCACGGACACCTCTTGATGGTGCATAATTGTAAGACCGCGAGAGGCTCATCTTGCCGAACCGAGGGGTGTCAACCGCAACCTCGCCTGATCCCGCCGCCGTTGCTACGGAATTGGAGAGGCTCGCCGGGTCCCAGAGCTTCCGCAAAGCGGAACGCTGCCTCTGCCTGCTGCGGCACCTCACCAGCCAGGCGCTGGAAGGGCGCGGCAGTGAACTGAAGGAATATTCTCTGGGCGTCACGGTGTTCGGCCGGCCGGCGTCCTACGATCCCCGGATCGATCCCATAGTCCGCCTGGAAGCCCGCCGCCTTCGGTTGAAACTCGCCGAATATTATCAGCAGGAAGGCGTCAACGATCCAGTCGTCATCGATCTGCCCAAAGGCGGCTACCTTCCGGATTTCCGTTTCCGCCGCGCCGAAGCGGAAACGCCTCCAGAGCCGCCCGCCGCGTCCGTCCCCAATCGCCACCTTCCCATCCGCCTGGCTGCCGCTGCCCTGCTGGTGGTAGTCGCGGCCGCGTGTTGGTATGCCTTCCGCACCCGGCAGCCCGGTGTGCCCGCACGTCCATCCGTCGCCGTGTTGGGCTTTCGCGACCTCTCCGCGGGGAACGAAAGCCGGTGGATCTCAGCAGCCCTATCGGAGCTGATGAACATTGATCTCGGTGCGGAACAGCGCCTGCGCACGGCGCCTCTCGAAAACGTGGCCCGCATGCGGACTGAGTTGTCCCTGGCGCCGCAATCCACCTATCCGGTCGAATTGCTCGAGCGCATCCGCATGAACCTGGCCAGCGATTACCTGGTCTCCGGATCGTACTCAGCGCCAGATGGCCGCGTCCATCTGGACGTGATGCTGGTCGACGCGCGTTCCGGCCGGCAGATCGCCGCCATCGCCGACGACGCCGTTGAGGAGCATTTGCCCGAACTCGCCCAGCGCTGCGCGCAGCAGATTCGAGCGCAGCTTGGCGCGCGGCTTCCCCCCAGCGGTCGTCCATCTTTTGAAGCAAGCGCAATGCAGCCTTATGCGCGCGGCATGGAAAGCCTCCGGCAGGGCGACCCGCTGAGCGGGCGGGCCTACCTGGAGAAAGCGGCAGCGGCCGCTCCTTCCAATCCTCTGGTACATTCCGGCCTGGCGGAGGCATGGTCCGCGCTCGGCCTGGATATTCGGGCCGGGCAAGAGGCGAAGCTGGCATTCGATTCTTCGGCGGCGCTGGAACGCGTGGAGCAACTGGAGATCGAGGGCCGCTATCGCTCCATTGCCAACGATTGGCCGCGAGCCATTCAGATCTACCAGGCGCTCTACACCGTCCTGCCCGACGATCTGGAATATGGTTTACTGCTGGCGTCGGCCCAAAGCCATGGCGGCAAGGCTCAGGAAGCCTTCGCCACCATCAGAGCGCTACGCAGCCTTCCCGCGCCGCTCCGGGACGATCCACGCATCGATATGGCCGAAGCGCGGGCGGCCGGCGCCGTCAGCGATTTCGCGCGCACGCGGCAACTGGCTCACCAAGCCGGTGAAAAAGCCGCTGCGCACGGCGCACGCCTGCAATATGCCAGGGCGCGGCTGCTGGAATCGGGAGCCATGCAAACCCTGGCCGTGGCCGGCTATGCCGAAGTGCGTCTGGAAGCCCGCCGCATCTGCGCGGAACTAGGAGACCGCGCTTGTGTGGCCGCCGCCTATCGAATCGAAGCAAACCAGATGTCAGCCATCGGAAACCTGGCCGCCGCACAGAATTTATATCGGGCTGCGTTCGATATCGCGAACCAGATCGGCAGCGCAAACGAGAAGTTGAACGCTCTCATGGGTCTCGCCAACGCCTCGAAACTGGAAGGCGACCTGCGCACAGCGGAAGGCTATTATCAAGCCGCACTGCCCGTGGGAACGGAAATGGGTCCGGCGAAAAGCTATCCGGTGAGTTTGGATCTGGCCGGCGTACTGGCGGAAGCGGGCCGCATCGTGGAGGCTCGTGCCCTGATCGATCAGGCACTCCAGGTTGCCCGCCAGATTGGCGACCGCGAGGGCATCGCCCTCTGCCAGGGCGCTCTGGCGCACACGATGGCGTTGCAAGGTAGGCTGGCCGAGGCGCTCGGCTCATACACGGAAGCGCTGGCGGTTCTCCGCCAGGTGAACGAGCCCTACGAGCTCCTCGAGACGTTATTGGAGGTAGGAAATACCCAACTGGAACAAGACGACCTGCCGGCTGCCCGCAAGAGCTTCGAGGAAACTCGTGCGCTCGCTCACAGTTTTCCGGACGGCTTCGCAGGCCCGGAAATCGAGATGGCGTTCGCGCGTCTCAGCTTTGCCGAAAGTCATTTCCCGGACGCCGCGTCGCATGCGCGCCTGGCTCTCGCCGGCTTCGCCGCCGCCGGGCGGCAGGGCGACCGGTTTCAGGCAGCCGCCATCCTGACACGCGCCCTCATCGCTCAGGGCAGTCTCGCGGAAGCATCCGCGGTATTCGCGCAAGTGCCCTTGCCCGACTTCGGAAAACTTCCCGCGGAGAGCATCCTGGAATTTCAAATTGCCCGCTGCTTCCTTCTGGCGCACACCGGGCGGCGTGAGGAAGCCGTGCATACCATGGATCTTCTCAGCGCCGAAGCGGCCCGCTCCGGCGTCCCGAAACTCGCCAAAGACGCGCTCGAAGCCAGCAAAGCCATCGCCAAAGTAAGCCGCTCCTAACTCAGTAGGACAGGCCATCGCCTTCGTGGCCTGTCAACCGTGCGTAACCGTGCGTAGGTGTGCGTGAGTGGGATAGGCCTCCCGGCCTGTCGACCTGCTGAAGCCGGTCTCCGCGGCCCTCACCGCGCCATTCCTCCCAGCTTTCTCCTCGTTTTTTCTCCGCTCCTCCGCGCCGCGTTAAAGAACACACGCCCAGGAACACGCCCCGTCCCGCCACTCGCTACAATGGTACTTCCTCGTGAAAAAAGGTCTCTTCATTACCTTCGAAGGCATGGACGGCTCCGGCAAAACCACGCAGATGCATCGCCTGGCCGCACGCCTGCGCTCCATGGGCCGCACCGTGCTCGAAACCGCCGAACCCGGCGGGCCGCCCATCGCCATGAAGATCCGCCGCATCCTGCTGGACGCGGCCAACCAGGAACTCAGCCCGGTCACCGAAATCCTGCTCTACTTCGCATCCCGCGCGCAAAATGTGGATGAGTGGATCACACCCGCTCTGGCGCGCGGCGAAATTGTCATCTCCGACCGCTTTACGGATTCCTCGCTGGTCTACCAGGGCGGCGGCCGCAACCTGGGCCCGGAGGCCGTGGCCGCTCTGGAGCGCATCGCCTGCCGCGGACTAAAGCCCGATCTGACTCTGTTCGTCGACGTCGACGCCGAAGCCAGCCTGGCTCGCGCGCGCGCCCGCAACGCCGCCCAGCCGCATTGCGAAACCCGCATGGACGATCAATCGCTCGAGTTCCACCAGTCCGTCTGGCATGCTTATCACGCCCTGGCCGCCGCCGAACCAGAGCGCGTCATAGTAGTGGACGGCCGCACCGATATCGACACCCTGGAACAGGCCGTCTGGCGGATTGTGAGCGCTTATGTTTGAGAATTTCTGGGGCAATTCCCACGTGGCGCAGGCGCTCGAACAGATGATCGCGCAGGACCGCCTCTCGCAGACTCTGCTCTTCTCCGGCACTGAAGGCGTCGGCAAGGCAACACTGGCGCGCCGCCTGGGCGGCCATCTGCTGGGCCATGCCGAACAGATCGAGCAGGACGATCTCAGCTTGCCACACAATCTCGAAATCGTCGCCGGCCGCGAAAAGTGGACGGCTGAGAAGCGCAACGAAGACCCGTTGTTCTTCGCCACTCACCCCGATTTCGTCACCTTCCCGCCGGATGGACCGCTGCGCCAGATCTCCATTCCGCAAAGCCGCCTGCTGAAAGACCGCGCGCAATTCCTGCCGCACCACGGCGCGCGCCGCGTCTTTCTCATCGACCATGTGGACCGCGCCAACGATCAAGCCGCCAATTCCCTGCTGAAGACGCTGGAAGAACCGCCGCCGCACCTCATCCTCATCATGACGGCGGAGAATGCCTACGATCTGCTGCCCACCATCCGTTCCCGCGCCGTCCCGTTTCAGTTCGCGCCGCTCTCGCCCGATGAAATGGCCGGCTTCGTCCGCTCCCGCGCGCTCGACCAGGCGGAACGCCGCATCGCTCTGGCCGCCGGCAGTCCGGGCGTTGCCGTCTCGATCGACCTGGAAGACTACGACAAACGGCGCGCCGCCATGCTGGTGCTGCTCAAAGTGGCCGCCGGCGCCGCGCCCTTCAGCGCCTGGGTTCCCATCTCCGAAGCCATTGGGCGCACTAAGAGTGAAAAACTGGAGCGGCACCTCAAAGTGCTGTACGACCTGCTGCGTGACCTGCTGCTGCTGAGCCAGGGCGCCACTGAGATCCGCAACGTTGACATCCGCGGAGATCTCAGCGCTCTCGCCGGCAAGATCGCATTTGCCTGGATTCGCAAAGCCGTCGTGCAGGTGGACGAGATCGCCCGCCTGTTGCGCCGCAACATTCAAAAAAGTATCGCCCTCGACGCGCTGATCGCGCACTTGAGGGCGGCATAACATCTCCATGCCTGAATCACCCAAACCCCGCTTCACCATGCCCACGGCGCGTCCCCTGGACCGACGCCGCCAAATCCGCAGCCTCATCGCCTCCGCCTTGCTGGCACTGCTGGTGGGGTTTATCGCCCTGGTCCACTTCCACCCATGGACCAAGCCGCACTTGATGCGCGTGGCCGTGGCAAATTTTGAAAACGCCACCGGCAACAAGGCTTACGACAAGTTCGCCGGTACGCTCACCAGTTCCGTAGCCAGGGAAATGGAGACCGCCTCCGCCGATAAATACGACGTGCTCAGCGGCAAATCCCTGCTCAAGACTTCCGTCGAACGGCGCGATTGGAAGGCCATCGGAGACTCGCTCGGCGCCGCCTATGTAGTCAGCGGCGTGCTGCGGCCAGACGCGCTGGGGGTTCGCGTGGAAGTCACTCTGGTTCATCTGCCGGACAAGGAGCATGTCTGGGTGGTCAGCGTGGCGCGCAAGGTAACGGATATGAAAAAGGCGCCAGCCGAGATCGCGCGCTCAGTCAGCGAGCAGATCTCTCCGCGTTTAACCATGCTGGCAGCGGATACGAAGTAGCCACGCCGGGGTTAATCCATGCGGCAGTTTTTCTTGCCCATTGACTGGTGGCGAAGTGCTTGACTTACGCGCGGCGCCACAGCCGTGGGATCTCTCCGAACCTCAATGCCAGCCAGCATCAGCTTAGGCGACTACGCGGCCAACTGGCTTTTGATAGGGGATGGGTAAGTTACCGATACCGTCTATCAACCAGCACCGCCGAAGGGTGTGAAATGCTAGGATCAATTCGTATGGAGTTGGCGATCCAGATTCAAATTGAGGAATTGCCCGAGGGCGTGTTCCTGGCAACTTCGGACGATCTTCCCGGCTTAGTAGCGCAGGGACGGACGGTTGCCGAAGCCCTGGAAATCGCACGCGACGTTGCCCGAAAGCTGATCGACGCTCGGCGCGGGCGGGATGGCGTTCCCAACCTGCCGAGCACGAGCCAGCGGCGCGACTACACGATTGTAGTGGCCGCCTGAATGGGTCGCTTGGCCGGGTTTCGTTATCGAGAAATTGTTCGAAAACTGAGACTGAGCGGATTCGAGTTCGACCGGCAAGCTGCTGGCAGCCATGAAATCTGGTTCAACTCCCGCACAAATCGGTACACGACAGTGCCAAACCATCCCGGCGACATGCCCGAAGGCACGCTGCGGGCAATACTAAAGCAGGCCGGTATCGAGGTAGACGCCTTCCTGCGGGCGTGACTTACGATAAGGCCGTTTTTATGCCGTTATCGGAAAATGCGCGTCACGCGTGTTGTTTCCGGGTGCCGCCGCGTCATCCGCTCCGGGACGCGACGCGGCAGCGCCTCCTGGCGCGGGGGCGACCGGTAGAGAACCAGATGTCGTGAGACGCCTGGCTTTAGGCGGGACTCTGCTGGGACTAGGACTGTGGCTGAAGAAAGTTGATTGGTCTGGGAGGGCCCGAGACCAATTAATTCGTCAACGCGGCAAGATGCCGCCCGGATGCTTTCGCGCATATGCCAGCAGACTCGCGGGAAGCTTGGGCAAATTACAGAACGCCACGTCGCATTCCTGAAAGATCTCATCCCGCTTGGTGCTTGGCGTCCTCATCTTCTGGTCCAGAATGTCAAATGCCTCGCCGGCTCCCGGTCCCAACGCCATGGCCGAATCCGGTACGCCTAATGCGCGGACCGCTCGCCCTGCAATCTTCGCGGCGTCTTCACGACCTACGTGGATGAGCGCGTCTTTAACAAAGAACGCCCACCGCTTTGATGAATTGCGGAAAAACTGATCAAAGCCGCCATTGTTTACTTCCCGCAAAAGGGCCATCACGGCCGTGATGGTGTTTTCAACTCCAGTCGTTCCGGGATTCTTCCGCCGATGCTCTTTAATGGCCTCCTCCAGGCAAGAGAGCAGTTGGTACGGATCTTCCGAATCGGCAAACGCGAGGATGTCATCGACGGATTGACCTTCGTAGCCGTCGATCCAGCCAAGGTCTGCCAACGAGGCGCCGCGGCGGTGAGCGCGAATGGCCCGCCGCGCATCGCTTGAACTGGCAAACTCGTTCAGAGCCTGCGCGGCCAACTCTGCAGGTGTCATTTTCTTGGCTTTGGCGAGCACCGACAGACGCTTGGCGACAAGTTCAGGAACAACACAGGGGATAACCGTTGTCATAGCTACCAGTATCTATCTCCGCCCTCAGAATGCGACTCAATGTCGTAGTATTCACCCTCCCGTGAGAAGGCTCCGCGTCGATCGGCCGGTCCGCCTCGGACACAACTTCCAGGAAAGTGGGTATATCGGAAACTGACCCCGGCGATCTGCCCCGCCACGTTGAAAAACGCGCAAACCGCTGAATGCGCGGCGGCTTGCAGCCGTTCTTCGGATAGGAAAGGATAAGCACCGCTGACTTTTGAGATCCGCAACGGCGGACTCCCGCCCCTTCAACCGCAAATCCCCGCCAGCGTTGCCCAAAACTCCGGGAACGATACCGATGCGGCTTCCGCGCCATCGATCACCGAATCCCCATCGCCGCCCAGTGCCGCCACAGCAAACGCCATGGCGATGCGATGATCCCCGCATGAATCGAGTTGCGCGGCGTGGAATCTCTGCCGACCTGGAATCACCATACCGTCCGGCAGTTCTTCCGCCGTAACGCCCATCCGCCGCAGGTTGTCGATCACCGTGCGGATGCGATCGGTCTCCTTGATGCGCAGTTCGGAAGCATCCTTTACAATCAAGCCTTCTTCGGTGGCCGCGCCCAGCACGGCCAGCACTGGAATCTCGTCGATCAGCGCCGCCGTCAAGGCTCCCTCCATCACACCGCCGCGCAGCGCGGAATGCTCCACTACCAGATCACCCACCAACTCGCCGTTACTGCTTTCCAGGTTGGGCACGCGGATGCGCGCGCCCATGCCGATCAGAAAATCGAGCAGCGCGGCACGCGTGGGGTTCAGGCCCACCCCGCCGATCGACAATCTCGATCCCGGGGTCAGTAGCGCCGCCACAATGAAGAATGCGGCTGAGGAAAGGTCGCTGGGAACTACTAGTTCGCGGCCCGTCAGTTTGGGACGGCCGGCCAACGTGATGCGGTTGCGCACCACCGTGATTTCCGCGCCGAATTCGCGCAGCGCCAGTTCCGTATGGTCGCGCGACCGCACCGGCTCCGTGACCGATGTCTCGCCTTCCGCGAACAGGCCCGCAAACAGCACGCAAGTCTTCACCTGCGCGCTGGGCACCGGCAGCGTGTAATCGATCGCCTTCAAGGGACCGCCTTGAATTTCGAGAGGTGGAAACTTGCCGTCGCGCGCCGTAATGTGGGCGCCCATCTGGCCCAGCGGCGTCAGGATCCGCTGCATGGGCCGCCCGGAAAGCGAGGCATCGCCGAAAATGCGCGTGGTGAAGGGCTGCGCCGCCAACATGCCGGAGAGCATCCGGATGGTAGAGCCCGAATTGCCGGCGTTCAGATCTGCCGCCGGCTGGCGCAAACCGTCCAGGCCTTTGCCGTGGATCACGAACTCCGTGCCGGCGCCGGTCACCTCAATCCCCAACGCGCGGACGCAGCCCAAAGTGGAATGGCAATCCGCCCCGGTGGAGTAATTTCGAATGTGCGTTTCGCCTTCCGCCACCGCGGCAATCATCGCATAGCGATGCGAGATGGACTTGTCGCCGGGCAGGACAATTTCGCCGGTAATCCGCGAAGCGGGGGAGATGCGTTTCTGCATGGAGTGAATCTTTATTCTATCCGGCAATAAAGCCATTGACAGCCGGGCCGGTTTTTCTTAGTATCAGAAACCGTGGTGACTCCATGAAATCCGATCTTGAGAAGTTGCAAGGCGCCTGGCAGTTGATCGAATTCGAAATGGACGGCCGGAAAATTCCCCCCGGCAGCGCCAGTGTTGTGATCGAGGGCGACCAGTTCACCAGCCTTTCCATGGGCGCTGAATATGCGGGCGCCATGGTCGTCGACGCCGCCGGCAAGCCTAAGACGTTCGATGTGAAGTTTCACAAAGGCCCGCACAAGGGCCAGACTTCGCTGGGCATCTACGAACTCAAAGGCAAAACCTGGAAGATCTGCATCGGCCTTGCCGGCGTGAAGCGCCCCACCCGATTCGCCGCTGAGCCCGGAACCGGCCATGCGCTGGAAACGCTCATCCGCGCCGCCGCAACTCCACAGAAAACCCCGGCTGAGCCCGGCAAGTCCACCGGCAAGCCGGTCCCGGAACTGGAAGGCGAGTGGTTCATGCTTTCGTGCCTGCAGGACGGCAAGCCCATGGATGCGAAGATTCGCGCCGCCGCCCGGCGCGTCTTCCAAGGCGATCAAACCACCATGTTCGTCTTCGATCAGGTTTATATGAAAAGCCGTTTCACGGTGGCCCGCGCCGGCACAATCGACTATCTCGACACCCACCAGCTCGGCATCTACGAAGTCACTGGCAAGATTCTGAAAACCTGCCTGGCCGCCGCCCGCAAGCCGCGCCCCAAGGACTTCACCGCAACGCCCGGCGATGGCCGCACCGTCTCCGAATGGTCCCGCAAGAAGAAGTAGGACAGGCCATCGCTTTCGTGGCCTGTCTAACCGGGCACAGCCCGGCCGCTCTTGGCCGCGTGAAACAGCTCAACTTCAGTTCAATTTCACCGGTTCCAGGCTCAGGCTCGCCGCCCCACCCGGCGCCACATCCACTTCTTTGAAGCGATTCCGCGTGCGCCACAGACTGGCGATGCTCTCCACCGTCGCATCGTATAAATCTTCTGTCGCCACCGCATAATACTTACCAGGCGCCAGCGTCGGCGACGTATATTGCCCCGTCTGGTCGGTCTGCCCCTGCACAATCCGCGCCGCCATAATGCCCTCTGACCGCGCATCGCCGGGGATCAGATACACGTGCATATCGGCTCCCGGATTGCCGTCCTTGTCCGCCACGTGTACGCTGAGGGTGGCGCCGTCCTGCCCCACGGTCACCAGCAATGTGCCGGCGCCGGTCGCGCTGCCGAGGTGCAGCGGCTCAACCATCACGCTGCGCCCCGCGTAGCTGATGTCTTTCACGTACACACCCGGCGTCAGCAACATGGCTGACACGCGATAATCGTCCGGCAGTCTGGCGGAAAAAGAGAATGTGCCCGGCATGCTGGAACTGGCGCCGCCCACTTCGCCCATAAAAGGAGCGCGCAGCAGGGGCGTGAGCGAAATGAAAATCTTGGACGTCAGCCCGATTGCCGGCGCCGCCCCGTCCAGCGCCACTTCGCCCTCCAACGGAATGCCGGCCGCAAGCGGAATCTTCACGTTCCTCAGGTCCTGATCGGCAATCGTGATGGGCCACACCGCGAAGTTCTGCACAGGAGCTCCGGTAGCGCCACCCCGCTCCGATGCCACAAACCGGTAGTCGCCGGGAGAGAGATCGCAGACGCGGAACTTGCCGCCGGCTCCGGCCGCACCGCCCGGCGCAACCGTGAAAGAACCGCCGCTGCTCGAAATCCCGCTTCCCGGGCCCTGCGGTTCCATGCTGAAATTCACCCCTTCCGGCCCATTCGGCCCGGTGATGCTGCCATCGATGCAGTATGACGGCGACGTTTTCAGTTCGATATCCATGCCCTCGCGCTGCTCGCCGGGCCGCAGCACCACAGCCGCCGCGCTTTCCTTCGCTGGAGAATTCGGATAATACGTCCGCATCGGCACGCGCTTGCGCAGCTTCGGCTCCAGAGGCACTTCCGAAAACGCCGGCAGCGCACGTTCGCGCTTCTCCGCCAGAATCAGGTAAGGATGGCCGGCTTCCACGCGCTCTACCGTATACTCGCCCAAATCGTTGGTCCGCCCACGGCCTCGCACGAAGTAGCCCACGTTGCCCATGAAGTACTCCTTGGAGACCAGCGAAATGGTCATCCCGGGCACCGGCTCTTTGTTCTCATCCAGCACTTTTCCCTTGATGGCGCCGTCCAGCTTCACCAGAAAGTTGACGCCCCCGATATCCACGCCTGCCGTGGTGATGTGCCGGGTGAGCGAAGATCCGAAGCGTTGTGCGTCGCGCGCTTCGATGCGGTACGCGCCCGCCGGTAGATCGGTCAGTTTGTATTTGCCGGAAGCGTCGGTGGTGGTCTTGACTTCCTTGCTGGCCTCACTCTGGATCATGGTGTTGTTGTAATAGGTAGTGCCCAGCCACGTCGAAACCGTGTAGTCCGCCAACGGCTGTCCGGTGGCGGCATCCTCCACCACGCCGCTCACCGCGGAATTCGTAGGCGCCGTTCCCTGGGCCATCAGCCACGCCGCCGCAGCCGGCCCCAGCACCATCCACTTCCATTTCATCGCCCGCCTCCTTTCGCCGAAACTGGTAGGTCGATATCCGTCGGAACACCGCCGGGAATCTCAATCTCCACCATGTGTGCAACGTCGTCCACCCACCGGGCGCGCGCAGCTTCCGCGGCCGGCTGAGCGGAGATGCGGTATCGCCCCGGCCGCAATCCTTCGAAGCCGAAGTGGCCTTGAGCATCCGGCAGCGCGATTTGCGCGGCCGCCGGCTCGCTGTCGCCCGCATCCAGCAGCACCACCACAAAGTCCTTCACCGCCGCAGTGCCGCGCAATGTACCGAGAATGGAGCCGGCCGGTGCCACCAGTGCCATCACAGCCGCCGGCGCGCCGCTCAAATCGACCACCGGCTGATCCACGTGATAACAGCCCGCACCCAGCCCGCTTGCGCTCACGTTGAAGCGCCCCGGCGGCAGGTTCTTCATCACTTGCGGATGGGCAAAACTGGCCTGCATGTTGTAATTGGCCTGGATGCCCCACGGCTCAGCCAGTTGCAGGCTAACCGTTGCGCCGGGCGGACAGCCGTCCGGAACCGGACCGGGAATCACGCCGTTCCCCGGCGCATGAAGAAAGACTTCAGCCGATTTTCCAGCACTTACCGGCACCGCGACGCCGCCCACATTCTGCGCCACCACACTCACGCGCGTGCGCCCGAAAAGAGGCTCGCTGTCGTTCGACAAGACACTGTCGAATGCGCCGTAGCCGCCAACCGGACCCGCCACAAACAGATCGTACGTGCCGGGCGGAATCTTCTCGAAGAGAAACGTGCCGTCCTCTTCCGTCAAAGTTTGCGCCATCGGCAGCGCCGGCTGTTCCGGCACTCCCAGCGACAGTGCGAAACGCATGCGCGGTTTGGGCAAATCAATCTGGCCGCTTACCGAATACGCCGTGCCCGGCATCACCAGAAAATCGATATTGCGATAATCCTCCCCGCCGGAAATCGTGAAGAACCGCGGGTGGGCACTGTCGGGGTGAAGCATCACGCCCGAACCAACCTTGCGCCCGGCGTACCAAAGCCCGATCGCGTATTGCCCCGGCGGCAGATCGAAAATGCGATACTTCCCTGCCTCTTCCAGGGCCACCTGGCGCACCGGCTTCAGTTGCCCGCTGCCCGGCTGCTTCACCAGAACCGCGATGCGCGCACTCCCGATGGTCCGGCCGCCCGACGCCACCACCCGGCCTTCTACCGGCGTACCTTCGCTGTAACGCACCTGCCCGCTGATCACTCCGAAGCGCACCAGCCTGAGCAGCAGAGGCGCTCCTGGAACCGTAACCTTCAGGATGTCGCCAATGTAGTTGGCCTTGGCCACCTCCACGGTGTATTCACCCGCCGGCAAGCCCAACGCGCGGAATCGCCCTTCGCGATCCGTCTCCAGATCGGCCGCCAGTTCCCGCATCCCCGCCTTGTGGAATTTCAGCTCGACGGAAGCCAGTGGATTGCCGGACGAATCCTCCACCACCCGGCCTTCCAGATCCTGCGCATCCGCAACCCGCACCGCGAAAACCGCCAGCACAAGCACCGCTGCACCAAAAGCGTAGCTGCCCACCGGGCAAACCAGGCGCCGAGATTCGTCCAACCCTCCCGATGGGCGCATTGTGCTATTTTTTTAGCACGTGCGGCGCGGCTTGTCAAGGCAAAACTCCGCCGCAAAGGCGGCTACTGCTGCCTTCGTTCCTTCGCACCGGCATCCGCTGGAACCGGCGTCGTGCCCGAAGTCACCAGCAGATCGAACAGCCGCGCCGTCGGCCCCGCCGCATTGGGAATGGCAGCTTGCCACGCTGCGAACAGCCGTGGCGCTTCATCGGCAGGGTTAGGCCGAGGGATGCCGCTCACCACCATGGCCGGCCGCTGCCCTTCGGCCGCAGCCGCGCTGGTGGTCACGATTGCCGGATTCGACCCCGGCTGTACGTTCAGGTACGCAGTCGCACTCGCAACGCCGCCTACCGTCACCACCACCGGCTGTTTCCCGGCCGGCATGTTCCCCGGCACGGTGAAGTTGACTTGCGTCACGCCGATGCTCCAACTGGGAACCCCCACGAACAACGGCGTCACCGTCACCCCGCCCACGGTCAGGACCAGCGGCTGTCGCGGCACCGGTGGAGTCGTGATGGCAACACCGGTGGGTGTGGTGCCCGTGGTCACGAACGGCGATACATCGCCTTCGCCGGTAATGAAGAACTCCAGGCTCCCCCCCGGGGCGATGGTGCCGATCGGCGTCAGCAGTCCGGTGGGGTAGGTGACGAAGATCCCCGGGTTGGAGAGTGAAACCGTGAAGTAATAGGTGGCCACGGCGCCGTTGTTGTTGATGGCCAGCACCGCCCTGCCCGCCGGAATCTCATAAGGAATCTGTAGGTTGATCTGCCCGGACGAACCGGATTCGTAGACCCCATAGAGCGGCGCCGGGATGCCGTTGATGGAAGCTGAAACACCGCCCAGTGAGAAAGCCAGCGGCACCGTGCTGCCCGTGATGTTCGTGTTCGACAGATTCGTGCCGAAGGCGCTCAGGATTTCGCCCGGCGCAAACGCCTGTGCAAACGATGCGCCATTCCCCAGGCTGCTGATGCTAATGTTGCCGGAGCCGCCAATCGTGAATGTGATCGGCACGTTGACGAACTGCGGAATCGTGTTGACCGATTGCAGCACCAGCGTCGCCGTGTAAACGCCCGCGCTCAGCCCGGCGCTCGAAGCCACCAGGTTCACCGTGCCCGCACCCGTCCCGGATTCCGGATAGACCACCAGCCAGTTGGTCTTCTGGTTGTTGGGGAACAGGGACGCGCTCCACACCTGCCCGCTGGAGATTCTCACTCCCACGCTTGCGCCGGCCGACCCCTGCGAATTGGGGACCAGGCTCACCGAACTGAGGGACGACGACAGCGCTCCGCCGCTTTGCGACGACGGTTGGCTAAAGGGCACCGAAGCCGTGGTCGTGATCGTATTCCCGCCCGAATCCACGCCGTCGATTTCGAAGGACAGCGTGCCGGACGTGCCGGATCCCCAGCACAGACCCGCTTGCAGCGCTCCCAGCGGAGCCAGCCGCAAAGTTCCAAACCAGCCGGCTATCGACGACGATTCGTCGTATCCGCCCGCCAGGAACTTCGTCAGGTACACTTCATAACCGTTCTGCTCTTGCAGATTCAATTCCTGAAAGAACGGGTAGCCCGCGCCGCATCGCGGATCTCCATTCGGATTTTCCACTTCCGTGCCGGGCAAACTCGCCATGGACATCGAAGCCGAAACCTGGCCGGGATCGAACTCCACGGCCACCGCCTGGGTCCATGTCAGGCCGCTGGCGTCCCGCCCGCTGAACCCCAGGTTGATGGTGGAAGGCACCGTCTGAACGCTGGCGCACAACGCCGCCGATAGTGAGCCACGCGCCGGAATGGCGTTGCTGCCGAAGAATATCGTAATGGAACCGGCATAGTCGTTGTTGGGCGGTGAGCCGAACGTGAAGTCCGTCAGGGTGGTCGCCACGCCTGCAATCTCAGTCAGGCTCACGGTGAAAAAGAAGCTGCAATTCCCCACCGGCGCCTGCTGGTACACCGGATTGGGCGTGATCGAAGGAATCACCGCCGAAGCCGTGGTGGGCACCGACACCGTGACGGTCACGGAGCTCGAAGAGTATTTGAAGTTGGTGCTTCCTCCGTATAAGACAGTGATACTGTTGGCGCCCGCCGCCAACTCGCTGCCGTACATCGTCAGCGACGCGGTTCCGACGGAGCCCGAGCCCGTCAGGTTCACGCTCCCCAGCGCCTTGGTCCCCAAGTTGAACGATACCGGCCCGTTCGGCGCCACACCGCCGGAGGCTGCCGTTACCGTCGCTGTCAGCACGGTGGTTCCGCTGATCGCCACGCTCGCGGGGCTCGCTGTCACCGTAGTGCTCGTCACCACCGCGCCGGCCGCCTGTCCCGCTTGCCCCGGCCAATGCGTAAACAGATTGTTGATGTCGGCCGACCCCAGTCCGGTGGTCAGATCGTAGCCGGCTCCGGCGCTATAGCCCATCGTGTTGCCCGGGCAATTCGGAGTGCCGGGCTTGCACGGGATAATGTTGTTCCCCACCGTGACATCGTGAAACACCAGGTTAGCGGGGCTCTGCGCCAGGCCGTACAACGTCGGATTGATGTTGCCCAGGCCTGGCCGGGTCTGCGTGTTGTTCAAGATCAGATATTGATTGAGCAGCGTTATCACCCCCGCAAAAATCGGCGTCGAAACCGATGTGCCTCCCACATAGCTCACCGCTCCGTTGAGCACAATAATGTATGGATCGTGATCGTTCGCCGCCGAAAAGGAAAGGTCTGGCACGTCCCGGGCGCCGTCGTTAGGCACTCCCGTCCCGGCCTGCCAGGCCGGCTTGGGGAAGAAAATGCTGACGCCTCCGCCCGTCGAAGAAAACCCGCCGCCGCCTTCGAGCGAGGTGATCGTGTCGTTCCACGCCATTTCCGGAATGTAACCCAAGGCGGAAGCGCCGGTGGTCGAGTTGTTGGTGGTGCTCCAATACGTCCCCACGCCTTCGTTGAATTCGGTTCCTCCCACAGCCGTCACTTCCGGTATGCTGGACGGAATTTCCACCGCCAGCCCGTGGGTGGCAACCTGAACGCCGTTGTCGCATTCGGCTGCGCCTGTGTCTCCGCTCGATGCCAGCCACGTAATGCCTTGCGCATTGGCCTGCTGCGCCAGCGCCCGGTATGCTGTGGCATTCGACGGGCTGGAAGAAATCTCCGGTTCGCAAAATCCATAGCTATATGTAATCACCGGCGCGATGTTCTGGTCGATCGCGTACTCCACCGAAGTCTCGACGTTGGGCGAATACACAAACAGAACGCTGGCATTCTGCGCAATGCTGCCGGAGTATTCCAGATCCAGGGTCGCCTCGATCTGGTCCCCGATGATCCCGGGATCGGTCTGGCCCGGCACCAGCACCATTTGCGGATTGTTTGCCGACAGTCCAATGTCGGCGCGGAACGTTGCGATGTCGGACAGTTTCAGATTGGTCTGGCCCATCACCGCAATCTTCTGGCCTGACCCGGTGATGCCTTTCTGATAAATCGGCGTGATGTCATAGATGGTCGAGATATCCCCCGGCAACAGCGAGTGCGCTCCGGTGTTATTGTTCGTAAAATTGGCCACCGGCGTCAGGGTGTGCCTGGGCGGCTTGGGTCGGAAATCGTCCAGCCCCCGGATCAGCAGCACCGCCGGTTCGAGCGCCGCCGGAATCGAAGGATCGGTACTGTTGGCGAAGTGCGTTTCCCCATCCACCTGGTATTGGTGCAGCGCGGTACGAAGCGCGCCCTGAACCTGTCCCGCCGTCCCGCTGCACGTCACGTAGGTGCGGCTGCGCGAGTCATACGTGACGGTGAACCCCTCCGCCCGCAGCCAGCCGGTCACCTTCGCATAATCCGCCGCACTGAGCCCGAAACGCGCGGAAAACTCTTCCGGCGTCAGCCAGTTATGGTAGTTCGGGGACGTGGGGTCCTGCAGTTCCACAAGCAGTTGGTCGAGCGCCGCCTGCTGGCTGGCCGTCCGCTTGAAGACCAGCGTGATGCCGTTGAGGTTCTGGTCCGAAGCCACTGCGCCCCGGTCGTACTGCGGAATCGCGTGGAAGTTGCGATTGCCGCTCAGCACCACGGTTCGAGTGGGATCGATGGGAGCGGTGATCCGGTCCTGTTGCGCGAGAACTGGCCACGCCGCCAGAAGGAAAAAGAACGACCGCGGAGCTAAACGCATGGCAATAACCCTCCAGATGATGACAGTTCCTCGCTTGCACTCAAGGGCCTCGCGAAATTCTATCAACCCTGACAGGTGGTGCGGGGAAAATCAAGTAGCAGGGGGTAATGCTACCGTAGCGCGTCCGCCCTATCTGCTGGCATCATCAGGGGTTACGCCGCCAATTAGATTTCTATCGCGGATCCCGCTCGATAGCCGCGAACTCCGCATTCAGGCGCATGCTCGCTTCCCGTACCCGACGGGACACTTCGGCAATCCGCTTCGCCCGCACTGAGTCGTAGTCTTGCGGCTCATAGACTTAGAGCGGGTCGCACCGGGGACGCAATCGGCAGGCGAAACAGTAATCGCTTTCATGGATGTCTCCTGAGGATACCTTGTTATGCCGCCCTAAACCGATACCTCCATCCATTCTCCACAATCTTCCGCACTTCCTCTTCGTTGAACCCAAATTGCCTTGCCGCCAGCTTATACTCCCCAGTCAGCGTGCAGCCAAACATCGCCGGATCGTCCGTGTTCAGCGTAATCGGCACGCCGGCGTCGAACAATTGCCGGACCGGGTGGTCCTCCAGCCGTGCCACCACCCCGGTCACCAGATTGCTCGTAATGCAAATCTCGAGCGGAATGTCGTGCTCGCGCAAGTGCGCCATCAGTTTTTCATCCCGCGCCGCGGCGATGCCATGCCCAATCCGTTCCGCACCCAAACCCAGCGCCGCCCAAACCGATTCCGGCCCCATGCTCTCGCCTGCGTGCGCCGTAAGGTGCAGTCCCGCCGATTTCGCAAAGCTGAAAACCTCCGTGAACCACTCCGCCGGCCCCCGCTCTTCGCTGCCTCCAATCCCGAAACCAACCACCTGCCGGTCCACTCGCTCCGCCGCCAGTTTCGCCACCGCCATGGCGGGTTCCACGCCGAATTGCCGCACCGCGTCCAGAATCCACCGCACTTCCACCACTGAACCTGCCGCCGCCGCGCTGATGGCATCGAAGAGCGGCGCAAAATCCTGCTTCTTCCACAGCACCACGCCCGCCGAAACGATGATTTCGGCATACCGCACATTCTGCGCCGCCAGCCTTTCCAGCAGGCGCCGCGCGATCAGCCCGTAATCCTCCGGTGTCTGCAACCGCTTGCTCACGGCCCCGAAAGCCCGCAGAAAGGCGTCGAAATCGCCGTACCGATAGAGTTCACGAAACTCCTCGACGCTCGTTGCCGGGTCCAATTCGTGCAGCGTCTCCGGCTCCACGGAGCCTTCCAGATGCAAATGGAGTTCGGCCTTGGGCAATTGCGGCAGGAAATCGTCCATACTTGATTAGACTCTCATGACAGTGGAAGAAATTGAAGCCATCGTTGGCGGCTACCACGGCGACGCCTTTCGCATTCTTGGACCGCACAGCGTTCGCCGTAAGGGCGGGCAGGCCCGTTGGGAGATCCGCGCGTTTCTCCCCCAGGCCGAATCGGCTGAAATCCTCACCGGCGCCGAACCGGTCCCCATGCTCAAGCAGCACGCGCGCGGCTTTTTCGTCGCCGCCCTCAATGGCAACCCCGCCGGCTACCGCATCCGCGCCCGCCTCTTCGACGGTCGCCAGATCGAAATCGACGACCCCTACCGCTTCGGTCCGCAAATCTCCGATACCGATCTTTATCTATATACCGAAGGCACTCTCCTCGAAGCCTGGCGCACTTTGGGCGCACACGTCATCGAAACCGAGGGCGCCCGCGGGGTGCGCTTCGCCGTCTGGGCCCCCAACGCCGTCTCCGTCAACCTCACCGGCGAATTCAACGATTGGGACACTAACCGCCATCCCATGCGCCGCCGCAATGGCGGCATCTGGGAGATCTTCATTCCCTCGCTCGGCGAAGGCGCCGCCTACAAATATCACGTCCGCTCGCGCTTCGGCGGCTATCAGCAGCTCAAGGCCGACCCCTACGCCTTCTATTGCGAAACGCCGCCGAAATCCGCTTCCATCGTCTGGGACACCGGAAAGCACCAGTGGAACGACCAGGCCTGGATGGAAGCCCGCGCCAAGAGCGACTGCCTGAAATCGCCCGTCTCCATTTACGAAGTTCACCTCGAATCCTGGCTGCGCGGTCCGCAAGGCCAGTTGCTCACTTACCGCGACCTGGCCGTCAAGCTGGTCGAATACGTCCAGCAGATGGGCTACACCCACATTGAGCTGCTCCCCATCATGGAGTATCCGTTCTCCGGCTCGTGGGGCTATCAGGTGATCGGTTATTTTGCGCCCACCTCCCGCTTCGGCACGCCCCGCGATTTTCAGTTCTTCGTGGAAGCCTGCCACCGCGCTGGAATCGGCGTCATTGTCGATTGGGTGCCCGCCCATTTTCCCAAGGACGCCCACGGCCTGGTCTTTTTCGACGGCACCGCGCTCTATGAACACGCCGACCCGCGCAAAGGCGAGCAGCCCGACTGGGGCACCCTGGTCTTCAATTACGGCCGCAATGAGGTCCGCTCTTTCCTCATTTCCAATGCCCTGTTCTGGCTCACCGAATACCACATCGATGCCCTGCGCGTCGACGCCGTGGCTTCCATGCTCTACCTGGATTACTCACGCAAGCCCGGCGAGTGGGTGCCCAACCAGTACGGCGGCAACGAGAATCTGGAAGCCATCGATTTCCTGCGCCGCTTCAATGAAGTGGCCCATTCCGTTCCCGGCGCCTTCACCGTCGCTGAAGAATCCACCGCGTTCTCCGGCGTCTCGCGGCCCGTCTATCTCAACGGCCTCGGCTTCACCATGAAGTGGAACATGGGCTGGATGCACGACATGCTGGACTACTTTCACACCGATCCGCTGTATCGCAAGTATCACCACAACCACATCACCTTCAGCCTGCTTTACGCCTTCACCGAGAATTTCGTGCTGCCCGTTTCCCACGACGAAGTGGTCCACGGCAAGGGCTCGCTGCTCAACAAAATGCCGGGCGACGAATGGCGCCAGTTCGCCAACGTGCGCGCCTTCCTGGCTTACATGTGGGCCCATCCCGGAAAGAAACTGCTCTTCATGGGCCAGGAGATTGGCCAGCGCGAGGAGTGGAACCACAATTCCAGCATCCGCTGGGAACTGCTGGAATTTGAGCCGCACCGTAAATTGCAATCTCTCATGCGGGAACTCAACCGCCTCTACCGCGCCAGCCCCGCGCTTTACCAGGTGGATTTCCACCACAGCGGTTTCGAATGGGTGGACTTCCGCGATTCCGAAAACTCCGTCATTTCATTCCTGCGCCGCGCGGAAGATCCCAAGGACTTCCTCCTGGTCTGCTGCAACTTCACTCCCATGCCGCGCCAGGGTTACGAAATCGGCGTCCCCGAAGAAGGCTTTTACGAAGAGGTACTGAACACAGATTCCGAACTCTTCGGTGGCTCCAACATCGGCAACGGCGGCATGGTTTCCAGCCGCCTCAAGCCCTGTCACAGCCGCCCCTACAGCATCGCAGTCACGCTGCCGCCGCTAGCCGTAGTAGTGTTTCGCAAGAGATAAGATAATCGACGCTCATTGTTGGTGGCGTGGGCGGTTCCGCCCTCGCGCCTCAGTTTCTGAACAGCCCGCTTGGCGCAGCCACTCTCCAGCAACCACACCCTGATCGCCGCGGCCCGGCTATTCACTCCGAGCCACCGCTCATCGCTCGACCGTAATGGGGTTATTCGGAGTTCTCAAGGATTTTCTCTCTTCCTGCGCGTCTCCGCGTCTCCGCGCTGAAAATGATTTTCTCTCGTTCCCAGCTGTCCCGGTCTACTGCACCACCACCGTCTGCCTTGGAAACGCGAACTTGCGCCCCACTTCGTCCACTACGTTCAACTGGCAGACATAGTGGCCCGGCGCCAGGCTCTTCAGCGGAATCTGCATGTTCACCGGCACCGCATTGGGACGCGTCGACGCCACTCCCGTCGCCACAATCGGACCCGCCTCAAAGGCCTTCTGGCCTTTCTGGTTGAACAGGCTCATGGTCACGGCAACTTTACGCAGTGTCTTATCGGCCGGGTCTGGCGCGGCATCGTAAACATCGAACGTCACCGTCAGATTCTGTGCCCGGTGAAACACCTTGGTGATATTCGGAACCACTTTTTCGTCTCCGAAGATCAGGGGATCCGCTGCTGCGATCTTCTTGGTAACCTGCTCGGCTGAGCCCACCGCGGCCTTCAGCAACTCCCGCTGGCTGCTCCACACCACCGAACTGGTCTTCAACGTCATCGAATCGGCCGCCAGGTCCGGCACCACGAACCTCGTGTCGAACGTGCCCATCTTGCCTGACTGGTTTTCCCGCACCAGGAACCGCATGTGGTAGCGCCCCGGCGCCAGCGTCACGCCGAAATCGCAGTTGAAGTTCCGCGTCGTCAGCTTCTCCGCTTCGCCCGCGTCCAGCTTCACTTTGATATAGTCGCGCAACTGGTTCACCACGGTCTTGTTTTCATCCATCACCGTGCCGATGAAGTCGAACTGCGTCTCGCCGCCGCTCTTTCTCAGCGCCAGCGGGATGGCCGACCCCGGCACCTTCACCGCCAGCGGCACAAAATACGCCACCGGGGAAATGCGGAACCAGTCGATTTCCAGCGCCAGCGGAATATCGGTCTGCGGATCGCCCGCCGTCAGCGCGTCCCGCAGCTGCTTTTCTTTATCGTCCCCGTTGAACCTGGTCCATTCTTTCGACGCGTAGTAGCCGTCGCGGAACTCCAGCTTCGCCGACAAATTATTTTTCAGCCTCACGCTGATCTTGCGGTACTTGCCGTCGGTAGCCGTGTTGGTGGTGTAGTACCCCAGAATGTAGTAGCTCCGGAACTGCTCCTGCACCTGCGTCATACCCAGCGCCAGATCATTGCTGTCCAGGAAGACCTTGCCGCCCGTATCGGCCGCCAGCGTGGCCAGGGTTTCCTGCGCATCGTTGGCGGAAGCGCGCTGCGAGTTGATCGTGGACCCAGTAAACATGCCGCTGCCGCGCGAAGAAGCGGAATTCGCGCCGCCGCCCGGAGGGGCCGCAATCAAGCCGCGCGCATCCAGCGGATAAATCGCCACGTTGGATTTGGTGGCGGCGTTGATGGTGGCTTCGAGCTGCGCCTGGTTGTCGATCCCGGTCTTCGAAATGCCGCCCGTAATGTAGACCAGCGCCTTCTTCTCCGGCAAGGTCGCCAGCTTCTTGACGGTTTCCTCCACCGCGGCCAGCTTCTTATCGGTGTTGAAAATGTTGAATTCGGTTTCGTCCGCCACAAAGGCCGCGCCCGTGTCTTCGCCGTCTGCCGACCCGGTATCGGCCGCATCCGCCATATCGGCGGCATCGCCAATCGGCAGGCCCTTGATGATGTCCGTCAGCACCATGCGATCGCTGGTGAAATCCGTCTTCACCTGCACCGTGGTGGTGTAAAGCAGAATCGCCACCATGTCCGACTTCGTCAGTTTCTCGTCCAGGAACTTCAGCGCGGCGTCCTGCGCCCGCAGCTGGTCCGGAATCTGCATGTTCGAAAAATCGAAGAACAGCGCCAGCAGCCGCTTGTCATGATATTGAATCTTGGTAGCGCCTTCCGACTGAATCACCGTCTTGGGCGGAGGCGGCAATACCGTCTTATCTTCCAGGGCCGGCGGCGGATCCGGAGGTTCCGGTTCCATCGTCAGTTTCTGGTGTTCGAAGATGTCCACCTTCTGCGGCTTGCCGTCTTCAAACACGCTGAAATCTTCCTTGCTGAGCGCATCGATCGCATTGCCCTGCTTGTCCTTCACCGTAACGTCGACAATCACCAGGCTGGAATTGGCCGAGAACTTCGAAATGGCCCCTGCCGGCGCGGACGCCGCCGGCTGCGGAGAAGTCGGCGCCTGCTGCCCGGCAGCCATCAGGGCCACAAGGACCACAATCCAAAGATTTTTCATGTTAGAAACTAAACCTCATCAGTACGCTCACGCTGCGGGTCGGGCTGGCGCCGGTGGGCACGCCGAACGTGCTCGAGCCAACCGTGGTTCCGAAATTCGTAATCTGCACGTGGTTCAAAGCATTGCTGGCCGAGATCCGCAACTGCAGGCTCTTGCGGGTCTCACCGAAACGCCAGGCCCGGTTGAGCAGGCCGTTGAGGCTGATGGAAGGCAGGCCCGGAATGGTGTCCACGCCGGCGTTTCCGTATTGGCCGGCCGGCGGCGTCGTAAACGCGTTCTCATTGAAGTAAGGATAACCGCCGCCCTGGATGCTCGCATCCAGAGCCTCCGCGCGGAAACTGGCCTTCACCCCGGAGGTCTTGCTGGTGCCAAGGTTGCCGCCAAGCATGGCGGTCGACGGCATGCCCGAAGCGATGTTGAAGGTGGGCTGCAGGGTCCATCCGGTGAAGAGCCTGGTCTTCCATCCACCATTCCGCCACAGCCCGTGCACCCCCACTGGTGACGACATCACCGAGGAAATCGCAAGCCGGTGCCGCTGGTCGGTGCTGGAGAGCCCACGCTCGAGGTACAGACGATTGATGTCCTGCACCACCGTTCCACTGCCGCCGCCGGTGAACCCGGAAGCGTCGTCGATGGCCTTGGAAAACGTATAGAGCACCTGCGCCGAAAGCCCGCGCGTCATGCGCCGCTGGAAGCGAACCTGCCCGGCATTGTAAATAGAATTGCCGGTGTCGGTTTCGTAGATGAACCCGGCGGCATTGGTCACCGGCCCTTTCAAGCTTGCCGGGGAGTTTGGCGGAAGCTGATTCGGGTTCTCCACAATGTCCAGTCGCGTTCCTTTAATGCCGATGTACTCCAGCCCCAAAACCAGGTTGGCGGGTAGAGACTGTTGCATGGAGAAAGTCCAATTCTGTGCATACGCCGGCAGGTAGTTCTTGTTGATGGCGTAAGTATTGGTCACCGTGCCCGCCGCCGGTACCGGCGTATTGGGGCACGCCGCCGTGACAATGTAGGCGCACTGAATCGTCAACCCGTCGCCTGCCTGTACCTGCGCCTGGCTGTTCACCAGGTTGGCCGTGGTGGAAAATTGCGGCTGGCCCGCCAGGTTTTTCGCCATCGCCGAATAAGCCGCACCGCTGAAGAACACGCTATACCCGCCGGTCAGCAGCAGGCTATGTTTTTGGGAAGGCCGCCAGGTGATGCCCAGACGCGGCGAAAACTCATGCGGGTCACTCTTCACCAGCGTGGAGGGGAACCGGCCCGTGAACGGTCCACTCAAAATGGATGCCGGCGGACAACCGGCCGCCGGGCTCACATTGGTGGCCACCGCCGCCGCGCCCACCGGACACGCCAGCGTCATCGTGGAGTTCAGATCCAGCGTGGCCATCTGGCCGTGCAATTCGCTATACGGCGAAAAATATTCCCAGCGCAAGCCCACGTTCATCGTCAGCCCGCGGCTGGCATGCCAGTCGTCCAGCACAAAGGCGTTCGCCGCATATCCGCGGTAGTACAGGTCGGAATCGTTCACCCGCAGCGTGGAAGATTGTGGAAAGCCCAACAGGAAGTCGGCCATATCAAAGCCCGTCTGGGGCAGCACCTGTCCTGCAGAGTCGTATCCGCTGGTCAGCAAGCCTCCAAAAGTCATACCTCCGCCCGAACCCTGGTACGACAGAGCATTCTGCTGCATCCTGCGGTAACCGCCGCCGAAAGAGAGGTTGTGATTGCGATGGGCGATGTACGTGACCGTATCCGTCAAACTGGTCGTCTGGTTGCGCGTGGACGCAAAATCGCCGTCCGAAATTGAGCTAAAATTCGTGAAACTCAGGTTCGGCGGTCCCCATGCCTCCGGGCTTTGGTCTGGCCCCACAATTCCCAGCAGGTTCGCCACGTTCGTCTTGTCCGCAAAATAAGGATCGGTCCGGCTGATGCTGCGGCTAAAGGTAACACTGGCGTTGTTATTAAATCTGGGCTTGAAAACATGCGTCCAGCCAACCGACGAACTCATCCCGTAGCCGCTGGTGCTGTCCTTGACCGAACTGTTGTTATCCACAATCGGGGTCGCCAGCGATGTCGATCCGTTGAAACTGAACTGCTGGTTCACCGTCATCGTGTTCTTGTTGTTCAGCCGCCCGCTCAGCCGCACCGCGAACGATCTGGTGTGGCTCGGGTTCGATGGCGACACCGAATAATTCTGAACCAGGTTGTTGTACTCCGGCAGAGGGAAGTAGTTCAACAGTGCCTGCGCTGTCTTGCTGATGCGCGCCTGAGGGATCAAATTCCCGGGGAACGGCGAACCGCTCAGCGGATCATAAATCGTCACCGGCACGTAAGTCGCCACGCCCGCCACCGACTGTTTCACCGTGGCGTTGGAAAAATCGCCGTTGCGTTCGGCCACGGTCGGCACTTCAAATACCTTGCTGCTGCCGCTGCGGGCCTGTGACACCGTGAAGTTCAGATAAAACTGCCACTTCGGATTCGGTACGTTATAGATCTTCGGAATGCGCAGCGGTCCACCCAGATTGCCGGTGATGTTCTCACGCGCCGAAGAAGGCTTGGTCAGGTTCTGGCCGTTCAAAGAATAAGGCGCCGCGTTCAGAGCCGAATTCGTCGCCGTAATGGCCACGGATCCGGTGTAAGGCGATTGTTGCGCTCCGCGTCCACGCCGGTTGCCAATCGAAGCGAATTGTCCGCCGAATGGTCCGCGCCCGCCTCGGCCGCCAGCAGCAGCACCACCGCGTCCGCCCCCGCCGCCACCTCCGCCGCGTCCACCACCTCCTCCGCCACCTCCGCCACCTCCGCCGCCAGCGCCACCTCCGCGGCCACCACCTCCGCCGCCCGCCGCGCCGCCTGCTGCACCGAGCCCGCCGAATCCGCCGCTGGTATCGGCGCCGAATCCCGCATCCGCGCCCGCCGCTCCAAATCCGCCAATGCCGAAGGGATCCGCGCCGCCGCCCAGGCTCGCTCCCAGCGTGCCCAATCCCTGGTCGCCGCCCAATCCGCCCGGCCCGCCGCGTCCGCCCCGTCCCCCGGCCATCATCATCTGGTTGATTCTCGCCTGGTCGTCCGCCGCCACTCCCAGACCGCCGCTGGTGGTTCCATTCACAAAGAGCGCGTTAGCCGCGTCTCCGGTCGCCATGCCCATCGCATCGCCGGCATCTGCCAGCGCCTGCTGCCCGGCATCCGTCGCAGTCACAGCCGCGTTTTGAAAATTGGGAGTCTGCCCACGCCCGGCCGCATTCGTGCCCCCACGACCCTGCCCGGCCCGGCCCTGCCCGCCGCGCCCACCGCCGCGAGGCGCTTGGGCGGCAGCCTGCGGCGTCGCCGCCGCCGGTGTGGTCGCCGGAGTGGCAGGTGCCGGCGTCGTAGTTGCCGGTGTCGCCGGTGTCGCCGCCGCATCCGGCTTCTTCATATCCGTAGCCGCCGGAGTGTTTGCCACCGTTGCCGGCGCCTCCAACGGCTCGCCGTCGCGCGGCATTTCGAGCGTCCAATCGCGGTTGCTCGGTATGTCCGTCACCGTGTACGTAACGTGCTGCGGCTTGAAGCCAAACATCGTCACTTCCAGGTCCCAGATGCCCGGCGTCAGGTCCAGATAGTACTTACCGTTTTCGTCGGTATAGGCGACCAGTTTCGCGCCGCCTTGCCGGGCAGTCACCGTCGCGCCGGGGATCCACTGATCGGCCGCGCGCACGGTGCCGGTGTGGTCTGTCGCGGACAAAGAACCTACCGCGAGAAGGAATATGGCAATTGGAAGGAATCGTATCACTAGGCTTATCCCTAATTCACGCTGGCCGGGGCTTAGTTCGCTTTTTTGCTGCCCGGCATGACACCGGAAGGGTCGCTGCCCCTCGGGTATCTCTTATAGATGGTTCGGGATCCGGGAAACGTTACAGGAGGGAGGATTATATCTTGGATTATATCTTGCGTTCCCGGCCAGGCTTGCCCTGGCCGGGAACCGCATTACCGGAGTGCTTACAGGCCCTTAGCGGCCAGGAACGCAACCAGGTCGATCACGCGGCTGGAATAGCCCCATTCGTTGTCGTACCAGGCCACCACCTTCACCAGATTGCCATCCAGCACCTTGGTCATCAGGCCGTCCACAATGGAACTGTTGGGGTTGTGCAGCATGTCGCTCGATACCACCGGATCCTCGGTATACGCCAGAATCCCTTTCAACGACCCTTCCGCGGCTTCCTTTAGCGCCGCGTTGACAGCCTCCGTGGTCGTCGAGGTATTCAGCAGCGCCACCAGATCCACCACCGAAACATCCGGTGTCGGCACGCGCATCGAATAGCCGTCCAGCTTGCCCTTCAACTGCGGCATCACCAGCCCGATCGCCTTAGCCGCTCCCGTCGTCGTCGGAATCATGTTCAGCGCCGCGGCCCGCGCGCGCCGCAGATCTTTGTGCGGGAAATCCAGCACATTCTGATCGTTCGTGTAGCTGTGGATCGTCGTCATCGATCCCTTTTGGATGCCGAACTTGTCGTGCAACACTTTCACCACCGGGCCCAGGCAATTGGTGGTGCAGGATGCATTCGAAATCACGTTGTGCTTCGCTGCGTCGTATGCCGCTTCGTTCACACCCAACACCAGCGTGACGTCTTCATTCGTGGCGGGCGCGGAAATGATGACTTTCTTTACGCTGCCGTGCCGGTGTTTCACGGCTTCCTTGGCATCGGTGAACCGGCCGGTGGATTCCACCACCACCTGCACACCAAGCGAACTCCAGTCGATCTGCGCCGGATCTTTGATGGAGAAAACCTTGATCTTCTTGCCGCCCACCGTGATGGAATCGGCGTCATGGGTAACCGTCTCGTGGAGCGTTCCCAGAACGGAATCGTATTTCAATAAGTGCGCCAGCGTCTTCGTATCGGTAATATCGTTCACCGCTACGAATTCGATGTCTTTGCGGTGCAGCCCCGCGCGGACAATATTCCGGCCAATGCGGCCAAAACCATTAATACCTACTTTTATTGCCATTGTTACTCCTGTAATGAGATGGAAGGAAGTTGCGCAACCCAACAGGATAACAAGAGGCGCGTATCCGCGGCAAACAGGCAAGCGGAGAGAAAACTCTGAAACAGCCAATGCGTTGGTCAAGCGGGCGGTTCCGCCCGCGCGCCGGCGAAGCCGGCCACACCTCACCTCTGGAACACCACTTTCCCGCCCACAATCGTGTACACCACATCCGTCGCCGGAATCTCATCTTCCGGAATCGTCAGAATGTCCCGCGACAACACCGTGATGTCCGCCAGCTTTCCCACCTCCAGCGATCCCTTCAACTTCTCTTCAAACGCCGCGTACGCGTTATTCCACGTGTACGATTTCAGCGCCTCTTCCCGGCTCATCCGCTGGTCCGGATAAAACCGGCTGCCGTCTTTCAGCTTGCGGCTCACCGATGCGTAAAAGCAGGCCAGCGGGCCGACATCTTCCACCGGCGCATCCGTTCCATTCGCCACCACCGCGCCGGTTTTCATGAGTTTCTGCCAGACGTACGCGCCTTCTTCGGCCCGCTGCGGCCCCAGTCGCAGCAGCACATACGGTCCGTCGGAGGTCGCATGCACCCCCTGCATCGCCGCAATCACTCCCATCTTGCCGAACCGCGGAATGTCCGCCGCGTTCAAATGCTGGGCATGTTCAATGCGCCATCGCAGTCCGGTCTTGTCGGGATGTTCTTCGAAAATCTGCTGATAGAGATTCAGCACCTCGCGATTAGCGCGGTCGCCAATCGCGTGAATGCAGAACTGGAAATCGTGCTCGATGGCTAATTCGCCCACCGCTTTCAGATCTTCCAGCTTCGACACCGCCAGTCCCGTGCTATCTGGCTTATCGGTGTACGGTTCCAGCAGCCACGCGCCGCGCGAGCCCAGCGCGCCATCCATGTACCGCTTAATCGCCCGCACCGTCAAATGATTGCCCCCCACGCCGATCATGCGATACCGGTCGATATTGGCTTTCAGTTGATCCAGCGGACTCGCTCCCAGCATCACCCACAGCCGCAGCTTCAACTCGTTCTTTTCCGCCATACTCTTCAACGTATCCACGGTGGAAAACGGCGAGCCCGCATCTTCGAACGAAGTAATCCCCTTGGCCACGCACTCGTCGCTAGCCCGGTCGATCACTTTCCGCAAGTCCGCCGCCCGCTGTGCCGCCGTCCGCCGGTCCAGCCACTCGTTGTGGGCCCGCGAGGCAATCCCCTGCGCCGTCTCGCGCAGCAACCCGGTTGGGTTTCCCTGTGCGTTTTTCAGAATTTCCCCACCCGCCGGATTCGCCGTCTCACGGGTCAGCTTGGCTGCTTCCATCGCCTTCGCATTCACGAACACCGCGTGCCCGCTCGCGTGCGTCAGCATCACGGGATTATCCGGCGACACCTTGTCGAGTGATGCATGCAGCGGAAAGCCTTCCACATTCGGCTCCGGCGCATGGTCCCATTTCGACTGGTGCCAGCCGCGTCCCACAATCCACTCACCCGGCTTCGCCAGTTTCGCCGCCCGCGCCACCTGCGCTACAATCTCATCCCACGTCCGCGCCTCGCGCAAATCGAGCCCCTGCCGGTATTCTCCAATCCCGGTGAAATGCCCATGGCCTTCAATGAACCCCGGAATCGCCAGCTGCCCTTTGAGGTCGATCACTTTGGTGTTCGGCCCCGTCCACTTCTGCGAATCGGCATTGCTGCCCAGCGCCGTGATTCTGTCCCCACGCACGGCAATCGCCTGCACCACCGCCGCCGGTCCGTTCACCGTAACAATCTTCCCATTTCGCAGCACCAGGTCCGCCGGCTGCGCCGCCGCCACCCCCGCGCACACCAGAATCCAAATCACTCTCATAGGTACCAGAATATCGGAATCCCGTAGGACAGACCATCGGGTTCCGTGGTCTGTCAGCCTGTTATACCCTCAGGCATACTTGAAGTATAGCCGCTGGTATTCCACATGGTATAACCTTGAAGGCATGAAGACCGCCATTTCCGTCGATGACCAACTCCTCGGCAACGCGGACCAGGTTGCCCGTGACATGGGCTTAACCCGCAGCCGCTTGATTGCGCTTGCGCTCGAAGCCTATATCCGTCAACGGCGCCAGGAAGAAACCACGAGCCGGCTGAACCGTGTTTACGGCCCTGAACCCGGTTCCGTCGAAAAGGTGGTCATCCGCAAGATGAAGGCGAAGTTCCGCTCCACCATTAAGGACCGCTGGTGAGCGACATCCGGCAAGGCGAGGTCTACTGGCTGGATTTCGGTCCGTCCACAGGCTCGGCTCCTGCCGAAAGGCATCCCTGCGTGGTGGTTCAGGGAGACACGTTCAACCGCAGCCGAATCTCGACCTCAGTGGTCTGTTTGATCACGTCCAACCTGACCCGCGCCGCGGCTCCCGGCAACGTCTCACTGAAGAAGGGCGACGCCAACTTGCCAAAAGCCTGCGTCGTCAACGTCAGCCAGATCCTCACGGTAGACAAGGCAGATCTGACAGAGCGCATCGGCAAGTTGCCGGCACCCGTCGTCGACACCATCCGCACTGGCCTCGACGCCCTCTTCGAACGCGTCTAAGCTGCCGGATCCCTCCCCTTCCATCGCCGCTCCCATTCTTCCCGCGTACACAAACTGTTCCCGTCGAGCGCCCGGTCGATCGCCAGTACTCCGTCCAGATGGTCCATCTCATGCTGCAGCAATTCCGAAAACGCGCCCGCCGCTTCAATCCGCGCCACCTCGCCGGCTTCATCTTCAAACCGCAGTTTCACTTCCACCGAACGCACCAGCCGCACCATCAGATTCGGAAAGGAGAAGCAGTCGTCCCACAGTTCAAACTTCTCCGCGCTTTGATATTCGAACTCCGGATTCCGCAGGCGGTAGGCGCGCCCACCCAGTTCGATGTATATTAGTCGCTTCGGCTCGCCAATCTGCACGGCGCTGATCCCGCGTCCGAATCCGTGGGTGCGTCGAAATTCGGCGAGCGTAGCACGGAGGTCTTCGAATACCGCATCGGCCTCGCCCGGCGTCGCGACAGGCGCTGAAACCGTGCGTAAGATCGGGTCGCCTAATTGGAGGATCCGGCGCGCAGGCATACTATTCATGACGATACCAGCTCACACCGAAGACCGGCGCAAAACCCTCCCGCTGGTGGTCCATGTCCTGGTCTATGTTGCCATCGGCTGGCTCGGCTTGCAGTTTTTTGGCCCCATCATGCCCTGGATCGGCGGCTATTTCTGGGGCTCCTTCGCCGCCAGTTTCTCCACCGCCGTCTTCGCCAACTGGTTCACCATGCGCATTTTCACCAATCGCCGCCTGGTGGAACTGGGTCTCTGGTGGAATCGCGCTTCGTTTGAGAATCTAACGCTCGGCCTCGCCGGCGGCGTCGGCGCCGCTGCCATCGTCCTCGCTCCGCCCCTGCTCACCGGCGCCGCCCATCTGGTCCCCATTCCGGCCGCCGACCAATCCTCGTTCGGCGCCGCCGTCTTCCTCACCACCGGCCTCATCATCGCAGCCACCGCCGAAGAGTTGATGATGCGCGGCTACGCTTTTCAAGTGCTCCTGGCCGCCGTCGGCACCTGGGCGACGGTCATACCCGTCGGTGTGGTTTTCGCGCTGCTCCATTCCGGCAACCCGAACGCCACCTGGTTTTCCGTTGCCAATACCGCCGGTTTCGGTATTCTGTTCGGCTTCGCCTTCGTCCGCACCCGCGACCTATGGATGCCCATCGGCCTTCATTTCGGATGGAACTTTACATTGCCCCTGTTCGGAGTCAACGTCAGTGGGCTTAGAATGAGGATGACGGGCCACGAGATGGTCTGGAGCGCCGGCAACCTGTGGAGCGGCGGCGATTATGGTCCGGAAGCCAGCATCCTGACTTCCGCCGTCATGATCCTGCTGGCATTCTTTATCTGGAAAGCCCCGGTTCACCGCCAGCCCTCGCCATTGAGCGACCCGCCGGAAGCGAGTGAGGTATGCGAACCTTCGCCTGCATTGCCGTCGTAGCCTCCACCGTGGCTTGGGCTCCGCCTGCGGCGCGCGCCGCCGACAAGAAGCCGCCCGTCGACAAACTCACCGAGCAGGATCGCATCGAACTCACCCGCGGCCTGATGGCGGAGTATGCCAACGCCAAAGTGCTGCTGCCCCGCGCCAAGAAAGCCCTCGAATTCGACGCCACCAATTCCACGTACGATAAGAAAGCCTGGACCCTCATCGCCAAGGATAACGGCCCCGCGGCCCGCACCGGTGACACCGTACAGATCACCAGGATCGTCCTCGAAGCCGACCGCATCGTCCTCGAACTCAACGGCGGTTACAAAGGCGGCCGCCACTGGTACGACAGCGTTCAAATGGGCGGCGGCATGGGCGGCAACCCCAACACCGTCCCCGTCAATCCCAACTCCGACGTCAACGCCCCTGGCGGAACTTCCATCGCCATCATGTTCCACAAACCCCTCGAGCCCATCAAATCCACCGAGATCAAAAAGATGCTCGCCGCGGTTCTGGATTTCGATCGCCACAGCGTCACCGAGGTCTATTCCCAAACGCTCCCGCCGGAAGTCCAGAAAGCAATCGCCGACAAGAAGGTGCTCGTCGGCATGGATCATGAACAGGTGCTGATGGCCGTCGGACGTCCGGTCTACCATCTGCGCGAGACCAAAGACGGCATGGAACTGGAAGACTGGATTTACGGCCAGGCCCCCGGCAAGATCACCTTCGTCACCTTCAACGGCGACAAAGTCATCAAGGTCAAAGACGATTACGCCGGCCTCGGCACCCAGGTCGACCCCACCAAAAAGTAGGACAGGCCTCCTGGCCTGTCGCTCGTTTTCAAATGTCCACCGTGGTTGTCCGCTCTCCGTCTTCGCCGCGCGCCGGATCCATCGCACGAGAAAGAAGCCCGCTTCCTTCTGCCTTCTGTCTTCTCTCTTCTGTCTTCTTCTTCAAACGCCCTTCCCGCCGCTCCAACTCCGGCGAGACTTCAATCTCCATCGCCGCCCTGGTCATCTCCAGCGCCATCGCGTAATTCCGTTCGGCATGTTCGTAGTGCTTGGCCAGCGCTTCGAGCGCTTTCACGCGATACGGATTCCGTTGCGCCGCCAGCTCCGTCATCGAAGCCACCGCCGCATCCGCGCGCCCCAGTTTCTTCTCCATCGTCCCGATGTCCCACAGCGTGCGGAACAGCAAATCGTCCGGCAGTCCCATCTCCACCGCGCGGCGAAACATGCGCAGCGCCTCTTCCCCACGCCCGGCCCGTTCCACCCAGCGTCCCAGCCCCACCATGTCCGCGCCGTGCCGCAGCCCGGCATTTTCCGGAGATCGAAACGCCAGCGGCACAATCGCCGTCAGGCAGGCCAGTGAGAGAATGTCGAGTGCATTGTGGTGGAAAATCGGCACGAGGTCGAACGCGCGCAGCGTCCGCAAATATCCGAAATAGCAATACGGAATCATCTCGCCCGGCAAATCCCCCTGCCGTTCCACACCCAGAATCTGGTTTTCCAGTTCCACCAGCCGGCAACTTTCCAGACGCAGCTTCCACAATCGCCGCGCCCCGAATAACAGGTCCAGATGCTGCATGCGCTCGAACGGATGCCGCGCGCGCGACATGCGATAGCGCGTTTCGAGCAGCGGCTGGTCGTAGGCCTTGCCGTTGTAAGTCACCAGCACGTCGAACTGCGCCAGGTGTTCCGCCAGCCGCGACAGCATCGACGGCTCCTCACCGTAATCCCGCATGAAGAACTGCCGCAGCCGGAATCCCGCCGCTTCAATCGACCCCACCCCGATCAGAAACGGATAGGTCCCCGTCCCGCCCGCCAGTCCCGTCGTCTCCGTATCCAGAAACGCCCACTTCGTGGGATGCGACCGCGCAATCTCCCCATCCGAAAGTGATGCCAGCAGGTCCTCCGGCAGCTCCATCAGGTCGCCGATATCCACACTGCCATGCCGCCGGTGGCGCTCCCACAACTTCTCGGTTTCGAAATGTTCCCCGAGCGCCGTGTGCACCACTTCCCCGCTGATCAGATCCTCGATGAAGCCCGCGGCCTCTTTGGGACGCGCAGGCGCAGACGTCCCCGCATAGCGCCGGTCCACACGCGCCACCCTCCGCCGCAGCGCCGCGAGCTGTTCCTGCAGATCCTCCATTCGCCTTTTCTTTGCCTAGCATACCACTGTCCAGGCGTAGGACAGATGGTCGTTTCTCGTCGTCTGCCAACTGCGGCAACGCAGAGAAAAATGACAGACCGCGAAACCCGATGGTCCCACCACGTCAGGCCTGCACCCAACCCACTTTCGTCAGCACATCCCGCGCCACCGCCGCCGTGTTGGCATGGATCGTAATCGTGTCTTCCACGCTAATCGCGTATCCGCCCGCCAGCACAATCGCCACCGGAATATGATGCGTCAGTGCCGTCCACAGCACCAGCCGGTCCCGCTCCATCAGCCCGTCAAGGGTCAGCGATAGCCCACCCAGTTGATCTTCCTGATACGGGTCCGCACCCGCCACATACATCACCAGGTCCGGCTTGAACAGGGAAAGCGCCGCCCGGTATCCGTTGCCCAGCCGCTGCAGATACTCCGCGTCGCCGATGCCGTCCGCCAGGTGAATGTCCAGGCTCGAAGGCGGCTTCTCGCTCGGATAGTTATTGTACTGGTGAATCGAAAGCGTGAACACCGATTGGTCGCCCGCGAATATCGCCGCTGTTCCATTCCCGTGGTGCACATCGCAATCCACAATCATGGCCCTTTGGATGGCGCCGTCTTTTTGCAGCCTACGCACCGCCACCGCTACATCGTTCACCGCGCAGAAACCTTCCCCGTGCCCCGGGAACGCGTGGTGGAATCCTCCGCCGATATTGAATCCCACGCCGCCCTTCAGCGCGTGCCGCGCCGCCAGCAGCGTGCCGCCCGCCGCCAGCCAGAAGGCTTCCACCATCTCCCCCGAATACGGAATCTCCAGCGTCAGAATATCTTGGTAAGTCAGTGTCCCGTTGCGCAGCTTTTCCACCCACTGCGCTTCGTGCACCAGCAAAATGTCGTCGTCGGAAGCCGGCTCCGGCTCTACGAAATCCTCCGGCCCGGCAAACCGCGTGCGCACCAACCGGTCGTGCAGCCACTGGTATTTCTTCGAAGGAAAGACATGCTCTCCCAAGTGCAGATCGTACCGCCCGGAATAGACCAGCGGGAAGACCGGCGGCATTTCAGCCTCTGTGCGATTGCACGGCGGTCACTACCGCAACGCTGAAAACATCCTCCGCCGAGCAGCCGCGCGACAGATCGTTAGCCGGTTTCGCCAGCCCCTGCAGGAACGGCCCGATGGCCATTGCCCCGCCCAATCGCTCCACCAGTTTGTACCCGATGTTGGCTGCTGAAAGATTCGGAAACACCAGCGTATTGGCGCGTCCCGCCACTTTGGAGCCCGGCGCTTTCGACCTTCCGACCACGACCGAAAGCGCCGCGTCCAACTGCAACTCACCGTCGATATTCAGCTCCGGCGCGCGCGCCTGCGCAATCTGCAGCGCCTCCACAACCTTATCCACCTGCTCATGCTTCGCGCTTCCCTTGGTGGAAAAACTCAGTAGCGCCACCGCTGGCTCAGCGCCTATCAGTGAGCGCGTGCTCTCCGCCGTGGCAATCGCAATATCCGCCAGTTGCCCCGCCGTCGGGTCAATCACCACCGCGCAATCCGCAAAGGCCATCAATCCCTCGTGCCCCTGCGACCGGTCCTGCAGCGCCATGATGAACACACTCGATACCAGCTTCGCCCGCGGGTCCGGGCCCACCGCGTGCAGCGCCGCACGCACCGTTTCCGCCGTGCTGTTCACCGCGCCGCCCACGCTGCCATCCGCGTCGCCCGCGCCCACCATCAGCGACGCAAAGTACAGCGGCTTCCGCGCCGTCTCCGCCGCCTCCACTTCCGTCACGCCCTTGGCCCGCCGCCGCTCATAGTAGAGCGCCGCGTACTTCTTCAGCATCGGTGAGTGATCCGGGTCTACGAACGTCACGCCCTCGGGCGCATTCGCGGGACGCTGCCCAATCAACACCGGACGCGCCGCTTCCTCCGCCACCAAACGCGCCGCCGCTTCGAGCACTCGTGGATCGTTTCCCTCCGGGAACACGATGGTCTTCTTTAACTTGCGGGCTCTGCTAATAAGCCCCGCCATGAAAGATGTAGCTGATTCTGGAATTGCCGCCATGTCTAGAAAGCTGAGTCTAACAGGTGGCGCATTGCCAAGACAGCCCAGCCGCTATCTGGGGTCATTTCGAGGCGAAAAATACCGGCAATTCTCGCCTTCTGTCGTTTACCCCGTGACTTCTTACCCAGCGCACCTGATTCAATCCGGCATAGCCCGTGGCAGGGCCTTCTCTCTCCCGCTTTTCTATTCTTCTCCGCGTCTCCGCAGTGAACAGTCTTCCATTATTTTTTCTCTGTCTTTCTCGCCTTTCTCCGCTCCTCAGCGGCTCCGCGTTAAATAGCCGCTCTCATTCACCCACAAACTTCACGACCAACGAAATCCTCCGGTTCGCCGGGCTTTCCGGCTCCCCGGCATTCATCAGTTTCTGATCGGCGTAGCCTCGCACTTCCACCACCTGACCGGCTCTCAGCCCACAGTTCTGCAGCATCCGCCGCGCTGCGTTCGCCCGGTCCGCGGACAGTTCCCAATTGCCGTAGCTTCCGGCCGTCCCGGTGTTGTGAAACGGCCGCGCATCCGTGTGGCCTTCAATCACCAGGGAATTCGGCATCCGTCCGATCTCCGCCGCCAGCGCCTTCAGCAACCGCTCGCCGGCTGGCGTGGGCAGCGCACTGCCCGTCACGAAGAACAGGCCCTGCTCAGTCTCCATCAGGTCGATCCGCAAGCCTTCGCCCGTCATGCTGAGCTTCACATTGTCGCGAATCCGCGAAAACTCCGGCATGCGGTGCAGCGCCGCCCGTACCTGCTTCTCCACGTCGCCGACATTATCGTGGCGCACCGCCAGGCCTTCCCCGGCCGCTGCCGGTCCGGCGCCCAGTTTCTGCGTATAGCCACGCGGGTCCCGGAAGTATCCGCTTACCGAAGCCTTCACGCGGTCCGTCGCGTTCATCATCCACAGCACAATGAACAGCGCCATCAATGCCGTGACGAAATCGGCATACGCCACCTTCCAGGCGCCGCCGTGCTTCCTTTGAAACACCCGCCGGGTGCGCGGCATCACCAGCAAGCCGGCGCCGGGCTCCGCTTCATGGGGTTTGCACTGGTTGGGGTTGATTACCATCGCCCGCAGTCTCCTCCGGCGGAACGGCACGTTCTAACTCGGATTGCGTCA
>Ga0182030_10002519_pt1 | contig 38886 bp, 49 predicted proteins | sample 812S3MmetaG_FD_121299 | JGI IMG/M metagenome (GOLD analysis project Ga0182030, IMG submission 121299) | Permafrost microbial communities from Stordalen Mire, Sweden - 812S3M metaG (Illumina Assembly) | ecosystem: Environmental > Terrestrial > Soil > Wetlands > Permafrost | place: Sweden...
GGTTTCCATGTCCCGGGATAGCAGGAGGCGTTAATGTATTATTAGGCCCTACTCCATTTAATGGCCAATCAATCATAGCTAAGCCGAAATTATTAACATCAACAGAACTAAAAAGAACATTGTTTTGAAGCAATATAGTTTGCTGAGTATTCACATAGGGAGGAATATTAGCTTGCTGGCTATTAATCGTTCCAGTGAATCTCGTCGTAATAGCGTCGCCAGTAACACCAATAGATGAGATATTATTCACCATTGGATACATAGCAAAGAATTTATCTCGAGATTCAATAAACTGAGCCTCATATCCTGCTACATATATAGGAGGATTTACAGTCAGATACTTATTCTCGAAATCATAAAGAACACTTGCTGGATCATTACTGAAACTATAGGTATCTACGAAAGGTTTAGTAAAGAACTCAAAAGTTGTCAGTAGATTAAATAATCTTAAATGCTCAGGAAAGTCATAAAGAACTGCAGTATTTATATATTGATTTAAATCAGCAGTTGTTAATTGGCTTTCAGATGGGCTACGAGTAAGTCGTCTTACTTTCTGTTGGATAGTACTAAGTGATGAAGTTGCAACAGTCATAATATTCCTCCTTTAAATTATATCCAGGACCAAATTCTATTTTTTCTTATATCACAGATAGTGCTAGCGGTTACATTATATTTTTTAGCTATTTCAGTACTTTTTATACCCTCTACTAAATGAATCTTAATATCTCTAACCATATCAACGGTTAACTTCTTAAAATTCATTCCAGTAGCGAACGCATCTCGAGTATTCTGTTGTGCCGTGCCTAAGTATAAATGATTAGGGTTTGTACATAATTCATTATCACATTTATGACATACATACATTCCAATTGGAATCTTTCCAAAATGGATCATCCACGATACTCTATGAGCTTGGATAGCCTTTAACTCAAAATATAATCTACCTCTATTATTAAGCTTAGTCCCATTCCAACCCCAGCATCCTTCTTTAATATCTACATATTTATGAAAAAATATTTTTATCCTATCAATTTTTTGTTCGTAAGTAGAAATCTTCCAAAAAGAAGCACGAATATTCATATATACTCCTCTATGGATAATTTGCCGGATAAGGGAGAATATTTTGTGTAGCAGCTTTAAGAGTGCTCGACACTTCTCCTATTGGAGTACATTGAGCAGATTGATAGCTAAACGGGAATGAAGATGGAGCAACGAAAGCATCAAACTTAGTCGTATCTATAGTTATAGTAAATGTAGTTGGACTCGTAACTATGATAGGACCATACAGTTGATTAGCTTGAACCATTCCAAATCCTTCTGGAATATTCAAACGTACAATCATACCAGTAATATATTGATGATTAAAAGTAGTCGTAACAGAAGCTGGAACAGCATTAGTTATACCACTAATGATACGCATAGCCTTCTGGAATATAGGAAATTTGTAAGCTAATCTAGCCATATAGTCCCCATTAATTAACTAGGTAGTACCTATCCAGGTAACGCTGACCCTAAACTCTTAGAAGCAGATGCTATACCTGAATTGTAGATATTCATTTTTTGTTTCATTGAGGGATCATCCATATCCATGAATTCTAAGCTCTGGAAACTAGTTCTACGAACTCGTTCAGCAACTGTAACTTCTGGCATACCTTGGACATTGTTCTTATAATTATAAGTTGGATATGAACAATTAGTATTCAGATGTTTTGCAACTGCTCGAGGGATTTCATAAACCTCTCCATCCTTAAGATTATATACCTTAAGTTGGTCCCATTTATATTTATAGAAGGGAAAGCTAAGCATTCCACCTGGACATTCATGATTACGGAAAATACCGCGCACCATTTCTCTATCTTTTTCCCATTCTTTTCGAAGCGCCACTTCATTTTGAATACGTTGTTGCTCGCGCGCTTCTTTGGTCAGAGGTACGTATTCTGGTGTCATATTTACTGGAGTTACAGACTCTTGGAATTTAATAGAGGTTATAGATCCCTCTTTTGATTTTTTTACTTCTTCAGACATTTTTTCTCTTTAAGGTTATATTCCAGGGCTGATAAAAAAATAACAGATAACGAATCTATATATGATCAGCCCTGGAATTATTTAATACACTAGTTCAAGAACTAATAAAGACTAACAGTCAAAGACTAACAGTCAAAGACTAAGGAAGAAGATATTCAGGAACATTGTTATTGAAGAATGTTCCAGCTTCCCAGATCAATACATCAGCATTAGCACCACCAGGGAATCCTGCTCCACCAGTAAGGATCATACCAATAGCACCTTCGTTAAGTGTAGCATCAGATAAGATGTTAACACCTTGTAGAAGAGCATCAGCAGTATCTTCACCAACTGGAATAGCAAGAGCTGGAGTAAATGCAGAAAGCAGACCTGTTGTTGGCCATGCAAATGTAGTAAAGCTTGTTGAGTCAACGTTAACTGTTATTGAGTTAGCGCCTGCACCTGTTGTCGCATCATTAACTGCAACAATAGTAGCTAATATGTTATTCATCTCAACCATACCGAAAGCAGCAGGAACCGTAATACGGATTGCTTGACCTTCTTGATATGTGTGTAATACAGAGAAAGTAATAACTGCTTGAGTAGCTTTAGTAATGCTTGTGATAACGCGTTTTGACGGATAGAAGTAAGGGTTATAAGGAATAACTCTCCAGCTACCAGTCGTAGCAGCAACAATTTGAGCCATGTAATCAAGACTAAAAGTAGTAGCGCTTAACGTGTTATAACCAACAGTGAAATCGATTCCACCAAGTTGTTGACCGCCAACAATATTGATCAAACGAACAACACTACCTGGAATTAAACCGTTTGTTCCTGTGTTAGTAACAACAGGAATAGCAGCACTAGAAATAGCTGTAATTGTTGAAACTAATGTACCAGGATTATTAATAGTATTGTTAAAATACTGAAAACCACCAGCAGTTGTATATGCAATTAAGTTAGCAGCGCCAGCAGCGTTTGATTTCAAATAGGTATACTCAGAATTCTGAGCCATACCAAATTGCCAGAAGAACTCAACACCAGTAGCAGTCGTTTGAGCTGCTGCAGCTTGAGTTAAGTTTCTAACTCTGATCCAGTCAACGCCAGAGACTAAAGATAGATAGACATTTGCACCATTCGATACAAACATACCACCTTGGTTAGTTGTTAATGTCATGTTCTCTCCTTAACTGTTTAATGTGCAACGAAGATTCAAGATCCAAAGGTCATTCAGGATTCTTGGGACTTCTGCAAACTTGTAACCAACAGAAGCGTTCAATGCTAATGGTCCATCGTACACAGGTGGACGATAGATGAATGATGCGCTATAACCATCTTGTTCGATACAAGCATATGCTTCCATACCAGCACAGAAGATGTTATAAACGTCTTTGCCTAAGCTTGAAGCATCTGATGTAATAGAACCAATTGAAGAAATTAAGAATCTTAAGTTACCAATAGCACCCCACTCTGAACGAAGAGCGTTCATTGGAGCTGGATATTGGTTTTTTTGGATGAAACCATCAACTGAGTCCATATCTTTAGTAAGATCTGTATGACACATAGCGAAGTACGCATCACGAACAGGCGCTGTACCAAATTTATCTTCCCCTTCAATGTTATCTAAGATTGTGTACGCATTGTTTCCAAGAAGCGCACGAACAACGTTATCAACATCTGAACGAGATAAGTTAGTTGGGTTGTCACCATTAACACCACCAGTACAGTTAATGAAAGCAGCTGTAGCAGCTAACATATCACGCGTTAACTGATCTTCTGTTTGACGTAATGAAACACCAAGACGAGCAGCACATTCATTCAAACATTCTGTTACTTTAATGACCAAACTTTTACATTTGGCGGAGAAACCTCTTCGGATCTCTCTCTCATACTTTCGATATGAGTTCAGACTTTCGCATGCTCTTCGTAAGGTTGAAGAGCCCCACCCGCTAAGTCGTTCAGCCTGGAATTCAAATTCTTAATCCTTGGCCCTTGTCACCATAGCTTTCGCCTTAGGCTTCCAAGTCAATCAGGGTAGGTTTTAATCCCGCTTTCACCTTAACGGGATCTTGATTCTGTAACGTTACTTGCTCATTGAGGATAACGTAGGTCTATTCAGAATCAATTCTACGGCACCATATATTAAACCGTAGAAGCTAATCTTAGCATCGATATCAACAGCAGTTAAATTCTGTGGTGGAGGAGTTACGCCAGAATTTCCAAGTGGAACCATAGCTGTATTTAATGGGTTATAACGTCTCATACGAAGAGTTGTACCACCATTGCGAGGCATGTTTTTTAGCATCGCAGGGATTTTGTGAATCATATTAGGAACTGGGACAGACAATAATTTGTAACTAAACGATTGCTGTACCGGAGCAGGTAAAGAGCTCGTAGTCGTGATAGACATAAGGTTTTCCTTAGTTATCGATTAAATATATTTGCAATTTATGATGTTTTTTATGTATCATATTATGCACTATCTGTTATGCTTAATATTGACGAGATATTGTTACGTCGGGGGTTTAGGTAGACGAAGCCTAGATACGTCGGGGGTTTAGGTAGACGAAGCCTAGATACGTCTGAATTAACTATAACTAAGGAATCATATGGAAGGCAAGATATTTTCAAAATGGACGGTAATAAAACTTATAAAGACTGAAAAGCCTGGAAAGTATTATGAATGTATCTGTGAATGTGGAAATATAGGCATTAAAGCGGGAACAGAATTAAGGGCAGCAAGAGGAAAGCAATGTGCTGAATGTATGTATGCAGAACTATATAATCCATCAAGAGAGATAGGGAAAAAATACGGCAAGTGGACTATTATTAAATATATAGGAATGCATAGAAAGCTTCAGCAATTTGAAGCTCAATGTGATTGTGGATACATAGGCATTCATTTAGCTGCCGAATTAAGAGCCAAAAAATCAAATCAATGCATGACATGTCACAATAGAGAAAACGCTAAGAACAATACTATCCATGGCAGACATAAAGATCCTATTTATAAAACTTGGTCATCAATGGTACAAAGATGCATAAATCCTAATGTAAAGTTTTATTACAGATATGGAGGAAGAGGTATAACTATTTGTGATCGATGGTTAAACTTTGAATATTTTATAGAAGATATGGGTGAACGACCAGAAGGTATGACCATAGATAGAATAAATAATGATGGAAATTATGAACCCAATAATTGCCAATGGGTTACTCATAAAGAGAACTGCAACAATAGATCAAATAAAAAGAACAAGTTAAAAAAGCAAGAGCTTCTAAATACTTAAAATAAATGCAATAAAAAGCAGAAGGGGACATTTTCTTGGTGGTACAACCGTGGAGGACATACCACCAAGAAAAAAGGAGAGTAGTAATGAAGACCTAATTAATTTGGGCTCATCTCAAAATGGTTCGAATCTACAAGGTGAACAAATCTTCCGCCCCATACATTATGAGGAGATAAACTTTCCCAGTAAATGCCAAACGGTTCGTAACTCGCTTTATCGGTTACATAGATTCCTGCATCATCGAACAAATTCAAATCAATTGCAAGTCTTTCACAATGAAGACTCTTTGCAATCCCTTTTCCAGCTGCTGCATTAAGCGCAGCTTGCTCAGGAGAACGAAAAGCATCACCAAAAGTAGCAGAACAATTCTTGCTGTAAATAAATGCTATCAATAAGCCAACATTTTTAGTGAAAGCTATTTGTCTATCATGTAGTAACATGGTAATCCCCTAAGCTTGTTTCATAGCTGCTTGCATTTCACGCCATGTATTAGCAGCTGTCTCTTTGCTTACTTTACGATCATTAGCAAATGCATTAGCTCTAGATAATGGCGTATCTGCAGTTTGTGGAGCTATAGATGCTAATGGTTTAGGCTTAGCAGCATTAGTAGCTGCTTGGATCTTTTGACTATCATAGTTGTGAGTTTTATGGATTCCAATTTTCTTAATCATAGTATATACCGCCGCAAGTTTATCCCAGCTATCTGGGGCCATATTTAACGATTGTGCTATTTCAGGCTCTTTTGTACGCAATAAATAGATGTTTTCATCAGTAACAACCTGATCTAAATCAGGATATTTAGCTCTAATACGAGCTTCTTCTCTCATATCTTTGATCTGTTTCTGTAAATGACGAACATCTTTAATGGTAGATATATCATCATCAGCAGATAAATCATATTCAGGATCTTGTTTTGCAGCTTTGGGCTTTTGCTGCATGAGCTGTTCCATTAAAAGTTCTTGTTGACGCTCTAATTTCTCTGCTCTGCGCTCTGCGGCTTCACGAGCTTTACGAAGTTCTGCAAAGCTATCTTCTTTATTCTTAGTTTGTTTAATTGGTTGAACTTTCTCTTCAACTTCTTCAATATCTTCAACTTGTGGCTTACTATCATCCACTGACATAGCATCTACAACATCTTCAGGAAGTTCATCAGGAACATTGTTAAAAACAGTCTCTTCTTTACGCTGTATATTAGGAGCAGAATCATTGGCAAGAGATTGAGTTACTTGATTTATCTCTTCAAGAGGCGGCATTTCAATCTTTTTTCTTCTAACGTCTTTGCCTTCTGAGTAGGTCATATCCATAAACTAGTCTCCTATATCATTTTCTCTAAGAGTGCACCCGCATACTTAGACTCTTTATTAAATTTCTTACATTTTCTCAACAAAGTACCATCATAAAAGTCTAAAACCATCTGTAATAGACCACGTTCTGCTGGCACAATCAAATCTTTGTTCTCTTGAAACGTTAAACAGGTCTCTTTATCAGGTACAACCCAAATGAATTCTAGCTGCTCTTTCTGGTGGTTGTATTTGAATAAAGTCTGATCATAAGCAGGAGTAGGACAATCTTTAGTGGGAACAAAGTAATTCCTAATAACATTCTGTAATAACTTTTCCTTCTTAATTAAAGATACGACAAAGAAATCACCAACCAAAGCATCTCTCTTCTTGCATTCATCATGACCTTTAATAGAATAACAGTCTACCTTCTTTAGAGCATGTTTAACGCACCATTCTAAATTATCAAGATATTCACGCTCAGTTGCACGTTGTATTTCTCGGGGATCATTACTATCTGGAGTCTTTAATTGTAGTTCTGAAGCGATACTTCCGACAGTTGAATGGCCTAGAGTTCTTTTTGACATGAACCCTCCTCATTTCTATAATCTGCTAGCGCATCGGTTATATCTATTCGTTGAGCTCGTCTAAGTTTAACTCTGTCAACTATACCCATATCTTCTTCTTCTTTATGAGTTATATCTACATAAGAAAATAGTTCTTTCTTATGCTTCTTCTTTTTAAGACATTCATTCCCTGCAGTAACACAAATAATAGTCTCTAAGGGACCACCAGGATACTTGCGTACTATTTTATGGGAAGCAGAGGGATTGATATAGAAAACAGAAAATAAAAGACAAAAAGATAATTTCATATAGCTCTCCTCAAATATGATTTAACATGAACGTATTGTAATAACTTTGAATAGATTTGTCGATCTACTCTAAAAAAAAGCCCCCAGCACGAACTGAGGGCTTTAACAAGATAGAAGGAATCAAATCACGTTATTTATTTTTTAGATTTCTTAGAAGGCTTCTTCATAGAAGCTTTTTTCTTTTCAGAAATAGCTATAGCAATCGCTTGTTTAGGATTACTCACAACAGGACCTTTTTTAGATCCTGAGTGAAGTTCACCTTCTTTAAACTCATGCATAACTTTTTTAACTTTATCTACTTTTTTCTTTGCTTTATGTTTAGCCATTATCTAACCCTTTGAGTATTGTCATACATGATCTTTTTATCAATCTTCTTCTCAATCTCAGTTCGCTTCTCAGCAATATTAGAAGGAGTTCCTAATATATTAAAAGCAATCTTCTTAGGAAGACGATCTGGACGAAACATTGTAGGCATCGACTTAGTATTTTTCTGGCTGTAAATGGCTTTCCATTTTTCTGTTGTCTTTATCCATTTGCTCATCGATACCACGGATAGTATCATCAAGTCCGTAATCATGATAATGGTTAGCCTTAGGCCACATTTTATACATTACTTCTTGTGGAAGATTAGCAATAGCTTTTTTATCTTCATTGATCATATCAAAGTCTGAACGTTCCATATCACGCGCTTGGTTTAAGCCTTCGTAATTACCATTGTCAAAAGCCTTAGCTTGTCTGCCATAGAACTTTTTTTTCATGCTCATTTTTGCCATTTTGGCTCCTAGAAACTACCCTATTACGGGTAAAGATTATATATCTTCTATCCTTGCGCACCTAAACCAGCCATAGCACTCATCGCACTTGATTGTTCAGGCGCAGCCTCTTGCTGCTGTCCTTGGTTTTGTACTAGATTCTGTCCTTCAGCGCCCACGGGCGTTTGTGAAACATTTTTCAGACCAGCTTCAGCAACCTTAGATTCAGTTTCTTTCAACGCATTAGAAATAGCAAGCAGCTTTTCAATGTGATGAATATCCATCTCTTCAAGTTCCTTCATAGCCTTCACTTTATTCAAGAATGCTAATTCATCTTGAGCATTAGCTTCATGAACTTGTCTAATAGCCAAGGCTCTATTCTCTTGAACGCGAGATATACGCTCAACAGCAAGACCTCTATCTGCTTCTGCTCTAGAATGAGCAAGGTCAACTTTAGCTTGTTGTTCTTGTAGAGCACTTTGCATCTGCATTTGCTGTGCTTGCATAGCTTGCTCTTGCTTCTTCTTAGCATTCTCAATGATGACTTTTTTGTTCTGTATCGTTGCTGCTTCAAGCAAGTCTTCAGTCGTAATAGGAACACCAGCTTCATGCAACTGTAACATCTGAGCAAATTGCATTTGACGCTGAGTAGCAGTGTTTAATCCATCTTCCACAACCGCATCATAACGACCGAAAGCCTTATTATAAAATTGCTGTGATGGTTCTTCACCACTTAAAATACGTTTAATCTTACCAGGCATGAAGTTAGCCTGAATTAGATCTATAAACAACTTACCAAGCAATTGTTGAGATCTGTCAAGCTGATCAAATAAACCTTGAAGCGTAGTCAATCCAGCACTTTGTCTAAGCATCGAAAGTATACCAGCCTTATCATCTACTGCTGCACCAAGAAGCTCTTCATTAACGCCAGATATTTGCGTCAATTCTTTACCCATGATTTCAGAAAGCTGTATGACTGCATTAGGAATGTTTGGAGTTTGTATTTGCTGAACGTCAGACATTTGAGCTTCAGCCTTAAGAGCGAGACCACGACCTTGACCAGAAAGGAATACATCCTTCGGATTAATTAAGGCATCTTCTTTATAGATCCAACCAGAAGTAATTTGAGACTCTAAGATATCCAGTTCAATAATCTTACGACGGTTATAGAGATACTGAGCATCCCGTAGTCCACGTACCACACCTTGCACACGCCAGTTGTAATAAGGGAGTTCAGGATTATAGTAAGCCCATACAGGAACAAAAGGATAATTATCAATACCCATTGGTTGTGGCCCATGGTACATTACCTTTCCTTGCACAACTATAGCCATTCTAACCGTAGGAATCTCTTGCTGTATTACCGTAATCTGTGGATATTGTTCGAGAAACTGCTCTAAACCTTCTTTATCATCTACTTTCCATTCTTGTACTTCACCTGTCTCTGTATCAACAAGCATTTTCTGTGTTCTATAATCGCGATAGTAAAACTCATCATATGTAAGTAAGTTCTTATGACCGTAATTATAAGACTCAGCCATAAACTGAAACTTACCATCTCTTCCTGTACCACTATCATTACCTACTAACCCAAGTATTTCTTCAGTTCTATCAGGTAAGAGCGACAAGCATTCACGCTTAGTTAAGAATGATCGTTTCCATATAGAGTTACAATCAGATAAATCAGCCTTTTTAAAGAACGGATCTATAAGAAATGAGTTATAACTACAGTTATCAACCCTAATGTCACCTGAAACTGGATCATTTCTATAGTCCATCCATACTTGAAGTAGATTCATTCCACCAACCAAAGCACCATTAAATGCTTCAGAGATAGTCTCTAAAATGTTTTCTTTGTTGTTAAGCCAGATCATGATCTTAGAGAATTGATCTGCTGTTTCTGCATCTCCGTTCTCTACAGGAACAACAATCGTAGACTTACGTACCTGTCTTTGGCGACCAGAGATCATATTGATGATAGGTCGGATGCGATTGAAACTAAATTGACGTCTGCGATTAGCAGGAAGATTACCATAAAGGTCTGACCAAAGAGTTTGATCTCCTACATAGAATCGGTGATCAGTATCAGCCTCTTGCCAGTATGTTTGATTAATAGTGATTGATTCGGCATACATGGCTTCCATGCGCATCAGGATGCCTTTATCCTTTTCGTCGTAGTATTGGGGTCCAAGCTGGGGAAATAACATTGATAAACTCCTAATTAAGATTGTTTAAGTTTTATCCTATCAGACAATTCTTTTTCTCTAACTTCTTTAGACTTTAGAGACTCAGTTGTCACATTAACAATCTTATCAGGTACACTCTTAAAACAGATCTTTTTAGTACATAAATCAGGATCTTTGCATTGATGTCTTTTAAGCGCCATAGCATTAATACCAGATTCACATTGGTCAAACATCTTCCGAACACGCTTTACCGCTTCAATCGATCGCGTATCCTCTTGTACAGTTGGAATAAAAGAAACAGTAATATCATTATTCATCAATCGCTTAGAATGTATCCAGGCTTTTGCTTTGTTCAACATCGAGGAATCCTAGGTCATTTTTAATTGAATAACTATCAAAGTTAAGTGGAATACTACGAACATCAGACACGCTATCATTAACTTCATACACACTCTCTTCTTCAAACTTCTCAAACTGGTGATCTAATGGATCTTCACCCATTGCAAAACAAAGTATATCTTCCCACGTTCTACTAAAATCTAAATTCTCTCTCTTAGGCTTAAGCTGCTTGAAGAAGATTTTAATACAACGCTCAGTCAATGCGATAGCTAATTGTCTTCTTAATAGCTTCTGCTCTATAGATTCTTCCATATCTACAGGCTTATGAAGATCGTAAACTTTGTTTTTGTATCTCACCGTAAAGTCTTTAGCTTCACAATCCATCACCTTATCTAGATCTTCAAGCAAATTAAGCAGCGAAGCAGTAATCTTTATAGTCTGATCTCTTAAATTATCATATTGCTTCTGTATCATTTGATTCCTTCCAGCATTCGCTGTTCTTTAATTAACTAATAAATAGGTAGGTCATCACGGAATACTGATGGTAGATTATGATTATGATTACCATACGCAGCCTCATTATAACGCTTCTCGAGCTCTTCTGGACTTGAATGAGCAGCAAGCTTAGGCAAGCTATAACAGAGATATCTCATGGTGTCAGAATTTGACACCAAGTATCCATTTGCGTAATAGCAATTGTCATGCTCTATCGTTAAATCATAAACGTATTCTGGGTTTTCTAAGTAAAGTCGACTTACATTCTTTACCACATGTCTTTTTAGAATTGTATTTTCCACAAGAGAATATAGCCGAACAAATACAACAAGAACGATCCACAAAATCAAGTTTAGACTTGACTCTGTAGCGAGTTTTACAAGCGTTAGAACAGAAACGCTGATTAAACTTATTGCCGATATAATCTTTTTCACAAATTTCACAATTTTTTGGATAAGTGATTCCTCTAAGCCATGGCAATGAGTTTTTCGCATGCCCTCTATGCCATTCTCTTCCTTCGTCGCTTCTATGCCAAACACTTGCTTGCGGTCTGATTCTCTGAAGCAATTCTTTGCACGAATTGGAGTGTGGCCAACTATTTGGATTATTGGAGTGAAGCGCCATATGATCACTTCGACTAATAAGTTGCAAATTTTCGATAGAATTGTTTTTACGATTGTGATCGATGTGATGTATTTGATAGCCTTTTGGAATGAGACCATTATAAAATTCCCAAACATCCCTGTGAAGCCGGTATGCTCTTCCCCAGGAAGTTTTTCGTGCGTAGTATCTTTCTTCCTCCCAAATATAAATAACTCCATTAAAGACAACTTGGGATTCATCGTCAGAGATAAAAAAGTCTTTTTGAAGCCTTTCGAATCTAACTCCATTGTATATATGACTTTCCATAAAAATTCCTTCACTTTATTATAATGCTCCATAACATCAGTATATCTCAAAGCATCGGATTCTACGAGTCCTCTTTGAGTGAATATTTTATGCTGAGGGGTACAAATAAGTTCTGAATTTCCTACGGATACTTTAACAAGTTCACTTACTAGCCTTTTATGAACTTTAAGCACCTTTCTTAATCCAAAAGGAGTCTTTACTAAATCATTAATGTTAATTTCGCTTATATTAACACTTCCTTTAGATGTCAGGATTTTAGTATTAGAAGTAAAGCACCAATGAGATGACCAATCATGCAGTGGATTAAGTTTATACACCTTCTTCTTATGATCATACTCTTGTCGATAGTTCTCAATGGCTTTAATAAGAGAGGCGCAAGCCTTCTCATCAAACCACATCTTAGGTAGCGTTCGACGCACTGATTCTATTCCATCATCAACACTAGGATGCTTGTCACTATAACGCATGAAGGTTATGCCGAGATCATGCATCATCTTCCAACGACTTATACCAGTACCAAGATCATGGACAGCAATATCAAATGGAGCAATATGCTTACCATAAGAATATTCTTTTTCTTTAACGACTTTTGCATAATGCTCTAATCCCTTCTTATTATTCTCATAGCAATCTATAACTGCTATAACTTGACCAATAACCTGAAAAAATATGATAGTAGTCGGATCATTATAACCAAGATCCCACGCTGTATGAACCGGGAAGTATGGTTCCCATAAAACATTAGTGATCTGACCCTTACGACGAAGATCATCTATGTATTTAGCATAGAAGGATCCTTCAACACCAAGTTCAAATGAACACCAGTATTCTTGCTCAGCTAGATCTCTAGACATCTGACCTTCAGCAATATCTTTCTCTATCTCATCAATATCAATATGACAAGTATCATCAATGCTAAGTCTTTCACAAAACCAATCAGGGCTTTCTTTAGCAACTTGATAAAGTTCCCACAAGGCGTTCTTTCCACGAGGCGTAGTAACGAATAGCGCCCAGCCATTAGATGCCTTAAGAATAGGTATAGCATATGAATAAGATCTAGAATCTGAGAGTGCATACTCACTAAAAATGATGCCTAAAGCATTTGTACCCACCAAAGCAGTATCTGCATTATCAGACCCTAAAATCTGTATCTGAGAGCCATTGGTTAAACGAACTCTCATCTGTTGTTCATTTCTCGATTCTACAATCTCATCAGGAATATAATAATTGAGTACACGATTACCAGAAATATCTATAGCATCCCACAAGATCCTGCGACCAGAGCTAAAAGTGGGAAAGCAGTAGTAATAAGTACCTACTCTTCTAAGAGCTGCGCGAACCATTAAATTCAACGCACAAATATCCTTTCCGGAACGCCTTGGCCAGATTACGAGGAACTTCTTAATCTTAGCTTCTTCAAAAGCTTTACAAAGATTGTACTGATATGACCTAGCTTTAAAGCGATCAAGCTTTATCTGCGTCTCTATGGTTAGATTCATTAAAGTACTATTGTAGATTATCTGAAGTTACACTATCAGTCTGAGTTTCTTTATCAGCTTTGCTATCTTCTTTAGCTGGAATGAGAGCACATACTTTGCATAAACATCCTTTGAATGTCACGCCTTGCTGTTCATTCTCATTGAAGTACTTAACCAACTCGTCATAGAGTTTTTCATCGCCAGGGAACAGTTCATAAAGAAAATCATGAGCTGGATGAATGATATCATTCACTGTAACCATCATATTGTGAAGAATGGTAGCTGTGCGTAACTTTTCTGGATCGTTATCTTCTTGCTCCTCTTTGAGATCAAGCTTCTTCATCTCCATACTTAGAGCTTGAATATAGACAAGAGCCGAACATAAAACATGTTTTAATGGCTCTCTGTAATCAATTAATTGGGTTTCGCTTTTCATCGTTCTCCTTATTGATAATTAGCACGGAATCGTGTCATAGATAGTATCAATAGAATTACAGAAAAGTAAATAACAGCGTTAAAATGGGCGCATCAATTAAGACACGCCCATTCTGTGATAACTCTCATACTAGGGGTATGAGCTATCGCAGAAATCTAATTACTTCTTATCGTCTGCTGGCGCTGGAGGCGTAGACGGACGTGATGGAGCTGGTGATAGATTGTGAACACAACCAGCTTCATAAATCTGTTCAGCTGTATAGGTGTCTGACGCAGATGCAATTGCCATACTTACCGGAGCAAGAAGCAATAATAGTAACATTTTTTTGAACATGAGATTCCTTCTGACCATTAGGTCTTTATCGTTGGTTAGTTGATAAATAGCATAACGATGAACTACTATTTAGTTTTCTCAATCTTCTTGAAGAACTCATCTACCTTCTTGCCATCTTTAACTGTCTGCTCATCAAATTCCTTAAGTGCTTTCTTTCTCTCTTCTTCAGACTTAGCAGCCTTAACCTTATCTCCAAGCGTCTCGATCTTAAGATCAGATTCATTAGGAGAACCAGCTAAAGATCCACATTGAATACAGCTATGATTCTCATAACAGCTCTCATGTTTTAAGCATAGACCTACAACTTCATTGTTAACAATAGCCATATTAGTCGCACGACGACCACAATGACATTCAATCTGCTTTCCATCTATAGATACCGTAGGATCCCCAAGATAGATAATTCCGTCTTTAACGCCAAATTCATACTGAATTCGAAAGGTTTTCATTCCTTTCACTGTAGGAACACGAGAATACGTTAATATAGGCAGAAGAACTAAAACTAAAGCTGAAACTGAAAACAATCTATTATTCATCGTCTTTCTCCACAGCGGTGATAAATACCTGTACCAAATCGTTCACAACTTCTTTTACAGTCTTGCCCGTTAGAGCACAAATAGATTTGAGTTTTTTGTGTCGCTCAGATGGCATTTCCATCGTTACCTTCACAAAGCAAATCTTGTCTTCCATATTGATTCCTTCTCTTCCTATTATCATACAGCTATACAGTTTAATGTAAACGTATTATTTAATCGTTGGTCTATGCTCTTTACAACAGATTAAGACTTCATCTATATAGACATGAACAGACTCACCAGGTTGGCCACAGGCGCATACATAGGGTTGATCATTAATGTATACATGATCTCCATGAGCTTCTGCCTTAATCAATACTCGTTCAACATGCTCTGGTTTAATATGACATCTTCTATCGGTGCATAATGAAGGCACAAAAACAACCATCATTAACATGGGCAATACGTACATTGTTATTCCTTTGGGGGTCTAGGCAAACATTGCCAGTGGGTTACATTATCTCTACATATTCCGCTTGATTCAACTTCATGCCAGCCAGCATTATTGTCATAGCCGTCTATATAATCATTTTTATCTATCCAGGCTATCTTCTGTCTATGCTCTCTTGGTGTATAGTAGCCAATCCATATCTCTCTTGAGTCATCACTAAAACATAAGACATGCTTTTCAGTCCTAGGCTTGCGCTTCTTTACTACGTACCATTTGCTCATTCTTTCTCCAATCTTTCATCAACTATTCTTGGTAATACTATTACTTGTCTACCTTCAACGTCGGTCAAAGCTTCTACTTTAAGCTGAGCATGGAATTTGGCATCTTCTTTAGCTCTCTTGTCATATCTAGGTAGAGATTGTAATACCATCTTCTCGGATAGCTCTCTCTTAAGAGCACCTTTCTCTCTTCGTGAAGCTAATGAATTCATAGCTACTTCATGCGCAGTCTTTAGATCTTGATGCTTAGCAACCCATCTATAGTAAGTTGACTCACATATCCCTCTATCGTAATAGAAGTCTTCAATTCTAAAAGCATCGTTATCGGTCCTTGCCCATACTATAAGTTCTTGGCATAGACGTTCTATAAACTTCTGAGTAATTGGTTTAAACTTAAAATCAAAACAGTCTTGATATTCATCAAACCAAGGAGCAGCGCTTTCTTCGCGATCCCTTGCTATCGTTGTATCGTTTAGAGACTTTATGTTAGATTTAACCTTTTTAGTCAGCGATTTTGTCAGCTTCTCTTTGGGCATCGGTTTTTTGACCATATTCGTACCACTTCCTTAATTGTTCTTTAACTTCTTCTGGGGATTGATTTAATAGATCGCCTAACATAAATAGAGGAATCTCTATTGTTTGGCATTTACCATAATCTACTTCTCCCCAGTAGTTTATTTCATTCTCTAATATCCAGAGAGTTCTCTCTGCTTCTATTTCATCTATTTCAGACATGTTAATGTGAACTCCGTCCTAGGGTTAGCGTCATATACTTTTCTTGCGGTTATTTTGGCAATAGTGCAATCATCATAAAATAAGATTCCATTACAAACATCGCCTGGCGAATTTAATTAAATTATCGAGATCGGGCTTAAAGATATGAGTTTGACCGTAGAGAGCGTTTCTTCTCTTAAGTGATATAGACTTAGCTGGCTCCATAAAGAATGTGATATCAAGATGTAAGGGCCCTTCTATGAGTGGTGCGTCATCATGTTGAGAGACTATATCGATACTTGCTATTAGTTTTAAGTTCTTCTGAGGATCGTACATCCTTTTACCAGAGATCCTTGCTCTCATCAATGGAGTAGGATCACCCTTGATTATATAAACCTTGCTCATTACAATCTTCCTCACTTAAATGGTTGATCTCGCATTCTTTGATTTACTTCAATGAGATGTTCAGTTTTTTTATGCATATCTCTTTGTAGTTGCAATAATACATTTTTAAGATCTTTAGGAGGCAAAAAACAAAGAGCATCAATAGACAACAATGAAATCAAAGCATGTGATATTTCAGGATATTCTACAGCTTCAGCCATTTTATGAGTCCATTGTATCCATTCATCCATTGTGAAAGCGCTCATATTAGCGCCCATCTTGAATAATTTCTCTGGAGTAATATCAATAGATAATGATTCAGTGTCAGGGATATATTTAATCATAGTTGTTACTTTCTTTTATCTTCAGGGATAAATTGTCCCCAAAATGAGTCCGGTTCTTTATATTTACCGATGATGGAATTAGTGCGATTAGATGGGTTTATACTAGCATTTTCTGGGTAGAATGTATCGTCTTTTTGATATGATTTTTGAACACGAACCCACTTAGCGTTATCGGGCATATTATAACGCTTTTTCATCGTGTCATATAACTCTAAATTGATCGGAAGATTATTTTTAATGCTGACTCCATGGCAATAGGTCTCAAACCATAAAAAGCTATCTTCAGGTAAAATACATGGCTTGAATTTATCTAAAGTAGCTCGCAGAGCTTCTTCTGCATATATAATTAACCTAATTTGTCCCCACAATGTCAATCCAATCTTGTCATTTATTTCTCTTAAAACAGCAGGGATCTTTAAACTTGAAACTTTTTCCATCCTTACCTCTTCTTTTTTGTTAGGTTTTTCAAACATATTATTTAAAATCCCACCCAAGCTATAAGATTCTTTACTCTCAGATACACTAGTACTAGTTATAAAACTGTTCTCTTCTAAGCATGGTGTAACATTTGGCTCTAGGACCTGTTTTCCAGGACCATGCATGAAGTACCCTAAAGTTAATTTATACCAATAGTTAACTAACCCTGGTAACTTCTTACGAGCCTCTGGAAAATCTGCAAGAGCATTAAATTTAGGGGAAATAATGTAGATACAAGTCTGTCTAGTTTTACGTTGGATCTTCTTAATCCATCCCTGCTCATTCAATTCTTTAAGAATTAAATTAACTGTTTTACGAGAACATCCAATCCACATAGCTATATTAGCCTGTGAAGGGAATATTTTGTCATATTTTGAATTTAATTTCAGTAGGAAATTGACGACTAGGACAGCGAATTGAGATTTATCTTGAAAAAAGGCTTGCCATAAGCTTTTTCTTACTATATAGTTATTCATGTCTGTATGTATGGTTTGTAGTTATTCATATACATGTGACCCTTAGGGGTAAGCGATAATCAGAAGTTTCTCAGTTGCGACTGTATTATTGCGGGATTAAAAATTTGTGAAAGCTCTAGATTCGTCTAGGGCTTTTGCTTTTTAATTCAATTTATTACTTAATGTGTCGGCTATATGTTTTAATTTTTATATTAAAATTAAGTAATTGAGACTATGGTAGCAACTTCTCAATTAGCCGTCTAGTCCTATCTATACAATTCCTAATTCTTTCTCCATTTTTAAGACATATCTCAAGATTAAACCATACGATTTTACTCTCGGATGATATTTGTTATTTACGAATGCACATAAACAACTTAAACCTATCCCAATTTCTTTAGCTAGCTTTAATAGACTAGACGTATGATCTATGCCTTGCATACAAGCTTTAATTCTAACTTGATTCAGTCTCATTCTTAAACTCTCAAGTTCTATACTCATTTGGGCTAACATAATTACTCCATGGTTATTGTATTACATAGTTACAGTATATCATACTTATACATATTGACAATATGCTACTATATGTTATAATATAAGTATATATAAATATCCTACTATTCATTAAGGGAATAACATGGAAGATTTCACATTTCATTGTCTCAATTGTTCAGGCATCATACCTGATGATAGCTGTGGCTTCTGCTCAGCTGAATGCTTAAAAGAATACGTAAGCAAATGAACCTATATAGAATATTAGCTGGCGCCTTGTGCGCCATTGTTTTACACTTATGGCTAAATAAATTATCTAAAGAGGATTAATATGTCACAACAACTGATGTCAGATCAAATAGATCAATTAGCAACTGCTCTCGCTAAAGCTCAAGGCGAATTCGATACCGCTGGGAAAAATCAAAAGAACCCATTCTTTAAAAGTAACTATGCTGATCTTGAATCGGTCGTAGAAGCCTCTAGACCGGCTCTTTCTAAATACGGCTTATCAGTCGTTCAATCTCCTAGTATCGTTGGCGAAAATGGATCCTCATGCTTAATAACCATACTTATGCATGCATCTGGACAATGGATTAAATCAGTAGCAGAATACAAACCAGTAAAAAATGACATCCAATCTCTTTCAAGCTACAATACCTACTTGAAACGTATGTGCTATACCAGCCTCGTTGGCGTTGTTGTAGGAGAAAACGACGACGATGGCGAAGGAGCAGTGGTTCGTAATGGATCATATAATCAGACTCAAGAAGCAGCAAACGTTGAACCTACGATAGATTCTTATCAATTACAGGACATAAGAAACACTCTCAAAGGATATCCGGATAGCGCATTTAGAGTACTTAAGAGATTGAAAATAGAGAACTTTAGCGAAATAAAAAGAAAAGATTTCTCTGACGTGATAAAATGGGTTCACTCATTAATTGCAGTAGAAACTAAAAAAGATTAGGAGTATTAAGTGGATGAAGCACAAAAGATATTTAGATACGGATCACCAAGCAAACTAGATACTGCACCTTATGGCACCGAATGCTATGTCGCTCAAGTCAATAAACCTAACGAATTTGAAGTATACAAACAATACAGTCATAATGAAGAAGAACCTAATTGGTTGTTTGTAGAATACAAAAAAGACTAAATAAAATTCATAGTGGAACCTGACGAAGCCCCAGGCGAAGACATGGTCCTTTTCTTTATATACCCCCTAGAGAGCCTTAATCTTTCTGGGGGGTATATCTTTGTTTACTCTCGGCGTAGCTATTTAGCGGAGACGGAAGAAGTAGGTAGATCAGGCAATGCAACCTGAGTGCCGATCTCTTCCTCAATCACTTCTTCTACAATCTTTTCAGCTACGCAATCATTGCCCCAACCTAGGCCATATTTCATGCCAGCTAGTGCAATAACACAGACTACAACAATAACTATTTTTAGAACTGGACTTTGAAAGTTTGGTAATACCATTTTTGTTCCCTTAAAAATTGGGCCATTAAAAGAATTCAGTTATTAGACATAAGCCAGGAGCGCCATTTCCACAAGGATATGATGGAGAAACTGAATATTGGAAAGATGAACTACCTCCCGAACCATATCCTGTTGCATCATTTTTTGTTAAGTTATTATTTGTACCTCCAGCATATTCGGTTGCTCCGCCAGATCCATATATAGTATTAGCTCCCCCAGACCATACATACCACTGAAATGCATCGCCTACGGTATTAAATGCCATATTCCCTGCTTGACCTTGAACATTCAGATCACCACCAGTAGCCGTTCCACCTAATCCTACAAAGGTAATAGGAGCCGCTATAGAACCAATTTGTCCACCATTAGCCGTCATAAAGGCACCAAAAGTAGAAGTACCTCCAGCAATAGCAGAAACACTAGATGTACCACCTATACTTCCAGCTCCAATAGTTACTGTTTGACTAGCTCCTATCTGAGCAGCACTAAATAATCGTTTACAATATCCTCCAGCAGATCCTGAAATACTTTTTAAAAATCCATCACCACCGCATCCACCACCTAAAAGCTCAACGGATACCTGACTTATCCCTAAGCTTGGAATATAAGAGAAGGTCCCTGGAGTATTAAAGGTAACAGTATTAATAACAGGAGTAGCTCCTCCTCCACCACCACCGAGTGGAATCCACGTACCATAATTTCTGGCTGTAGCGACAAGCATGTAAGCCAATGAAGTACTGTATACTGGCGTAGCGCCAGGAGTTGTGATCTGATTAAGCCATATAGTACCAATATCATATCCTATATAATCACTGGTTGTCGGGGCCCGAGTCTCAAATATAAAGTTAGGAGGCGTAGGAGCATTAACACCTTGATAAGCCAATGAATAACGACCTTGTATTGCCATATTATTTCCCTTCCAATACTTCAATACGTTTTGTTAATAATTCAATAGTCTTAACTGCTTTCTGTAATTCATTAAGAAGTAAAGCGGGCAAGTCATGATACTTAACTGTTTGAGGCAGACCTTCTTTATCATAGACCACAAGAGATGGCATAATTTCATGAACTTCTTCAGCAATAAGACCTGTTTGAATAGATGTTGTATCTTCGCCCACATTGTACGTAAATGTTACAGGGCGTAATGATAAGATAGAAGATGAAATATCGCTCATATCTTGAATATTGTCTTTGTATCGACGAGAGGAAACTAAGACACCAAGTTGATCAGAAGCAGAAACTAAAACAGCTGCTCCGGTAACCGCTATTCCTTTAATGCCACCAATATACGCTTGATTAATAGGATAGAGACTCGTTGCTGCTGTTCCTATACGTAATGCATTAGACTCTCCCAATAATCCCTTATCATTCAATAAAATATTATTTGATTCAGCGCCAGTATAAGCAGAACCAGACTGTTGGCCTATACATATAACATTTGATCCCGTCGAAAGAGCATAAAGTGAATTATATCCTAATGCTACGTTATAATTACCACCATTAAGATCACCTAAAGATCTATCGCCAATACCTATATTCCCAGAATCAGCAGTACTAGTATTCAAAACACCATTACAGCCTATAGCAATATTGCTAAATCCAGATATTATAGCGGTACCAATACTAGAACCAACGATAACGTTAGCATTACCGTTAATTATAGCAGTTGCGCTACCAAATCCTATAACGGTATTATCAGTTGCCGATGTACCATGATTTAAAGAACCTTGTCCTACAACAGTATTACGATGTCCATGGTCTAATGCTGATAATGCATTCTGACCTACTGCTGTATTATAATCCCCATCTAATAATGCACTAAGAGCAAAAGATCCTATTCCTACATTATCTGCACCTGATGTCAAAACATTGAAAACATAAGATCCAAGACCAACATTTTGGCTTGAACTAAACGAACTATTTCCCGCGTTTGCACCAATAATAGTATTAAAACTACCATCGGTAACATCAAAAGTTAGAGTAGATCCAGAAGCTACGAATTCAACAGTAGCACCACTATTTTGAGTAGAAACGCCAGCCTTAATAGTTACTGTAGATCCCGTTGCAGATCCTGTATCGCCATCAATAGTAGCAATAGCGCTGGAAGCAATAGTAATAGTATTAGCGCCTGGAGTAATAGTCACACCAGAACCTGCAGTAAGAACAGCGGTTCCCAATTGATCAGTAGTGCCTGTATTAGTTACAACATTTGCTGTAGAACCAACGTTAACGCCTTGAATACCAGAGATGTATGCTGTTGTAAATTGTTCCGTTCCTGAGCCAGTTCCTGATCCAATACGGAGAGTATTAGATTCAGCTACTACTCCATTATGAGCAATCATAACATTATTAGATTCTGCGCCTGTATAGCTGGTTCCTGCGGTAGCACCAATGAGAACGTTATGACCTCCTGTTAATATCTGATTACCAGATCGATACCCAAAGAAGCTATTATTGCTTCCAGATGTATTAGCCGTTCCAGACTGACCACCAAAGAAACAGTTAGGAGTACCGGTACTATTCTGAGCACCTGCTTCAAACCCAATAAAAGTATTGTTATCTACAGTATTAAAGAACCCTGAAGCATATCCCATAAAGGTATTTTGCTTACCACTTATATTAGATCCGCCACAAGAAGAACCAATAAATATGTTATCGGTCCCGCCAACTGTATCTCCTCCGGCAGTATCACCGATAAATATATTATTTCCCGCGGTACAAGCTTTACCTGCATTTCCACCAATAAATACGCATGTAGTACCTGAAACGTTAGCAAGTCCAGCATTTTCACCAATAAATATGTTAGAACCTCCAGTAGTCGTTGCAGTACCAGCTTGAGATCCTATAAATACATTAGCTACTGCTGTCGTAACAGCTAACCCAGCTTTATAACCAACAAAAACATTATCTGTTCCAGAAAGGGTAAAATTACCAGCTTGCTTTCCTACCTCTACGTTATTAGTTCCAAAAGTATGGAATACAGGAGATCCATTAATCTGAATTGTACCAACGCTTGCTGATGCACTTGTGGGTAAGTTTATAAAACTTCCAAATGATGGATTAGCTCCAACACCATTAGAAATAAAGGGAGCACCTAAAGTAGCAGAAGGAGCAATAGAAGAGACAGCGTTAGCTGCCCCTGCTACAAGAGTACCATATTGCGTTATAGCATTAGCTGTAATAGCAGATATACCATTTCCCGTTAATAGACCAGTAAGCGTTACTGCTCCAGTACCACCGTTTATAACGGGTATGGGTGAGTCTTGTTTAAAAGCCATAAAACCTCCTATTGATTGGATAATTGAGCTTCTAGAGCTTCAATACGTTTAACAGCTTTTTGTAATTCATTGAGAAGTAATGCAGGAAGTTCATGATATTTAACAGTTTCAATTTCACCAGCGCTATCATAAACAATTAATGCTGGCATAAGTTTTGCAACTTCCTCAGCAATAAGCCCAGTACAAACAGCATTGGTAGGATCAGCTATGTAACTAAAAGTTACCGGTCTCAAATTCAAGAGATTAGAACTTGCATCGCCCATGTCTTCAACGTTTTGTTTATAACGAATAGAAGATGAAATAGTACCAAGTTGGCCATTAGCATCTACTAGAACAGCAGCAGCACTAAGTCCAGTTGTTACGCCAGTAATTCCTTGAATAAATGTTTTAGTCTGGAAGCTGAAAGTACCAAGACGTATAACCCCAGATTCACCTACGTTACCATTATGATTTATTAAGATATTATCTGCTTCAGATGTCGTATAGTTACTACCGGCATTAAATCCTATAACCGTATTATAGTTTCCTCCAGTTGCTAAGCTCTCTAATGCATGAGCTCCTAGAGCAACATTTCCTATACCTGTGGTTACGGCATGTAATGAATTGTATCCAAGACCTGTATTAATAGTTGATGCAGTACTGAAATTACCAGCGCTAGAACCAACAAATATATTGGTTGCTCCACCTTCGGCATGGAATGCAGGAGTGCCAGCAATCTGAATGGCACCAATATTAGCAGCAGTTGTTGCTGGAAGATTTATATAATTTCCAAACAATGGATCACTACTTGAACCATTTGAGATGAATGGATAGCCTGCAGTCGAACTTGGAGTTGCAACTGCAACAGAAGAGATTCCTGCACCAATAAGAACAGCATGAGTCGATAATGTTGTATCCCCTGTCCCACCATTTGCAACAGGAACTACACCACTAGTAGTTGTCCCAAGTTGGTTGGTTGAACTAACAAAAACAGGAGAACCGGTAACAGTAATACCATTAATCCCAGAAATAAATGCTTGATTAAGTTGTTGATTTCCAGTTCCAGTTGATACACCGATACGAAGAGTATTGTTCTCAGCTAATACACCTAGGCTATTAATCGTAATATTTGATGATTCTGATGTCGTATAGTTGCTACCGGCATTATCTCCAATAGCTACATTATATGATCCAGTTGTTAAAGCGTCTAATGTCTGAACGCCAAAACCACTATTATTTGTTCCGCTCGTTAAAGCAGATAGTGATAGATACCCAGAAGCAGTATTATTGAATCCGGCGACCGCCTTATTTAATGCATTGTATCCAAGAGCACTATTACCTCCACCACCCTGTGCGCTATTTAATGCACCAGCTCCAACAGCAACATTATTTCCACCAGTTGTTATGCTCGTTAATGAACTAGATCCAAGAGCTGTATTGCTCGTTGCTGCACTACTGAAATTACCCGCAGAAGCACCTACAAAAATGTTAGTTGAGCCACCTTCACTATGAAATACAGGAGTGCCATTAATTTGAATAGTACCAACGCTAGCACCGGTTGTAGATGGGAGATTAACATATTGCCCAAATGATGGATCGCTGGCTGCACCATTTGAAATGAACGGATAACCTGCAGTTGCAGGAGCAGCGAATCCAACAGCAGAAGTTCCTTCACCAAGAAGTACATTGTGAGCTGTTAATGTTGTTAATCCAGTACCACCACCAGGAACGGTTGCGGTTCCGAATGCTGGATCTGAAGTTGCGCCAGTTGAAACTAATGGAATGCCAGTAGCTCCTGGAGCTGCAAATGCAACCGGAGATGTGCCCTCACCAATCAGTACAGCATGCGCAGTTAATGTTGCATCTCCTGTTCCGCCATTTGCTACTGGAATTATGCCACTCGTAGATGTACCAAGTTGATCACTGCTACTCACAAATACAGGAGAACCAGTAACAGTAACGCCATTAATACCAATAATGCGAGTCACGCCACTTTCACCAAGGACACCAGAGCTACCTATCAAAGTATTATTTGATTCAGCGCCAGTATAAGCAGAACCAGCATTATACCCAATGATTATATTTTCTCTTCCAGATGCTAAAGAACTAGCGCCCTGACTACCAACAACTGTATTCCAAAAGCCACCTCTTAAGGTCGATAGGCATTCGTATCCCACAGCAACATTATAACGATCTATTAAGCTATTCTGTAAAGCATAATATCCGATAGCAGTGGAATATTCTGTGGTAGAAGCAGAATGTAAAGCATAATCTCCAACAGCAGTATTACCACCGCCACCGCCAGATAACGATGCAAAATTTCCAACGCCAAGTGAAGTATTACCAGAACTACCTAAAGAACCATTACCAGAGCCTTGACCAATAACAGTATTGCTATTTGAATCACTTACGGTAAAAGCTACCGTAGATCCTGATGCTGTGAATAATACTGAAGATCCACTTACTTGGGTAGAATTACCCGCATCAATAGTTATTGTAGATCCCGTTGCAGAACCTGTATCACCATCTAATGTTATAACAGCAGCAGTAAGAGGCTGGAAAGTAGGTAAACTGCTAGCGCCAGTAGACGTAAGTACATTACCTACAGTAGATAATCCGGTTGATGCTACCTGAAGAGGACTCGTTGCAGTTGTTCCTGCACATACCGGAGCATATGCAGTAGTCATTGTTACAACACCGGTTCCTCCGTTTACCAGAGGAATCGGAGAATCTTGCTTAAATGCCATAAAATCTCCTATTTGTTAGGGTGGTAGCAATCCACCACCCATCATTTATAAACTTAATATATTTCGTAGCCTACACCATCGAATATGACATTCGTAGATTGGAATGCGGTATTTAATGTTTGTGAAGTTAGTGTATCGATAGTAACCGTTCCACCAACCGTAGTTAATGTCATAGCGCTTGCACCAGTTGCTGTACCTGTTTTATCTTTAATGATGATAGAACGACCAGTCGTTGGAGCGTTCGGTAACCGAATCGTTACAGCGCCACCAGTTGAATCTACTGAAAGAAACTGATCAGTTGCAAGTACTGTATAAGGAGAAGCAGCATGATTAACTGGAGTTATGGTCATTATTCCCGAAGCTACAATAGTAATAACGTTAGCAGTAGGTGTGATAGTTATACCAGCGCCAGCAGTAAGAACAGCTGTTCCTAATTGATCGGTAGCACCCGTATTAGTAACTACTGTTGCTGTAGAACCAACGTTTACACCTTTTATTCCCGAGATGTAAGCAGTGCTTAATTGTCTACTAGCAGTACCAGTTCCTGCTCCAATACGAAGAGTATTATTCTCAGCAGCTACACCAATACTGTTAATTAAAATATTGCTCGATTCAGCAGCAGTATAATTAGTACCAGCACTTGAACCAAGTAAAGTGTTATTACTACCAGTTAATAATACATCACCAGCAGAATCACCTACAGCTGTATTAGTTGAACCACCTGCAACCAATTTAAGAGCATTTGTTCCAACAGCAACGTTAAAATTATCACTAAGTGTGTTTTGAAGAGCGCTAGATCCGATAGCTATATTAGCAGATCCTGAAGTAAGAGATGATAAAGCTGCATCACCAAGAGCATTATTATTAGTTCCTGTAACAACAAAAGTTCCAGCGTTAGCGCCCAGGAACATATTATCTGCTGCTCCATAACTATGTAATACAGGATTTCCATTAATTAATATCTGACCATGAGTGGCAGTTGTAGCTGGAAGAGATAAGTAGTTAAAACTCTCAGTTAATGTTGATCCTGCTCCTGTAAATACAGCTCCAGATGTACCACCAGTAATAGTAATTACGTTTCCAGTAGCCGAACCTACATCTCCATTAATAGTTATAGAAGCAGGAGCATCTACTTCAGAAACTATTGAATAAGTTCCCTTAGATAAACTCCAAACCACAGTTATTGATTCATAGTTAGTAGCCATAACGAAAGTAGTAGCGCCATCAATAGTATCAGTGCCACCTGGAGTGGTTACTGTTATATGATGAGCAGCTGCACCACCGCTCCAATCCTTAACGGTCCATGTTTCACCATCGATTGTAGGGCTATTGGGCAAGTTTACCGTTGAAGCAGCAGCTATCGCTACCGTATCAACCAATATAGTATGATCAGTCGTAAGTACTGTATAGGGAGTTGTAGCTACATACGTTGTTGAACCTGCAGCCGCAATAGTTATCACGTTAGCAGTAGGCGTAATAGTTATACCCGCACCTGCGGTCAATAATGCTGTACCAAGCTGATCTGTTAGTCCTGTATTTGTGACTATATTCGCTGTAGAACCAACGTTAACGCCTTTGATACCAGATATATAGGCAGATGTTAACTGTTGAACGCCTGCACCCGTTCCTGCTCCAATACGAAGCACATGGCTTTCTGCAGCTACGCCAGTACTGTTTATAGAAATGTTGCTTGATTCACCTGCAGTATAACTAGAACCAGCATTATAACCTATGGAAGTGTTATATGAAGCTGCTATTGCATTAACTAATGCATTAGCTCCTAGAACTGTATTATGATTACCGCCTAGGATAGTAGAAGCTGCATCAAATCCTACTGCAGTATTGAAACTATCTGCAGTAATAGATGAAAGAGACCCATATCCTATAGCAGTGTTATCTAAGCCAGAAGTAATAGCAGCAAGAGCTAAAGAACCGAATCCTGAGTTAGCTGTTCCTGACATGCCAGATTTACCAGCCAATGCACCAATCGTTGTATTAGAATTAACATCAGTGACATCCAATGTTAGAACAGTTCCAACGCCAGCAAATTTTATCGTCTCACCAGAATTGTTTGTTGATAGACCAGATTTGATCGTAACAGTAGTTCCAGTTATTGACCCAGTATCGCCATCAATAGTAGTAATACCTGAGCTTGCACCTACTTCAGAAACGATCGAATAAGTACTTGTAGCAGTGCTATAAGCAACTGTAATAGACTCATTAGCCATATTAAGAAGAAAAGAAGTAGCACCATCTATGAGAGTGGCCCCTCCAACTGTTGTAACTGTTATAGGATAAGTAGCTGCATCCCCATTCCAATCTTTAATAGTAAATTCTTGACCATCAATTGCAGAATTAGGAAGAAGCATAGTTGAAGCAGATCCTATGCCTGCGGTATCAACCAAAACGATATCATCAGTAGTTAATACCGTATAAGGAGTCACAGCCACATAGGTCGTAGACCTTAAAGATCCTGCATCTGTTATAACTAATGTATGCGTTGCTGGATTACCTGTAACAGTAACTCCGCCAGCACCAACAATGTTAATATTACCACCTGTTGGACCAACTATACCACCAGCATTACCTGTTAAAGTACCTACTGATCCGCCACCAGAGGCGTTGCCTCTGTTATAAATAAATGACATGTTATATCTCCTTTCTAGGTTGCTGGTAAAATAGCAGAAAACTGAACAAATCCTAATGTAGGAGCGGCTGATGAATATCTAACCCATACATATTCCCCAATAGATAACTGAATACCGTTAGTGAACATATCTGAAGAAATAGTACCACCCGGAGCAAGCGTAAAAGATAGGTCTACTCCGGTGAAGCTAACTGAAAAATCAATGTTCTGATCTGTAAAATTTTGTGCGAACCATATATAAAGGGTATTAGCAAATGGATTTCCAATAGGCGCAAATGTAGCAGTAATACCTGAATATATCTCTACGCGAGCAGCATCAAACTTGCCTCGGATTGGATTGGCATTAAGACTCATAATAATCTCCTGACCATTCGGTCGTTAAAAAAGTTAATCACTACGCTGCTGTAACCACGTTTGTCCATGTTCCTGTTGCATTCTCAGCAATATATGCACGAGTAGAAGTAGAACTACCGTCAACGCGGAGATATAACGATCCTTTAGGAAGGCTAAGTGAAGGAGCTCCTGTTCCTGAAATGATCACAACTTGATTTGCTGTTGTCGCAGGAAGGCTATTAATAGTAACTGGATAGTTAGCAATACCATCCCATAAACCTTGACCTGCAATACTACCTGTACAAACAGCAACGCTATTAGAAGCAGTATTTACCCAAAGTGTTCCAGCAGTAGCTAAATCAGTTACAGCTGGATCACGTTTAACTTGAATAGGTGCTTGAGCTAAACTTGGTAATGCATTGGTTAATCCATAACCAACTGAATGTTTTGTTCTATTTATTCCTGCCATTGAATTCCTCATCAATTAAAAAGTTAAATTATAATTATTATTAAGCTGCTGTACTTATATCTGTCCAAACACCAGCGCCCTCAGAAATGTATGCGCGAGTTGTTCCAGAACTACCGTCAACACGCATATAGAGTGAACCAGCTGGAAGAATAAGCGTAGGAACACCTGTTCCTGAAAGGACTGCAACAGAATTAGCACCTGTTGCTGGAAGACTATTTACAGATAAAACGGTATTAGCTATACCATCCCATAAATCGATTCCGCTAGAAGTACCTGTAAAAACAGATGCTGAATTTAAATTAGTATCAACCCAAATGGTTCCATTCTCTGCTGCATCATTTACTGTAGGTCCACGTTTTGCGGCAATAGGTGCTTGAGCCAAATCCTGTAGTGCATTAGTCACACCATATCCAAGCGAAGGTATGGTTTTTGTTACACATTGAGCCATGAAGTTCTCCATAACTTAGACGTTAAAAAATTCTATCCTTACCATAAGAACATAACCCATAAACTAAACAATGGATTAAGGGCAAAAGCGTGTAATTGTGTTATATTATTTCGAGAAGGAGCATTGGATGGAAAAGAGATTGACTATAAAAGTAGACGAAACATTTCATATGGAAATAAAGAAGAGAGCAGTTGAAAAGCGAATCACAATAACACGCTATGTAAAGCGAGCTCTGCTTGAATATATACGCAGAGAGAAGCTGTATGAAAATGGTGAATAGCTGATACAATAATAACAGAACCTTCTCCAGATTCTGATATGAAAAGCCATAGATCCCCCTAACAAAACCTATGGCTTTTTTATCGCTTGACATATATTAACTTAGTGTTATAATATACTATATATGAGTAATCCATAGGGGGAAATTATGGAAAATAAAGTTTGTGTAATTGGTTCAAATTGTTGCAATGGTTATGAATGCAGAGTATGTGGTATAGAAATTCATGAAGATATGGCTACAGAATATTGCAAAATTTCAGATACTGCATGGTGCGCATCTAATTGCGGATCAAGCATGGGAGAGCCTTCAAACCCTCCCAAAGTAATCATCAAAGAAATAGTTCATTGCCATTGGTGTAGTATTGATTTCGCTAAAATCAAGTCACAAACCATAACGGCATGCAATCGAATAACTATAACAATGTTATTATGCATACTAGTTGGATATATTATTTCACTATTTTAAGAGCCTATATAGCCCTCCAAATCCTGATTTAGTAGCTCCTAGTCCAGCACCTATTGCTGCTCCACCGCCAGCACCGATTGGACCACCAAAAGCTCCTATTCCAGCACCTACAGCCGCGCCACCTAAGACAGGAGCAGCTAAACCTATAGCGCTTCCTGTTGCAGCTTGAAGAGCAGTTATAAGCTTGCTTTGGCCTTTAGGGACAGGTTTTTTTAAATCTTCTCTAAATTTCTCAGCGAGCTTTTCTATTTTCTTTTCTACTCGATCTTCTACTTGCTCTTGTAGATCTAGCGGCGGAATGCCTTTATTTGCTTTAATAATCTCAGAAGCTGTTTCTGAATAAGCAAGTTTAGCCCTAGCCCCTAATTCAAGCATAGCGATAACGCGCTTTCTTCCTTCTGGAGAGTTTGAAAGAGATGGTATAGTTTGCATAAAGTTCTCAATTTCAGTAGTAGAAATAGAACCTTTAAAATAATTACCAATATTTTTCAGGAATCCTTTTTCAATTTTATTGAATTGTTCGCTATCAGGGCTGAGCAAAGCTGGAATATTACCTAATCCAGACCGTTGTAACAACTCTACATAGCCCGGTGTATCTAATTGACCTTCACTATTCAATTCTTTCATAATCGTAAGATCTTGTAATTCTTGACGAGCTACCTTCTTATCTTCAATTACTTTTTCTCTATATTTTGCAGTTTCTTTAAATCCAGTTAATTTAGTTTCTTGAGCCAAATTCTCTTGATGCCTTCTTTCAACATTTTCTTCTCCGCTAGGCTTACCAATCCTAAAAATCTTACCCATAACTTGCCCTTGAGGCTGCGCAGTCTGTTGAGGCTGAACCTGCGGTTGTTGCAACGCTTTTTGCGCTGCTTGTGTTGCCATAGATTGTCCAGGAACTTGAGCCTGAGGAGATTCTTGTTGTTGTTGAGGTTGTGGTTCTCCTAATCCAGCCATAGACTGCATAGGATTAGCTTGTTGTTGATTTCCACCAAATCCAGCACCACCAAGACCTAACTGTTTGAAGACTTCTTTTTGGAAGTCGGGTGATTGCTCTGAAATGGCTCTAATTGTTTCCTCAGGAAGACTTTCACCTGTAGGTAGCTTAATAGACTTCCAAAGTCTTACATTCTTTTGAATTTCATCTTGTCTGAGTTTTTCTTCAAGTCTATTATGAGCTGCTTTTTCTAAGCCTCTTGATAGACCTTCACCAATATGAGCTAAATTAAATGGCATATTAAATCCTTTCTATTATTTTCCTGCAGGCTTTGGAGCGGGATACAATAAATCATATAATTTTTGTCCTGCGTGTTCAGTTGCTTTATTACTTAAACCTCCTAATATTCCATGAGTATCTTTAGCTTCTATAGTAGCATTAGGAAACTTAGGAGTAATTCCTAATCCAGCAAGACCAGTAAAATGCCTTTGTTGATTCTGGCCATATTCATATTTTAAGGCAGCAAGTCTATCTTCTAGATCCTGACCACCTTCTCTTAATTGATTTCCAAGAGCACTTGAACCACCGCTACCAGAGAAACGTTCTGTAATAGAAGGAATAGTTTTCTGTGTGAAATTACGTCTTGCAGCACCTTCAATTTGTTCAGGATTATATTGATTATTTTCTAATCCTTTAATACCCAATTGACCTAGCTTAGAGATAATTCCTTGTTGTTCTGGTGTGAAGTTAGAAAACTTTTTACCGAAGAGGGCTTCATGCATTCCACCTTCACCATTTTCTCCACCACCAAACTTTCCTGCTACCCATTCTAATGCAGCAGCAGGACCAAAATCTTTAGCAAATTGTTGAAATTTTTGCATCCATGTTTGAGGATCAGCAGCGGCTGCAGCTGCATCAAAAGGAATCATACCAGGAGCTTCAGGAATAGGAGGGACTCCACCATGAGCACCATTCGCAACAGCGCCTTCGGCAGCACCTGGAATACCAGCTTCAGCACCACCAGCTACAGGAGCTGCTCCTAATCCAAAATCAGGCGGAATAACGCCAGTTGCTAAACCAACAGTAAGAGCAGCCATCAAATGTGGTATATATTTAGAATATTTCTGAGTAAAATCAAACACTGCTTTTTTAGCAGGACTAGGACCCTTAAAGTCTTTAGCCTTCTGAACTTCTAATTTCATATTTGCAAGATCTGTTGCGAATTGATCCTTAGTGGCTTGATCAGGAAGAGAATTATAAATCCTTTTAACTTCATCAGCTTTTAAACCCTTAAGAGCTTTATCAAGCTTCTTAACATCTGCACCTTCAAGACTAGCAAAAAACTTCTGCGCTTCATTTTGATCACCAGCAGGTTGTCCTGGTTGCGCCGGCTGAGCAGCTTGAACAGCTTCCTCTCCACCTTCTTCATATAGAGCAGCGTCTGCCGGATCTTCTTGTAGCATTCCACCTTCAGGAAAATCGGCAAGTAAAGCCGCAAGTCGTTCTTTGTTTAACTTAACAACTCTACCATCTGGGCCTATATAGCCCATCTCATCACCTTCTTGCATTCCATCAAGTATTGCCTGAAGATCTTCTTTAGAAAGCATCACTTTTTCATTTTCGTTTGCCATTAAATCTCCCTTTAGTCTCGGCGTAGCATGTACGCGAAGACGGATTAATTTAAAATTCACTATACTCTTAATGATATAGTAAATACCCAATAAAAAGGAAATAAATCATGGCGAATCCTCAATTCTCAAATGCAGGTTCTTTTATACCCACAACGTTTATATTAGACACGCAGCAGTTCTATGAAACAGAGGTTAATAGTGAAGAATTTAGAGAGCTTATTGTAAGACTAGCTCAGAATCTAAACAACATCGCATTAGTACTCAATACCAAAGATACAGGATATTATCCAGCAGCTGAATTCGTTAATAGCCAATTATTCTTTCCTAATCCAACAGGAAATACCAGTACCATGCAAGGGAATGCCTATCGACAAGTATTTAGAACGACGGTTAATTTTGGAGCATTACCTAATGCAACGACGAAATCAGTAGCACACAACATAAATATAAGTACTACAATTCCCTCTACTTATTCATTCACCAGAATATATGGCGCAGCAAGCAAACCAGATCAGACGAGTTTCATACCATTACCGTATAGTAGCTTAACACTATTAGATAACATAGAACTTCATGTGACTGATACGAATGTAGTGGTAACGACAGGAATAGATTATAGCGCATGGACGATCACCTATATCGTAGTCGAGTATTTGCAGAATTAATTATTGATGATAAGATCTAACTGATATATGGGATACATAAATTACTACTCTTTATCCCACAGGTATTTTACGGTACTTGTGGGATTTTATTTAGTTATTTATTCGAATGCTCACTATTCGGCGTATCAATAGTATTAAGATCGTCAGGCAAACTGTCAAAACTAGGTAGCTGAATAACAATCGTAGCAACCACGCTAGCAGTATTAGCAGGAGGAGTAGTGGCAGAAAAAGTAGGCATAGGAGTTCTGTAAGGTAATAAGCTGCAAGGGAATGACTTTGTACTATCACATCTAATATGAGAGCTTTCATTTAAATCATGTCCCCAATGGTTATGATGGCCAGCAGCCCCAGAAACAATATATTGTGCCTCTTCTGCTTCAGTAGGACTTTTATAATTTGATTCAGGAGCAGAAGCAAAAGTTACTGAAGAAATTGAAAATAGAACCATATATTTGAACATGTTATTCCTTTTTGGTTAATGTTATAACAAGAACGATAGCAGCTGAGACGACTGAAGAAATACTCGAAGCCACAGCAACTCGTTTCTTAGTCCATCTTTCATCAGCCTTATTCCTTAAATCATCCATAATCATTTCAGAAACACGTAATGCTACACGATGAGCATAATCCCTATCTTGTTCATTATCTAAAGAAAAATTAGTAACTCTTTCAGTGGAGAAATCTGTCGTTCTTATAGGAGAAGAAATATCCTCAATAACAATCTGACTAGCATATCTTCTAATATTATCATTAGGATCTGTAAACAATTGAGTTATTGATTCAACGATAATATCACTATCTGAAGAGGAATGAGAAGATAGTGGTGATGCTGTTCTATCTACTGTCGCAGATGAAGGCTCTGCAATACAACTAATCAATAATAAAATAATATATAAAAACATATTTTCCTCATTGTAATCTAGAAGTAGGAGTAGCATTTACAACTAAAGCATGAAGTTCAAAATCAGACCATGCAATATCAGTATCTCTTATCTGTTCATCAGTAAGATAAATTAAAAACTGTATACACTCACCATTTGCAAATGGATAAATAGGATGCCATATACGAGTCTGTGACATTTCTAATGGAAAATCAGGATAAGGAGAAGTCTCAAGAATTCCAGATCCTACAAGAGTTCCGCTTAATGCTCCGAACTGAAGCAATGATTCTCCTGATGAGGATACAGCATAATCAACAGTAACCTGTCCATTAGCAGTCTTATCCAATAAGAAATCTACTTTGTTTATAGAGGCGTTTAGGCCCTTATCTGCATAGAAGTTATATTGCTTCGTCTGAATACTTAAGCTTGATACAAGAGCTAATGTACCTCCACCTGTATAAGTACCACCAAAGTTAGTAAGAATAACAGTGAAAGAATTAGCCCCAAGTACTGCATTAACTGGAAACACAACACCGTTTACTCCTGTTACGCCTTGAGCGTTTTCTATGATTATATAATCACCAGTAGAGTTAAACCCAGGTTCTAGGTTATGGTTTACGCATGTTATTGTTAATGTCTCGCCTGAATAAGTCATGTTACTTATTTGTAGAGATGGAGCATTACGATAAGTATCAGCATCTATTATGAAGGTATAGCCTTCTTGGTTACCAGCAACAATAGATCTAAATTGAGCACCTAGCGGCGCAGCATTCCAAGCATCTCCTGATTCCTGCCATGTATCTTCATAAGATGCCCAAGTTTCACCTTCGCCATCAGATTTCTGATAGTAACCGAAGGCAGTAACAGAATCATCATTATAGGCCCATGATCCAGTCTTATAGTTGTAAACTAATATCTGGTTGTTAAAAGGGAAGGTGGCATTTCTATCAATACTAGGAATAGCCCAATAAATAAGCTCAGAATAATAATCCCTAATGCCACATACGCGCACAACACCATTGTCTTCATTATGAATCTCAAAAACAGCAGCAGGAATATCATCATCAATACGCGTAACATTAGATCCATTACAAGCATGAATACCGACATTTCCTATACCTAATATAACTTTATCGAAAGGAACTTGAGAGAATGTAGATTCTGCCCCAAGCTCAGTATTAATTTTTTCCCAAACAAAAGGACGCAACTCATTATAAGTATAAACCAATTTCCATGTACTATTTTCAAAATAGACTATGAGCTGATCTTTAACGAATTGAGCAGTAATAATAGATTCTTTCGTAGGAGCATCCTCAAATCCACCAAATCCAGCAGTCGTATAGAATGCAGTAGCGTCAGCAGGATTACCTAACCATGAATACCTACAACGATTAACAAAGCTCGCATTAGTTCCTGGCCCTGCTCCTGTATTTTCTACTGTATTAAGCAATAGAAGTCTATTTTTATAAGCAACAATAATTCTACATGTAACAATAGTAGAAGTAGCAACGACAGAATCATATCTAGGATTAAAGACATTCCATGCTGCGCCATCCCAATAGTACATAGTATCTGAATTAGCTAAAGTTGTTCCAGCATTGAAGTTAGTGACATAAAGATAGTTAAGATCTGGGGTTAAACCTTGCCAATTCCATGCCCAGAAGAAGTTAGCATTAGAGCCAGTCCATACGGCAGTTCCCAATCTTGTCCATCCTGTAGGTACATAAGCATAGGCAAATTGAGTATCCCATGCAAAAGTAGGAGCAATGTTAACAGCTCCTAATTGAGGAATATAATTAGCGAATCCCATAACAGGTTGTGCAGGATAAAAATAAACAGCAGTTAAAGGAGGAGCGCCTGTAAATACATAAGCTCCAGTAGTAGTATCATACGTATGAACCCCAGCGCCATTAGCGAGCATAGTTACAGGTGTTCCAGTCGTTTGCACCGTATAAACTTTGCTACCTATAGAAAACATCTGTCCTATACCAAAAATAGTTCCAGGAACGGTACCCGCTAAAGCTCCCGCAATACTTGTAGTTCCTATATTAATTCTAAGTCGAGACTGAAGTTGTTCTAATCCAGCAATCTGTCCACTTGATCCTTCCATAAGAAGCGAACCAAATCTTTTACGTACCCGACCACGGAATACATAAGCATTATTAAGTACTTCAAATGCATTATCAGGAATAGCAAAAGGCCTAAGTGCAGTATTGAGTCCAGCTCCTCCCTCAATCATCCCTATATAAAAGCGATCAGTGCGAGCCATCTTAGACTCCTATAACTATGTAATTAATCTCAGTCGTTGCAGATGGATTATTAGCATAAGCAGTGAAATTACCTGTAGTAGGATCATTAAGGAGGGCATTGCTTACTGTCGTACGTTGGCCTACTGTAAAGTTAGTATTAACACTTGTATCATAAGCTGTAAGAAAAACTTGAAAAGCTCTTTGAAAATTAGGGCCACCACTTGTTACTGTTGGAGTTATTGCTAATGTCGCTGTCGTCATATTAACATTACCCCATTTAACTAATAAACCACTTGGAAGATATGACCAACCAATTTCACAGCCAATAAAAGCTAATGTGCTCATACTTGATGCAGTCATAGGTATTTGAGCCTGTCCCCCATTAATCTGTTTCTGGACATATAATTCACCAACAGCAGTAGTAGGATTAACGAAAGCATAAAGAACGCTATCGGTGACTGCTCCAACGGCCAATGTAGGTGGCTGTGTTGCTTGAATAGATAAATCAGCATAACCTGCTCCAAAAGAAGCAAGCGCTGTAAAGTTACCTAAAATATCAGCTTGAGAATTCTTTAAAAAATCACCCGGTTGGGGGATATTACTTTGGAAGGCCATTATATCTCCTAATTATATTAAACGTGCTTCCAGGTTCTTCTGTGCACTATACTGCTAATAGTACCACTAGTTATATTGTAGAGCTCCATAATTTTTTCTTGCGAATATCCATCTTCCCATAACTTTCTAATTCTCATTACATCTACTGGATTAAGCTTAGAATGCTGCCTACCTTTTTGAGTCATATCTATCATATTTTCTATATGACTACCAGCCCACAAATGATCAGGATTTACACATGATGGAATATCGCATGTATGGCATATTACTTTATCATTTTCTACTGGTCCTTTAAAAAGTTCATAAGATACCCTAGAAGCAATGGCTGTTTTATTATCTTTAAAACAAAGCATACCATAACCTTTTGCCCCTTTAGCACCAATCCATATCCAACATTCTTCTTGCTTGTCTACATATGACATAAATCGACACATGTCTGAGCAAAATGCTTTCTCGTAGTTTTTATAACATAACTTCCCACATCCTTCACATAGATGCTCCTTAACGATACCTACTTTTCTATTATAAGCATTCATATAGGCCATTCGCTTAGGATTCCCCACCATGGTTTTAACTACAGCCTTACTACGACACGATTTACATTCATTACGATAATATTTAGCATTCTTCTTAGCTGCATTATCTGTTGTTAAATCAATCTGACAATCACGACATTTTTTATTTAGATCCAAAGAAATATCCCTACATAATTAAATACATAGGGATATTGTATACAAATTAAATTATATTGCCACTTTTAATTAGAAATTACTTCCATTCCCAAACCAACCAGCATTATAACCACCATTTCCAGATATAGCTTCGGTGTATATAGTTTGCGTTCTTTGGCTTGTATACTGAACAATCGTACGTCTTTGACATAATCTTTCTTGATTCTTGAGTTCGGGCATAATTAATGCTACACTTTCCATGTCCATTCGATCTTCAAATATTTTTTTGCTTGCGAGAAAAGCTATATACTGCCACCATTCATTAAGTTCAGGATTCTGACCTCCAGAAAGAAGTTCAGTTGGTCTTTGATAGACTTCCATATTCACTCTATACGGTTGGTCTGGACATGGACGCATCGTAAACTGTCCATCGTAGAAAAGCATCGCCTGAGGCAATGTAGGTTGAACAGTAACGGTTTGGCTATTGATTGCGTTACCAATACCAGGAGCGGTAGGGAATGTAACCACAAACTGACCAGTTAAATAGTTAATGTTGTTATTAGGATCAATCGCATTATATGAAGTTGGCGCTTGACCTGGAACATAAAGGTTTCCATGTCCCGGGA
>Ga0182030_10002521_pt1 | contig 38869 bp, 37 predicted proteins | sample 812S3MmetaG_FD_121299 | JGI IMG/M metagenome (GOLD analysis project Ga0182030, IMG submission 121299) | Permafrost microbial communities from Stordalen Mire, Sweden - 812S3M metaG (Illumina Assembly) | ecosystem: Environmental > Terrestrial > Soil > Wetlands > Permafrost | place: Sweden...
AGCTACGGAGTTACTTACATAGCTCAAACTGTAAAAGTTCAAGATATTAAAAGTTACTCACTTAGAGATAGAAATAGACCATATAGAGACACCCGAATTGGCATGCTACCACCAAAGTTAGCTCAAATAATAATAAATCTTGCTAGCGGACTGCTGCCCGAAGAATTAAGATTATCAGTTTGTGATATACCGGAAGACGAAATTATTCCAATAACTGATCAGGAGAAAACAATATTAGACCCGTTTTGTGGAACGGGTGTTATTTTACAAGAAGCACTTCTCATGGGCTTTAACGTCATAGGATCTGATATAGATCCTAGAATGATAGACTATTCAAAGAAAAATTTAGATTGGCTAACTATTAAAATAAAGCGCTTAAATCAAACTAAAAATTATTCTAAAGATAATATTTTTGTTGGCGACGCAATTAATACAAAATGGCCAAAATTTGATTTTATTGCAAGCGAAACATTCTTAGGTAAGCCAATGTCTAGTTCATTCACCAATGAACAAATAGCTCACGAAATCAATATCTGTAATACGACAATAAAAAGCTTTTTAAAGAATTTATTAAATAACTTAGATAAGGATTCTAGGCTATGTTTAGCAGTCCCTGCTTGGCAAGTATCAAGAAATCAATTTAAGCACCTCCCCCTGATTGACCAATTAGATGATTTAGGCTATAATCAATTGAGTTTTAAGAGCATAAATACTAAGGAGCTTATATACATAAGGCCCGATCAAATTGTTGCTCGTCAATTATTAGTCCTAAAGAGGAAATAACAATATGTCACACGTCAAAGCCGGCGGTACAGCTAAAAATGTTCATGATAGCCCAGGACAACGTCTTGGCGTTAAATTATATGGTGGCCAAATAGTTAAAACTGGTCAAGTAATTATTCGACAAGTCGGAATGAATAAAAGACCGGGAGTTGGCACTAAAATGAGTCGAAATTATACAATACATGCCGCTAAAGATGGCGTTGTTCAATATAAAAAGCGAAAAGTTAGATTATTTAGTGGCCGAAGTGTCAGCCGAACTGAAGTTAGCGTAATATAAAAATATAACTTATTAATTGTCTAAGTGGTGTCGGATTCTCTCTATAACATCAGAAATTACTACTTGAGATTTAATTAGATAGTCATCTACTTTAAGTGCTTTAGCTCTTTCTTGGTCACTTTCCTGACTAAGAGCAGTTAACATTATAATTTTTAGATTGGCTGTTTCTGGTGTGTTTCTAAGAATATCTAGTACGTCAAAACCACTTACAATAGGCATCATTACATCTAGTAATACTAGGTCTGGATTGTAATTTATTGCAGTGCTTAGCGCATCTTCGCCGTTACCTACTCGTCGTACGTCAAATCCCTCAGCTTGCAATCTAGTTGTATAGACACTTGCTAGATTATCATCATCTTCAACAAGTAAAATTCTTTTTAAAACTTTATTTTCTGGTTTTGTTTCGTTTGTATTATTTTCTGAATCCATACTGATCATGTTATATTAACTGGGCTGAAAGTCAACTCTTTTTACTTAATTAATGCCTTTATAAAACCGTCAAACATAGGGTGTGGTCGATTTGGTCTACTCTTAAATTCTGGATGAAATTGACTAGCTAACATAAATGGATGATTAATCCCCTCTATTATTTCTACCAGATTATTTTGTTTATTTATACCGCTAGCTTTTATGCCCCATTTTTCGTATTCATCTCTAAACTCATTATTACACTCACCTCGATGCCTATGACGCTCAGTAATTTTTGTTTTACCATAAACTTTATAAGCTAAAGTACCTTTATCAATTACACAGTCATAGTTTCCAAGACGCATTGTGCCTCCTGTCATTTGTTTCTCGGCTTGATCTTCCATTGTAGAGATTACTAAATGCTTTGATTTAGGATCTAATTCAAATGTATTTGCATCTTTAACCCCTGCATTTCTTGCTGCAGCAATAACTGCCATATGAAGCCCTAAGCAAAGACCTAAATAAGGTAACTTTTTATCTAGCGCATATTGAGCTGCTTTTATCTTTCCTTCCAGTCCTCTTTGGCCAAAACCACCCGGGACAACTATACCGTCATATTTTTTAAGTTCACTGTCTATGTCTTTTTTATTATCGAATTTAGATGCATCAATCCAATTAATGACTATTTGGCTATTATTATGCCACGCGGCTGACTTTAAAGCTTCAAATACAGACATATATGTATCAGTGTTATCTAAATACTTTGCTACAAATCCAATATTTAGAACTCTGTCAAATTTAGTAGTAGCTAGATCAACAACTTTTCGCCATTCTTTAATGTCTGGTTTATTTTTCTTAAGACCTAATCTTTCCGTTAAAACATCTGCAATACCAGTGTCCTCTAATGTTAATGGTACTTCGTATATACTTTTTGCATTAGGAAGTGTTGCTATTGCATCACTTGGTACGCCGCTAAATAGACTAAGCTTATCTATGGGTGCCTTGCTAACAGGTTCCTCACTTCGACAAACTAGAATATCTGGTGTAATACCTAATGCTCTTAATTCTCTAACTGAATTCTGGGCTGGTTTAGTTTTAGTTTCGTTTGATGCGTGTAAATATGGTAAGTAAACAACATGGACATATGCACAGTTTTCCAGCCCAACATTATGGCCAAGTTCTCTTATAGCCTCAATAAATGATAAGGATTCATAATCTCCTACCGTGCCACCAATTTCAACAATATGTACGTCAAAACCCGATCCAGCATCCATTATCCAGTCTTTAATTGCGCCGGTTAAATGTGGAATAATTTGAACATCATCACCTTCGAACTTTCCTTGTCTTTCATCCTGTATAAGTTTTAAAAGCACTCGCCCGCTCATTAGACTGCTCTTACCCGTCATCTCAACATCTACAAATCTTTCATAATGACCTAAATCTAAATCTGTTTCTGCACCATCTTTAGTAACGAAACATTCGCCATGTTCTCTAGGATTTAATAGACCAGCATCAACGTTTAGATACGGATCACATTTTTGTAAATTCACTTTAAGACCACGCGCTTTTAATAAGTTTCCAAGGGAGGCAGCAGTGATACCTTTTCCTAATCCGGATAAGACACCACCCGTAACAAATACATATTTAGTCGCTTGGTTTGCCACCTGTAATTACACCTCGTTATATATCGACTTATGCTATCTTAGTTATTCGCTTTTGGCAAGAGTAGTTAGCTTATTTGCTAGCTAGATAGGCTTCAGCTGCATTTAGTTGCGTATCGTCACTACTGCTTGCTTGAGTCTGGCTTAACGTAACTGTTTGATCAGGTGTTATACCTTTGTGGTTAATATTTTCACCATCAGGCCTATACCAACTCGCAATAGTCACCTTAAGCTCATCAGAAGGGCAAGTTCCATTTGAATTGGTTTGGCCCGTAATACATATAATGCTTTGTACTACTCCCTTACCGAAGCTCTTCTGGCCTATTACATATGCTGCTCTATTATCATGTAAGGCACCGGTTGTTATTTCTGAAGCAGACGCACTACCTGCATTAATAAGTACAACTGTAGGTATGCCGTTTAAGACATCGCCACCGGTTGCATAATAACTTTGGACAACTTCCCCACCTCTTTTCTCATCTAATATTTTAGTATTTTGTGGAAGCCATAGACTAGAAACATTAATAGCTGCAGTTAATAAACCACCTGGGTCGTTTCTGAGGTCTAAAATGACACCTTTTACATGTGCTTTTGCTAACTGATTGGCATACTTAGTAGCAAGACTAGATGTATCATCAGCAAATGTACTTATTTGTATGTAGCCTATATTGCCCGGCAAGGTTTTACTTGTAACGCTTGGTAAATTAATATTTTCTCTAGTTATAGTAAAGCTAAGTGCTTGAGAACCACCCCTAACAATGCTAAGTGTAACTTTAGAACCTGGATTTCCTCTAATATCGTTTACAGCAGAATCGACTGACATATTAGTAGTACTTTGACCGTTTATAGAAGTTATGATATCACCTGCCTTTATGCCAGCTTTATCAGCTGGAAAACCATTAATGGGCGAAATAACTTCTAGATCACCACTACTATCTTTGCTAAGTTCGGCCCCAATACCACTAAATGTATTATTAAGTTCATCACTAAAAGATTTTGCTTCTTGAGCCGTAAAGTATTCTGTGTATGGATCATTAGTAGATTCCGCCAAGCCATGTTTTAAACCATTTAAAAGTTGTGTCTCAGTTAAATGCTCATAATAATTATTCTTTAAGGCTTGATAAACTTCATTAACGGAAGAGTAATTAAGCTGGTTAGGTAGTCCAGCAGAAATAGGTGTTAACTGACTTTGATTACGAGAAAAACTTATCTTTCCATTGCCTACAAATATACCTAATGTAAAAATTAGAGCTATCAATATTAAATTCACGCAGTATCTCAACCACTTATTCTCTGGCCTAATAACCTTCTTTGCCTTTTTCTTTAGTCCCATTGATATAAGATTATATCAAAGATCCTGAGATTAAGCTTATGTCTTTTTAGCCACCAAAGTAGATATAGACAAGACCTGAACTATTTATAGTAGTTTCATAGTAATTGCCGTCATAGTAAAGGTTGTATTGAGAAACAGTAATCATATTACCGTTTACACTATCTACCCACATAGCGTGACCCCAAGGATCACCGGCTCCGCCCATGTAGATTGCTACAGAACCAACTTTAGGAGTCGAGCCGACTGATATACCAGCAGCTTCGGCATCAGCTGGCCATTGATTAGCATCGCCACTACCGCCCCAATATGGCATATAGCCATATGTTTTATATACCATCCAGGCAGTATAAGATACGCATTCTCGGTTATACATGCCCCAATTATCTAGTGTATTATCTAAAGAATAGTCACAGCCCCAGTGACCGCCATAATTATTTACTGCATCAGCTGGATAACTTCCCCCACATGATCCGCTTGATATGACACTACCACCTCCACTAGTTACTAGTTTTCGATTAGCTGCAATTTGTTCTTGCCGCAGTACTGCTATCTGAGATTGATTTGATTGTATTTGTTGATTATATTGAGACTGTTGAGACTGATTATATGATAGCAATTGTTGTTGTTGAGATTGAGAAGCTGTTAGTTGATCTTGTTGTTGCTTTTCAGTATTAACTAACACGTCTACTTGTGCTTTTTGAGCCTGTAATTGCGATTCAAGATTAGCTACTTGCTGAATTAAATTATCTACCTTATCTTGCACCGCCGTTCTATATTCTTCTTTATTAACATAATCACTTAGGTTCTTGCTAGTTGCTAGCTCTTCAATAGTAGATAGTTGACCATCAACATACATAGTTCTTATATCGTCAGATAAATACTGCTTATTTACAGTCACTTTTTGTTGATCACTAGCAATTTGCTGTTCGTCACTAGCCTGTTTAGCTTCATTAATGTTAAGAGCTGCTTGCATAGAATCAATTTGATTTTGAAGTTGACTAATTTCAGCTTGATAACTCGAAGCTTGGTTAGCTAGATTATCTACATTACCTTGTGCAGCATTATTCTGTTGTTGCAAAGCACTGATTTGATTATCAAATTGATCGGCATGAACAATTAAACCCGTGCCAACAAGACAGCCAATAGAAAGTACTATGGAAAGTGTAGCGAGTCTTAATTTAACTGTTTTAATTATTTTTTGTTTTGGCATATTTTTTATTTTGTTTATGCTACTTGTTATTATATCAGCCTTATGCAATATAGCCCACCTTTCTTTATTTATAAACCATCTTGATTTATATAATTGTTAGTTGACTCTTAATAATACTTTTACATATTTAAAAGTTATTTTATTTTATTCAAGCAATTTTTTAATGCGTTTTAAATTTGAGATAACGGCGGGTCGCTATTACAGAAGATACCGTACCAATGATTATACCAATAGCAATTTGTAGTGTCAAAAGTTGCCAAAAATGCCCATCAAAGTATTGATTAGCATAGTTTATATCAAGTAGTCCTAAACTACTTGCTTGTAGCGCACCTGATGCGGCAAGAAAAGCTGAGTTAATTATTAATACAGAGAAAATACCAGCTAATACACCGTAGATTATGCTCTCCACAATAAATGGACCTCTGATATATCCTGTACTTGCACCTAGTAATCTCATTATTTGAATTTCTTCACGTCTATTAAATATAGCCATTTGAATTGTATTAAATATAATAAGCGCACAGATGATTGCGAATACGGCGATCGTAATTATACCTATTTTTCTTAGCACATCTGTTGCATGAGTAATATTGTCTATCGCTACTTTTTTGCTACCGTTATATGACGGGGATCCGCTAATTTGCAATCCAATATATTGGGGTTTTACAAGATAAGTTTTAATTCCTTGAATATCATTTAAATTACTTGGAAATATTTCTATAGTTGCAGGTATAGGATTCCCAGTCTCCGTAGCAGCAGTAATTAAGTCTTGATTACCCTGGTTTTGGTTAATATATGCTTGCAAAGCTTGCTGCTTATTAAGATATATTACTTTAGTAACATTAGGTTGTTTTTTAATATTATTAACAAAACTTACTGCTTGCGCTTCTGTTGTAGAGTCTTTTAAGAATACTGAGACATCTATTTTAGAAGTAATATTAGCAATAGTGTTCGTAAATGTAGCATTAGTTATTACAGAAAAAAGGACAATAGTTAGAGTAACTACCATTACTGCAATAGCTGCGATTGCTAGACTAACGTTACGAATAAAATTAACTGTACCTGTATGAATAATCCTCAGCAATGTGATCAATCGTCTTTTCATGACTTATAGCCGGAATTAGCCTTATCGCTTACAATTTTACCGTCCTTTATAATAACTACTCTTCGCTTAAGTTTATTAACTATGTCTTGGTTGTGAGTAGTAAGTAGTACTGTAGTTCCAAATCGATTTATTTTCTCTAAAACGTTAATAACGTCCCATGCATGCTTAGGATCTAAATTACCTGTTGGCTCGTCAGCAACTAATATTCTTGGTTGTCTGACTATAGCCCTAGCAATAGCTACTCGTTGTCTCTCTCCACCAGATAATTGTCTAGGGTAAGCGTTAGCTTTATCTTTTAAGTTAACGATGCTTAAGACTTTTGGAACTGTGTGTTTAATTTCTCTGTTACTAATACCAACTATTTCTAATGCATAAGCTACGTTTTCAAATACAGTTTTATTTGGTAATAATTTAAAGTCTTGAAAAACTACGCCAATTTTTCTTCTTAATAATGGTATATCTTTGTCTTTTAATTTATCGTAATCTACACCACCCACAATTATCTTTCCCGATGTAGGTCGTTCTTCCCTAGTTAAAAGTTTAAGTAAAGTAGTTTTACCTGCGCCACTTTGACCAATAACAATAACGAATTCCTTAGGATCAACTTGAAGACTTATACGGTCAAGTGCTGTTTGTTCATCCGCTTTAGGATATTTTTTTGTTACCCTATCCAATAAAATCATTAGAGTAATTATACCATGACGAGCTAATGTTTAAAGAGTTACTTATTAAGATTTATTCGACTACACTAACATCGCGCCAAAAGGCTACATAATTAGTAAAGTCTTTTTTAACCGTATCTATTGCTGATGGTTTTGGCTCCGGATACGTCCAGGCATTATCTTGGCTAAATTTATCATCTTTACCTACGTTAAAGTATTGGCATACACCTTTCCAGGGACACGTATAAGGGGTTGGGCTTTTTTGCAAATATTCCTGTTTAACACTTGTGGGAGGAAAATACCAATTCCCTTCGATGTATATTAAATCTTCTTTTGGCGCTTCTGCTATGACCTGTTCATTCCATATTGCTTTCATACTTTTAATATACCACAGACTTAATTAATATTACTTAAGCTGTACTCTGTGTAAGCATTAATAAATTTAGCTAAGTCACCGTTTAAGACATCTTCGGGCTCACTACTTTCTAATTTAGTTCGTAAATCTTTTACTTGTTTATATGGGTGAAGAACATAATTTCTAATTTGATTACCCCATTCGGCAGATTGATTTGGTCCTTTTAACTGACTTATCTTGTCTTGATGTTGTTCAAGTTGTAGTTGAGCGAGTTTTGATCTAATTATAGTAAGTGCTATTTCTTTATTTTGAACTTGAGATCTTTCATTTTGAATAGCTACACTTATACCGGTAGGTATATGAGTTATCCTTACTGCAGAATCGGTAGTGTTAACTCCTTGACCACCCTTACCGCCACTTCTATAAACATCAATTTTAAGATCTTTTTCATCTATTGTTAATTCATCAGGTTGATCAATTTTAGGTAGTATGTCCACTTTAGCAAAACTTGTTTGCCTTAAATTATCTGAATTAAACGGCGAAAGTCTAACTAATCTATGAACACCCTGTTCACCCTTTAGCTTACCGAATGCATGTGGGCCACTAATTTCTACTGTGACTGATTTTAGACCGGCTTCTTCGCCAGTCGATTCGTCTAACAGATTAAATTCAAAACCAGCTTTTTCCGAATACCGACTATACATTCTGAATAACATTTGTGTCCAATCTTGAGCGTCAGTTCCACCTGCGCCCGCATATATACTTAGTATTACATCGTAGTTATCATATTGTCCTTGATAAAGTAGATCTTTCTTTAATTCGTCATATTTTTGGCTTACCTTTTTAGTTTGAAGTAGTATATCTTTTTCTAGATCTTTGTCTGAAATAATTGATAGCTCTTTAAGCTCTTTAGCTACTTTTTGAAGTTCAAGCCATGGATTAATTTGCTTTTCTAGTTTAGATATAGACTTCATAGTTGTTTGGGCATCTATATTATTATTCCAAAAATCTGCTTGCTGACTTTTATTAATAAGTGCGTCTAACTTATTTTTTTGATCATCAATATCTAACTGTTTAATGACTTTATTTATTTGATCTAATAATTGATCGATTTGTTTAAATAATTCTTCCATAATTATAGGTATTAGTATATATCTAAACTAATTAAAATACCTTAGGTAGACACTGATGATGGACCAATAGATGGTTGAAGCCAAAGTGGTGAAAGCTTAGTTTGCAAATCATAAACAAAAGGCTCTCCGCAGTTACCTAGAGCTCCAAAACCCCAAATATTATCAGCAAATAGACTGCTTGAGATATCAATCATTTGTTGCTTATTTACAGAGTTAATTCTATCTGGCATATTGGAATAATCTTCAATTACATCTTCAAAGAAATATCTAGAAACATAGCCAGCTGCGGTTCCACCTACTGTCTGCGCGCTTCTTTGAAATCTACCTAGCGAATATTGTTTTGTGGATTTAATATCTTTTTGAGAAATATCCCCATTTAATACCTTATGGACTTCATCAACAATAATTTTATTTAGTGCTTCGGCATTTTTATCTGAAACTTGCGCACCGAACCACCAATTGGTAACATCTTTTGTGTAACTAATTCCCGAACTCATACCATAAACTAAACCTCGCTCCCTAGCAGTACCAAGTATTTTTGAGTAAAGCGTTTCGGTTAACATTGTATTAGTTAAACTAATAGCATCACTTTCCTGTGTGCTCATTCTTCTATTCATAAATGTATCTATATAGAAATATAAGTTTTCAACTGTATCATTTGTTATAAATACCGGTTTTTCCAATCTAAGTGGTTGCTCTGTTGGCAACATATACCTTTTGCCTTTATTTGGTAAATCAATCGACTCAAAAGTCGTTATAATTGATTTTTTTCTAGCACTATTTATATCGCCAGCTATAGCAAATCGCATATTTGCTGAAAAATGTGTCTTTAAATAATGCTTCTTTAAGTCTTCTAATTCAACGTTTTCCATAAGCTCTAATCGTTCACTATCCGTTTTAGCAATTAGTCCCATGTCCTTTCGCATTTGAAGACTAAGTCGACGAAAATGATTGTTGCTTCTAGCTACCATTTCTTCTTGAACATTACCGTATTCAGCCGCATATTCATCTTTTAAGAATAATGGTTTAGTAATGGCAACTAATAAAAGACTAAGTACTCTATCCCACTCAAAATCGGCACATTCGGCTTCATAATTAATATCGTACACTCCGGTTGTAGCGTTTGAATACGCACCATTTTTTTCAAGTTCCGCCTGAAAGTCTCTGGCTTTTGGAATTAATTCATTAGCTCCTAGTAATACATGCTCCATTAAATGCGGAACTTCCCATTTATTTTCATTAACTAGATATTCCCCTGCCCTAAAATTAATATCAAAGGTCATAACGGAAGCATCGGGTATATTAATAAGTAAACCTTTGGCGCCATTACTTAATTTGACCTCACTAACTGTGTGTTTTCTCATATATTAAGCTTTACTTCCTGCGCCTTTTTGCAGCGGTTTTTCTTTTACGTTCTGTTTTTCTAGCTTTTTTAATTGTTTTAGTTTGTTTCTTTTTAGGTTTTTGAGCGACCTTATTATTATCAAAGTCACCTTCATCAAATTCATTCTCATTAGTTAGAATTTGTGATGCATTATCTACTGAACCACGGGCTGCTCTAGTTAGTTCTGATTCAAAAGCCTTATCTAGTTCTTCTTGCGAAATTGGCTCGGCATGGAATAAATGCATCAAGACATCATGCTTAAGGGTGACTTGAAGTTCATCAAATAAAAGTTGTCCTCGTCTTCTATATTCAACAAGTGGATCTTGTTGACCAACACTCATCCAATGAATTCCTTCTCTCAAATGGTCCATATTTTCTAGATGTTGCATCCATAAGTTATCTAAAACTTGGAGGTAAATATCTCTTTCAATTTTATGCAAAATATCTTCACCAAATAATTTAGATCTTTCTTCATAAAACTTTAATGCTTCAACTTTTAAAATTTCTTCGAATTTATCGGCATCAGCATCAAAAATTTTATCTAATGTTTTTTCATCAAATGAGAATATTTCCCTTATAACATCTTCGAATTCATCGCTGGCAGTAAGTGGCGAGGTAGCAAGCTGGTGAGCTACTTCATCGACAAATATCTTTATACGCTTAGATATATCCTCGGCTTTAAGCACTTCTTTACGCATGGCGTAAACAGCTTTACGGTGCCGGTTCATCACGTCATCGTATTGAACAACGTTTTTTCTTTGATCGAAATGAAAACCTTCAACTTTCTTTTGAGCACCTTCTAAACTTTTACTTATTAGCCTGTTCTCTATCGGTGTATCATCGTCAGTACTTAGTTTGTTCATAACTGAACTAATTCGGTCTCCACCAAAAATTCTCATTAAATCATCTTCAGTACTTACAAAAAACTGTGTTATACCCGGGTCACCTTGACGACCAGCTCGACCTCGTAGCTGATTATCTATTCGCCTAGATTCATGCCTCTCTGATCCAAGTACAAATAATCCGCCTAATTCTTTAACACCATTTCCGAGAACAATGTCAGTGCCACGACCCGCTATGTTTGTAGCAAGAGTAACCGCGCCTTTTTCGCCGGCTTTAGCAACTATTGCAGCTTCACGTTCATTATTCTTTGCGTTTAATACCTGGTGAGGTATACCAGCTTTATTTAATAAATTACCTAGGGCTTCATTTTTCTCAATTGATACAGTACCAATTAGTACTGGTTGTCCTTTAGTGTGAAGAGCTTGAACTTCTCGGGCGATAGCTTTAAATTTAGCTTTTTCAGTTCTATAAATTCGATCGCTTCTATCAATTCTTGTTATTACACGGTTACTTGGAACTTCTACAACAGCTAGTTTATAGATTTGGTGAAATTCTTCGGCCTCAGTAAGTGCAGTACCGGTCATACCGCCTAGTTTGTCGTAAAGCCTAAAGTAGTTTTGAAAGGAGATTGTAGCTAGTGTCATACTTTCTTGTTGGACTTCAACACCTTCTTTAGCTTCTATGGCCTGGTGAAGTCCTTCATTGTATCGACGACCAGCCAGAAGTCTTCCAGTAAACTCATCCACAATAACGACTTCACCTTCTTTAGTTACAACGTAATCTTTGTCGCGGTGAAATAAGGCAAAAGCCCTTAAAGCTTGTTGCAAATGGTAAATGGTTCTAATATTTTCACTTCCATAAAGATTTTTTATACCAAGTATTTTTTCAATCTTTTCTACACCTGCATCTGTTAATATTACTGTTTTACGTTTTTCATCAGTTTCAAAATGCTTATCTTTAGTCAGCTGCCTTACTACTTTAGAAAATTGTGCATAGGCTGTACCACTAGTAACGCTTGGAGCACTAATAATTAACGGCGTCCTTGCTTCATCTATTAAAATAGAGTCTACTTCATCAACGATTGCAAAGTTTAGATCTCTTTGTCTTAATTGATCAACTTCTCGTACCATATTGTCTCTAAGATAATCGAAGCCATATTCATTGTTAGTTCCATAAGTAATATCTGCTTGATAAGCATCTTGACGAGTACATGGCTTTAAGTGAATAAACCTAGGATCTTGGTGGTCTTTATTTTCAAAGTTTGGATCAAAAACGTAACTTAAATCTGCTACGATTACGCCAACTTTAAGTCCTAAGAATGTATATATTTGGCCCATCCAGCCAGCATCACGTTGTGCTAAATAGTCGTTAACTGTTACAACATGCACACCTTTTTCGGTTAACGCATTTAAATAAACCGGCAGAGTTGCCACTAAAGTTTTTCCTTCACCGGTTTTCATTTCGGCAACACTTCCTTCATGAAGAACCATGCCACCAATTAATTGAACATCGAAATGCCTTTGTTTTAGTGTTCTAGTTGCGGCTTCTCTAACTACCGCAAATGCATCAGGTAAAATATTATCTAAAGATTCTTTTTTTAATCTCTTCTTTAATACATTAGTCTGTTCTTTAAGTTCTTTATCTGACATTTTTTTATATTTATCAGATAAGTCATTAATAACATTAACTCTTTTAGAAAGTCTTTTTATGGTCTTTGCTTGGGGATCTCCAAGTATTTTCTTTAGTACACTATTCATTATTAATCTAGCGGTCTTTTCTCCGTATCTCTTATTAACCAATTAAGTCTAGTCTTATAATTATAAACTGGTAACCTTATTTTTGCGACCGTAATTTTACCAACGTTTTACTTATCAGTTTTCTTAATAAATCTGCCAATTAAATGACGCTTATTTTTCCCTATTTCGTGAGCGTCTTTATATTTTTTAAGTTGAGTTTTTAATTTACCTTCACTGACGTCAACTGCAGCTTTTAAGCTCAATGCATTTTCTTTTACAAATATATTTTGCTTAGGTAAATGTATCTCAACTTCACACTGAAACGAATTATTGTCACTCCTATTTACTTCTTTTAAAAATACTTCAACATGTGCACTCTTAACGCTGTGACTGCTTAAATATATATCTAGTCCACCAATTTTTTTATTAACATACTCTTTTATGTCATCATCTAGTTTTGTATGAACACCATTAACTTCTAGCTTCTTAAACATCACTTTAGCTCCTAAAACCTCTTAAGAAATAATTATAAGTAGGTTTAATATTATAGACGATAAGATCAATAATTGATATGAGGTATTAGCTAAATTTCTTGCTTATTAAAGATAAATGGTCTTAATACTTCAGGAACAATCACATTACCTTCCTTGGTTTGAAAATTTTCTATTATTCCTATTAATGGTCGTTCTGAAAATGCAGTTGCGTCATTGGTGTGAGCATATTCGATTGATCCATCATCTTTTCTAACCCTTGTTTTCATAGATAAAGTTTGAAAATCGGAAATATAGTCCGCCGTGTGAGTTTCTCTATATTTATTTTGTCCAGGTAGCCAAACCTCAATATCTACACCTTTAGCATTTGGAAAACCTATATCTGCCGTACATTTTTCTAAAACTTGATATGGCAATCCAAGTTGTTGCATCAAATATTCCTGTATAGCAACAAGGAACAAATGCTCTTTTAATGATGATTCTTTATTTGTAAATGATTCCATTTCAAGCTTATTAAATTGATGAAGTCTTAACATACCCTCCATGTCTTTTCCGTAAGTACCGGCTTCTCGACGAAAAGCTGTAGTATAGCCGACATATCTAAGTGGTAGATCTTTATCTTCCAGGATTTCATTTAAATGCATTGGCGCTAAAGTATGCTCTGCGCTAGCATTAAGCCAAAGGTCTTCGCCCTCAATATTATAAGTTTGTTCTTCTTTATTTAATCTTCCAGTTGCTTCAAATACTGACTTTTTAGCAACGGCTGGTGGCAACACAAATATAAAAGGTTTGCTAGGCACGTCTAAATTATTATTACTAATTATTCGTTTTAATACATTTTCATCACTGAGTTGACTTATAGCGTATTGCCACAAAGCAAATTCTAAAAGTGCTAAATCTCCTTTTATATATAGAAATCTAGAACCGGCTACTTTTACCGCTCGTTCTTTATCTATCCAGCCTTTTTTCTCGCCAATTTGCCAGTGATTTTTAGGTTCAAAATCGAATGCTGGTTTTTCACCCCAAGTTTTAACTACGATGTTTTCTGCTTCACTCTTGCCAGTTGGAACTTCCGGCAGTGGCAAATTTGGCACTGTTTTTATAAGTTCATTTAACTCAAGTTCGATAGATAATAATTGATGTTCTAAATTTAATAGCTTTTCTTTAATTTCTTTACCTGCGGAGATTTGTTCAGGACTTGGTGCTTGACCTTTATTACTACCGGCTAGCTGATTACGTTGTTGTCGTAATTCTTCTACTTCTTTTAAGAGTTTACGTCTTTCATCGTCAAAACCTAGAATTTGATTTACGTCAACTATGTAGCCTTTAAGGGCGGCTTTTTCTCTTACATCATCTGGATTATCCTTTATTCTCTGAATATCTAACATAGAAATTATTATAACTTATGCAGCGCTTTTACTATGTCCTTTTTAAGAGCTGGATCATTTTTCGTAATTTCTGCTAAAGTATATTCGCTTCTAGCTTTAGCATACGAGCAAAACTCACATGCCCCACCCATTATGGCTTCGCCTACTTTTGGTAAGTCATCACTATCTAAAACATTTTTAATATTCTTTATTACAGGATCAATCCATGAATCATTGCCTTTATAGGATATTAATTTAGTTTTAAATTCTAATTTATCGCCAAAATTATCCAAATCTAATTTTGCATTTGTATATAAAAAGTAGCCTGTATCGCTTACTTTAAAACCATTTTTTCTAAGTAGCCACTGGTAAACTTCCAATTGTCTTTTATAACTAATTTGCCAATCTGAATCTATTGTTACTTCGCTATTTTTAGCTGTTGCTTTGTAATCAACAACCATAAGTTCATCTTCATTAACCCAAATGTCATCAACTGCACCAAAAATGTATAAATTAGTGGCGTCATCTAAATAGCCAACACCAGTAAAGTTTGCCCTCCATTTGTCTAAGTCCTTATGAGTATAAGGAATCGCTTTTAACATATTATCTGTCATGATTGGATGCGGTTCACCTTTTTGGCGATAGTAATCAAATTCTTTTTTTAATAGTTCGTCGATCGCTTTATTTATATTAAATGGCGGAGAACTTGGTCGCTTAATTTTTAGCCTTGCGTCAAGCCAAAAACAGCGCGGACATTGCATAAATAATTCAATTTTTGATCTAGAAATTTTATACGCTTCTTTTTGATTTGGTCGATAAGGAAGATTACGTGTATAAGTATAGGCCATAGGGACTATATTATATCAGTACGCCTTAATAGGCTAAATTTCTTCCAATATTCTAAGTAACTCGGACGGCATTTGAGCTATCCAAGTAGGGCTTGTCTCTCTAATTTGTTCAATACTGGCAAAACCCCAAGTTACGCCAACTTGTCTTAAGCCTACACTTTGGGCTGCCTCTATATCTCTAAGTTCATCTCCTATACATACAGTTTCATTTATATCTAAATTAAATTCTTTAATAACGTTTCTAAAAATCGGAGCTTTTCCAAATACTTCAATGCCACCGTATACAGCTAATATTTCTTCGTCAATTTTATTGTGTTTTAGAAATGAACGAATATTTTTAACACTATTACTGCTAACAATAAAAACTTGGTGACCCTCATGATTAATTTTATTTATTACTTCAATCACTCCCGGAAATGGTTTTAAGTGATGAATAATTTTAGACATATTGTTTCTACCTTTTAACATAAGTTTAGGTAACTGATACCACTTAAAACCAAGATGTCTCGCTACCGCTATAACTGATAGTCCATAAAGTTCATGCTTTTTAACTGTATCTAATGGATATCTACCAGCTTCTTTAGCAATAAAATCAATAATAAAATCACGGCTATCGGCGATTGTCCCATCAAAATCAAATATAAATGAAGCCATATTAGTAAGTTATTTCTTTTATGTAATGAGTGTTCATACGATAAAATAATAATAATGGATAAAGAAGATATTGCAACACTTGGCGGAGGTTGCTTTTGGTGTTTGGAAGCCATTTACCAACGAGTTGACGGCGTGAATAAAGTTATATCTGGCTATAGTGGTGGTCACGTAGAAAATCCTACTACCGAAATGGTATATATGGGCAATACTGGACACGCCGAAGTTGTTGAAATACACTTTGATACTAATAAAGTTACGTACAAAGAAATACTAGAAATATTTTTTGTAATGCATGATCCCACAACCTTAAATCGACAAGGTAATGATATAGGTACCGAATATAGATCAATTATTCTCTATCGTAGTGAATACCAGAAAAAAGTAGCGACAGATATGATAAAAAACTTTGCAACTAATATTTGGGAGGGTCCAGTTACTACACAGTTAGTAAAATATGAAAAATTCTGGCCAGCTGGCAAGGAACATCAGAATTTCTTTAATAGAAATCCAAATGTTGGATACTGCCAGGTAATAATTAACCCTAAAATCCAAAAGCTTAGAGCTAAATTTAGTAAGAAACTAAAGCCTGTTACTTAAATTAAATGAATTATTGTAACTACTGTTGAAATAAAAACGATAAGACCCAAAAACCGTCGAAAATAATTTACACCTTGTACCAATTCTAAAATACACCAAACTGCTAAGAACGCTATACCTATATATTGAGTAATATCGGCTGCCTTACCATTAATAAGTAAAGATACCACAGTAAAAACAGCCCATCCAATTAAAGGTATATTTGGAGTTTGCCAAATAACCACCTTACCGTGTTTATCTCGCCAAATTTTGTCCCAAATTTCTGTTATTTCCATTCCAAACTAGTATAGCTTAAAACTAAATTATTTTAAAATTATTCTAAATCACTAATTTGGTTGTGATTTAACCCGTAATAATGGGCTATTTCATGCCAAAGAGTATGCTTAATTTGTTCTTTTAAATCATTCTCTGAGGTTGCCCTAAATTCTAAAGGTCTTTTAAATAATGTTATTTTATCTGGTAAGACTCTTGTCATACCTTGTCTTTGAGATAATGGAACTCCCTCATATAAACCTAGTAATGTCTGGTTATTCCCTAATTTAAGTCTTAGTCTTTGTTCGGGTGATGGGTCGTCACTATAAATAATAGCTACATTGCTAATATTTTTTACATGCTCGCCGGGTAATTCTACTAACGCCTTATTAATTAATTCTTGAAACCTTTCGTCACTAACTTCAATCATTAATTAAATTTAACTTCCGGATATATTGATTTTGTATTTCCATCAATCTCAGTTCTTAAATGAGGGAAAATTACACCTTCCCTAGCACTAATATCTTCTAGATGCCAAAAGACTCTTTCAGAATAACCAAAACCACACGCTGGCGGCATACCATACTCAAGCATTTCAACATAATCTATATCAAGCATCATTGCTTCGTTGTCACCCTCATCTCGCATATTTTGTTGTTCAATAAAGCGATTTAGCTGTTCCTGGGGGTCATTTAATTCACTAAAGCCATTACCAATTTCCGTACCGGCTAAGATAGGCTGAAATCTCTCAACTGTTAATGGATTATTAGGGTTTACTTTAGAAAGAGGACTTATAAATAAAGGTGTGTTAATTAACCATGTAGGTCCGGCAATAGTTTTTCTAATATTTTTCCATAATTTATCTATCCCTCGAACCTTGTTTTCGGTTTGTTCAACTTCTAAGTTATTCTCTTTTAATTTGTTCTTCACTTCTTCGATTGAACAATTAAATATATCTAGATTATATTTTTCTTTAATTACTTCTGCGTAATCTAACTTTTGCCATTCACTGGCTAAATCTACTTCAAAATTATTAATTTTAAATTTAGTAGTGTTGAAAGTTTTTTCTGATACATACTTATACATTTCTTCCATGAATTTCATTCCATCATTCCAGTCGGCATAAGCCCAGTACCATTCCATTGCTATATGCTCCGGTAAATGTTCATCTGAGTAATTTTCATTTCTAAACCTAGGACCTATGTCATAAACTTTTTCAAATCCACCACCTAATAATCTTTTAAGTGGTAGTTCATGGGATATTCTAAGATAAAAGTCTTGATCGAGTGCATCCATGTGAGTAACAAATGGATTAGCATCTGCTCCTCCTGTAGTATGTTCGAGGACTGGTGTATTTATTTCAATAAACTGCTTACTATTTAAAAAGTCTCTAGTTGCTTGCCAAAACTTGCTACGACGAATAAAACGATCTTTAACATCTTGATTTACATTTAAATCTATATACCTTCGTCTAAGTCTTTCTTCTTTATTAGTAAAACCTTCAATACTAAGAGGCATTGGTCGCAAACTCTTAGTTAGTAGTATTAGTTTAATAACTTCAACTGATATTTCTCCAGTTTGTGTCTTAATTAACTTACCACTTGCTTGTATAAAATCTCCGCTGTCGAGTAGTGGCAATTGATCAAACCCAATAATAGATTGACTAGCGTCTAATGGGCTTAATTTTTCTTGACTTAAAAATAATTGTACGGCGCCGAACTGATCCTTAATTACCACAAAAGCAATTTTTCCAAATTTACGAATATTGGTAATCCGGCCGACTACTTCTACGTTTTGATCTACTAAATTATCAAAATTTTCTGTTAATTCTTTTAATTCGTGAGACTTATGACTTTTAGATGGATAGGGGTTTATTCCTAATTTCTTTATTTCTTCTAATTTTCTCAGTCGCTCGCTTCTTAGTTCTTTTAATGTTGCCATGCCACAAATTATACATGAGACTAATAAAAAGTTATTAGCTTCATTAATTTACTTATAAATATTAAGAAAGTTTTAAGATATATCTACAATTTTATATGTTGCTGTATCAGCAGGCGTTACAAGTTCTACTTTTTCACCTACTTGCTTTCCAAGAAGCGCTTTACCAATTGGTGATTCATCAGAAATTTTACCACTTAATGGATCAGCCTCAACTGTTCCAACCACTTGAAATTCTTTTGTTTTAGAACCATCTTTTAGTTTAACGACCGAGCCTAGCTGAACCTTATTATCTCCTTTTGGTTTCTTAATAATTTCTACACTCTGCAATATATTTTCAATTTCTGTAATTCTAGATTCATTTCGTTCTTGTTCTGCCCTGGCTGATTGGTATTCAGCATTCTCTGTTAAGTCACCTTGCTCTCTAGCAGTTTTAATAGCATCAGCAATTGAACTTCGCTTAGCAATAAGCGCATCTAATTCAGCCTGTAATTCGTCTACTCCAACTTGTGTCAGTCGATACTGTTTTTTCATTACTATTCTCCTTATATCGCTGAGTATTACTAACTAAGCTTACTTAGCTATTATTGCCACCTGATATGGCAAGTATTATAGCAATTTTTAGCTTTTAATGCCTAGTCTTTTTAATAATTCAACCCGATTTATCTGCTCAATATCTTGGGCATTTCGGTTTTTAAATTCGAAACTGTTATTTGCCAAAGTTTTTTCGCTATTGACCACTCTAATTGGTATTCCAAGTAGGTCAGCGTCGGCGAATTTTTCACCTGGTCTAACGCTCCGGTCATCATATATTACTTCAATACCGGCATCTGTCAAGTCATTATATAGTTCATCAGTTTTTTTAATAACTTCATCGTTATCACCTACACTTATTAAGTAAATTTTTGCTGGTGCGATCGATTCCGGCCAAATAAGTCCTTTATCGTCGGAAAATATCTCTGCTATAACACCAATCAACCTTGTTATTCCGATACCATAACTACCCAAAATTACAGGCTTATCCTCGCCTTTTTCATTGCTATATTTTAGATCCAGTTGATCGCTTTTAATTGATCCAAAGCTAAAAATATTACCTACCTCGGATGCTTTTACTTCTTGTATATTAGACTTATCAAGTCCAAGTTGATTAATAACTTCATCATTATAAACTTCCTTATTGATAGCTAGTTTTTTATTTTTATCTAAAAATATTATATCTTCACCAGCATCAGTTAGGGTTTGGAATTCATGGCTATATTTTGTAAATGCCCCACCTGAAGCGTAAGTTAAATAGGTCTTATCACCTAGTCCTACTCTATTAAATACATTTAAGTATGCTTCAGTTGCCCTATCGTAAAATGCTTGGTGCTCTTCCTCGTTTCGTGAATAAGAGTACATGTCCTTCATTACAAATTCTCTTCCGCGCATTATTCCACTTTTTGATCTTAATTCATTTCTAAGCTTAGTTTGAAATTGATAAACATTAATTGGCAGGTCTCTATAACTTGCAATAAAACTTCGCATCATATCTGTAATTGGCTCTTCATGGGACCATGCTAAACCTACTTCAGTTTGGTTTTTAAGCTTTGTTTTAAACCAAATATCTACTTGCTTATCATCCCACCTATCTGTTTTCTTCCATAAATCTTGTCGTTGCAGATTAGTCATGCTTATTTCCTCAGCGCCAAGATTATTCATCTCTTCCCTAACTATATGTTTAATTTTTTCAAGCACGATAAGACCAAGCGGTAAGTATGCATAAACGCCCGCCATTTCTTTATGAATATAGCCCGCTTTAATTAAAAGTTGAGCATTTTTAGCGGTTTCATCCGCTGGGATAGATTTACTAGTCTTAGTGAATAATTTTGTACGTCTCATATTTTCCTCTGTTTGATAGAATTATACCCTAGGTAAGGTGAAGAACAAATAAAGCCGAAAAAGCTATTAAGTTCTTTAGTGCATGTAGAGTCATACTAGCATATAAACTACCAGTTTTTTCTCTTAAATATACAAGCACTAAACTAAGTGAAAAAGTATCTATTGCAGCAATATAAAGTGGACCCGACGATCCGCCTTCAGGTAAATGACCAATCGCAAAGAATGCGCTAGTAAAGATCATAGCCCATATAAAAGGCATTATTTTTCTTAAACTTGTATATACTAAACCTCTAAATAAAATTTCCTCGGCAATTGGAGGCAATATTACTAAACTTATAAAAGTTAGAATTAATTCAATAAATCCATGAGGATTGTTAAAGCCTAATTGCTGTTTTTGGCCGGTATTTAAATTTGGAAATAGTTTAATAGATACATTAACGATAAAAAAATAAATTATTAAATAAACAGGGAGAGCCATAAGACCATAAACCGGTTCAATCCACTTTGGTTTTTTAAGGCCAATTTCTTTAAGGGCTCCTTTATATCTCTTTAAATATAAGTAAACTATAGAAATAGCTAAGGCTTCTGCTAGCAATACAAAAATAAACTGCGCGATTATTGAGTTATTTAACCAATTATTTGCTTGGGTGCTATTCCAGCCTCTTATGGCAGGATAAAGCGAAAGGACTAATCCTATTATTACTTGACTACCTAGTAGAGCAAAAAGTGCCACAACTACAGCAATCCAAGGATTCCAAGTTTTCTTAGTATCTTCTTTTTTAATGGAAGCGGTTGACATCGACAATTGTAATTAAAATTGCTAGTAAAATTATAAAAATAAACCCTGCAACATTTATTATTTCTTCTCTTCGAACACTTATAGGCTTTTTTATTGCGCTTGTAAAAAGAGTAAGCCATAATCTTCCACCATCTAGTGCAGGTATCGGCAAAAAGTTAAATATTGCTAAGCTAAGTGAAATAATAGCTACAATAAAGATAATAAACTGTACACCAAGTTGGCTAAAATCTTTCATGATTACGTAAATACCAACCGGGCCAGTTAATTGGGCAGTGGCATTGTATTGACCGTTGCTTCTAGCCACACTATTCCCCGTTAATGCACCCCCGATTAAGCTAAACAACCCACCAATTGCATGACCTAGACCTTGAAATGTTAATAAAGTTGCCTGAATAGTAAGTCCTACGGCTGTAATTGGTGCCGACCAAGTTGACTTTTGAATTACATAATCTGTTGGTTCAATACCTAAATATCCTTTTGGCTGCGCTGGATTATTATTACCTTCTTTTACTTGTTTATTAAAAAGATTGATAGAAGCATTTACTTCTTGGCTACTTAAAAGTTTGGTAGTTGTCGATTGATTTTGTCCATCTCGAATATATTCTATAGTGACTTTTTGACCTGCATATTTATGGGTCGTTTTTTGTAGCTCTGTTGTACTGGAAATTTTTGTTAACGTTTTACTAACAGGTCCTAAATAAGTAATCTGATCAAAATCTTTTAAGTTAGCTTTGGCGGCCGGAGATTTGCCTTCTATATCTCCTACAATAACCTTCTGAGTAGTAACCCTAGTATCACTTGTAACACTATACTGATTGGGAATAAGCTTAGGCATTCCAATTAGAGCTAGGATAAAGAATAGTACTACTGCTGCAACTAAATTCATAAAAACCCCAGCAGCCATAATTTTCGTCTTAACCCACAAGGATGCTGTTCTTAGAGAACCCTTTCCAAGATCTTCTTCGTTTTCACCTTTTAAACTAACATAACCACCGAGCGGAATAGATCCAATCGAAAATTCCCAACCAGTTCTGGTTTGACGTTTGTATAATTTAGGCGGGAAAAATATTCCAAAAGCTTCTACTTTAACTCCATTTCTTTTGGCAGCAATAAAGTGGCCAAATTCATGAAATACAATTAGTCCAATAATTAAAACTATCCCCAAGATTAGTAAAAGTAGTGACATTTAGATCTAAGTATAGCAAAAATATACTTAAAAATAACTTAAAGGTAGTGCTAAATATTCAAATAATATATTCTGTGATAATTCTTTTCTTTACATTGAATTTATATTCAATATAATAATGGTTAAGGCAAATACAAAGAGGGTTTAAAAAATGAGGGTTAACAGTAGTAATAGTAATGGCCATGTTGGTAATGATTTTATTGTGCCAATAAAAACTAGTAACGTAGTCGTTCAAGTTAATAATGAGTCTACAGCTACCATACCTGTAAAATTTACTCACTCACTACCTAATCAAGTAACTAGTACAAACTTTAATCCGTCTTTAGAGAAAAATAAACCACAAGATATTATCTATAATCATAGTATTGTGGCCTTTGCTCTGCTAATACTAGCTATCGCTTTAGTTAGTCGACCAATCATAGATAAGTACCTTTATAGCTTACCAGTTCAACCAATCGAACATGCAAAAGACTTAAGTAAGAGCGGTCTAAATATTGCCGTAACTAAACCAAATTTACAAACTTGGCTTAATAGTTATGAATCACAACCAGCAACAATTAATTTGGGAAGCCAAACTATACCTATTAGTCAATCCACCTTAAAAAGCTGGCTTAATATAGAAGCCGGTATTAATTCAGATAAATATAATGTTCATTTTAATACAGCTCTTATGTCTAGCTCTCTTAGTTCGCTTGCTAATCAATACGTGAGCACACCAGTAAATCAAGTTGTAGCTACCAGAAGTGATGGTACTAGTGAAACTGCAGTTTTCGGACAAAATGGTTCAAAGTTAAGTAATCCTAGCGCAATAGTTACTCAAGCTGAAAGCATATCAAAGAATATTTTTTCTAATAAAGGTTTTCAAATCAGCGCACCACTAGTTAGTGTACCCTATCAGAATATTACTCCAACAGCTTTTAATAAACTTATATTAGTTGACGTTAATAGCAAGAAAATGTATCTATACCAAAACGGACAATTAGTAAATACCTATTTAGTCAGTGCCGGTGCTCCAGCCACACCAACACCTATTGGCGAATTTCATATTTACGAAAAACTACCTTTACAAAATATGTCTGGATTTAACCCTAACGGAACACCATATTTTCAACCAAACGTAGAATGGGTCAACTATTTTGATGGCAGTGATGCCGTACATGGTGTTTATTGGCATCCGCTTAGTTGGTTTGGTGTTCATAATAGTTCACATGGTTGCGTTGGTATACCTGACGATGAAGCTGAATCAGTATATAACTGGGCGCCAATTGGTACTACAGTAATAACTACCCCTAATTAAAGAGTCATTATTTCATTTTCTTTTTGCTTACTTGCTTCGTCTATTTTACTTCTAGTCCCATTGATTAAGTTCTCGATTTGACTACTAATCCGACTTGCTTCGTCTTCACCGAGCTGTTTATCTTTTTTAGTTTTATCTATTAAATCTAGTGCTTCATGACGCACATTTCTAAGTGAAATCATACTTTCTTCTTGTTTTTGACCAACTAATTTAGCTAACTCCCTACGTCTTTCTTCTGTAAGCGGCGGTATAGGTATTCTTACGACTCGTCCATCATCGGAAGGATTTAGACCTAAAGATGAGTCATTTCTTATAGCTGTTGCGATGGCGGCAATATTACTAGGATCAAACGGAGTAATTTGAATTAACTGAGCTTCTGGAACGATAATATTTCCAACCTGCTTTAAAGGCATCGATGTACCATAAGCTTCTACCATTACACTATCAAGTATTGCAGCGTTGGCTCTTCCCGTTCTTAGACTTTTTAAATTGTCATTAAATCTATCTAGGACATTTGATAGTTTAGCTTCAACTTCTTTAGTAATATTATCTATATTCATTAATTAAAAATTATAGCGACAAGTAAATATTAAGCAACTTCACCAAGCGCAATTCTTGCAAATCTTTTAATAACTATATTCTCACCAAGTCTTGCTACATGATCTTTAACGAATTCTCCAACAGTAATATCTGGATTTTTAACAAAAGGCTGGTCCATTAAACATCTTTCGGCAAAGAATTTTTTAACTTGACCATCAACAATTTTATCTACCACATCTTTTGGCTTACCACTTGCTTTAGCTTGTTCGCTAAATTCTTGTGTAACCTTTTTCTTTTTATCTTCAGTAATATCTGCTTCACTTACAAATTCTGGATTTGAGGCAGCTACATGCATACATATATCTTTAACAAGATCTTTAAATATATCGTTTCGAGCTACGAAATCGGTTTCGCAATTTACTTCAACTATTACGCCAATTCTATTGTCATGATTATATGTACCAATAACTCCAGCTCTGGCTTCTCGTTCACCACGTTTTTCTGCTTTCGTAAGTCCCTTTTGGCGCATTGCTTTTAGAGCTTTGTCGAAATCACCTTTTGATTCCTCTAAAGCTTTTTTAGCATCAGTTAAACCAACTCCCGTTAAGTCTTTTAATCTTTTAATTGAATCTATATCTACTGCCATATTATTTTACCTCTTAAGTTATTTTATTCAGCTTTTTTAACTTTAGCTTTACCGTCATTAACTGCATTTTTTATGTAATCAAGTACTAGTTCAATTGTTTTAATAGCGTCATCGTTAGACGGAATTGGATAATCTACACTTGATGGATCTGCATTGGTGTCAACCATGGCGACAATTGGGATATTTAGTTTGTGAGCTTCTTTTATAACGTTATTGTCGTTAATAATATCTACTACAAATACTGCACCTGGCTTTTTATTAAGCTGTTTTATACCACCATAAAGAATATTCATTTGATCTATCTCTTCTTGAAACCTCTGAACTTCAAGCTTATTATACTTATTTGCAAGTTCACCGCTTGCCATCTTATTTTCTAATTCTTGAAGATGTTTAACTCTTTCACCTATAGTGTTCCAGTTAGTCAGCATTCCGCCAAGCCAACGCTCACTTACATATGGCATATTTAATTCAATGGCTGTTGATTTTATTAGTTCTTTCGCTTGTCTTTTAGTGCCTACAAATAAAATTTGTTTTCCTTGAGCTGCTGTTTTATTTAAAAAACTAAGTGCATTCTCTAAGTTTTCTACGGTCTTATTTAAATCTATAATATGAGTACCATTTCTGGTGCTATGTATATATGGAGCCATTTTAGGATGCCACCGCTCAGTCTTATGACCGAAATGTGCTCCAGCTTCCAATAACTTTTTAATATCTACTTCATTAGAAGCCATACTTATTCCTTTCTCTTCAGCCAGGAGACCTGTTTGATCCGCTCAAGGTGTCAAACTAGGAGGATTAAATTCCAAGCTTGTAAAATTAATATTACATTCTATTCTAACAGATTAGGATAATATTTCAAGCTATGTTGACCTCTAGCTAACAGATGTGGTAAGATATTCAAGCTTATGAAAAAAGATTTGCACCCAGATAATTACAAGTTTGTAGTTTATGAAGACCTAAATAATGGATCTAAGTTTTTAACTAGATCTACTGCTAATAGTGATGAAAAGGTTAAATGGAAAGATGGCAATGAATACCCCTTAATTAAAGTACATATTACTAGCGCTTCTCACCCGTTCTTTACTGGCGAGGAAAGAATATTAGACATTGAAGGTCGTGTTGATAAATTTAAAGCTAGAGCAGCCGCTGGTAAAGCCGCAAAAGATAAAAGAGCAGCCGCTGCACAAAAACTAGCGAAAAGAGCCGAAGCTAAAGCTCAAAAAACTGAAGCTAAAACTACTAAAACAACAACTGCCGTAGAATAACTTATTTAGCTAAACTGATATCTTTTAATATATTTAAAAGATATTTTTATATAATTAAGTTTATAAACTAGAAAAGAATCTGTCATGGACAATAAAGAAATACAATTTAAAGAAGAACTTAAGAATATAAATACTAAGTTAGAAGACCCAAGTATTTATAGCGATAAAAGCTACCCCAAGATTGCTAAAAGAAAAAACGAACTAGAACAGATAGTTAGCTTATTTGATAAAAAATCTAAACTTTTAAACGATCTTGAGACAGCTAAAGACATGCTTAGAAGTAACGATTCATCTATGCAAGACATGGCCGAATCAGAGTTATTAGCTATTAATAAAAGCTTGAAAGAAACAGAGGATCAATTAATTGAATTAGTTACTCCAAGTGATCCAAATAATGAGAGAGATGTAATTATTGAAATTAGAGCTGCGGCTGGAGGTGATGAGTCTAGTCTATTTGCCGCTGAACTTTATAGAATGTATTGCCGTTGGGCTGAAAACCATAATTATAAAATTGAATTACTTAATGAATCACCTAATGAAGTTGGTGGTTTTAAAGAAATTACATTTTCTTTAAAGGGTATCGATGCTTATAAGAATCTTAAATTTGAGGCGGGAGTACACCGTGTACAAAGAGTTCCTAGTACTGAAAGTCAAGGTAGAGTCCATACTTCAACAGTTACTGTTGCAGTACTACCTGAAGCCGAAGAATCAGATATAGATATAAGTCCTAATGATTTAAGGATAGATGTATACAGAAGTAGTGGTCACGGCGGACAAAGTGTAAATACGACTGACTCAGCAGTAAGAATTACCCACTTGCCTACTGGTATAATGGTCGCTAATCAAGATGAAAAGTCTCAAATAAAAAATAAAGCTAAAGCTATGAGCATATTAAGAGCTCGCCTTTTACAAATAAAAATTGACGAAGAACAAAACGAATTATCTGAAGCAAGACGCAAGTTAATTGGTTCAGGAGATAGATCGGAAAAAATTCGAACATATAATTTCCCACAAGATCGCATAACCGATCACAGGATTGGATATTCTAGGAGCAATATTCCTGGTGCTTTAAATGGTGACATAGACGATATTATTGAAAATCTATTGAATGCAGAGCACGAGATAATGACAAAAAGTTAAATGACATTAAACGAATACTTACAAATTGCTTCTAATGATTTAAAAAAGCACGGCATATCTAGCTCGCGTTTAGACACTTTAATATTAATTGAAAATGTAATTGGAAAAGATAGATCATGGATATTAGCAAATCTAAATGATGAAATCGACAGTAAGAATATAAAAAAAATAAATAAATTACTCAAGCTACGTCAGTCTCACATTCCTATTGCTTATATTATTAATAAGGTGGAATTCTATAATCACATTTTTTTCGTCAATCATGATGTTTTGGTCCCGAGACCTGAAACAGAAACCATGATAGACATATTTAAAGGTATCTATCATGAGGAAGAGAAAAAGCTAAATAAGTTATTCACCGATACCCATAAGCTCAGTGTCGTAGACATAGGTACTGGTTGTGGTGCAATAGGCATCAGTACCTACTTAGAAGTACCAAATATCAACATAGACTTGATAGATAATGATCCAAAAGCCTTAAAAGTAGCTAAAATCAATGTAGATAAATTAACACCAGGATTAAATCTTTATCTTAGTAATCTTTTAGAAAATGTTAATAATAACTATGATGTAATACTAGCTAACCTGCCATATGTGTCAGATACATTAGATATTAACGTCGATGCTAAACATGAGCCTAAACAAGCAATATTTGCTTCTGATAATGGTCTAAGCTTATACCAAAAACTATTTAAACAAATCAATAAATTAGACTATCAACCGTTGTATATATTAATCGAAGCATTCCCCAGTCAACATACAGAAATAACTAATTTAGCTATGAATATAGGTTATAAACCTCAATTTATTAAAGATTTTATAATTGCTTTTAAGTATATTAGTAATAAATAAATACTTAAATATAGATTATTAAAACTATAGTTTTGTATAAAATTAAGTACATTTAATATGTTTATACCGCTTTAAGAAAAACTTAGATTATTTAGGTAATTGTTAGTTAACTGAATAAATTTATGAATTTTAGTTGTTTGGGTCTGTACCTAATGTAGCATCTATTTGCTTAGTGGAGGTTCCCCGAACAATTGTTAGAGTAATATTGTCACCTGGCTTATATTGATCGAGTAATCCTGTTAAATCGTGTGATTGATTAATACTTACCCCGTTAACTGCGGTAATTATATCGTTTACTTGTAGGCCTGCCTTATCAGCTGGTCCACCTGCAATAATAGATGGTTGCGTAGGGTCACTACTAGGTGCAATGAATGCGCCATTACTTGTTGATAGATTGTATTCATTAGCTACGTCAGCAGTTAAAGGAATATATCTAATGCCAAGGTAAGGCAATTTAAATTTACCAGTACTTACTACTTGACTTATTAAACCCTTAACATCGTTTATGGGTATGGAAAATCCAATATTTTGCGCATTTCCTGCAATAGCTGTATTTATACCTATTACCTGCCCGTTCATATTCACTAACGGACCACCTGAGTTACCTTCATTAATTGCCGCATCTGTTTGGAATAAATCATCTAAATTTTCAGAGCTACTTGATCCAGTAGCTGATCCAGAGCTGTCACTAGCTTGAACGCTTCTTCCATAGCCAGAAATTATTCCACTAGTAACTGTGTTTTGGAATTGTCCTAGTGCATTACCAATAGCTACTACAGAATCACCTACTTGCACTTGAGAAGAATTACCAATGACTGCTGGAATTAATTTATGGTTTTCGGTGTTATTTATCTTTAAGAATGCAACGTCTAAACTGTCTGACTGGCTAGTTCGTCCAACTACAGAAACATTCTTAAGCTCGGTCCCATCACTTAAAGTTACGCTCACATTAGTTGTACCTACAGGTACAACGTGACGATTTGTTAGAATTAGTCCATCTGAAGAAATTATAATACCTGTTCCAGCTGCTTGTTCTTCTTCGGGCTGAGAAAACCCAAATAAACCAAAGCCACCACTACCGCTAGTACTCGAACCTGAATTGATGCTTACATTAACACTTACGACACTTGGGCCAACTGTTTTAGCTATTTGATTAATCAATTGACTTTGACTTGTTACAATTTTTTCCTGCGATCCTAGGCTAGCAAATGTTACATTGCCATTATTATTGTGGTTTTCAATCCAAGATCCACCATAACCACCAACTAAAGTTACAATGAGCACTGCCGTTATAACAACATTGGTACTCCATTTACGAGGTGGTGGAATATTTTTAATATTTGGCTTCTTAATTTCAGGAATATTAATACTTATACTCTTACCTCTATTTGGAGTTTTCTTACTAGATACACTAAAAGAGCTTGTTTGTTTTTCTTCAGTTTTCTTATCATTATTTTCAACCATTTCCCACTCCTTCTTTATACAACTTGATCTCCCCACCATCCAGATAGAGCTACTATTGCAACTACTATTACTAATACGGATGATATTATCAATCTTTTATTGGTCTTATTTAATTTATCAAAATGATCTAAGTAGTAAATTAGAGCAATTCCATAACCTATAACACTTAAGAATATAGCGAGGTCAGATATATTCTTAAAATATAACAACCAGTGACTTAATAACCATGCTAGTGCTCCGCCAAAATAACCCCACATATAAGACAATAATCTAGCATATGGTTCTTCAAATGCTTCAAGAAAATGCCTGGCCGCCAAAAAACAAAATAATCCGGTTAGAAGTGTAAGTCCATATATTGGGCCAGATGCCCACACTAAGTAGAGCGCCATTAGTGCAAATAGTTGCCCTATAAATGCTTGTGACGTAACGGTTAAAACTTTACTTGATGGTTTTATATATAACAACCAAACCGCGTATATTACAGCCCATAATATTCTTATTGGCGAACTATCACTATGTGTCATAAATGCAACCACAGATAATCCAACCATTAGGTCAATTGCGTTTGCCCTAATGTTAGCTGCCCAGAACCGTGGTCTTACTGCAAACATACGCCATTTACTTAAAACGATAATGCTGAATGCTAGCTGATAAAAATTTAGACTCACAAGTACTAGTGCCAATATTGGTACTATTAAAACTAGAAGAAGGTGTAGAAAATTCGAAAATCCACTCGTCGGTTTAATTTTGACTAATATTGGCCTCATCGTTACCAATTATAATAACAAAATCTGCACCATTTGTCGGTATTGTATTGTTGGGAAGTTTATTGGTTGGTTTTACATTGAGTATTTTAGCAAGATAATTCTTCGTATATGTATCATTCTTATTAAGAGATACAAGGGTGGTGTGACTCCAGCCAGCCGATGGAGTATTTCCGGGTGGCAATGTACTAAAACCGAGATTACTTATTTTAGTTGTTAGCTGAGTTGCCAAACCAGAAACATTCGTACCATTTAATATTTCAATTTTAGCGTTATCTTCTTTAATAAATGGGTTACCAAATTGCGAAGTAATATATTTGTGGATTGCACTGTAATTCAGTAATCCGGCTGTAGGTAGTTGTATAGCTTGACCTACTTCATTACCACTTGTTAATAAATTATTAGTTGTGCTATTAAAATCTATATTATTTATATTATTAGGATTAATATTTTTAAGTATATTAAATAATCTATAAGCGTTATTTATAGTTAAATCAGTCGTTACATTACTGCTAAATGTTGATAAAGTTTGAGATATTTTTAATGGATTCATTAAAGTATTTACTGTTAAGAATTTATCAAATATCCCCTGTAAAACTAACCTTTGTCTTGTTGCACGAGAATCTACATTTGTTGTCTCGACTGAACGTACATATAAAAGCGCTTGCTTTCCAGTTATTGTTTGTGGCCCGGCTGCTAAAATTGTTGAGTTATTATTATTCTCCCAGGCAATTGTTGGATCAACTAAAGTAGTCGGTACATTTATATTTATCCCGCCTAGACCATCTACTAACTGACCAAATGCTTGGTAATTAATAATGACGTTATAGTCAATATTAAGACCTAATACTTGACCAACTGACTGATCGGCAAACTTAAATCCATTATCTATTACAGCGGTACTAGTACTACCTGTTTGTTTAGCATCAAGCGATTGGAATTCTCCATTTTCAAATGCATTACTAATTTTACCGGCGCCACCTTCTTGAAAAGTTACCCATAAGTTTTCTGGCACACTGATTAAATTAACGCTATGGTCGATAGGATCTATACTTGCAAGCATCATTGTGTCAGTAATATCAGATTTAGGTCCATTTCCACCACTTCTACCTAATATAAGTACATTAATTTGTCCATTGCTTTCGCCATTTAACAGGTTTGGATTCTTAGTAATTTTTAAAGCTGATGCAGCCGGTGCAGCACCTCTAAATACCTGGTGCATCCTTAAGTATGCTTGAGAAAATATTAATCCACCGAGAGTAAGTAATAGTACAAGGCTTATCGCCATTACTCTTCTTGAGTTTCGTCTATACCTTCGCCATTTATTTTTCTTAAATAATTCATGTATCCTAAGATTTTCAACTTCACCAGGCAATGACATATCTATTGGCTGGCGTCTCGCAAGTAAAGCCGTATTAGGAATATTAGGCACCACCGAACTTACCTTTGCCACAGGTGTACGATCCTCAAAGGTGTTTTTTGTTATTTGGCTGGTTTTTTGTATTCCAGGCCGTCTTAGACGTGACCTTTCCATCTCTATACCAGAACCAATTATATATATAAAATGCTTATGAGTAAAGAACTTTTATGTGATATAGTACTTTCTTATATGAATGATGGAGATGATGACTTAAAACCAAAGGTATCTGAAAACACTAGACATACCAAAAAGCGTGAATTTATATCAACTATTGGCATATTAATAACAGCTTTTTTAGTCGCCATATTCATTATTAGCTTTGTCTTTAGGTCTTATCAGGTAGATGGTCCTAGTATGGAAAATACTCTTCAAAATGGCGATAAACTTATTATTTGGAAAGTACCACGAACTTGGGCTAAAATTACTGGTCATACTTATATACCAGATAGAGGAAATATCATTGTATTTACAGAAAGTGGTTTAAGTGCATTTGGCCAACAAGACACCAAACAACTAATTAAAAGAGTTATTGGTTTACCGGGTGATCGCGTAGTAGTTGCTAATAATATTGTCATGATTTATGACAGACAACACCCTAAAGGTTTTGATCCAGATAAAACACTTCCCTACGGCAAACATATACCTGCTACAACTGGTAACATTAATATTACTCTTGGTCCCAACCAATTGTTTGTTGAAGGAGATAATCGTCCCGATTCATTAGATTCACGAATTTTTGGTCCTATAAACGCTAATCAAATAATTGGTAAGCTAGTTTTAAGGGTATTTCCAATAAACAAAATGACTGTATTCTAGTTCAATACAGTTAGTTATATTCTTAAGCTGTGTTATATTTTAGTAATATGAGTCCATCTGCAAATAAAAATAAAGGATTAGGTAAAGGCTTTGGTGCCTTAATATCTGATGACTTTGACAAATCTTTAATACTTTCTAATTCTGATAGAATAGAAAAAATCGAACTAGATAAAATTCAAGCTAACCCTAATCAACCAAGAAGACACTTTGATGAAAAAGCTTTAAAAGAACTTTCTGAATCAATCAAACAACATGGCATCATACAACCACTTGTAGTTACTCCTATAAAAGACGGTAAATATACTATAATTGCTGGTGAAAGAAGATGGCGGGCTTCTCATCTTGCTAAATTAATAACTGTGCCAGTAATAATTAGAAGCTCTAAGGAGTTAGAGCAATTAGAAATTGCTCTTATTGAAAATGTTCAAAGAGTTGATTTAAATCCCCTTGAACAAGCCGCCAGTATTATTAAACTACATGAGCAATTCTCCTTGTCTCTAGAAGATATAGCAAAAAGACTTGGTAAAGCTATTTCAACTGTTAGTAATATTTCCAGACTCTTACAGTTACCCGAAGAAGCTAAGAAAGCATTACAAGAAGGCAAAATTACAGAAGGCCATGCAAGAGCAATACTTGCCATTAAAGGCGATAAGGTTAGACAAGATTACCTGTTAAAAACAATAATTGAGCAAGGTTGGAATGTAAGACAAGCCGAAAGATTTGTAGTTAGTATAAAAGAAGGTATTGTCGAAACCCATAAAGCGCATGCCCGGGCATTAACAGATACTCCAGAAACTAAATATTTAAGTAAAAAATTAAATACTAAAGTACAAATTAAACGAATGGCTTATGGTGGCAAACTGGAAATAACATTTAACTCAGATGAGGACCTCGATAGAATCGTAAAATACTTTAATTAATTCTGGGTTCTAGCTTGAATTTCTTTTGACAGAGCTTTATAAGATCTAGCGCCCTTGCTCCATCTATCATGTTCAAATATTGTCTTTCCGAAACTAGGCGCTTCAGCCAATCTAACATTTCTAGGTATTAAGGTATTAAATAGCTTGTCTCCAAAGTAATTTTCAAGTTCTTTTTGAACTTGTTCACTTAACGAATTTCTTTTATCGAACATAGTAATTACAATACCCATTAATTCAAGACTTGGGTTAGTCGTAGATTTTACAGCTTGAATCGTGTTAAGTAGTTGGCTTAAACCTTCTAAAGCGTAGTACTCTGCCTGAACAGGAATAATTATCTCTGTTGCTGCAGTAAGGGCATTAATTGTAAGTAGACCAAGTGATGGTGGACAATCAATTAAAATATAGTCATATTCTAGATTTTTTAAAGAGTTAGATAAAACAAATTCCCTGCCTTCTTTATTTACTAATTCAACTTCAGCCCCAGCTAAATTTGGATTAGAAGGTAAAACGGATAATTGTGCGACATGTGTAGCAGTTATAACTTTAGTAATATTAGTTTCATTGCACATTACATCATAAGTTGTATACTCGTGATCTTTTATTACTCCTAATCCACTAGTAGCATTGCCTTGAGGATCTAGATCAACTAATAATACTTTATTACTTGTTGCTAGTTGAGCCGCAACATTAATAGCCGTAGTAGTTTTACCTACTCCTCCTTTTTGATTAACAAAAGCAATAATTTTTTGTGTCATATGTTCCCTGCTATTAGCTTAAGTATATCATTAGTTATGACTCCTTAACATAATTTATAGGTAGCCGGATAATACTATTACTAATTAGCTAATACACAAGACATACAAATATAACCCTTTAAAGCTTAGACAATCACCTTTAACGTAATTAGACGGACTTAAATAGCTGCTCGTTGAGAATAAGTCGCCTAATTTGTTCTTGTTGTCTGCGTTCTTTTAATGGTAGTTGTTTTAGTAATCTATCGTCTTGTTTTTTATTTTTTGATTTCATTTTGCTTACTTAATTTCAATGTTCAATTTTTTATTCAATTTCTATTAAATATTATGGTCTGAATTACTGTCTAAATATGTAATAAAAAACACCCGCGTATTGCTGGGTGTATATTTAATTTATGCTGGTAAATATTTTAGAAACTATCATGTTTTTTTTATTTTAGATAAATGGGTTTTCTTATTTTATATTTTTTCAAGAAAACCCACTTATTAATAGTGTTTATTTTATTTTAACCCCTGTTTGTTGGTTGGGGACAAGATCTGCTTCCAGACTCCAACCCCGCATTCCTAGTATGCCCTATGCTAAGGAGCCCCGCAATAGGTTTTTGAGTAAAATTGTAATACATATTTTGCTTACATTTAATGTATTATTTTTGATTATTTCGTTGTATAAAACGTTACATCCAAATATTTTTAACTGGGTTTAAGCTATTAGCTAGTATTTTATAAGTGTTAATTTAAATACTTAACGTTGTTATTATAATAACGGGCTATATTTCTTTTAAAAGTTATCCACAAACAATTATTATGGTTTAACTATATGTATTAATTATTAAGCTATTTTTTTAATTTTAATAATGCTTTTATGTTGTCTATGGCCCTTAACAGTTCGAACTCTTTTTTTAGCTTTAAATCTAATTGAAGTTACTTTATCTGTTTGAACATCTGCCTCAACTATATCTGCAGTTACTTTAACTTCATTAAGAGCTGGCTTACCTATTTGAACATTATCTCCATCAACAACTAATAAAGGGATGAACTCTATAGATTTTTTATCAGTTTTAAGAAGCTCAACTTCAATCTGCTCATTTTCTGAGACTAAATACTGCTTGCTACCGGTCTTAATTACTGCTTTTTTCATAATTATATAAATTGAATAAATTTTATCTTGATAAAAGAAAATTTAGTTACCGATAGAGCATAACAAATTATCACCTCTCTGTAAAGTGTTAACACCTTATATTTTTTCAATACTGACTTGTATAACTATATTGTTTACTTTGAGTTCTGTTGGGTTTTCTAACTTATTAACTAAGCTTAGTTCTCTTGCTAGTGTCTCAGACTTTATAATTCCTGAGTAATCAGGGTTTTCAATCACATTCTTTAGAGCTTCGTTTGAGCAGTTTAGCTTAATTGTTATGCGATCATCAACTTCTAGGTTGGTTGCCTTTCTAAGCTGCTGCAAGGCCCTTACAAGCTCTCTCATGAGCCCTTCAGCTTCTAGTTCAGGTGTTATATTAAGATCCATTTTTACGGTGCTAGAGTGCTCATCTAAATTAATTTCAACTTTTTTGACATTTAGCTCTTCTTTAACAATATCTATAAAGTCTTTTTCTATAGTCTCTAAATACAATAATCCGCCATTAATAGTAACTTTGTTAAGTGGTTGTCTTACTTTTATGCCCGCCTCGGCTCTTTCAGCTAGTCCAGTTGTTATAACTTCCCGAATATAAGCCATTTGATCGATTACTAGTTCGTTTATATGACCTACCTCTGGCCAGTCAATTAAATGTACCGACTCACCACCTATAAGTAATTTATATAACTCCTCTGACATAAAAGGAGTAAATGGCGCAAGAGCTATACTAAGTTGCACCAAAACATAGTGAAGAGTCTTATAGGCACTATTTTTGTCATTATCGTTTGTACTTTTCCAAAAACGTTTACGACTTCTTCGAACATACCAATTGGAAGCATCATCTATAAATGGAATTATTTGCTTCATGGCATTTGGAATATCATATTCGCTCATATTTTTATCTATTTCGTTAGTTAATTGATGAGTCCTGCTCACAATCCAAAGATCTAGTTGATTACTTAACTCTGGCGTAGGATCCTTAGGAAGTTCTCCGGTCTTTAATCCTGAATCCCAATTATCTACATCCGCATAAAGGCTAAAAAAGTCGTACATATTCCATACCATAGATAATTTTCTACTCACATCAGCCACTTCTTTATCTTGTAAAGCAAAATCTTCACCATTAAGTAAAGGTGAGCTAAGTAGTAAGTATCTTATAGCATCAGCACTATACTGATCTATAAGTTCATTGGGGTCAGTATAATTACCGTAACTTTTACTCATTTTTCGGCCATCATTACCAGAAATTGTGCCTGTTACAATAACGTTATTGAATGAATTTTTATTAAATAACCCGACTGAGACTGCGTGTAAATAGTAAAACCAGGCTCTTACTTGCCCAACATATTCTGCAATAAAATCTCCTGGAAAATTTTCTTCAAATTTCTCGACATTCTCAAAAGGATAATGGAACTGCGCAAACGGCATAGAACCGCTCTCAAACCAACAGTCTAAGACTTTATCTATTCGTTTATACTTAACTCCATCAATCTCAAGTTCTATTCCATCAACCCAAGGTCTATGATAATCTTCTAATACTTTACCGGATAACTCTTCTAGTTCTTTGTAGCTTCCAATTACCCTTATATGTTCTTTACCGCTAGCATCTATGCCCTTCCATACCGGCATAGCTGTAGCCCAAAATCTATCACGACTAATATTCCAATCTGGTGCACTCTCGACGGTTTTAGCAAAGCGACCTTGTTTAATGTGCTCTGGGAACCAATTAATGTCACTATTTTGCTCTAACATTGTTTGCTTCTGGTCTACTATATTTAAAAACCAGCTTGGATGTGCTCGATACATAAGTCTAGTGCCACATCTATGACAATGTGGATATGAGTGCCTAATATAGTCTATTTTCCAGACTATACCTTTTTGATAAAGCTCTTTTGCAATCTGTTTATTCACATCCCAAACTAGCTGGCCCTGCCATTCGCCTTCGATATATAAGCCATTATCGTCAATTATTGATAGAACTGGGATGTTATTTTCCTTAGCTAGTATATAGTCTTCCTCACCATAAGCTGGTGCTAGATGAACAATGCCAGTTCCTTCATCGATATTTACGTACTCTGCCGACCAGATTTTATGAGCGTTGTCTCCTCGATGTTTAAAAATAGGCATGTATTCTCTACCAATTAGATCGCTACCTTTAAATGTTTTAGTAATTTTATAATCTAAAACTTGATGCTTTTCATCTGTTAATACTTTATCTAATAATTCTTTAGCCAGGATTAATTTTTCTTCACCTACTTCAACTTCAACGTATTCTAAATTGTCATTTACGGCAATGGCTGTATTTGCCGGTAATGTCCAAGGTGTAGTAGTCCATATTAGCAATGAGTATTCGCTATCTTTTAGCTTAAATTTTGTATAAACTGATGGATCAGTAACGTCTTTATATGAGTTATCCATAGCGACTTCAGCTTTACTAATCGGGGTTGCATCTCTTGTGCAATAAAGTAAAACTTTTTCACCTTCATATATTTTTCCTGCATCGTATAAGTTTTTAAATGCCCACCAAACAGATTCCATGTAATCTTTGTCCATGGTTTTATAGGCACCTTTAAAATCTACCCAACGACCTATTCTATCTATAATACTTTCCCATTCGTTACCTGTTTGTACCATATTCTCTCGGCAAGTATTTATATATTCTTCCAGGCTAACTTTAGTTCCAATATCTCTTTTATCTTTAATGCCTAATTTAGCCTCAGTATATACTTCTGCTGGTAGTCCATGACAATCCCATCCCCAAACTCTTTCAACTCTCTTGCCTTTCATTGTCCAATATCTTGGAACGGCATCTTTTACGACACTAGATAGTAATGTGCCGTAATGAGGTATACCAGTAATAAATGGTGGGCCGTCGTAAAAAACATATGTGTTATCAATTGGTCTTAAGTCAACGGACTTTTCAAATATTTTGTTAACTTTCCAGTAATTAACAAGTTC
>Ga0182030_10002522_pt1 | contig 38864 bp, 40 predicted proteins | sample 812S3MmetaG_FD_121299 | JGI IMG/M metagenome (GOLD analysis project Ga0182030, IMG submission 121299) | Permafrost microbial communities from Stordalen Mire, Sweden - 812S3M metaG (Illumina Assembly) | ecosystem: Environmental > Terrestrial > Soil > Wetlands > Permafrost | place: Sweden...
CGACGTGGTCTCCGGGGCGATGTGGAACATCTTGGCGCCGGCGTCCTGGTGCTGGCCCGCGCCGGCGTACACCACCGAGAGGACCTCGCCGCTCGCCTTGGGCCCCATGAGGTACACGGAGGGGTACTTCATGGTCAGGCGCGAGCCGATGTTCCCGTCGATCCACTCGACGTGTGCCTCGGCGTCGGCGCGGGCCCGCTTGGTCACCAGGTTGTAGACGTTGGTCGACCAGTTCTGGATCGTGGTGTACGTGATGCGCGACCCGGCCAGCGCCACCAGCTCGACCACGGCGGAGTGCAGCGAGTCGGTGGAGTACACCGGGGCGGAGCAACCCTCGATGTAGTGCACCTGCGACCCCTCGTCGGCGATGATGAGCGTCCGCTCGAACTGGCCCATGTTCTCCGCGTTGATCCGGAAGTAGGCCTGCAGCGGCATGTCCACCTTCACGCCCGGCGGCACGTAGATGAACGACCCGCCGGACCACACGGCCGAGTTGAGGGCGGCGAACTTGTTGTCGTTCGGCGGGATGATCTTGCCGAACCACTTGCGCACGAGCTCGGGGTACTCGCGCACGGCGGTGTCCATGTCGCAGAAGAAGACGCCCTGGGCCTCGAGGTCCTCGCGGTTGCGGTGGAAGACGACCTCGGACTCGTACTGCGCCGTCACGCCCGAGAGGTACTTGCGCTCTGCCTCGGGGATCCCCAGCTTCTCGTACGTGTTCTTGATGGCGTCGGGCAGGTCCTCCCACCGGTCGACCTGCCCGCCCGTGGGCTTGATGTAGTAGTAGATGTCGTCGAAGTCGAGCTTCGGCATGCGCTCGGCGAACCAGGGGGCCATGGGCTTGCGCTCGAAGTGCTTGAGGGAGCGCAGGCGGAACTCCCGCATCCAGTCCGGCTCGTTCTTCATCTCCGACATCTCGCGCACGATGGACTCGTTCAGCCCCTTCTTGGGCTTGAAGACGTAGTCCTCGGCGTCGCTCCACCCGAGCTGGTAGCGCCCGAGATCGAGGTCCGTTGTGGCCATGTGGCTCCTGAGGTCGGAGGAAGGGGGAATTTCCCCTACCGAGATAGTAACAACTGCCCGGGCCAGCCGAAACGCCCGTACGGGCCCACCGCCGTGTCGCCAGCCGTGGCAGGCTCTCCGTCGTATGGACAACCCGCCCGCCGCACCCCGTCGCCACCACGTCGTCTCCGCCCACGGCGACGACCGCGAGGATCCCTGGTTCTGGCTGCGCGACCGCGACGACCCCGAGGCGCTGGCCTACCTCCAGGCCGAGAACGCCTACACGGACCAGGAGACGGCACCGCTGGGCGGGCTGCGTGAGGCCATCTTCGAGGAGATGAAGGCCCGGATCAAGGAGACCGACATGTCGGTCCCGAGCCGGCGGGGGCCGTGGTGGTACTACTCGCGCACCGAGGAGGGGAAGAACTACGCCATCCACTGCCGCCGCCCCGCGCGCGGCAGGGCCGAGCTGCCCCCGGCGGGCGAGCCGGGGGGCGAGGAGCAGGTCCTCCTGGACGAGAACGAGCTGGCGCAGGGGTCGGACTACTTCGCCGTCGGCAGCGCGGCGGTGAGCCACGACCACCTCTGGCTGGCCTACGGGACCGACCGGGCCGGCAACGAGAAGTACGAGCTGCGCTTCCGACCCCTCGACGCCGAGACCGGGCCGACGGCCGCCGCCGAGTCGGTGCCCGACACGGGCTACGGCCTGGCCTGGTCCGCCCGGGCCGACTACGTGTTCTACGTCCGCCTCGACGAGGCGCAGCGGCCCTACCAGCTGTGGCGCCACCGGTTGGGCACCGACCCGGCCGAGGACGTCCTCGTCGTCGAGGAGGCCGACCGCCGCTTCTCCCTCGGCACCGGGTCGACCCGTGACGCCGCCTTCGTCCTCGTCGGGCTGCACAGCACCAACACCAGCGAGTGGCTGGCCATACCCTCCGACGACCCCCGGGCGGCACCGACGGTCGTGATGGAGCGCCGGGAGGGCGTCGAGTACGCGGTGGACCACCTCACACCCGCCTCGGGAGGGGCGGGCTGGTTCGTCGCCCTGACCAACGACGACGCCCTCGACTTCCGCGTCCTCGCCACCCCCGACACCGATCTCGGGGCGGTGGCGGCCTGGCGGGAGATCGTGGCGCACCGGCCCGGCGTGCGCGTCGAGGACGTCGACGCCTTCTCCTCGGCGCTGGTGCTCAGCGAGCGCGCCGAGGCCCAGACCCGGGTGCGCGTCCTCCCCCTGCCCGTCGGGGACCCCTTCGAGGCGGACCTGCTCGACTCGGGCTGGATCGTCCCCTCCGCCGACAGCCCGTCGACCACCTGGCTCGGTCCCAACCCGGAGCCCGACGCCCCCGCGCTGCGCATCGGGCGGACGTCCCTCGTGACACCTTCGAGCGTGCTGCAGATCACCCTGGCCGGACGCGAGGAGACCCTGCTCAAGCAGGAGCCCGTCCTGGGCGACTTCGACCCGGCGCGCTACACGACCTCCCGGGAGTGGGCCGTCGCACCCGACGGGACACGGGTCCCGCTCTCGGTGGTCCACCGCCGGGGGACGGAGCTGCCGGCTCCGTGCCTCCTGTACGGGTACGGCGCCTACGAGATCTCCATCGACCCGTCCTTCTCGCACCACCGGCTGTCGCTGCTCGACCGGGGCGTGGTCTTCGCCATCGCGCACGTCCGGGGCGGCGGGGAGATGGGGCGCGCCTGGTACGAGGACGGGCGGATGGAGCACAAGCAGAACACCTTCTCCGACTTCATCGCCGGCGCCCGCCATCTCCTCGACGCGGGCATCGCCCGGCCGGGGGCGCTGGCCGGCCGCGGCGGGTCGGCGGGCGGCCTGCTGATCGGCGCCGTGGCGAACCAGGCCCCCGAGCTCTTCCGGGCCCTGGTGGCCGAGGTGCCGTTCGTGGACTGCGTGACCACCATGCTCGACGACCAGCTCCCGCTCACCGTCGGAGAGTGGGAGGAATGGGGGAACCCCCTGGCCGACGAGTCGGCCTACCGCCGCATGTTGACCTACTCGCCCTACGACAACGTGACGGGTGCGAACCCCGACGGGACGCCGCGCACGTACCCCGACCTCTTCGTCACCGCCGGCCTCAACGACCCCCGGGTCGCCTACTGGGAGCCGGCCAAGTGGGTGGCCAAGCTGCGGGCCACCTCACCGAGCACCCGGGTGCTGCTCCGCACGGAGCTGGGCGCCGGCCACGGCGGGCCGTCGGGTCGCTACGACGCCTGGAAGGAGGAGGCGCTCGTCTACACCTTCCTCCTGGACGCGCTCGGGCTGGCGGGCAGCTGAGCTGAGCTGAGCGCGGCGGCCGGGACTCAGGTGGTGGCCGGCGCCGCCTCGAAGTTCAACGTGAAGGGCGCCTGGAACCCCGGCGGCAGCGTGACGGCCGCCCCGTCGACGGTGGCCGAGAAGGCCGCCGGCGCGCCGGCGATCACGGTCACGGGGCCGGTGGCGGCGATGGCGTGCGACTGGCCCGCGAAGAGCGTCCCCGTGAAGAGCACCGCGCCGGTGGCCGTGTTCGTCGCGTCGACCCAGCACTCACCCGTCGTGGCGGCCAGCGCCAGCGAGTAACCGGTGCCGGTGCCGGTGCCGGTGCCGGTGCCGGTGCCGGTGCCGGCAACGTGGTACGTGGCCGAGTGCGCGGTGGGGTCGGCGGGTGCCGAGACTGCGGGGGGTGCGGTCGTGATGGTGGTCGTGGTGGCCGAATGACGGCCGGTGGCGTGGTGATGGGCGGGTGCGGTCGTGGTGGCGTGGCCCGACGGCGCCGGGTGATGGGCCGGCGTGTTCGAGTGCAGCCCCGTGACGATCAGGACGACGACCAGCACCGCGACCGCGGCCACCGCCGCCGCCGGCCCGGCGAGGCGGCGGGGACGGTGGTTGATGGACTGCATGACCCGGTCCTCGCCACCGTGCATGAAGCTCCCCGGCACCGGCTCGGGCCCCGGCCCGGCGTCGTCGAAGGTCAGCGGCTCGGCGGGATTGGCCACCGGGGGTGGCGGAGCCGGCGGCACCACGGGCCGGTCCGACTCGGTCAGGCGCACCGTGGAGGACCCCGTGACCCGGAACGCGCTCGCCGGGTACGCCGCCTCACCGTTGCCGTTCTCCTCCCCGGCGGGCGGGACGTGCGTCCGTATCTCCTCGAGCGTGTGGAGCTGGCGGTGGTAGTGCTCCACCGAGTGCACGTCGTCGCGGGAGCGGCGGCTCATCATGATGGCCGCGACGACGCCCAGGACGACGACGACAGCGATCAGCCCACCGATCCACACCGCCACCTATTCAACAGGATCAGCCGGGTCGTGAGGGCAGCGGCCCTCGCGGGCGTCCCGTGGCCGCAGGAAGGGGCCCGGCGGGAGGGCGCCCGGCCTCGGCCGCGCCGGTCAGGGGGCCAGGCGGGGCCGGATCTCGTCGGGGATGTCGTTGCGCCGCGGATTGCTCTGGTCCCGCACCGAGAGGATGGGCCCGGTGATGCCCCAGTCGGCACCCACCGCGGGGTCGTCCCAGGCCAGCCCGTGCTCGTCCGAGGCGTCGTAGTAGTTGTCCACCAGGTAGGTGAGCAGGATGTCGCTGAGCGCCGCGAAACCGTGGGCCACGCCGGGCGGGATGTAGATGCCCTGGTCCACGTCCCCGTCGAGGTCGATCAGCTCGGTCGCCCCGTCCGTCCTCGACCCCACCCGCAGGTCGTGCAGGACGACACGGGCCTTGCCCCGCAGGGCGTACCAGTAGTCGGCCTGGTGGAGGTGGAAGTGCAGGCCCACCAGCGCACCGGCCTGCTTCTCGGATCGGTTGCCCTGCACCATCTCGCGCCCGTCGGGGAACCAGCTGCGGCGGTAGGTCTCGACGAAGCGCCCGCGCTCGTCGCCGTGCACGTCGGGGCGGACCAGGACGACGTCGTCGATCACGGAGGAGGGGATCAGCTCTGGCATAGGGGCGGAACGGTAGCGGGTCGGCGAGTCAAGGGTCGAAACGGCCGAAGCCGGAGCGGTAGAAGAGCAGCGGCCCCCCCTCCCCGACCCCCGTGGCCACCACGTGCCCGGTCACCAGCTCGTGATCGCCGCCGTCGAAGATGTCGCCCAGCCGGCACTCCACCACGGCGAGCGAGCCCGCGATCACGGGCGCGCCGGTCAGGCCGGGCGACCAGTCGACGCCCTCGAACTTGTCGCCTCCCGAGACGGCGAAGGAGCGGCAGAGCGCCTCCTGGTGCTCCTCGAGGATGTTCACGCAGAACGCGCCGGCCTTGGCGATGCGGGGCCAGCTGGTGGAGCTCCGGGCGGGGGCGAGGATCACCATCGGCGGGTCGAGCGACAGTGCGGCGAACGACTGGCAGGTGAACCCGACCGGCACTCCCTCCTCCAGTGCGGTGACGATCGTGATGCCGGTCGCGAAGTGACCGAGCACCTCGCGGAACCGGGCCTGGTCGAGGCCCGACACGTGCCTGTTATGCCTTGCCGAGCTCGATCGACTGTGATTCGTGCGCCGACGAGACGTCGTCGATGTGCTTGGCCTCCGGGAGACGGCGCGCCTGGTTGAGGATGCGGTCGAGCTCGCGGTCGGTGTGCGACGGGTCATGGTGCGAGAGCAGCAGCCGCTTGACGCCCGCCTCGGCCGCGACGTGCACCGCGTAGGCGGCGGTCGAGTGCCCCCAGTCGGCCTTGGCCGAGAACTCGTCGTCGGTGTACTGCCCGTCGTGGATGAGGAGGTCGACCCCGTGGCACAGCTCGAGCACGGCCTCGGGGATGGCCCGCCGGTCGAGCGGCGCCTGGTGGTCGGACATGTAGGCGACCGAGCGGCCCTCGGCCTCGATCCGGAAGCCCAGGGTCGTGCCGCTGTGCGGGATCGGCCGCGCCATGACCTTGGCGGAACCGATGGAGAAGTCCTCGGACCCGACGTCGACGGTGACCAGCTCGCCGCGGAACTGCTCCATGTGGATCGGGAACACGGGCGGCTGCACGGCCGAGTGCAGCGCGTCCTTGAGGGTGCCCTTGGGCTGGGCCGGCCCGTACACGGTGAGACTGGCACCGGGATCGTGCAGCGGGGCGAAGAACGGGATCCCCAGGATGTGGTCGAAGTGGAGGTGGGTGAGGAGCGCCGTGGCCCGCAGCGGGGTGCCCAGCGCCCGCACCTCCTTCTGGAGGACGTCGCCCAGCGCGCGCAGCCCGGTGCCGAGGTCGACGATGAGGGGCTCGTCCCCCTCGATGTCGATGACCAGGCACGAGGTGTTCCCCCCGTAGCGGCGGTACCGATCCCCCGAACAGGGGCACGACCCCCTCACCCCGTAGAACGTGACGTTCACGCACGTGACGATACTCGGCATGGGACGGTACGTTCTGTCTCCATGGAGGAGCGGACCATCACGGCGAACGGGCTGGATTTCGCCTATTTGAGCGAAGGGCCCGAGGACGGGCCGCTCGCGTTGTGCCTGCACGGGTTCCCCGACACGGCGCACACCTGGCGCCACCTGCTCCCCGAGCTGGCCGACGCCGGCTTCCGGGCGGTGGCCCCCTTCCTGCGTGGCTACGCCCCGACCCCGGTGCCGTCCGACGGCTGCTACCAGATGGGGGCCGTCGTGCGTGACGTCAACGCACTCCACGAGGCCCTTGGTGGGGACGGGGAGGCGGTGATCGTCGGACACGACTGGGGTGCGCTGGCGACCTACGGGGCGGTGGCCCACGAACCCGGCCGGTGGCGCCGCGCCGTCACGGCGGCCGTCCCGCCGGCGGCCTCCATCGGCATGTCGCTGTTCACCTATCGCCAGCTCCAGAAGAGCTGGTACATGTTCTTCTTCCTCTCACCCCTGGCCGAGCTGGCGCTCCCGCTGGACGACTACTCCTTCCTCGACCAGCTCTGGCGCGACTGGTCGCCCGGCTACGACGGCACGTGGGACGTGGCGCGCGTCAAGGAGTCCATCGGCGACCCCGAGCGCATCGTCGCCGCCATCGGCTACTACCGCGCCCTCTACGACCCCACGCTGGCGGTGCCCGAGTTCGCCGACGAGCAGGCCGCCATGACGCTCCCGACGCCCAGGCCGACGCTCTACGTCCATGGCCGCGCCGACGGCTGCATGCTGCTGTCGTCCATCGGGTCCCCGCTCGACTTCATGGCCGAGGGCTCCGAGCTCGAGCTCGTCGACGGCGCCGGCCACTTCGTCCACCTGGAGCGGCCCGACGTGGTCAACCGGCGGATCGTCGGGTTCCTGACGGCGCCGTGACCACCTGAGTGGGCAGGGTCGGGCCGTGACCACGCTCGAGGACCGGCCGCACACCGCCCTCCTGGTCGTCGACATGCAGAACGGCGTCGTCGAGGGAGCGCACCGGCGCGACGAGGTCGTGGCGAACGTCGGGCACCTCGTCGAGATGGCGCGCCGTGACGGGACCCCCGTCGTCTGGGTCCAGCACTCCGACGAACAGCTGGCGAGGGGCGGCCACGGCTGGCGGATCGTGCCCGAACTGGCGCCGGCCGGCGGCGAGCCCCTGGTCGAGAAGGAGTACGGCGACGCCTTCGAGGACACGTCCCTCGAGCGCGTGCTCTCGGACCTCGGGATCGGGCGCCTCGTCGTCGCCGGCGCGCAGACCGACGCCTGCATCCGCTCGACACTCCATGGTGCCCTGACCCGGGGCTACGACGTGACGCTGGTCAGCGACGCCCACACCACCGAGGATCAGACGACCTGGGGGGCGCCATCGCCGGACCAGGTCATTGCGCACACGAACCTGTACTGGGCGCAGCAGACGGCGCCGGGGCGGACGGCCGGCACGGTCGAGACCGGTGCGGTCGACTTCGGCGCCGCGCCCTGACGCGACGACGCCGAGAGCGGGGATGGCGGCCGGCTCAGACCAGCCGGAGCACCGGCGGGGCGGCGCCCGACCACCGGGCGAATCCCTCGCGCACCAGCGCTGCCGCCACCATGTCGGCGCGGGCCGCGTCGTCGGGCCAGCCGCAGGCGACGGCCAGCGCGGCCCGATCCACACCGCCGGCCCGGAGCGCGTGCAGCAGCCGGCCTCTCCCCTGGCGGTCCGAGCCGGCGAACGGGCTCTGACGCCGCGCCGTCGGGCCGGTCCGCCACGGATCGGGACCGGTCGCGCCGCCGCGTCGCCACACGCACTGGCGGCGCAGGGGGCAGTGGGCGCAGTCGGGCCTCGTGCCCGTGCACACGGTCGCCCCGAGGTCGAACATGGTCTGGTTGAACTCCCACGACAGCCCGGCGGGCACGAGCCGGTCGCCCAGGCGGTTCGCCTCACCCGCCGTGAGCGGTGAGCCCGCCACGCAGCGCGACAGCACGCGCACCGCGTTGGTGTCCACCGCCGCCACGTCGTCCCCGAACGCGAACGAACGGACGGCGCGCGCCGTGTAGGTCCCGATGCCGGCCAGCGCGCGGAGCGCGTCGTCCTGGCGCGGCACCATGCCGGCGTGCTCGGCGACGACCGTGACCGCCGCCCGGTGCAGGTTCAGCGCCCGCCGGTTGTACCCGAGGCCCGACCACAGCCGGACCACCTCGGCGGGGCGCACCCGGGCGCAGTCCCCCGGCGTGCCGAACGCGGCGACGAAACGCTCGTAGTGCGGCACCACTCGGTCCACCTGGGTCTGCTGCAGCATCACCTCGGAGACGAGGATCCGCCACGGGTCGCGCGTGCGGCGCCACGGCAGGTCGCGGCGGTGATCTGCTCCCCACTCCAGCAGACGCCGCCGGAAGCGACGGGCCCGGTCGGCCGGGAGCGGCGGTGCCTCAGTCCCAGACGTCGTCGCCGTAGGGCCGCTGCCGCGCCGGTGCGCTGGCGGCCTTCCACACCATCAGCTTGCGGCGGAAGTAGCAGACCTCCTCGCCGCGCTGGTTGAACGCCTTGGTCTCGACCGTCACGATGCCCCGGTCGTCCTTGGACTTGGACGGTGTCGCGTCGAGCACCCGCGTCTCCGCGTAGATGGTGTCGCCGTGGAAGGTGGGTGAGCGGTGCAGGAGCGACTCGACCTCAAGGTTGGCGATGCACGACCCGCTCACGTCGGGCACGCTCATGCCGAGCGTGAGGGAGTAGACCAGGTTGCCCACGACGACGTTCTTGCCCTGCACCGTCTCGTTCTCCGCGAACCAGGCGTTCGTGTGCAGCGGGTGATGGTTCATCGTGATCATGCAGAACAGGTGGTCGTCGTACTCGGTGATCGTCTTGCCGGGCCAGTGCCGGTAGACGTCACCGGGGACGAAGTCCTCGAGGTAACGGCCGAACGGCCGGTCGTAGACCGTCACTCGTCGATCGCCGTGGGGCGCGGACGCGTCGTGAAGCCGAGGGACGCGCCGGGGAGGGCCTCCCCGTCGATGGTCAGACGCCAGGCGAACCGGGTCCCCGGGGCCAGCGGAATGGGCCCGAGGTTCACGGCCAGGGCCACGTCGATGGGCGATCCCTCGGGAATCCCCTGGGGCTGGCTCACCGTGAACTCGCCTCGCACCTCGACCGGCTGGGACCCCTCGGAGGTCTCCATGAGCACCGGCTGGCCGTCCGCATCCTCCAGGAAGAGCTCCCAGTGGTGCGACGTCTCGGCCTCGTGCCAGTCCACGTCGATCTTCAGCGCCACGGCGGAGGGGACCGGGTCGGGGCCCGTCATGCTCCAACCACCGCCGAGGATGTAGAGCTTGCCGTCGGCCACCTGGGCGGCGTCGCAGAGCAGCATCGTCACTTTCACGTTGAGGGAGGTTATCGGTCCGGCACCGTGGGCCCGGACTGTGGGCCAGGGCGAGGCCCGGCGGCCCCGGCACCGTAGAGTGCGAGGTCATGGTGCCGAGCGCTGCAGGGGTCACGCCGTGAACGAGCTCACCGGGCTGCGCGACGACGTCTACCGCCGCCCGCTGGCCACGGCGCTGCAGCGCCTCGGGCTCGGTGCCGGTTGGCGCTGTGTCGACGTCGGCGCGGGTGGTGGTGACGTGTCGGTGGCGCTGGCCGAGATGGTCGGCCAGGACGGCCGTGTCTACGCGGTCGACAGCGACCCGCTCGCCCGCGACGAGGTCGCGCGCGCCGCGGCGGCGCACGCCCAGGTGATCGCACTCACCCAGGCCGGCGAGGACCTCTCCCTGCCCGAAGAGGTCGACCTGGCCTTCTGCCGCTTCCTGCTGTTGCACGTGCTCGAGCCGCTCGCCGTGGTGCGCATGATGGCCGGCGCCGTCCGCAGCGGTGGCTGGGTGGTGGCTCAGGAGCCCATCACCACGGCCGGGCGCGTTGACGGGTCGCCCCTCTCCATGCCCGACGCCCCCCACCCCGATGTGGGCGCGCTGCTCCCCGCGCTGGTGCGCGACGCCGGGCTCGAGGTCGTGGACGCGTGGGCGGAGGCGCCGGCCGGCGTCGGCCCCGGCCCCGTGGCGCGCTACCTCGAGACCCTCACGGGGGTTGACCCCGGCGACGATCCCATCGTCCTCCCGCCCCTCGTGACCGTCATCGGCCGCAAGGCCTGAGCAGCGGCCCCAAAAGGGGGCCGCGACGCCAGCCATTAGGGTCGCGGCCCGTGACGAAGTCCACCCCTGCCGTGCTCGCCGCCGCCGCTGAGGCGGCCGATCTGGCCGAGCATCTCGTCGACCGGGCCCGTGCCTCCGTCCGCGACCGCGGGGGGATCGACGCCAACCAGGTGGTGGCCTACGACGTGGCCCACGCCGCGGCCGCGGTGGCCACGGCCCGGGCGGCCCTCGAGTACGGCGAGCACGGGGAGGTCGAGGCCCGCATCGCCGCCGCGTTCGTCGCCGACGTCGTGGCCGAGCTGGTTGGCCGGGTGGCGGGGCGGGAGGAGCTCTGGGGGGTGGAGGCCGGTTGGGCCGCACCGGCGGGGGCGTTCCTGGGCGAGCAGCGCGACCCCGCCGTCCTGGCCGGCCTGGCCGCCACGGAGGGCCCGCGGCACCTGGGCGACGACTTCGAGCTGGTGCGCGAGACCTTCCACCGCTTCGCCGAGGACAAGGTCCGCCCGCACGCCGAGCACGTGCACCGGGCCAACGGCGACATCCCCGAGGAGGTCATTGAGGGCCTGGCCGAGCTGGGGGGCTTCGGCCTCTCGGTGCCCGAGGAGTACGGCGGCTTCGCATCGGGCGGTGAGAGCGACTACATGGGCATGGTCGTCGCCACCGAGGAGCTGAGCTGGGGCTCGCTGGGGGTCGGCGGCTCCCTCATCACCCGGCCCGAGATCCTCACCCGCGCCCTGGTCTACGGCGGCACCGAGGAACAGAAGAAGCACTGGCTGCCCAAGCTGGCCTCGGCAGAGGTCCTGGCCGCCGTCGCCGTGACCGAGCCCGACTTCGGGTCGGACGTGGCCGGCATCGTGACCTCCGCGGCACCGGTCGCCGGCGGCTGGGTGGTCAACGGCGTCAAGACGTGGTGCACCTTCGCCGCCCGGGCCGACGTGCTGATGCTGTTGGCCCGCACGGACCCGGACCGCTCCCTCGCCCACCGCGGCATCTCCATGTTCGTCGTCGAGAAGCCGCGCGGCGACGGCCATGGTTTCGTCTTCACCCAAGAGGACACGCCGGACCGCCCGGGTGACCTGGCGCCGGGACGGCTGGAGGGACGCCCCATCGACACGCTCGGCTACCGCGGCATGCACTCCTACGAGCTGGCGTTCGAGAACTGGTTCGTGCCCGATGCCAATCTCGTCGGCGGCGCCGAGGGGCTGGGCAAGGGCTTCTACCTCCAGATGCAGGGCTTCGAGAACGGCCGGCTGCAGACGGCGGCCCGTGCCCTCGGCGTGATGCAGGCCGCCTACGAGGCGGCCTCCTCGTACGCCGCCGAGCGCAAGGTGTTCGGCTCGCCCATCGGCGACTACCAGTTGACGCAGGCCAAGCTCGGGCGGATGGCGGTGATCATTCAGGCGACTCGCCAGAGCTCGTACCACGTCGCCCGCCTGATGGCGCGTGGCGAGGGCGCCCTCGAGGCGTCGATGGTCAAGGCCTACGTCTGCCGCGCCGCCGAATGGGTGACGCGAGAGGCGATGCAGATCCACGGCGGCATGGGCTACGCGGAGGAGTTCCCGGTGAGCCGCTACTTCGTGGACGCCCGGGTGCTCTCCATCTTCGAGGGGGCCGACGAGACCCTCGCCCTCAAGGTCATCGCCCGGCGGCTCATCGGCTGATCAGCCGGGGCTGCGCGTGAGCCCGGCGCGCTCGCCGCGGCTCACGAATTTCATGGCCATCTTCCGGCTCGCCTCGTCGATCATCTCGTCACCGAACATGACGGCACCCTTGCGGTCCTGCTCGGTCGCCTTCTGGTACGCGTCGAGGAGGTCGAAGGCGTGGTCGAACTGCTCCTGCGTCGGCGAGTACACCTCATTCAGCACGCCCGCCTGGTCGGGGGTCAGCGCCCACTTCCCGTCGTAGCCCAGCATGCGCGTGCGCATGGAGTAGTCGCGGAGCGCGTCGAGCTCGCGCACCTTGAGGAACGGGCCGTCGATCACCTGGAGCCCGTTGGCCCGGCCGGCCATCAGGATGCGGCTGAAGACGTAGTGGAAGTGATCGCCCGGGTACTCGGGAATGTCGATCCCTCCGGTCAGCACCGGCATCTCGACGCTGGCGGCGAAGTCCGCCGGCCCGAAGATGATCGTCTCGAGGCGGGGCGAGGCGGCACAGATGTCGTCGACGTTGATCAGGCCGCGCGCCGTCTCGATCTGCGCCTCGATCCCGATGTGGCCGACCGGGAGGCCGGACTTCTTCTCCACCTGGGTGAGGAGCAGGTCGAGCGCGACGACCTCTGCGGCCGACTGCACCTTGGGCAGCATGATCTCGTCGAGGCGCTCGCCGGCGTTGCCCACCACCTCGATCACGTCGCCGTAGGTCCACTCGGTGTCCCAGGCGTTCACCCGCACGCACAGCACCCGGTCGTCCCAGGGCAGGTTCTTGATGGCATCGACCACCTTGGGCCGGGCGCTCTCCTTCTCCAGGGGCGCCACGGCGTCCTCGAGGTCCAAGAAGGTCATGTCGGCCGGGACGGTCGGGGCCTTGGCCAGGAACTTCTCGTTCGAACCGGGGGTCGACAGACAGGAGCGGCGGGGCAGGTCACGTGAGCGTGCGGACATGACCCGATGGTAACAAACCGGGTTCTGCGTCCCGCCCGGCCGGCCGGCCGGCTGGCCGGCTGGCCGAGGTGTCAGGCCGCCGACACCGACTCCGACACCGACCCCGACCTCGGGCGGGCCGGTGTTCGGCTCAGCCGAACGCGCCACCCGGTCGGACGTTCACGACAGGTGTGAGGAGAAGAACTCCAACGTGCGGTCCCACAGCGCGCGCGACGCGTCCGCGTCGTAGACCTCGGGCCGCGTGTCGTTGAAGAAGGCGTGGTCCGTCCCGGGATAGATCACGATCTCGACCGACTTGCCCAAGCCGCGCAACTCGTCGGCCAGCGCGTTCGCCGCGTCAGGAGTGAAGAAGCTGTCGTTCTCCGCGTAGTGGCCCAGCACCGCAGCGGACATCGACGAGTAGTCCGGCTGCGCGTCGGGCCACGGAATGATGCCGTAGCACGGGACGACGGCCGCCACCGCGTCCGGGCGCTGCGTCGCCAGCACGAGCGCGAGCCCACCGCCCATGCAGAAGCCGATGACCCCGACCTTGTCGCGCGAGCTCCGCCGCAACAGCTCGTCGACGGCGCCGCTCATGTCGCGGGCGGCCTGGTCCATCCTCATGGCCATCATCGCCTTGCCCGCCTCGTCGGGCTCGCCCGGCTGCACCTTCTGGCCGTGGTAGAGGTCGGGGGCCAGCGCCACGAAACCCGCCGCGGCGAAGCGGTCGCACACGTCCTCAATGTGGTCGACCAGGCCCCACCACTCCTGGATCACGATGACGCCGGGCCCGCTCCCGCCCTGGGGGGCCGCCAGATAGCCTCCCGCCGTCGATCCGTTGCTCGGGAATTCGATCATCTCACCCATGCCAACCGACCGTAGTAGGTCGCACCCCGCTTCGTTCTCCCGAAATACCACCGGATTGCTCAGGAACGGCACCGAAGAACGCCGAATTTCTCTGTCTCGGGTATCTTTGGGTCTTTCACCTGCGCTTTCGTACTCGCGGTACGACCTCACACAGGCGTGTCCGGCGGGGGGTGTTTGTATCGCCGGAGGGAAACCTATAAGAATGTCCTCCATCGTGACTGACGTAGAGCGGCATCACACCCACTCCACGCCGCGGTCTCCGAGGGGCACACGAGTGCTCCAGCGGGTCGGGATCCCCGCGTTGACCGTTGTCACAGTGTTGGCAAGCACTGTGGTCGGTTTGGCGCGCCCGGCCGCCGGTGACGCCATCTCCGACGCCAAGGCGAAGGCCGCCGCCATCGAGTCACAGCTGACCCAGGCCCAGAACGAGATGTCAGCGCTGAGCCAGCAGTACGACCAGGCCCAGTACCAACTGTCGCAGATCAACTCGAACATCTCGACGACCAAGGCCAACATCGCCACCGACCAGCAGCAGGTGGGGAACGACAAGACCACGCTGGCCAAGGCGGCCGTGGCCAATTACATCTCCGACGGCACGGCGGCGGCACAGAACCCGATCTTCAGCGGCAACGAGCAGACACTCGGCGCCACCACCGAGTACAACAAGATCGCCGAGGGCGACATCTCCCTCGCCGTCGACAACCTGCACACGGCCGAGAACTCCCTCAACGCGCAGGTCACCCAGTTGCAAGGCGAGCAGTCGCAGGCGCAGACCGAGGTGACGGCCAAGCAGAATGCCGTTGCGCAGAACGCGCAGGCCGTGCAGGAGCAGAAGACAGCGCTGTCCCAGGAGCAGGGTCAGATCGCCCAGCTCGTCCAGCAGCAGCAGCAAGCGGAGGCGGCCGCCGCCGCCAAGGCGGCCGCGGCACGACAGGCCGCCGCCGCGCAGGCCGCCGCCGCGCAGGCCGCCGCCGCCGCCGCCCGGTCGACCGCATCCACCGCATCCACCGCCACAGCCGCCCCGTCTTCGGGGACCGCCGCCGTGGTCGCCGGGCTCAGCCAGGCCGCCGCGCCGCCAACCGCGCCCGGCGGCGCCGGTGCCGTTCAGGCGGCCGAGAGCCAGGAGGGCGTCCCCTACGTCTGGGGCGGCGAGTCCCCCAAGGGCTCGGGGAGCCCCGGCTTCGACTGCTCCGGGCTGACGGCCTGGTCCTGGGGCCAGGTCGGCGTGGGCCTGCCGCACTATTCGGGCGCCCAGATGGCCGACTCGACCCCGGTCCCCATCAGTGATCTGCAGCCCGGCGACCTCCTCTTCTACGGTCCCGGCGGCTCGCAGCACGTCGCCATGTACGTCGGGCCCGGCACGATGATCGAGGCGCCCTACACCGGTGCGTCCGTGTGGGTCACCTCCCTGCGCCTGGGTGGCGACTTCGTGGGCGCCGGCCGGCCCTAGCCGCACGCCCGGCTCCCCCACCGATCGACAACCCCGGGTCCACCACACCGTGCTGCGGTCGTAACCTGGCGCCAACCGCGCCATGAGACCGATCCCCGTCGAATTCCACATCGGGCCCCTGCAGGTCCACACCTATGGCATCGGCCTCGCGCTCACGTTCTGGTTCGGGTTCACCTACTTCGAGCGTCGCCTGCGTCACAACGGCTACCGCACCGACTGGTTCGTCCCCGTGTTCCTCTGGATCATCCTGGCGGCGGTGGTCGGGGCCCGGGCCATGCACGTCCTCTCGAACCTGGGCTACTACTCGCACAACCCCGGCGACATCCTCGCCGTCTGGCACGGTGGCCTCTCCTCGTTCGGCGGCCTGCTCCTCGCCGTGCCGGTCGGCATCGTCCTCACCAGGCGCCGGTGTCCCGAACTGCCGCTCGGCCGCGCGCTCGACCTGGTCCTTCCGGTCCTCCTCGCGTGCTGGGCCCTGGGCCGGCTGCTGGGCCCACAGCTCATGGTCGCGGGTGGCGGGCACCCGACCCATCAGTGGTTCGGCATGTACTACGCGGGCCAGGCCGGCCGGCGGCTCCCTGTGCCGATCTTCCAGGCGATCGAGGACTTCGCGGTGTACCTGGTCCTCATCGCGATAGAGCGACGGCTCGACCGCTGGCCCGACGGCGCGCGCCGCGTCGCCTACCCCTCGGGAATCGTGCTCGGGACCGGCATGGTGCTCTGGGGCATCGAACGCTCCCTCGACGAGCACCTGTGGCTCGGCGAGGACGGGCGGCTCGGCTCGGACCTGGTCCAGCTGGCGGGCGTCCTGCTCGTCGTGGGCGGTCTGGTGATCCTGGTGCGCACGAGATCACGGTGGAGGGAATGGCTCCGGACGCACCACTCGCCGGGCATCACCGAGCAACGGGAAGAAGCCGAGCAGCCGGCCTGAGGCCTATTCCTCGCGTGGTTCGGCCGCGCCCGCCGACCGCTGTCGCGCCCGCTCGACCTGACGCTCGATGGCCCGTGCGTCCCCGTCCTTGAAGATCCATCCCGCCTCGCACCACGGCCGGATCTCGGGAATGGCGTCCTCGGGCTCCGCTCCGACCTCGTCGATGCGAGTGCCCATCAGACCGTTCCCTTCTCCGTCCGGCGTTCCGCCCCGCCCCTCGAGAGGGGGACCAGCGCCCGGCGAACGGGCGGCCCGGCGCGTCACCAGGCTAAGGAACGGCGCCGGACGGGTGGCGGATGCACCGCCAGCGGGTGCAACGTCGTTGCGGCCTCCGTCCCGTGGCCGATGCTCCGTCCGTGCGCATGACGCCGCAGAAGGGCCGATCGGCGGCCGGACGCGCCAGGCCGTGCGCTCTCAAGACTTCCCAGAGTGTTGCCGATAGTGGCGGGAGAAAAGGGGGTGGGAGCGCGATGGCCGCGCTCCTGCGGTTCTCACCGACGATGGACGAAAAGGTCTGGACGGAGCAAGAGAAGGAGGAGTGGCTGGCCAACCACGGGGGCAGCTCCACCCACGTCGTGACCTTCGAGCCGATGTACCAGATTGAGGTGTGCGTCCCACCGTGGGAGCACCCCGACCGCCTCATCGCGCGCTCCGCTGTCGCGTGGGGCGAGCACATGGCCCGCATCTTCGACGACGACCGGTTCGGCGCAGGGCCGGTCGTCGCCGCCCATCACGAGGGGAACTCGCTCGAGGTGTCCACCGCGGTGAGGACGTGGCCCCGCCGGCGGCGCTTCACCTGATCAGGCGTTCGGCTTCTCTCCCGATGCCGCCGCCTGGCGCATCTGCTCCAGGCGGTCGATCATCCCCATCCGCTCCTGCCCGACGGTGCTGTCGAGCCGCTCCGCGATCTGCTCGGGCGTCCAGCGTCCGTCCGCCCACATCGCCCGCACCTCCGTCGGCTGGTTCCAGACGGCAATCTTCGATCCCACCACCGTGTACACCTGGCCGGTGACGTGCTTCGCCTGGTCGCTCAGCAGGTACACGACCATTGGTGCGACGTCCTCGGGGTCTCCCATCTCGGCCAGCTCCGACGGCACGTTGGCCGACATACGGGTGCGGGCCACCGGCGCGATGGCATTGGCGGTGACGCCGTAGCGGTACAGGCCGACGGCGGCGGACCGCACCAGCGACACGATGCCGCCCTTGGCGGACGCGTAGTTGGCCTGCGCCACGCTGCCGGCGAACGCACCCGAGGTGAAGCCGATGAGGGCTCCGCCCCCCTCCTGCTTGCGCATGACCGAGGCGGCGGCGCGGAACACGGTGAAGTGACCCTTCAGGTGGGTCGCGATCACGGCGTCCCACTCGTCCTCGGACATGTTGAACAGCATGCGCTCACGCAGGATGCCCGCCACCGCCACCACGCCGTCGATGCGTCCCCACGTGTCGACGGCCGTCGCGATGAGCCGCTCGCCCGACTCCATCTTGGAGATGTCGTCGGCCACGGCGATCGCCTCGCCCCCCGCCTTGGTGATCTCGGTCACGACGGCGTCGGCCACCTCGCTGCTCGGGTCCTCGCCGGCCATGCCGACCCCGTAGTCGGCCACCAGCACCTTGGCCCCTTCCGCCGCGGCAGCCAGCGCGACGGCCCGCCCGATGCCGCCGCCACCGCCGGTGACCGCGACGACCTTGCCTGCGAGGAACCCTGCCATCGTCGACTCTCCTGATCTCTCGGTGCCCTGGCCGGCGGCCGGGCTCGCAAATTGCCGTAAGTTAGAACACGTTCTAGCCTGCGGGCCGCGGGGACTGCCATTTGCGCCCGCACTCGCGAGCCTCAAGGAGAACAGCTGATGGGTGACTTCGGCTTCTGGGCGCTGGCCCAGGAAGACCCCGACTACCTGGCGCTCGTCACGCCCGAGGGCGACGAGGTCACGTCCGGTGCACTGCTGGGCCGCGCCAACCAGGTGGTGCACGCCCTGCGGGCGCGCGGGTTCGAGGCGGGTGACGTGGTGGCCACGCTGCTCCCGAACTGCGGCGAGATGCTCGAGGTCTACCTGGCCGCCCTGCAGGCCGGCTGGTACCTGGTGCCCATCAACCATCACCTGGTGGCGCCCGAGGTGGCGTACATCCTGAAGGACTCGGGCGCCAAGGCCTTCGTGGCCCACGAGCGCTTCGCCGACGTCGCCCGCGCCGCGGCCGACGAGGTGGGCCTGGACGGGACCGGGCGCCTGGCCGTGGGTGACGTGCCCGGATTCGCCTCGTACACCGAGGCGCGCGACGCGCAGCCGACGACGCTCCCCGAGGACAGGACCATCGGCGACGTCATGAACTACACGTCCGGGACCACGGGGAATCCCAAGGGGATCTACCGCAAGCTCCTCGGCATCACCCCGGAACAGGCGGCCCTCGGCCTCTCGGGCATCCTCTTCCTGTTCGGGATCCAGCCCCAGGACGACAACGTCCACATCATCGGCTCACCGCTGTACCACACCGCCGTGCTCCGCTTCGGGAGCGCGTCCATGCACCTGGGGCACACGCTCGTGCTGATGGACAAGTGGCTGCCCGAGGACATGCTCCGGCTCATTGAGGAGCGGCGGGTCACCACGTCGCACATGGTGCCCACGCAGTTCCACCGCCTGCTGGCGCTGCCCGAGGACGTGCGGGTCAAGTACGACGTGACGTCCCTCCGCCACATGATCCACGCGGCCGCACCGTGCCCGGTCGACGTCAAGCACAGGATGATCGCCTGGTGGGGCAACGCGGTCGACGAGTACTACGCGGCGAGCGAGGGCGGCGGCACGGTGGTCAGCGCGGAGGAATGGCTCCTCAAGCCGGGCACCGTCGGGAAGCCCTGGCCGATCAGCGAGATCGCGGTCTTCGACGACGAGGGCAACCGGATCACCGAGCCCAACGTCATCGGCACCGTGTACATGGCCATGCAGTCGGCCGACTTCGAGTACCACGGCGACAAGGAGAAGACCCAGAAGAACCGGATCGGCCCGTTCTTCACCGTGGGTGACGTGGGCCTGATCGACGAGGACGGCTACCTCTTCTTGCGGGACCGCAAGATCGACATGATCATCTCGGGCGGGGCGAACATCTACCCGGCCGAGATCGAGAGCGTCCTGCTCTCGCATCCGAAGGTGGGCGATGCCGCCGTCTTCGGCATCCCCAACGAGGACTGGGGCGAGGAGGTCAAGGCGGTCATAGAGCCGGCCGAAGGCGTCGAGGCGAACGACGAGCTGGCCCAGGAGATCCTGGCCTACTGCGCCGACAAGCTGGCCAAGTTCAAGACCCCGAAGTCCATCGACTTCACCAGCGAGATGCCGCGGGACCCCAACGGGAAGCTCTACAAGCGCAAGCTGCGCGATCCCTACTGGGAAGGCGCGCAGCGGGCCCTCTGAGGCCGCCGCCTCCGACGAGCCGACGCGGGGCCCGGCGTCGGCCGTCCCGGAATACAATGTGGCCCGTGACTCGCCGCGAGGGTCTCGGCACCGACCCCGAGTACCTGCGGCAGCGCCAGTACAGGGACCCGACGAACCTCAATGCAAGGATCGCACTGCACGCGAAGTACTCCCGGGCGGACGAGCCCTGGTACCCGTGGCTGGCGTCCCGCATCGAGTGGCCCGAGGGTGGCGATGTGCTCGACGTCGGCTGCGGGACCGGTGCGCTCTGGGTCGCCATCGCCCCCCTCCTCCCCCACCTCCGGCTCACCTTGACCGATCTGTCGGACGGCATGGTCGAGGCGGCCGCCGACGCGGTGGCGGCGCTGGACGGCGTCGACCTTGTCGGGGCTCTCCCATGCGACGTGCAGGAGCTGCCCTTCCCGGACGAGTCGTTCGACGTCGTCGTGGCGAACCACATGCTGTACCACGTCCCCGACCCGGCCCGGGCTGCCGCGGGGCTCGCCCGCGTCCTGCGTCCTGGCGGTGTGCTGATGGCGGCGACCAACGGGCCCCGGCACCTCGATGCCGTGGCGGACCTGTCGCGCCAGGTGCTGGGCTGGTCCCCCCTGGACCTGGTGGACCGACGGTTCGGGAGCACGAGCGGCGCGTCCATCCTCGGCACCGCCTTCGGCTCCGTCGAGTGGCAGCTCCACCCGGCCACGATGCTCTGCACCGATCCCGGCGACGTGGTGGCCTTCATCGCTTCCACCGCCGCAGGCCAGGAGGCCTCGCCCGAGCAGCACCGGGCCCTGAGGGACGCCGTCGAGGCGCGCTTCCGCGACGCCGGCGGGGCGGTGCCCGTGACGATCGAATCGGGCTGCTTCGTGGCGCGTCAGGTCGGGTAGCCGACCGTACCCTCCGGCTCTGCCGTGGTGTCGGCCTCGTCGCGCCGCTTCCACAGAGACGCATTGGCGGCGATCGCCGCGGTCAGCAGCCGGCCGGCGAAGTAGGTCCACAGCAACAACGCCAGGGCGATCCCGATGGCGCCGTAGAGGGACGACTTCCGCGTCACCACGTGCGCCACGTAGGTCAACGTCAGCAGGTGCAGGACCCCCACGCCGACGCCCACGATCACGGCCCCGGGCAGGAGCGCCCACCATGCGCACTCCTCGCGTGGCATCCACCACGAGGCCAGGTACCAGGCGGCGCCGGACGCCACGACGGTCACGAGGAGCGCGACCAGGCGCAGCGCAATGGAGAGCGACCCGAGCCAGGCCACGAGGTCGCCGAGGCCGAACAGCACGGTGACGACCCCGACCAGGACCAGCACGCCCCACAACGACGGGCTGCGGGAACGCTGGACGCCCCAGATGAGCCGGTGCACGATCCAGAGCACCCTGATGAGCGAGCGCGCGGTGAAGGCCAGCGCGATGCCTCCGAGCACCAGCGCCACGATGCGATTGGCCAGGGACAAGGTGCTCGTGCTGGTGATGGCGCTGGCCAACAGCCCGCTGATGCCGGCCGACCGGGCGGCGTCGTTCGGGCTCTGGCTGGCGGCCGTCGATGCCAGCCCGAAGCCGGTGACCATCACGAAGGCGTACGGGACCAGGAACATGAACAGCCGGAAGGCCACCGCCGCGGCGAGCACACCTCCCCCGCTCTGCGCGTCGCGCTCGACCGCCTTGAACGCGGTGTCGATGGACGCCGAATCGGCCCGCCGGGCCTCAATGACCTTCCGGGTGTGCTGGGCCGAGCTGCGCAGGCGCTCCAACCGGCCGGCGGCCACTGGTCGGCTCGGCGCGACGCCGTCCTCCGATGACGACGGCGTGCCCTCTTGCACCACCTCGGGATCGCCATCTGATGCCATGTCGCATTCTTGACCGGATCGCGACGCGACGTGATCCTCCGAGCCACGCCCACCCTGACCAGCCGGCCGGACGATGGTCACGGCGATCCGAGACGCCGGATCATCCGGATGGAGCGAGTGCTTGGTCCGTTCGTCGCCGGCGATTCGAGCGGACGATCAAGAGCACCAGGCCCACGATGGCGATCGGCCAGCCCACGGCGGGAAGGATCAACCACGGCGCAGCCGCCACGAACTGGGCACCGAGCGATGGGCCGATGATGAAGGCCGTGGGAGATGGCGACGTGACCGTCACGGTGTACTCACCCCCGACCGAGGCGTGGAATCCCACAGCGTTCGAGAAGATCTGGGAACCCTTGGTGATCGTCTCCGATCCATCCGCTGGCCACGTGCCGACGGAGACCCGTCCCGGGCCCATGACGCTCACTTCTTCTGGCGTGAGCGTCGGAAACTGGTCGTGGCTGAAGGAGAGGCCCGGGCCGGAGACCCTGGTTCCGGTCTGTTGGTACACGTAGTAGTCGCCGGGCCTGCAATCGACGACCGCACGAACCGGTGCCTGGTAGACCGTGCTCCCGAGCAGCCCGGCGAAGCCCGTCACGAAGAAGAGCACGAGTCCGGCCACGCCGCACACGGCACCGCCGACCAGCAGGGAGAGCGCGAGCGCCGTCCGCTTCCGTCCGGCCGCCGGCTTCGGTGGGACCGGAGGCGGTACGTCACGTGCGTCTGTCCACAGCGGTGGTGGTGGTGGTCGATACGCGGGATGCAGCTCGGGCGGATACCACTTCCCGTCGGACGCCAGCCACCAGCCCGGCCCCCGGGAGACGTCGCTCACGATCGCAATGCTCGCATGATCCCGAGCGCCGGGTATCCTCGCCGGGACCGACCCGGGGGGGCGATTGTCCACCGACAACCAAGCGATGGCCGGTGCGCCGGCACGTCCTCGCCGCCATCGGTGGGGCGCTGCGTGGGCGGGCAGGCTGACGGGCACCGTCTCCCTCCTCGGCGCACTGCTCCTGGCCGCCGGATCCCCGGCCGTGGCCACGACGACGGCCCATCCCGTCCTGGCTCCCCACAGCGGGTCGTACGTCTTCACGCTGAGGTTCGACGGCACCACGCGCGACTACCGGCTCCATGTCCCACCGGCCGCCGCGGCCGGGAAGCCGTTGCCGCTGGTGCTCAACCTTCATGGCGCCACCCAGAACGCGCAGCTCGAGGAGATCACCTCGGACATGGACCCCAATGCCGACATGAACGGCTACCTGGTGGCCTATCCCGACGGGACGCGCATCTCCAAGGTGCTCACCCCTGATCCGATCGCCAAGAACGCCCAATACGGTTGGAACGCCGGGCAGTGCTGCGGCCTGCCCGTCACGAAACACATCAACGACGTCGGGTTCCTGCTCACGGTCATCGCGGACGTGGCGGCGCGGACCCCGGTGGACCTCCGGAGGGTCTACATGACGGGCATCTCCAACGGCGGGATGATGGCCTACGCCATGGCGGCGGAGGCTTCAGGCCACTTCGCCGCCATCTCGTCCGTCTCGGGCCAGGTGGAGATCCCGGTCATCCACCCGACACGAGCCGTTCCCACCATGGAGTTCCACAGCGTCAACGACCCCATCGCCAAGTTCGACGGCACGCCGAGCGCCAACCCGTTGCTCCGCCTCTCCGTGATGCAGGGCATCGACCAGTGGGTCAGGGCAGACGGGTGCGGCACCACGCCGCACACCGGCACGACGATCGTCGGCGCCGCCGGTTCCATCTCCGCAGGCGAGACCGCCACGCCGATCACCTACACGCACTGCCGGGAGGGCGTCGAAGTCGCCCTCTGGCGCTTCACCGGATCGGGACACGTCTGGCCGGGCAGCACGCTGAACACCGGCCCCGAGAAGAACTGGATCCTGGCCGGTGTCGGGCGGGGCATCGTCCTGGTCGATGCCAACGAGACGATGTGGCAGTTCTTCTCCCACTACTCGCTGCCGACGACGCCCCGATAGGGCCGCGGCCGCCACACGAGACTCACTAACGTGCCCGCATGCGGATCCTCGTGCTGGCCAGCCTCGCACTGGCCGGCCTGATCGTCCCCGCCGGGACGGCCGGTGCCGCCGTCGCCCCCGGGCACGACCACGACTGCATCGTCGGGACGCCGCCCCGCTCCGTCGACTGGTCCGCGCTGAGCAACCCGATCCTCTCGTTCCCCGAGGTCGGGGTGAAGGACCAGGCCCTGCAGTGGTCGGGCGGCGCGTGGCACATGCTCTACAGCGACATGGTCGAGACCACGTCGGCTCCATACGTGCGCTTCAGCGTTGCCATCTCGTCGAGCGCCGACCTCGCGCACTGGAGCCCGCCGCGGATCATCGCCACCGGTGCCGCGTCACCCGACATCGTCCGATCTCCGTCCGGCCAATTCATCGTCACCTACCAGACACCCTCCGGCTTGGAGTACCGCACGAGCAGCGACTCGTCCCTGCGCTCCTGGTCCTCCGCCCACCCGCTCGGTCACGGGCTGGCGGGCCGGATGATCGACGGCGCGCTCGCGTTCACCGGCCACGGGGTGATCCTGGGGTTCAAGGCCGGGACCACGTCCCAGCACTTCGAGATCGCCTGGGCGCCCACGCTCCAGGGCGCCTTCCACCTCGTCGGCCGGCCCGACATCGTGATCTACAACGACACGGTCGAGAACTACGAGTTCCTCACGACGGACGGCACGTGGCGCCTCGTGGCGACGTCGAACACCCTCGACCAGCCCTTCATCTTCACCCTGGGCCCCGGAGATCCCTCGGCGCCCTCGACATGGCTCCACTGGGTCGGCGCACGGCAGCTCATCGTGCCGAGCCAGTCCTTCGACACGGGGAGCGGGATCTCGAGCGTCGGCTTCGAGCATGCCAACTCCGCGTTCCTCTGCGTCGGCCCCCAGGGCGAGGACTACCTGACCTACGCCGGCAGCACGGAGCTCACCAGCGACGGCGGCTGGGGCCACGCCCGCATCGGCATCGTGCGGAGCGACGACCTCACCACGTGGCAGGCACCACCGTGAACGACGGGATATTGAGGCCCGTCGTACCGGAACGTTAGGGTCCAGGCCATGAACTTCTGGGTCACGTACCCCATGACGGCGCATCCGTACACTCCCGAATTCGTCACCAAGGCGGGCCTCACCCGCTTCTGCGCGGCCGCCGAGGCCGCCGGGTTCTCCGGCATCGGGTTCACGGACCACCCGGCGCCGACGGAGCGCTGGTTGAAGGCCGGAGGGCACGATGCCCTCGATCCCTTCGCCGCGCTCTCGTTCTGCGCCGCGGTGACCGACACCATGCGTCTCATCCCCAACATCCTGGTCCTGCCCTACCGCAACCCCTTCGTGGTGGCCAAGGCGGTGGCGACCGTCGACGCGCTCTCCGGTGGCCGCTTCACGCTCTCCGTCGCCACCGGCTACCTGCGCGGCGAGTACCAGGCGCTGGGCGTCGACTTCGAGCAGCGCAACGCGCGCTTCGACGAGGCGATCGAGGTGATGCTGGGCATCTGGAGCGAGAACGACTTCGCCTACGAGGGGTCGACCTTCACGGCCAGGGGGCAGACCGCCAACCCGAAGCCCGTCCCGCACCCGCCGATCTGGATCGGTGGGAACAGCCGCCAGTCCCGGCGCCGGGTGGCCCGCTACGGCAACGGCTGGAACCCCTTTCCCGCCCCGCGGGTCCTGTCGCAGACGACCAAGACGCCGCCCCTCGAGACGGTGGACGACCTCAGCGTCATGCTGGACGAGCTCTGGCAGTACGTCGAGGAGGCCGGGCGGGACCGGAGCGAGATCGACGTGTCGTTCGGCACCGGTGCCGGCGGCGACCCCGGGAGCGACCGCTTCGACGCCGACACCCAGCTGGCCGCCCTGGACGAGCTGGCCAAGCTCGGGGTCACCTGGTCGGGGGTCGGGATGCCGGGCGACTCACTCGATCACGCCGTCGAGGCACTCGAGCGCTTCGGGGAGTCGGTGATCCGGGCTCAGTGACGCTTGCGCCTGTCGTGGCGTGACTGCGCCCGCTGCGCCTTGCGGTTGCGGCGCGCCGAGTTGCTCCGGGACGGGTGACCCGAGGAGTGGTTGGCCGAACCGGGGTGGGTGACGGAATCCTCCCCGTACTCCATGGTCCGGCGGCGCTTCGACACCATGGAGACGAAGGCGACGATCAGGATGACCGCGGCGAGGCTGAAGATCAGGACGTAGAACACGGGCCAATTAGAGCACGGCCCTACGAGAACGGGGGAATGCTCTCGACGCCTTCGTCCATCATGTGCCGCCAGGCCCGGTCGACCAGCGGCGCGCCGTTGCCACCGCCGGCGTTGCCCGACACGATGTCGAGCATCTGCCCCGGGATCACCTCAATGAAGATCCCGTCGGCCTCCGCCGTGAGCACGCCCTCGTGGTAGATGCCGCCCCACGCGTAGATCTTGCGACCCTCTCGGCCCGTGAGTCGGGCCACCAGGTCTAGGGGTGCCAGCAGCGGGGTCGGCCGGTTGTAGCGGATCTTCAGCGTGCCCGTCATGCCGGGCTGTGTCGCGATGATGTTGGCCAGGCCGAGCAGCTCGTCGAAGAGCTCGGCGATGATGCCGCCGTGCACGCAGGTCGGCGGCCCCTCGAACTGGAAGCCGAAGGTGACCGTCCCCCTGATCTCGCGCTGGCCGTCCTCCCCGACCACGGCCCACACGTCGACGGGCGGCGCGATCGGGTTGGCGTAGCCCACCATCGGGCTCGTGGGGAAGTTGTCCTGGGGATGCCCGAAGGCCCCTGGCTGCGGGCGGGACCGCTTCTCGCCGGGCGCCGCCGACTCCAGGCGCTCGGCCAGGGCCACCAGTTCCGTGGCCGCGCCGGAGAGCTCGCCCTCGTCGATCGGCTGGCCGACGACCACCGAGCTGATGCGGCGCATCGCCGCCGCCAGGCGGTTGAGCGGGTCGTCGCCCGTCGACTCGGCGGCGCCGTCGGCCCCCGGGAACCCTTGCCCGGGGCCGATGCCGTCCGCGTCGTCGCTCACGTACGGGTGTAGTTGGGCGGGCGCTTCTCGGCGAAGGCCTTCTGCCCCTCGGTGGCGTCGTTCGAGGCGAACACGGGCCAGCCGATCTCGAGCTCGCGGGCCAGGCCGTCGACCTCGGACATGCCCTCCGTCTCGCGCACGCTCCGCTTGATCGCCTCCACCGCCAGCGGCCCGTTGGCCCCGATGACGGCGGCGATCTCGAGTGCCTTGTCCAACGCGGTCCCGTCGGGCACGACGTGGCCGATCAGGCCGATGCGCAGGGCCTCCTCCGCCGGCACCTCGCGAGCCGTCAGGAGCAGCTCCATGGCCAGCGTGTAGGGGATCTGCCGGCGCAGCCGCACCGTCGAGCCGCCCAGGGGGAACAGGCCGCGCCTGGCCTCGAAGACGCCGAAGACGGCGCTCTCGCCGGCCACCCGGATGTCGGTCGCCTGCAGGATCTCGGTCCCACCGGCCACGGCCCAGCCCTCCACGGCGGCGATCAGGGGCTTGCGCAGGTCGTAGTGGCGCAGCAGCGCCTTCCAGTGCAGGTCCGGGTCCTCGGCCATGCGGTGCTGGTACTTCTCGGCGTCGCTGCCCCCCATGGCCTTGAGGTCCATGCCGGCGCAGAACGTCCCGCCGGCGCCGGTGAGGATGGCGCAGCGGATCTCGTCGTTTCCGTCGATCTCCTCCCAGGCGTCCTTCATGCCCACCAGCATGGGGAGGCTCAACGCGTTCTTCGCCTCGGGACGGTTCATCGTGACGATGGCCGTCGCGCCGTCGCGCTCGTAGGTCAGGTGCTCAGTCGAAACCACGGTCCCCTCCAGAGGTAGGCGCCGGACTCAGTTCGGAAGTGCCTAGAGCCGCTCGATGATCGTGCCGGTCGCCAACGCGCCGCCACAGCACATCGACACCAGCCCGTAGGTGGCGTCGCGCCGCTCGAGCTCGTGGAGGATGGTCGTGATCAGCCGGCTCCCCGTCGCGCCGACGGGGTGGCCGATGGCGATGGCACCACCGTTGACGTTGACCTTGTCCCAGTCGGCGTCGTGCACCTTGGCCCAGCTCATGACGACCGACGCGAAGGCCTCGTTGACCTCGAACAGGTCGATGTCCTTCATGGTCATGCCCGCCTTGGCCAGCACCTTGGTCGTCGCCGCGATGGGACCGTCGAGGTGATAGTAGGGGTCGGAGCCCACGAGCACCTGGGCCACGACGCGAGCCCGGGGCTTGAAGCCCTCGGCCTTGGCCCGGTCCTCGGACATCCACAGCACGGCCGACGCGCCGTCGGAGATCTGCGACGAGTTGCCGGCCGTGTGCATCCCGTCGGGCAGCACGGGCTTCAGCTTGGCCAGTCCCTCGGCCGTCGTCTCGCGAGGGCCCTGGTCCTTGCTCACGACGATCTTGTCGCCGGTGTGCTCGCCCCACGGGCCTTCCTCCCCGACGATGGGCGCCTCGACCGAGACGATCTCGCGGGCGAAGCGGTCCTCGGCCACGGCCACGGCCGCCCTCTTCTGCGACTCCAGGCCGAGCCAGTCGACGTCCTCGCGCGTGATGCCGTACTTGGTGGCGATGCGCTCCGCCGCGGTGAACTGGTCGGGCATGTCGTAGGGCAGGTCGGACGGGATGGCCCGCCCCACCTTGGCGGCGGCGTTGGCGCCCAGCGGCACCCGGCTCATGGCCTCGACGCCGCAGCCGATCGCCGTGTCGACCGCCCCGACGGCGATCAGGTTGTTCACGAAGTGGTTGGCCTGCTGGGAGGAGCCGCACTGGCAGTCGACCGTGGTGGCCGCCACCTCGTAGGGCATACCGCTCAGCAGCCAGGCCGTCCGGGTCACGTTGAACCCCTGCTCGCCGGCCTGGGTCACGCACCCCCCGACCACCTGCTCGACGGTCGCCGGGTCGATGCCCGACCGCTTCACGACCTCCACCTGCGCCGCGCCCAGGATGTCCGGCGCACGGAGCCCCGACAGCCACCCGTTCCGCTTCCCGATGGGGGTGCGGACCGCCTCGATGATCACCGGCTGCGCCATGACGGACAATCCTCCTGCTGCTACTCCCGGCCCTGGGCCGGCTGCCCGCGTTGGGCGAAATTTAGAACCTGTTCTAACTTTACCATCCGCCCAATTGGGCGGACCCCGCAGTCTGCCCGGGCCTGGTCGCCGGGCGCCAACGCCGGACCTATCGCCCGAGCCCCGGTCCCCGCTGCTCCCGTGCCGGGAACATCTCCTGGAGGAGGAACTGTGCCCGCGGTGCGATCACGTGAGCCGGATAGGTCGTCTCCAGGAGATGCAGCCCCTCTTCGGCGGTAGTGAACCCGCACAGCTCATAGAGAGCTCGAATGTCGTCCTGGTCGCGATCCACGCGTGCCGCCAGGAGCTTCATGGCGAGGAGGTACCGCGGCGAGGCGGCGGCCACACTCAGGTTCTTGCCCTCGAAGACGCCAACCTGGTCGGGGTCGTTCCCCGGCATGAACGCCTTGGCGCCATCATTGAGCCAGTCCGGTTCCAAGCCAAGCTCATCGGCCACTCTTCGTGCTGCCTGCCGCACTTCAGCGGCGGGGAGAAAAGTGGCGTCAACATCAACCGTGGCACGGCGAACGTCATAGGCGAGAGCCATCGCTGCCCCTCCAACCACGAAGAGCTCGGCGCGAACGCCGGAGCGCCCGAGCTCGTCGTCGAGGGCGGCCAGAGCCCTTCGGATGCCGTCCCGATCGAGCAGCATCATGCGTACGTCAACGAATCCTCGGTGACGAACACGCCCCGCCGCTTGAATGAGATCGGGCTGTGCACCACGGCATTCGCATGCAGCGACCTGATTCCCGAGACGAACCACCACTCCTCGAGGAACCGACTGGGGTCGTCTACCCAGGTCGGGGGAGGCATGTCGTGATGCACACAGCAATACTCGACCAGCGAGGCCAACAGGGCATCAAATCGGCGGTCGCCCGTAGGGCGCGGTGCGATCTCGACCATCCTTCGGCGGTCGGCTTCGTCGGCCTTGTCGAATTGCTCGACGAATCGGAAAGCCAATCTGCGTCCGGAGCCTTCGTCGTTCTCCGCCAAGCAACGGGCCACCTCCGCGCCGACTTCGGCGATCGTCGGCCACCGGAATACCATCCTTCAATCGTAGGTTGCCGGTGTTCCGGTGTGGCGCCTACACGCGCTTGAGCAGCTCCCGGGCGATGACCACCTTCTGCACCTGGTTGGTCCCCTCGTAAATCTGCGTCACCTTGGCGTCGCGCAGGAAGCGCTCCACCGGGAAGTCCTTGGTGTAGCCGTAGCCGCCGAGGAGCTGCACGGCGTCGATCGTGATCGACATGGCGGCGTCGGAGGCGAAGGCCTTCGCCATGGCGCCGAAGCTGGTCAGCTCGCCGTCCGGGTCGTGGTCGACCAGGGCGCAGGCGCGGTAGACGAGGGCGCGGGCCGCCTCGTTGCGCGTCGCCATGTCGGCCAGCATGAAGCGCAGACCCTGCAGGTCGGCGATCGGCCCGCCGAAGGCGTGCCGTTGCTTCATGTAGGCGGCCGCGTAGTCGATGGCCCCCTGCCCGATGCCGACCGCCTGCGCGCCGATGGTCGGGCGGCTGCGGTCCAGGGTGTGCATGGCGACGGTGAAGCCCTGCCCCTCCTCGCCGATGCGGTGCGACGCCGGGACGCGCACCTCGTCCAGCACGACCTCCCCCGTCGGGCTCCCCCGCATGCCGAGCTTGTCCTCGTGCTTGGCGATGCGGATCCCCCACTCCTTCTCCACCAGGAAGCACGAGATGCCCCGCCCGCCGGCATCGGGGTCCGTCTTGGCGAAGACGATGTAGACGTCGGAGATCCCGGCGTTGGTGATCCAGTACTTCGAGCCGGTGAGGACGTAGTCGTCCCCGTCGCGCACCGCCCGCGTGCGCATGGCGGCCACGTCGCTGCCGGCGTCGGCCTCCGACAGGCAGTAGCTGGCCTGGATCTCCCCCGCGGCGACCCGCGGCATGTACTCCCGCTTGAGCTCCTCGCTGCCCCAGTTCATGACCGGGAGCATCCCGAGCTTGGAGATCAGGATGGTCAGCGACGTCGACGCGCAGACGCGGGACAGCTCCTCGGCGGCGATGGCCTGGGTGACCATGTCGGCCCCCGCTCCCCCGTAGGCCTCGGGGATGCCGAGCGCCGGCAGCTCCATCTCCTTGCAGGCCTCGAACGACTTCCACGGGAACTCGGCGTTGCGGTCGACCTCGGCGGCGTGGGGCGCCACCTTCTCCTCACAGAAGGCGCGGAGGGTGTCGCGGAAGTCGCGTTGGACGTCGGTCAGGGCGAAGGTCGATGCGCTCACACGCCCATTCTCGCAGAGCGGGCCGAATGCCCGTGCACCCGGCGGGCGAGCTGGTCAGTACCGGGACAGGTGGCGGATCAGCAGATCGGAGAGCTCCGCCGGCGCCATCTCGGGGATCCAGTGCGACACGTTCTGGAGGATCTCGAAGGTGTAGGGGCCGATCACGTACTCCGCCGTGTCCTCCGCCGCCTTCCGCCCGAACGCCTCGTCACCGGTGGACCACACGTAGAGCGTCGGGACCGTCACCGGCTCCGGCCCGGCCGTGGCGGCGCGGTCCATGGCGCGGTACCAGTTCAGCGCGGCGGTCATGGCGCCCGGCTCGGTGAGCGCCGACACGTAGACCCGGGCGTCCTCGTCGTCGAGGCCCGTCTCGGCCAGCAGGGTGGCCAGTCCGCTGCCCGACCCGTCGGGACCGAGCAGCAGCCGCTCGGGGACCTCGGGCGACGCGAACGACGCCATCGCGTCGCCCCGGGCCGCCTGCGCCGCGTCGCCGCCGAGCAGCGCGTGCTGCAGGGCCGACGGGTGCGGGGTCGACACGACGCTCAGGGTCCGGAGCCGCGTTGGATGGTGTGACGCCACCAGCCAGGCGATCATGCCGCCCCAGTCGTGGCCGACGAGGTCGAAGGTCTCCATCTCCATGGAGTCGGCGAGCGCCAGCACGTCGCCCACGAGGTGCCCGGTGGCGTAGTCGCCCACCTCCGTCGGGCGGGCGCCGCAGCAGTAGCCGCGCAGGTCCGGCGCGATGGCGCGGTAGCCCGCCCGCCCCAGCGCCCACAGCTCGTCGCGCCAGGCCCAGGACGTCTGGGGGAAGCCGTGCAGGAGGAGGACGCGCCGGCCCTCGTGCGGGCCGGCCGCCCGGCCGGTGAAGGTGAAACCGCCGGCCTCTATCTCGAGCCGGTCGATGGCCCCCGTTGCGTCCACCACAGTGAGGGCCCGCCGCGCCTAGGCCGCGGTGGCACCGCCCCGGCCGTGGGCGTCCTCGGGGCTGAGCCGGAGGACCTCCTCGGGAACGGAGTCGACGAGCCGCCGCTGGGCGACGTAGTCGTGGGAGATGGAGGAGAACAGGGCTCGCCGCGTCGCCCTCAGCTCGGGCGGGGCGTCCCCGAGGAACCCCCACAGGCCCAACGCGAGGCGGACGTCGTAGATGGAGGGGCCACGCCCGAACAGCGCGGCCCGCTTGGCCGCGACGAGCGCCACGCCGAGCAGGACGTCGTGCTCCGACTCGCCCTCCCCGAGCTGCAGCTCTCGCTCGAAGCGCCTGGCCAACCGCAGGGCGAAGCCCGAGTCGGGCCCCGGTGTCCCGACGCTGCGCCCCCTGGCCACCGAGGGGGTGACGAGCTCCGCCGGGCGCGACGTGGTCCACGATCCCGGGACGTGCAGGTGCCGGGCCGGCCGGACCTGGTCGGCCTCGGCGATGGGCACGAACGTGGGCTGCGTCATGCGCGGGAGGTTAGCCGAGCGTCCCCCCGGCACCCATTCCGGCGCCCTCGCCCAGCCGCTGGTCCGCCAGGAGCCGCACGACCGGCAGCGCGATCGACGACGGCCGGGCGGCGTCGTGGAAGACCTCCTGGTCCGCCGAGCGCATTCTGGTCGCCGTGGCGAGCGGCCCGCCGGTGCCGGTGTTGCGACAGAACAGCGGGTGGGCCCCGCTCGAGACCTGCAGCCGGAGGCGGTGGCCGGCCAGGAACGTGTTCGCCGTGGGCCACATGGCGATCTCCAGCCGGAAGACGCCGTCCTCCTCCCTGTGCACCGAGCCGGGCTCGAGCCGGACGATGCCGTCACTGATGTTGAACGACCTGCCCTTCTCCGACACGTCGCAGAGCCGGACGAAGAAGTCCGTGTGCTCGAGTGACGAGCGCAGGTACAGCTCCGCCGTCAGCGGTCCGATCACGGTCAGGTCATCGGTGAGCACCGGACTGGTGTACGTCAACACGTCGTGACGGTGCTCGCGGCGGCGCTGGTCCTTGCGGCCGGCGCTGTGCACGTTCAGGGAGGCCCCGCCCACGGCCGGGGTCGGGTCGTGCGGGTTGTAGTGGAAACGGTCGGGCGCGCTCTCGGCCGGCGGCTCGGTGCTCAGCGTGCCCCATCGCCCGAGGTACCACCGCTGCGTCTCCCCCGCCGGCGGCCAGAGCGAGAACTCCTGCCACGTGCGCGACCCCATCACGAACACGCGCACGGGAGCGCGGGGCTCGGGGGCGGGGCGCTCGGCCAGCTGCTCGTCGTACCACTCCAGGCCGTCGCGCACCGTCTCGCCGAAGAGCCCCGGGCTCGAGTGCGTCCACGGGCCGACGGTGAGGCGGGCCGTCCGGCCGGCCCGGCGCAGCGCCTCGTAGTCGGCCACCTGGGCCGGCAGGAACAGGTCGTACCACCCACCGACCAGGCTGGCCGGCGGCACGTGCTCCAGCCGCCGCCCGAAGTCGATGCCGTCCCACCACGGGTCCCCCGGCCGGCTGTGCTCGAGCCAGTCCTGGTAGGGGGGCGCGGTCTGCCCGATGGCCGCCACGTCGCACCGCCCGAGCGGGAGGACGTCGGTGGCGGCCGCCAGGACCTTGGCGCCCCCGAGCTGGGTGCGCAGCACCGTGCGCCAGCCGAGCTCCTGGTGCTCCAGCTGGTAGATCCAGCTCAGCGCCATCTCGAGCGCGAAGGAGCCGCCCGGGTACACGATGGCGTCGCGGATGTTCGACGCCGTGATCTGCAGTCCGAGGGCCTTGACGAAGTCGGGCGCGTCCTCCGCGATGGCCCACTGCGTGATGCCGAGGTAGCTCCCGCCCCACATGACGAGGCGGCCGTCGAACCACGGCTGGGCCGCCACCCATTCGAGGGTCGCGTGGCCGTCGGCCTGCTCGTGGCGGACGGGGTCCCACTCCCCCTCCGAGCCGAACGTGCCCCGGCAGCTCTGGACGACGGTCTGGTAGCCGCGCTCGGCGTACAGCCGTCCGAGCGGGCCGATGATCCGCCGCCCGTACGGCGTGCGGATCAACACGGTCGGCCGCTCACCCTGATCCGTCGTCGGGAACCAGCGGTCGGCCAGGAGGACGGCGCCGTCGGGCATCTTCGCGGCCAGGTCGCGCTCGACCGAGATGCCCCTGGTGCGGGCCGGGGGAAGCCCGACCAACGATGCTGCGATCCGGCTCCACACGGTCATGGCTCCCCCAGATGACGCTGGGCTGCGTGGCTCCCGCTAGGTCGCGTGGAGCAGCCCGAAGACGATCGAATCGTAGAGGGCCTGCCAGCTCGCCTCAATGATGTTCTCCGACACCCCGATCGTGGTCCAGGTGCGCTGCCCGTCGGTCGTGTCCACCAGGACCCGGGTGACCGCGCCGGTGCCCCGGCCCGTATCGAGGACGCGTACCCGGTAGTCGGTCAGGTGGATGTGGTCGAGAGCCGGGAACCTGGACCCGATGGCGGCCCGCAGCGCGCCGTCGAGGGCGTTGACCGGGCCGTTGCCCTCCGCCACGGCCACGATGCGCTCGGACCCCACGTGGACCTTCACCGTGGCCTCGGTCATCACGCCGGCCATGGAGTCGGTGACCGACGGCGTGGCCTCGTCAGCGTCGGCGCGCTCGCCGTGGTCGGTGATGACGCGGAAGGACTCCACCGTGAAGTAGTCGGCCACCCACCCGGTGGCCCGCCGGAGCAGGAGCTCGAGGGAGCCGTCGGCCACCTCGAAGTGGTAGCCCTCGTGCTCCAGGTGCTTGAGCTCGTCGAGCACCCGGCCGATGACCTCGCCGTCGAGCTCGAGGCCGAGCTCGGCCGCCTTCATGGACAGGGTCGAGCGGCCCGCCATCTCCGAGACCACGACGCGGGTGCCGTTGCCGACGAGGTTGGGCTCGACGTGCTCGTACAGGTCGGCGCTGCGGGCCACCGCGCTGGCGTGCAGGCCGCCCTTGTGGGCGAACACCGAGCTCCCCACGTAGGGCTGCTGGGGGTCCGGCGCGATGTTGACCAGCTCTGCGATGTGGTGCGCGACGGGCGTCAGGCGCTCCAGGCGGTCGGCGGGGATGGTGCGGATGCGCAGCTTGAGCGACAGGTTGGGGATGGCAGCCGACAGGTCCGTGTTGCCGGCGCGCTCGCCGTAGCCGTTGATGCAGCCCTGCACCTGGGTGACGCCGGCCTGCACGGCCACCAGTGAGTTGGCCACGGCGCAGCCGGTGTCGTTGTGGCAGTGGATGCCCAGCTGCGCGCTGGTGCGGGCGCGCACCTCGGACACCGCGTCGCCGATGTCGTCGGGGAGCGAGCCCCCGTTGGTGTCGCACAGCACGAGCGCCTCGGCACCGGCCTCCTCCGCCGCGGCCAGCACCGACAGTGCGAAGTCCGGGTTGCCGCGGTAGCCGTCGAAGAAGTGCTCCGCATCGAGGAAGACGCGCAGGTCGTGCTCCCTCAGGTAGCGCACCGAGTCGGCCACCATGGCCACCGCCTCGTCGAGGGACGTGCGCAGCGCCTCGGCCACGTGGCGGTCCCAGGACTTGGCCACGATGCAGGCCACCGGCGCGCCGGCGTCCCTCAGGTTGGCGAGCACGGCGTCGTGCTCGGGCCTGACGCCGGCCCGCCGGGTGGAGCCGAACGCCACCAGCGTCGCCGTGCCGAGCGTGAGCTCCTTCTTGGCCCGCTCGAAGAACTCCACGTCCTTGGGATTGGCCCCGGGCCACCCGCCCTCGATGTAGGTGACCCCGAGGTGGTCGAGCTGCTCGGCCACCCGCAGCTTGTCGTCGACCGTGAGGGAGAGCCCCTCCTGCTGGCTGCCGTCCCGCAGGATGGTGTCGAAGATGTCGACCGCCTCGGGCAGGTCGGGGACGTGGAAGTCGTGCGCGTGCGCGCTGTGGCCGTGCGCGTGCGTGTGGCGCACCCCGCCGTGCGCGTGGGCGTCGCCTCCGCCGGCCTCCGGGTCAGTCGACATGGTCCAGCCATTCCTTGTACTGGTCCACCTCGCCGCGCACCGTGGCGAAGTAGGTCTGCTGGATCTCCTTGGTGATCCGCCCCGGGCGTCCCGAGCCCACCGGGCGGTCGTCGACGGCGCGGATGGGCACCACCTCGGCCGCCGTGCCGGTCAGGAAGGCCTCGTCGGCCAGGTAGAGGTCCGTGCGGATGATGTGCTCGTGACGCACCTCGATCCCGAGGTCGCGCGCGATCGTCTCGACCGAGTCCTGCGTGATCCCCTCGAGCGCCCCGGCGTCGGAGGTGGGCGGCGTGGTCAGCACGCCGTCGCGCACGATGAAGATGTTCTCACCGGTGCACTCGCTGACCCGGCCGTTGGGCGCGAGCAGGATGGCCTCGTCGTAGCCGGCCTTGATCGCCTCGACCTTGGCCAGTGACGAGTTCACGTACATGCCCGTGCCCTTGGCCGCCGTCGGCACCGCGTTGGGGTCGTGGCGCTGCCACGAGCTGACCTTGCAGGACACGCCGTTGGCGATGCCCTCGTCGCCGAGGTAGGTCCCCCACGGCCAGGCGGCCACGGAGACGTTCACCGGGCACGGCAGGGGGTTGAGGCCCATCTCGCCGTAGCCCAGGTAGATGAGCGGCCGGATGTAGCAGCCGTCCTGCAGCCCGCTCGCCCGGACCACGAGCCGCGTCGCCTCAATGATCTCCTCCACCGTGAAGGGGACGTCGATCATGAAGATCTTGGCGGAGGCGAACAGCCGGCGGATGTGGTCGCCCAGGCGGAACACGGCCACCCCACGGCTGGTCGGGTAGGCGCGGATGCCCTCGAAGACGCCCGAGCCGTAGTGCATGGTGTGGGTCAGCACGTGCACCGTGGCGTCGGCCCAGTCGACCAGCTCGCCGTCCATCCAGATCTTCTCGGTCGGGGTGATGGGCATGGCGGCTACAGCCTTTCTGCGATGGCGTCGCCCACGGCGGTCGTGGACAGCTGCTCGTTGGACGTGGGGATGTCGGGGTTGGACATGTCGTCGGTCTGCTCGGCCACCGCCTTGACGATGCGCCGGGCGGCGTCGCTCTCGCCGAGGTGCTCGAGCATGAGGGCCGCCGAGTGGATGGCGGCCAGCGGGTTGGCGATGCCCTTGCCCGCGATGTCGTGGGCGGCGCCGTGTACGGGCTCGAAGAGCGACGGCCCGGTCCGGGCGGGGTTCAGGTTGGCCGAGGCCGCGAAGCCGATCCCACCGCTCACCGCGCCGGCCAGGTCGGTCAGGATGTCGCCGAACAGGTTGTCGGTGACGATGACGTCGTAGCGCTGCGGGTCCTCCACCAGGTAGATGCAGGCGGCGTCGACGTGGTTGTAGTCCCAGTCGATGTCGGGGTACTCGGCCGAGACCTCGCTGACGGTGCGGTGCCAGAGGTCGCCGGCGAAGGTGAGCACGTTCGTCTTGTGCACCAGGGTCAGATGGTGGGCCTGCCGGCGGCTCGCCAGGTCGAAGGCGAAGCGCGCGCAGCGCTCGACCCCGTGGCGGGTGTTCACCGAGCCCTGGGTGGCCACCTCGTGGGGGGTCCCCTTGCGCAGGAAGCCGCCCTCGCCGGCGTACGTGCCCTCGGTGTTCTCCCGGATGACCACGAAGTCGGCCCCGGCGGCGACCGACCCGGGGATGCCGGCGAAGGGGCGCAGGTTCACGAAGAGGTCGAGGTCGAAGCGCAGGCGCAGCAGCAGGCCGCGCTCGAGGGTCCCCGGCGGGACCGTGGTGTCGCCGACCGGCGGCCCGATGGCGCCGAGCAGGATGGCGTCGAAGCCCCGCAGCTCGGCGAGGGTCTCGTCGGGCAGGACGGCGCCGTCACGCAGGTAGCGGGCCGCCCCGAGGTCGAAGTGGGTGGTGTCGAGGTCGACGCCCGCCGCTGCCACGACCTTGAGGGCCTCGGCGCAGACCTCCGGCCCGATCCCGTCGCCGCCGATGACGGCGACCCGATGCCTGGTGCTGCCGCTGCTCACAGTCCTCATTCTCCCTTGTCTCGTGTCCGTCCCGCTGCGTACCGGCCCGGAAATTGAAAAACCGCCCACTCTGTGGACGGTTCGACGGCGCGCGGGGGTGGTGCGCGCCTAGTGAATAATGCCTACGAGGTGCTCGGAACGACGCATGGTCGTCCCAGTCTCTCGCAGCGGGACCGCCCCGTCAACATCGGCTGTGCCCCCGACCGGCGTGCTCCGCCGGGCCGGTTAGCCTGGTCCCTGCCGGCACGGTGCACCGCCCCGCTGCCGCCGCACCCGCCTCCCGGAGGACACGCCGTGACCAACGCATCCGCCAACCAGACCGAGACCACCAAGCTGACCCAGGCCACCCACGACCGGCTGGTGGCCGAGCTCGAGGACCTGACCACCCGCGGCCGGGTGGAGATCGCCCAGCACATTGAGGCGGCCCGGGCCCTGGGCGACCTGAGCGAGAACGGCGACTACCACGCGGCCAAGGACGCCCAGGGGAAGATGGAGTCGCGGGTCCGCCAGCTCCAGGCGATGCTCAAGGAGGTCGAGATCGTCGACGAGGCCGGCGCCTCGGACGGCTCCGTCTCGCTGGGCAGCACGGTCGAGCTGCGCTACGAGGGCGACGAGGAGGAGGACACGCAGACGTTCTTCGTGGGCTCCATCGAGGAGCGCCAGGGAGACCTGCCCGTCGTCTCGCCCAGCTCGCCGCTCGGCCAGGTGCTGGTGGGACGCGGCGCCGGCGACACCGTCGAGTACCAGGCGCCCGGCGGCATGCTCACGGTCCACATCGTGGGCGTCACCCGCTGATGGCGCCGCGCACGCTCAGCGAGAAGATCTGGGACGCGCACGTCGTCCACGCGGCCGAGGGCGAGCCCGACCTGCTCTTCATCGACCTGCACCTGGTGCACGAGGTGACCTCGCCGCAGGCCTTCGACGGGCTGCGCCTCGCCGGCCGCACCGTGCGCCGGCCCGACCTCACCCTGGCGACGGCGGACCACAACGTCCCGACCACCGACATCGACAAGCCGGTCGCCGACCCGGTCTCGGCCCAGCAGCTCAAGGTCCTCGACGACAACACGGCCGAGTTCGGCATCACCTGCTACCCGATGGGCGACCCCAACCAAGGCATCGTCCACATCATCGGGCCCGAGCTCGGCCTCAGCCAGCCGGGCATGACCATCGTGTGCGGTGAC
>Ga0182030_10002523_pt1 | contig 38858 bp, 32 predicted proteins | sample 812S3MmetaG_FD_121299 | JGI IMG/M metagenome (GOLD analysis project Ga0182030, IMG submission 121299) | Permafrost microbial communities from Stordalen Mire, Sweden - 812S3M metaG (Illumina Assembly) | ecosystem: Environmental > Terrestrial > Soil > Wetlands > Permafrost | place: Sweden...
TCGCCGCCGCCGCCAGAGCGACCCCGGCGGCGCCCATCAGCGCGGCGACGCAGGCGAGGAAACGCTGGGCGGGCGCCATGGTCGGCCTCCGAAATTGCGGTTGGCCGTCCGTCTTAGAGGAGCCGGGCTTGGGCCGCCAGCGGCTTACGCGCGCCAGCGCGATGGGTTAGAGAACAAGGCCCGACGAAGACGCCCGCGCGCGAGCCCGCCGATGCCGTTTCTGCACCATATGCACGCGTTCATTTTGCACTACGGCTATTTCGCCGTGTTCTTCCTTGTCGCGCTGGAGAGCGCCGGCGTGCCGATGCCGGGGGAGACCGCCTTGGTCAGCGCCGCCGTGTTCGCCGCCACCGGTTCGCTCAACATCGTTCTCGTCGTGCTCTGCGCGGCGGCGGCGGCGATCCTCGGCGACAACGCCGGCTATTGGGTCGGGCGCGAGTTCGGCTTTCCGCTCGTCTATCGCTACGGGCGCTACATACGCGTCGACGAAGGGCGGCTGAAGGTGGCGCAATATCTGTTCCAACGGCACGGCGGCAAGATCGTCTTCTTCGGCCGTTTCGTGGCGGTGCTGCGCGCCTTCGCCGCCTTCCTAGCCGGCGTCAACCATCTCGCCTGGCCGCGCTTCCTGCTGTTCAATGCGCTCGGCGGCCTCGTCTGGGCGACGATCTTCGGCGCAGGCGGCTATGCTCTCGGCCACGCCTTCGAGCACTACGCGCGCCCGGTCGGGATCGCCGCGCTGATCGCCGCGGTGATTGGCGTTGTGCTCGCCAGCCGCTTCATCGCCCATCACGAGGGGCGCATTCGCGCCGAAGCGGAAGCGGCGATCCCGGGGCCGCTGGTCGCGCCGAAGGGCCGTCCGGAAAACGGCTAGCCGGCGCGCGCCATCGCGATCGGCAGGCGCTCGCGCGGCGCGATCCATACCCTCAGCTTTTCCGAGCGCCGCAGGAAGTCGACGCTGACGGTGCGGGCGATCTTGTCGGCGTCGAGCGCGCGCATCAGCGCGCCGACGCTGGTGACCGGCCTGTCGTCGAGCGCGACGACCAGGTCGCCGGTCAGCAGGCCCGCCTGCGCGGCGGGGCCGGCCTGATCGACCTCGATCAGCCGGGCGCCGTTCGCCTGCTCGAGCCCGAGGCGCAAGCCGACGCGGCGCGGAATCGTCGTGGTCGCGGCGCCGACGCCGATATAGGCGCGGCGCACGCGGCCGTGGCGCGCGATCTCGCCGGCGACGAAATGGGCGGTGTTGGAAGCGACGGCGAAGCAGATGCCCTGCGCGCCCATGATGATTGCGGTGTTGATGCCGATCACCTCGCCCGCCGACGAAACCAGCGGGCCGCCGGAATTGCCGGGGTTGAGCGCGGCGTCGGTCTGCACCACGTCCTCGATCATCCGGCCGGTGCGCGATTGCAGCGAGCGGCCGAGCGCCGAGACGACGCCGGCGGTCACCGTCGCGTCGAAGCCGAGGGGGTTGCCGATCGCGATGGCGATTTGGCCGCGTTTGAGCCGCGAACTGTCGCCGAGCCTGGCCGCTGGCAGCGTCACGTCCTCGTCGACGCGCAGCAGCGCCAGATCGGTGTCCGGGTCGTCGCCGAGCACGCGCGCCTGCAATTCTCGCCCTTCGAGCGTCGTCAGCACGACGCTGCGCGCGCCCTGGACGACATGGCTGTTGGTCAGCGCGAGTCCGTCTGGCGAAATGATCACGCCCGAGCCGGCGCCGGCGTTGCGGCCGCCGCGCTTGACGTCGATCCGCACGACGCTCGGGCCAACGCGATCGACGACATCGCTCACCACGTGTGAATAGGCGTCGAGCGTCTGGTCGTCGGGGGGGAGGGTCGGCGCGCCGAAAGCGGGTTCGCTGGGGTCGCCGGACGCGGCGACGAGCCTCAGCTGGTGAGGATGTTGCGACATGCTGCCGCATATGGGCGCCCCGGCGCCCGGCGGCAAGGGCGTCACTCCGGCGTGGCGATCGACCGCGCCGCCGGCGGCGACGCGCGACGGCCCGTCACCGCCGCTTCTGCGCCATCGCCGCGAGAATGTCCCGCGCGCGCGGCGAGGCGAACAGCGCCTCGACGTCGAGCGGCAGCTTGCGGCGCCAGTTGGGACGCTCGCGGTCCGTGCCGGGCAGGTTGGTCGCGATGCGCTCGCCGGCGAGATCGTCCGCCTGGGCGCTGGCGAACAACGAGCCCGTGCTCGACAGGAAGGCGTGCACCGCGGCGGCGACGGCGTCGGATGGCGGCGCGGCGAAGTCGGGTGGGTCGTCGATCAGCCCGTGAGCGGCAAGCGCGTCGACCAATGTGTGCTTCTCGGCCAGTCGCTCGACGATGCGGCGATCCGCTTCTTCGAGATCGATCATGCCGAGGCCGAGCCGCTCGGCGACGTCGGCGCCCGACCACCAGCCGACGAGCGTCGGCAGGTCGTGGGTTGTCACGCAGGCGACCGAGAGGGCCGGGTATTCACCGGGCTTGGTGAACTCGCCCTCGCGCCGCTCGAACCACAGGACGCGCATGCCGAGAATGTCGGAGCGCCGCAGCTTTTCGCTGAAGCCCTGCGGTACGGTGCCGAGGTCCTCGCCGACCACCGCGCACGCGGCGCGCTGGCTCTCCAGCGCAACGAGGCCAAGCAGGTCGTCGACCGGATAGGCGAGATAGGCGCCTTCGGCGGGCTTGGCGCCCGCCGGAACGACGAAGAGGCGGGTCAGGCCCATCGCGTGGTCGATTCGCAGCATGCCGGCCGAGCGCATGTTGGCGGCGATCAGCCTCGAGAAGCCGCGCCAGCCGTCGCGCGCCGAGGCGAGCGGATCGGGCGGCGGCAAGTTCCACAATTGACCGCTCGGCGAGAATGGATCCGGCGGCGCGCCGACGGTGACGTCGCGCGCCAGCTCGCCGGCCCGCGCCCAGTTCTCGGCGCCGTCGGGCGCCGCGCCGACCGCGAGATCGCGATAGAAGCCGATCTCCAGTCCGCCGGCCTTCGCCCGCTCGGCCGCGACGCCGAGCTGGCGGTCGGCGAGCCATTGGCCGAACAGCGCGAAGGCCACCGCCTCGGCGTTCTCGACTGCCGCCGCGGCGAGCGCGTCGCGGTCGCCGTCGCGCAACGGGCTCGGCCAGCGGCGCCAGTCCTCGCCGCCGCGCCGCTCGGAGATCGCTTCGAAGATCGCAAAGCGGCGCAATGTCTCGCCGCCGGCGGCGACAAAGCGCTCGTAGTCGGCAAAGATCGCCTCGCCCGGCCGCGCGGCGCTCGCGCGCGCAAACGCCGCATAGCGGGCGGCTAACGCCTGACGCTTGACCGCCCAGGCGGGGGAATATTCGACCGCCGGCGCGGCCGAAACGGTCTCGATCTCGGCGTGCAGCGCGGCGAGCGCAGCGGCGCTGATCTCGTCCTCGGGCAGGCCGCAGGGGTCGAGCGCATCGATATGCATCGGATCGAGGAAGCGCCGGTCGGACGGGTGGTAGGGGCTCGCGCGCTCGCGGTCGAGCGGAAACCGATGGTGCAGCGGACTGACGCCGAAGAATGCAGCGCCGGCCTCGCCCGCCAGCGCGCCGGCGCGGCCGAGGGTGGTGAAATCACCGACGCCCTGGTCGCCGCCGCGCTTCAGCGCATAGAGCTGCGCCGAAACGCCGAACCGACGCCGGAGCGCGGCCTTGGAGAGATAGGCTTCCGGCGGCGCGACCACCAGCGCGCATTCGACATCGTCGACGATCAGCCGGTGGCGGCCGATCGGCAGGTCCGGCAGGGTCATCCAGCGCTCGAGGATCGTGCGGCCGTCGGCGAGCGCGATACGGCCAGTCTCGCCGGGTTCGTCGTGGAATCCGATCGTGGCGCCGCTCTCGGTGACGATCGTCGCGTCGATCGGTCCTGCGGGCTCGGCCGGATCGGCGCGCAGCGGCACCAGACGCAGCGCGTCGTGGCGGCTGACGTGCGTCAGCGGCAGGCGGCGCGCGCTCGTCTCGCCGACCAGCTTGGCGAGACTTTCGCGCACCTGCGCCTGGGTCGCCGCGGGCAGGCGCATGGCCTCGAGCAGCGCGAGCTTCGTCACCGCGGAAACGATCGTCCGTTTGCCGCTCACGTCCCACCAGTCGCCGGCGATGCCGGCGGCTTCGGCGAGCGAGTCGACCTCGCGCGCCGCCGGCGCGCGCAGCTTCGGCGTCGGCGCGTCGACTTCGCACAGCGCGAGCGTCGCGCGGCCGGCGATGCGCACACGGTCGGCGAGCGGCGGCGCGACGTCGACGACGTCGTCGTTGCTCGTGTCGAGAATGATGCGCCACGCCTTGTTGGCGCGCGGGTCGGGCAGGCGCAGCGGCAGCGGGTCGGCGCTGGGATTGAGCGCGACGATGACGCGGTCGGTCGAGCCGTTGGCGCGCGTCGCCAGCGCGACGAGCAGTGCGTCGCTGCCGGGCGCCTCCCATTGCGAGGCTTGCGTCAGCGGCCCATTGGCGTCGCGCCACTCGACGTCGAGCGGTCCGCCCTCTCCGACTGGAGCGGCGTCGAGCCAAGTCGCGCGGGACAGCGCAGGATGAGCACGCCGGATCTTCGCCAGCCGCCCAGCGAAGGCGATCAGGCTGTCGTCAGCCTTGGTCCAGTCGATCCAGGTGGTCGTATTGTCCTGGGCGTAGGCGTTGTTGTTGCCGTGCTGGCTGTGGCCGAGTTCGGCGCCCATCGCCAGCATCGGCGTCCCGCGCGACAGATAGGGGAGCGCCAGCAGATTGCGCATGTCGCGGGCGCGCGCAGCGAGGATCGCCGGATCGTCGGTCGGCCCCTCGATCCCGTGGTTCCAGGAGACGTTCTCGTCGGCGCCGTCGCGGTTGTTCTCGCCGTTGGCCTCGTTGTGCTTGTGAACGTAGGAGACGAGATCGGCGAGGGTGAAGCCGTCGTGGGCGACGACGTAATTGACGCTCTTGGCGGCGGAGGGGACGTGAGAAAAGACGTCGCGCGAGCCGGCGATGCGGGTCGCGAGTTCGCCGCGCATGCGCGGATCGCCGCGCCAGAAGCGGCGCGTCGCGTCGCGGAAGCGGTCGTTCCATTCGCCCCAGGAATCGGGGAATGCGCCCAGGCGATAGCCTTCCGGCCCGATGTCCCACGGCTCGGCGATCATCTTCGCCTTCGACAGCAGCGGGTCGGCGGCGATCGCCTGGAACAGCGGCGCCTGCTTGTCGAAGCCCCAGTCGCGCCGGCCGAGCGCCGTCCCGAGATCGAAGCGGAAGCCGTCGAAGCCGCCCAGCGTCATCCAGCGCCTGAGCGCCGATAGCGCCATCGCGACCACCGGCGGGCGATCGAGCGCGAGGCAATTGCCGCAGCCGGTGTCGTTGACGTAGCGCGCCGCGTCGTTCGGCAGGAGGCGGAAATAGGTGGCGTTGTCGAGGCCGCGGAACGACAGCGTCGGACCCAATTCGTCGCTTTCGCCGTTGTGGTTGAGCACGACGTCGAGCACGAGTTCGAGGCCTGCGGCGTGCAACGCGTCGGCGGCGGCGCGCACTTCCGCCCAGCCCCCCGGCGCGAGGCGCGGATCGGGAGCGCCGAGCACGACCGGGTTGTAGCCCCAGGCGTTGCTCAGACCGAGCGGCGGCAGGTGGCGCTCGTCGACGAAGACGTCGGCCGGCATCAGCTCGATGGTGGTGACGCCGAGGCGCTTGAAGTGCTCGATCATCGCCGGATGGGCGAGGCCAGCAAAGGTCCCGCGGGCCTCCGGCGGCACGTCCTCGCGCAGCCGCGTCAGGCCGCGCAGATTGGCCTCGTAGATGACGGTTTCCGGCCACGGGACGCGCAGTCGCCCTGGTTCGCCCGCCGCCGGCGCCTGCGTGATCGCCTTGGGGGCGTGAAGACTGCTGTCCTCGCCGAAGGCGAACATCGAATGATGGAGCGTGAACGGCCGGTCGAACGCATAGGCGTGGGGATCGGCGAGCAGCTTGGAGGAGTCGAAGCGATCGCCGCGCAGCGGTTCATAGGCGCCCTCGGCGCGAAGGCCGTAGCGCGCCCCGGCGCCGACGCCAGCGAGCGCGCCGCGATGAACGCCGTCGTCGCCGCGCGTCAGCCGCAGACGCTCGACCTCGGACTGCCCCGTTGCGTCGTAAAGGCAGAAGTCGATCGCCGTGGCGCGCGCCGAGTAGACGGCGATCGCCGCGCCTTCCGCGGTGAGGGTGACGCCCAACGGCGTTTCGGCGGAAGCAGCGTCATTCATTGTTCGGACCGAGCAAGGGCGCGATAGAGCGCCGCGTAACGTTTGGCCGGGCCGCGCCACGAGACGTCGGCGCGCATGCCGTTGAGCCGAGTGCGCCGCATCGCCGCGTCGTCGGCGTAGAGCGCGAAGGCGCGCTTGAGCGCGTAGGCGAGGGCGGGAGTCGAGGGCGGGGCGAATTGCACCCCGGTGGCGACGCCGGCCGAGAGCGCCGCGTCGTTGGCGTCGATCACCGTGTCCGCAAGGCCGCCGACCCGCGCGACGATCGGCGTCGCGCCGTAGCGCAGGCCGTAAAGCTGGGTGAGGCCGCAAGGCTCGAAACGCGACGGGACGAGCACGAAGTCGACGCCCGCCTGCAAGAGATGCGACAGGCCCTCGTCATAGCCGAAAATGCAGGCGATCGAACCGGGATGAGCCGCCGCGGCGGCGCGAAACCCGTCCTCGAGCGGCTTCTCGCCCGAGCCGAGCAGCGCGAGCTGGCCGCCGCGCGCCACGACATCGGGCAGTTCCTCGAGCAGCAGGTCGAGACCCTTCTGATGCGTGAGGCGCGAGACGACGCCGAACAGCGGCGCCTGGGCGGCGACTGTCAGGCCGAAGCGCTGCTGCAGCGCGGCCTTGTTGCGCACGCGCATGTCGATCCGCAGGGCGCTGTAATTGACGGCGAGCGCGGCGTCGGTCGCCGGGTTCCAGACCGTGTCGTCGATGCCGTTGACGATGCCCTCGACGTCGCTCGCGCGCGCGCGAAGCAGGCCGTCGAGCGCCATGCCGAAATCGCTGGTCAGGATCTCGCGCGCGTAGGTCGGCGAGACGGTGGTGATTCGATCGGCGAATTGCAGGCCGCCCTTGAGATAGCCGACGCCGTGGAAGTACTCGACCCCGTCGATCGACATTGCGCGCGGCGGCAGACCGATCGCGTGCAGGATCGACCCAGGGAAATGGCCCTGAAAGGCGAGATTGTGGATGGTGAGGACCGTTTTCGGACGGGGCCCGCCGTCGTAGTGGAGGTAGACCGGCGCCAGCGCCGCCTGCCAGTCGTGGGCGTGGACGATGTCGGGCGAATATCCGGGGATCGCGCCCCTGCCGAGATCGGCGCCGACCCGCGCCAGCGCGGCGAATCGCAGGGCGTTGTCGCCCCAATCCCGTCCGTCGGGGCCGAGATAGGGATTGCCGATCCGGTCGAACAGGTGCGGCGCCTCGACGACGAAGAGGTCCAACCCGGCGGCGCGCCCGGCCAGCACGTTGGCCGGGCCGCCGAACAGGCTTGGATAGGCGCGCGCCGGCTCGGCGGATTCGAGCTTGCTCATCACCGCCGGATAGCCCGGCAGCAGGGTGCGGATGACGACGTCTTCGCGCGCCAGCGCGGCCGGCAGCGCCCCGGCGACGTCGGCGAGGCCGCCGGTCTTGATCAGCGGATAGATTTCGGAGGCGACGGAAAGAACGGCGGTCGCGGTCATTTCGCCAGCTTGTCGAGCATCGGCTGGGTGATGAGGGTCACGCCGCCCTCCGTTCGGCGGAAGCGCTTGGCGTCGAGTTCGGGATCCTCGCCGACCACCAGCCCGTCGGGAATGACGACGCCGGAATCGATAACCGCCTTCTTGATCCGCACGCCGCGTCCGATCTGCGAATAGGGCAGCAACACCGCCTCGTGGATGATCGAATAGGAATGGACCCGCGCCCCGGTGAACAGCAGCGAACGCGACACCGCTGCGCCGGAAATGATGCACCCGCCCGACACCAGCGACGAAATGGCGACGCCGCGCCGGCCGTCGCCGTCATGGACGAACTTCGCCGGCGGCGAGATCTCGCTGTAGGTCCAGATCGGCCAGGCGCGGTCGTAGAGGTCGAGTTCGGGCACGATGTCGGTGAGGTCGATGTTGGATTCCCAGTAGGCGTCGACGGTTCCGACGTCGCGCCAGTAGATCTTCGGCCTTTCGGCGTCGACGACGCAAGAGCGCGAGAAATGATGGGCGACCGCTTTGCCGTTGGCGACGAGATAGGGAATGACGTCTTTGCCGAAATCGTGCGACGAATTCGGGTCGGCCGCGTCGCGGTGCAACTGGTCGATCAGGAACTTCGTCTCGAAGACGTAGATGCCCATGCTGCACAAGGCCGCATTCGGGTTGCCCGGCATCGGCGGCGGGTTCTTCGGCTTTTCGAGGAAGGTGAGAATGCGATCGCTTTCGTCGACCCCCATGACGCCGAAGCCCTGCGCCTCCTCGAGCGACGTCTCGAGACAACCCACCGTCACGTCGGCGCCCGCCTCGACGTGCTGCTGCAGCATCTTTTCGTAGTCCATCTTGTAGATGTGGTCGCCGGCGAGCACGACCATGTAGTGCGGCGCGTAGCTCTCGATGATGTCGATGTTCTGATAGACGGCGTCGGCGGTGCCGAGATACCACAGCGTCTCCGAGACACGCTGCGAGGCGGGCAGAATGTCGAAACTCTCGTTACGCTCCGGCCTGAGGAAGTTCCAGCCCCGCTGAAGGTGACGGATCAGGCTGTGCGCCTTGTATTGCGTCGCCACCGCAATGCGACGGATGCCGGAGTTGAGCGCGTTGGACAGCGCAAAGTCGATGATGCGCGCCTTGCCGCCGAAATAGACGGCCGGCTTGGCCCGGCGATCGGTCAACTCCAGCAGCCGGCTGCCGCGTCCGCCAGCGAGCACGTAGGCCATCGCGTGTCGCGAGTAAGGCGGGCTGATCCCGGGGTCAGGTCTCGAGTAGTTCGCGGCCATGGTTCATTCCTCCCGGCGGCTGTGTTCTGGTTTGCGGCGAGCGGTCATGACTCCTCGCAAGTCAGGAACAGGGTGGCGAGCGGCGGCAGGGTCAGCGCCGCCGAGGCCGGCAGGCCATGCAGCGGCCGAGGCTCGGCGACGACCTGGCCAAGATTGCCGACGTTGGAGCCGCCGTAGTCCTGCGAGTCGGTGTTGAGCGCCTCTTTCCAGTCGCCGGCGCGCGGCAAACCGATGCGGTAGGCGTTGCGCACCTCGGGTGTGAAGTTGCAGACGACGGCGACCGGGGGATCGTTCGCTTCGCCCATGCGCAGGAAGGCGAACACCGACTGGGATTCGTCGTTGACGACAATCCACCGGAAACCCTCCGACTCGCAGTCGCGGGCGTAGAGCGCCGGCGTATTGCGATAGAAGTGGTTGAGGTCGCGGACCAACCCTTGCACGCCCTGATGCGGCCAGAAATCCAGTAGCCACCACGGCAGCGCCTCGTGGGAGTTCCACTCGCCCGTCTGGCCAAATTCCTGGCCCATGAACAGCAGCTTCTTGCCCGGGTGGCCCCACATGAAGGCCAGATAGGCGCGGACGTTGGCGAAGCGCTGCCATTCGTCGCCCGGCATTCTGCCGACCAGCGAGCCTTTGCCGTGAACGACTTCGTCGTGCGAGATCGGCAGGATGAAGTTCTCGGCGAAGGCGTAGAGCAGGCCGAACGTCATCTTGTCGTGGCTCCAGCGGCGATAGACCGGATCGCGCGACATGTAGTCGAGCGTGTCGTGCATCCAGCCCATGTTCCACTTGAAGCCGAAGCCGAGGCCGCCGGAATCGGTCGGCCGCGAAACGCCGGCGAACGCAGTCGATTCCTCGGCGATCGTCACCGCGCCGGGCGCCGCGCCGTAGACCAGCTCGTTGGCGCGCTTGATGAAGGCGATCGCGTCGCGGTTCTCGTTGCCGCCTTCGGCGTTGGGCAGCCACTCGCCGGCCTTGCGCGAATAGTCGAGGTAGAGCATCGACGCAACGGCGTCGACGCGCAGGCCGTCGATGTGGAAGCGGTCGATCCAGTAGAGCGCGCTGGCATAGAGGAAATTGGCGACCTCGCGCCGGCCGTAGTCGTAGATCGCCGTGTTCCAGTCGGGATGGAAGCCGCGACGCGGATCGGCATGCTCGTAGAGCGGGCCGCCGTCGAACCGGGCGAGGCCGTGCGCGTCGGTGGGGAAGTGGGCCGGCACCCAATCGAGGATCACGCCGAGCCCGGCGGCGTGGGCGCGGTCGACGAAGCGCGCGAAGCCGTCCGGCTCGCCGAAGCGGCGTGTCGGCGCGAACAGCCCGATCGGCTGGTAGCCCCACGATTCGTCGAGCGGATGCTCGGTGACCGGCAGCAGCTCGAGATGGGTGAAGCCGAGTCCGGTGACGTAGGGGATCAGCTCGTCGGCGAGCTCGTCGTAGGTGAGGAAGCGGTTGTCGGGGCCGCGCCGCCACGAGCCGAGATGAACCTCGAAGATCGTCATCGGCCTGCGTCGGGGCTCGCACTGCCGGCGCCGCTCGAGATAGTCCGCGTCGGTCCATTCGAAGTGCGCGGTGTCGGCGACGATCGAGGCGGTGGACGGCCTCAATTCGGCGGCGAAGCCGAACGGGTCGGCCTTGAGCGGCAGCAGCGCGCCGTCGCCGCCGAGGACTTCGTATTTGTAGACCGCCCCGGCGCCGAGGCCGGGCACGAAGATTTCCCATAGGCCGCTGTCGAGACGTTTGCGCATCTGCGAGCGGCGGCCGTCCCAACGGTTGAAGTCGCCCACCACCGAGACGCGTCGGGCGTTGGGAGCCCAAACCGCGAAGGCGACGCCGTCGACGCCCTCGTGGCGGGCGAGCTGGGCGCCGAGCCGGAGGTAGAGCTGGCGATGCGCGCCTTCGATCAGCAGGTGCTCGTCGAGCGGCCCGAGCACGGGACCGAAGGCGTAGGGATCCTCGCAGATCTCGACGCCGTCGACCCGCGCGACTTCGAGGCGATAGGCGGGGCGCTCGCCCGCATCGGGCGCCAGACCCTCGAAGAAGTCGCCCGATCGTCGTACGAGGTCGGCGAGCGGCGCGCCGTCGCGCGTCGCCGCCTTGACGCCGACGGCGTCGGGGACGAACGCGCGGATCGCCCACCCGGCGCGGGTCACATGCGGCCCGAGGATGGCGAACGGGTCGGGATGCCGCGCGGCGCAGATCGCTTCGACGTCAGCCGGCTTCGCCCGCCAACCCTCCCTGTCGCTCGCCGCGAATTCAACCATTTCGCCCCCCTGAAATCAGGCGAGCGGCCGGAACGGAGCGTTCCATATCTCGCTCGCATATTCCGCGATGGCGCGATCGGACGAGAACCAGCCCACGTTGGCGGTGTTCAAGATGCTCGAGCGCCGCCACCGCTTCTTGTCGCGCCAGGCTTCGTCGATCCTGAGCTGCGTCGCCCAATAGGCGTCGAAGTCGGCGCAAACCATGAAGTAGTCGTGGTGAGTGAGGGGGTCGACCAGGCCTTGGTAGCGGCCGCGGTCGTCAGGGGAAAAGACTCCGGCGGCGACTTCGTCGACCGCGCCGCGCAGGATCGGCGACGCGGCGATGCGTTCGCTCGAATCGATGCCGACCGCGCGCGCCGCCTCGACCTCGGCGGCGGTCAAGCCGAAGATGAAGATGTTGTCGTCGCCGACGAGTTCCTTCAGCTCGACATTGGCGCCGTCGAGCGTGCCGACCGTCAGCGCGCCATTGAGCGCCATCTTCATGTTGCCGGTGCCGGACGCCTCCATGCCTGCGGTCGAAATCTGTTCGGAAAGGTCGACCGCCGGCATGATCGTTTCAGCCAGCGAAACATTGTAGTTGGGCAGGAAGACGACCTTGAGCAGGCCACGCACGGTCGGGTCGGAATTGACGACGCGGGCGACGTCGATCGCCAGCTTGATGATCAGCTTGGCTTGCGCGTAGCTCGCCGCCGCCTTGCCGGCGAAAATCTTCACTCGCGGCGCGAAATCGATCGTCGGGTTGGCGCGGATGGTGTTGTAGCGGGCGATCGTCTCGAGGATGTTGAGAAGCTGCCGCTTGTATTCGTGGATGCGCTTGACCTGCACGTCGAACATCGCGTCGGGATCGACGCGCAGGTTCAGCGTCTCGGCGATCACGCGCGCGAGTTCGACTTTGTTGGCGCGCCGGGCGAGCGCGACCTGCTCCTGCAGCGCGGGATCGTCGGCGTGCTTGGCGAGTGCGCGCAGGGCGCTCGGGTCGTCGAACGCCCTCTCGCCGGCGACGGCGGTCACGATCTTGGCCAGTCGCGGATTGCACTCGATCAGCCAGCGACGAAAGGTGATGCCGTTGGTCTTGTTGGTGATGCGGCCGGGACAGACCAGATCGAGATCGCGGAACACCGTCCGGCGCATCAGATCGGTGTGCAGCGCCGAGACGCCGTTGATCTTGTGCGAGCCGACGAAAGCGAGACTGCCCATGCGCACGCGACGCCCGCCGTGCTCGTCGATCAGCGAGATGGAGGCGAGCAGGCCCGAATCGCTGAGCCCCATCTTCCGCGCGCCGTCGAGGTGGGTCGCGTTGAGCAGATAGATGATCTGCATGTGGCGCGGCAGCAGCCGCTCCATCAGCGGCACCGGCCAGGTTTCGAGCGCCTCCGGCAGCAGCGTATGGTTGGTGTAGGAGAACACGTTCCGGGCGATCTCCCAGGCCTCCTCCCAGTCGAGCTGGTTGATGTCGACCAGAATGCGCATCAACTCGGCCACGGCGATCGACGGATGGGTGTCGTTGAGCTGCACCGCGGCATGCTCGGGCAGGGAGCGGACATCGCCGAATTGCTTGACGTGCCGGCGGACGAGATCGAGCAGCGACGCGGAAGCGAAGAAATACTCCTGCCGGAGCCTGAGCTCCTGGCCGGCGGGAGTGGCGTCGCTCGGATAGAGCACCTTCGAGATCGCTTCAGCGCGCACGGTGTCGGAGAGCGCGCCGATGTAGTCGCCGGCGTTGAAGGCGTCGAGCTTCAGCGGGTCGACGGCGCGCGCCGACCACAGGCGCAGCGTGTTGACGTGCTTTCCGCGCCAGCCGACGATCGGGGTGTCGAAGGCGACCGCGTCGACCGTCTCGTCGGGGTGCCAGACGTGACGGACTGCCTCTTCCCCGTCGGCGACCGCTTCGACCCAACCGCCGAAGCCGATCGGATAATTGACCTCGGGCCGCTCGAATTCCCAGGGATTGCCATGGCTCAGCCAATCCTCGGGGATTTCCTGCTGCCAGCCGTTGCGGATGATCTGTCGGAACAGGCCGTTGTCGTAGCGGATGCCGTAGCCATAGGCGGCGATCGACAAGGTCGCCATGCTGTCCATGAAGCAGGCGGCAAGCCGGCCGAGGCCGCCGTTGCCGAGCGCCGCATCCGACTCGATCCGTCTGAGGTGGGTGAGATCGAGGCCAAGCTGCGACAGCGCCGCCGTCATCGGCTCGACGATGCCCAGATTGGCGATCGCGTCGTAGAGCAGCCGGCCGATGAGAAATTCGAGCGACAGGTAGTAGACGCGCTTGCGGCCGTCCTGATAGGTGGCGGTGGTCGACTCCATCCAGCGTTCGACCGCGATGTCGCGGGTCGCGAAGGCGACGGCGAGGAACCAGTCGCGCGGGCTGGCGGCGACGCTGTTCTTGCCGACCGCATAGGTCAGCTTGGCGAGAACCGCCGCTTTCAGCTCGTCGGCGGTGTAATTGCGCATCGGCGGCGTCTCGACGATGGCGCCGGGCGTTTGCTGGTCCATGTTTGTTCCTCTCCGCAGCGCCGTCGTAGGATCGTTTCTAACACGGTTGGAAATCTTCTCAATGTCGGTCGCGGAGTTGGAATTGGCGCGCAAAGGGGCATTTCGCCGCGTGCGGAGACGCCCCGCGGGCGAGATTGCACGATGAAAGTCGACGGTCGCGCCTATCGCTCGATCTGGCCGACGCCGTCGGGCGACGCGGTCGAGACGATCGACCAGACCCTGCTGCCGCATCGCTTTGCGACGCGGCGCATCGACAGCCTCGAGGCGGCGGCGGCGGCGATCAAGACCATGGTCGTACGCGGCGCGCCGCTGATCGGCGCGACGGCAGCCTATGGCCTCGCGCTCGCGCTGCGCAGGAGCGCCGGCGACGCCGCGCTCGAGGCGGCCTGCTCGGCGCTCGCCGCGACCCGGCCAACCGCGGTCAATCTGCGCCATGCGCTCGACGACGTCCGCGCATTCGTCGCGCCGTTGCCGCCGAGCGGGCGCGCGGCGGCGGCCTGGGCGCGCGCCGCGGCGATCTGCGACGAGGACGTCGCGCTAAATCGTCGCATCGGCGAGGCCGGCCTGCCGCTGATCGAGGCGCTGCATCGCAAGCTCGCCCGACCCATCAACATCCTCACCCATTGCAACGCCGGCTGGCTGGCGACAGTCGACTGGGGCACCGCGACCGCGCCGATCTACATGGCGCACGACCGCGGCGTGCCGCTGCGCGTCTTCGTCGACGAGACTCGCCCGCGCAATCAGGGCGCGGCGCTCACCGCCTTCGAACTCGGCCAGCACGGCGTGCCGTATACGGTCATCGTCGACAACGCCGGCGGTCATCTCATGCAGCGCGGCCTCGTCGACATGGTGGTCGTCGGCGCCGACCGGGTCACCGCGCGCGGCGACGCCGCCAACAAGATCGGCACCTATCTCAAGGCCCTGGCGGCGCGCGCCAACGGCGTGCCGTTCTATGTCGCGGTTCCGAGCCCGACCTTCGACTGGACGATCGTCGACGGCGTCGCCGAAATCCCCATCGAAGAGCGCCCGGCCGAGGAGGTGACGCATGTCGTCGGCCGGCTCGACGACAGCCGCGTCGCGCGAGTCGCGGTCGCGCCGGCCGGCGCCGAGGCGGCGAACCCCGCCTTCGACGTCACGCCCGCGGAGCTGATCGACGGCCTGATCACGGATCGCGGCGTTTTCGCCGCCAACGCCACCGCGCTGGCGCGCGGCTTCGGCCAAGCGGCTATTTCGGCTTGACGTCCTGCCCGCTCTTGGCGGCGTCGAGCGCCTGCTGCAGCGCCTCGACCTGGTTCTGCAGGTCGGTCACCCGACTGTTGGCGTCCTCGATCTGCCGTTGCAGGTCGGCGTATTTCGCCTGCGCGGCGGCGATCTGGCCTTCGACCACGCCGAGTTGGTCGCTTTCATCCTGCAGCTTGGCGTCGACCGCCTGCAGGTCGCGGCTCTTGGCGGTGGCCTCTTCCTGGGCGCCGGAAACGGCGAGCTTGGCTTCGCTGATCTCTTTGGTCAGGTCGGCCTGCTCGTTTTGCGCCGCGGCGCGGGCCGAGACCGCCTCGGCCAGCGCCGCCTGGGCGTCCTTGGCCTGCTTGTCGAGATCGGCGGCGTTGCCGGCGGACTTCTGCAGGTTCTGCAGATCGGCCGCCAGCCCTTGGCGGGCGAGTTCGGCGCGCTTCAGCGCATCGTCCATCTGTGCGCGCACGTCGGCCGCCTGGGACCAGAAATAGGAAACCAGCAGCCAGCCGACGATCGCCAGCGCGGCGAGGGCGAGAGGAAGCGGACGGCGGAAGTCATCGCTCATATTTCTGGGCCGAGCTCGGATGAGAGAACCAACCCCGCAACGTCCGCTTGAACGGACGTCGTCTGGGAATGCGGCATATTGGAACGGCTGGCGCGTCGCGCCAAGGGGCAAAATCGGCCCTGCGACGCCGCAGTGGTTGCCGGCCGGGGGCAAACCGTTTAGGCGGAGCGTGGCGGGTCGGCTCGCTCCGAGAGGGGATGGGACGGTGAAATTCTCCTTCGTCAGCCTCGCGCGCGAGGGATTGACAGGCCACCTGGGCTGGACGCCGCAATGGCGTTCGCCTGATCCCAAGCCGGCTTACGACGTCGTCATCGTCGGCGGCGGCGGCCACGGCCTCGCCACCGCCTATTACCTCGCCGAGGAATACGGCGTCGCCAACGTCGCGGTGCTCGAAAAGGGCTGGCTCGGCGGCGGCAACACCGGCCGCAACACGACTATCGTCCGCTCGAATTATCTGTGGGAGGCGTCGGAGGCGATCTACGCTCATTCTCACCGGCTGTGGACGACGCTCGCCGAGGCGCTCAACTACAACGTCATGTTCTCGCCGCGCGGCGTGCTGCAACTCGCCCACAACCGCCACGAGGCGGCGGCGCTCAAACGCCAGGTGCACGCCAATCGCCTCGCCGGCGTCGAGGGCGAGTGGGTGAACCCCGCGCAGGCCAAGGCGGTCTGTCCAATCCTCAACACCGATCCCGGCATCCGCTATCCGGTGGTCGGCGGCGCGTTGCAGCGAACCGGCGGCACGGCGCGGCACGATGCGGTGGCCTGGGGGTTCGCGCGCGCGGCGAGCGGCCGCGGCGTCGACATCGTCCAGAACTGCGAAGTCACCGGCGTTCGCCGCGACGCTTCCGGCGCGGTCATCGGCGTCGAGACGACGCGCGGAGCGATCGCGACCAAGACCGTCGGCGTGGTCGTCGCCGGTCATTCGAGCGTGGTCGCCGCCATGGCCGGGTTCCGGCTGCCGATCGAGTCGTTCCCGCTGCAGGCTCTGGTCTCCGAGCCGCTGAAGCCGGTGATGCCGTGCGTGGCGATGTCGAACGCAATCCACGCCTATATGTCGCAGTCGGACAAGGGCGAACTGGTGATCGGCGCCGGCACCGACGCCTACACTTCGTACAGCCAGACCGGCGGCCTGCACATCGCCTCGGCGACGCTCGAGGCGATCTGCGAATTGTTTCCGATCGCATCGCGCCTCAAGATGATGCGCAACTGGGCGGGGATCGTCGACACGACGCCCGACCGTTCGCCGATCATCGGCAAGACGCCGGTCCCCGGCCTGTTCGTCAATTGCGGCTGGGGCACCGGCGGCTTCAAGGCGACTCCGGGGTCTGGCCATCTGTTCGCCCACCAGCTCGCCACCGGCGAGCCCCATCCGATCGCGGCGCCATTCGCTCTCGACCGCTTCCGTTCCGGGGCGCTGGTCAACGAGGCGACCGCCGCCGCCGTGGCGCATTGAGGGGTTCGCCGATGCTGCTGATCCGCTGCCCCTATTGTGAAATGGATCGTCCCGAGGTCGAGTTCCGGTACGTCGGCGAGGCGCATTTGAAGCGCCCAGACCCCGGCGCCGCGACCGACGCCGAATGGACCGACTTCCTCTATTTCCGCGCCAACCCGAAGGGCGCGCACGCCGAGCGCTGGCGTCACGCCGCCGGCTGCGGGCGCTTCCTCAACTGTCTGAGGGACACCGCCAGCGACCGCATCCTGGCCACCTATAGGATCGGCGAGCCGAGGCCGACGGCGGGGCAGCGCGGCGGCGGCCATGCGAACGGCTGATTGTTTTCCGTCACATAATTTGTGGCATGGTGTCGCCCGGCGGCCGGGGCGTCGCCCCTTGTCCCTTTCGTCTGGCTGGGCGGCGGGACCAGGATTTCACTGAGCGGAACGAGGCGATGGACCATATCCATGCAGACGCGCTGGTCGTTTTCGGCGTCACCGGCGATCTCGCCTACAAAATGATATTTCCGGCGCTCTACGCGCTGGAGCGGAACGGCTCGCTGCAAGCGCGGGTGGTCGGCGTCGCGTCGCCGAGGTGGACAGAGGAGCAGCTGCACAAACGCGCCACGGAGAGCCTTGCGCGATCCGGCGGCGCCGACGATCCCGCCGCCCGCGATCGCCTGACGTCACGATTAGTTTATGTCAGCGGCGATTATCGTGAACCTGCGACCTTCACTGCGATCAAACAGGCGCTCGGCGACGCAAAGCGGCCGGCGTTCTATCTCGCGATCCCGCCAGCGCTGTTCGAGACCGTCATCAACGGCCTCGGCGACGCCGGTCTCGCCGAAAACGGCCGCGTCATCGTCGAGAAGCCGTTCGGCCGCGATCTCGCCAGCGCAATCGAACTCAATCGCGTCGCGCGGCGCGTCTTTCCCGAGGATTCGATCTACCGGATCGATCATTACCTCGGCAAAGAAGCGATCATGAACATCCTCTATTTCCGCTTCGCCAATTCGTTCCTCGAACCGGTATGGAACCGCAACTTCGTCAAGAGCGTGCAGTTGACGCTGGCGGAGGACTTCGACGTCCGCGGACGCGCCGCCTTCTACGAGACCGCTGGCTGCCTGCGCGACGTGATCCAGAATCATATGTTCCAGCTCGTCGCGCTCCTGGCGATGGAGCCGCCCGCCGGCCGCAGCTTCGGCGCGGTGCACGACGAGAAGGCCAAGGTCTTTGAGGCGATTCGCCCGCTGACGCCGCTCGACGTGGTGCGCGGCCAGTACGACGGCTACCGCAACGAGCCCGGCGTAGCGAAGGATTCCGACGTCGAGACGTTCTGCGCCTTGCGCCTGTTCATCGACTCGTGGCGCTGGCATGGCGTGCCGTTCTACCTGCGTTCGGGCAAATGCCTCGCGCGCACGGCGACCGAGGTTATGGTCGAGTTCGAGCCGCCGCCGCAACTGCTGTTCGCCGATTCCGCCCCGGTCACCGGCCGCCATAATTACGTTCGCTTCCGACTGTCGCCGAAGTCGGGCATCGCCTTCGCCGCGCGCGTCAAGCTGCCGGGTCACGATTTCATTGGCGAACAGCGCGAGCTTTCGCTCGCCGACGAGCACCCCGGCGAACAGTCCGCGTATACGCGGCTGCTCGGCGACGCGATGGCGGGCGAGGGAGCGCTGTTCACCCGCGAGGACGCCGTCGAGGCCGCCTGGGCGGCGGTCGAACCGATCCTCAAGGTCCACCCCAAGGCCATTCCCTACCGGCGCGGCGAATGGGGACCGCGAGAAGCCGACGCCCTGATCGCCGGCGACGGCGGCTGGTGGGACAATCCGGGCGCCGACCAAAGCTAAAACGCTTCCGCCGCACGGTGAACGTCGCCATGCCGGCGCAGCGCGAACGACGACGGGAACGCGTGAAAACGGCGGGGGCAATTCCGGCCTTGCTCGCGGGTCGCGAATGCACTGCGGCCTCTGATCAGCGTGAACAACAGGGTGGGGTCGCGCACGTCGTTCCCGTTTCGCCCCTTGCCGCGACTCGGCGCCTCCGCTAACCCCTCCGCCCATGGCCAAAGCGATAGTCGCCCCTCCGCCGCCGCCCCCGCCGTCGGCGCCGATCGACGTTCCGCTGCGCGAGGCGCTCGAGGAGCGCTATCTCGCCTATGCGCTGTCGACCATCATGCATCGGGCGCTGCCCGACGCGCGCGACGGGTTGAAGCCGGTGCATCGCCGCATCCTTTACGGCATGCACATCCTCAAGCTCGATCCCGGCTCGGCGTTCAAGAAATGCGCCAAGATCGTCGGCGACGTGATGGGCTCGTTCCATCCCCACGGCGACCAGGCGATCTACGAAGCCTTGGTGCGCCTCGCCCAGGATTTCTCCTCACGCTATCCGCTGGTCGACGGGCAGGGCAATTTCGGCAACATCGACGGCGACGGCGCGGCGGCCTACCGCTACACCGAAGCGCGCATGACCGACGTCGCGCGCCTGCTGCTCGAAGGCGTCGACGAAGAAGCGGTCGATTGGCGCGACAATTATTCCGGCGACACGAAGGAGCCGATCGTCCTGCCGTCGGCGATCCCCAACCTGCTCGCCAACGGCGCGCAGGGCATCGCGGTCGGCATGGCGACCTCGATCCCGCCGCACAACGTCGCCGAGCTCTGTGACGCGGCGCTCTATCTGATCGCCCACCCGAAGGCCGAGACGGAGGCGCTGCTCAGCTTCGCGCCAGGACCGGACTTTCCGACCGGGGGGATCGTCATCGACGATCCGGCGTCGATCGCCGAGACCTACCGCACCGGCCGCGGCGGCTTCCGCCTGCGCGCCCGTTGGGAGCGTGAGGACGCCACGCGCGGCGGCTGGGTCGTGGTCGTCACCGAGATTCCCTACGGCGTGCAGAAGTCGCGGCTGATCGAGCAGCTCGCGACGCTGCTCAGCGAGCGCAAAGCCCATCTGCTCGGCGACGTCCGCGACGAATCGACCGAGGACGTGCGCGTTGTGCTCGAGCCGAAGAGCCGCGCCGTCGAACCGGCGACGATGATGGAGCAGTTGTTCAAGCTCTCCGAGCTCGAGACGCGCATTCCCGTCAACCTCAACGTGCTGGTCGACGGCGTGACGCCACGCGTCGTCGGCTTCGTCGAGGCGCTGCAGCAATGGCTCGACCACCGCCGCGCCGTGCTGATCCGCCGCTCGCGCCATCGCCTCGCGGCGATCGAGCGCCGGCTCGAACTGCTGGCGGGAATGATCATCGTCTTCCTCAACCTCGACGAGGTCATCCGCATCGTCCGCGAGGAGGACGAGCCGAAGGCGGCGTTGATGGCGCGCTTCCAGCTCAGCGAGACCCAGGCAAACTACGTCCTCGACACGCGCCTGCGATCGCTGCGTCGGCTCGAAGAGATGGCGCTGCGCAAGGAGCAGAAGGACCTCGCCGACGAGAAGATCGCGATCGAGGCGTTGCTCGCCAGCGACAAGAAGCAATGGCAGGCGGTCGCCTATGAAATCCGCGACGTGAAGAAGAAATTCGGACCAGAGACCAAGCTCGGCAAGCGGCGCACCACGTTCGATGCGGCGCCGCAGATCGAGGTCGATCTCGCCGAAGCGCTGATCGAGCGCGAACCGGTGACGGTGCTGGTGTCGGAGAAGGGCTGGATCCGGACCATGAAGGGTCACGTCGCCGATCTCGCCGGCGCGACCTTCAAGGGCGACGACGCGCTGATGACCTCGTTCTTCGCCGAGACGACCTCGAAGATCCTGGTGTTGGCGACGGACGGCAAGACGTTCACGCTCGACGCCGCCAAGCTGCCGGGCGGCCGCGGCGCCGGCGAGCCGATCCGGCTGATGGCCGACATCGACGAGACCGCCGCCATCGTCGCCGTCTGGGCATACGCCGCCGGCGAAAAAATGCTGATCGCCACCACCGACGGTCGCGGCTTCGTCGTTGGCCAGGACGACATGCTGTCGGCGACCCGCAAGGGCAGGGCGGTGATGAACGTCGACGCGCCGGCGGAGGTCAAGCTGGTCGTCCCGGCCGCCGGCGATCATGTCGCGACGATCGGCGAGAACCGCAAGCTGCTGGTCTTCCCGCTCGGTCAGATCCCCGAAATGGCGCGCGGCAAGGGCGTGCGGCTGCAACGCTACAAGGACGGTGGCATTTCCGACGCGCGCGTCTTCAAGCTCAGCGAGGGTATGGGCTGGCGCGATTCGGCCGGGCGGACGTTCAATGTGACCAAGGGCGAGCTCAAGGATTGGATCGGCACGCGCGCCGAAGCCGGCCGCCTGCCGCCCAAGGGATTCAACAAGTCGAATCGTTTCGACGGCTGAGACGGCGCCTCCTGGGGCGTCCTTCGAGACGCCCGCCTCGCGGGCGCCTCAGGACGAGGTCGGTGGGATCGGCTGGTCCGCGGGACTGTTGGCTTGCCAAAGGGTCGACTTGCGGGTATATGCCCGCAATGACCTCTGCGGTTCCCTGTTATTGCGCGACCTTGCGCATTGCGGCGCGCAAAGCGACGGCGGTCTACGACGAGGCGCTCGCGCCCGCAGGGATCGCGCTCGCCCAGTTCAGCCTGCTGCGCAAGATCGAGCGGGCGGGGCGGGAGGTGTCGCTGTCCGAGCTCGGCCGGCTCGCCGCGCTCGACCGCTCGACTGTCGGCCGCAACGTCAAGGTCATGCGACGGAAGGGTTTCATCGAGGTCGGTTCGGGCGACGACCGGCGCGAGGCGACGGTGCGGCTGGCCGAGGGCGGCAGAGCCGCGCTCGCTGCCGGCGCGCCGCTGTGGCGGGCGGCGCAGGCGCGTGTCGAAGCGAAGCTCGGCGAGGGCGGCGCTGGCCAGTTGCGGGCTCTGCTCGCGGCTCTCTAGAATTTCCGCTTCGATCGAGGTCCTGCAGTCTCGGCTGCGCCGACCGGACGAAGCGCCGACGCAGACGGAAAGGCAGATCCATGATCGCAAACCGCCTGGCGACCGCCCTCGCCGCACGCAACATCCACTACGGCTGGGTCGCCCTCGGCGCGACCTTCCTCGTCATGCTGGCGACCGCCGGCGCGATGGGCGCCTCCGGGGTCATCATCGCCCCGCTCGAGGCCGAGTTCGGTTGGTCGAACGCGGACATTTCCTCGGCTTTGGCGGTTCGTCTCGCGCTCTATGGGCTGATGGGGCCGTTCGCCGCGGCGCTGATCAACCGCTTCGGTATGCGCCCGGTGGTCGGGCTGGCGGTCGGGCTGATTGCAATTGGCGTGGCCGGCGCCGTCGGCATGCGCCAGCTCTGGCAGTTCGAGCTGTTCTGGGGCGTGATCGTCGGCCTCGGCTCCGGCATGACCGCGCTGGTGCTCGGCGCGACGGTGGCGACGCGCTGGTTCTCCGCCCGACGCGGCCTCGCCATCGGCCTGCTGACGGCGAGCAACGCGACCGGCCAGCTCGTCTTCCTGCCGCTGCTCGCCTATGTCTCCCAACATTGGGGCTGGCGCGCCGCGCTGGGGCTGGTCGTCGCCATTCTCGCTGTCGCGCTCGCCTTCGCCATGGCGTTGCTGCGCGACCGGCCGGCCGACGTCGGCCTGCCGCCGTACGGCGAACACGCCATCGCGCCGGCGCCGAAAGCCAATTCGGGTCTCGCCTCGCTCGCCTCCGCGCCGCTCGTCGCATTGCGCGACGCCGCCGGCAGCCGCGTCTTCTGGGTGCTGTTTGCGACCTTCTTCGTCTGCGGCCTCAGCACCAACGGCCTGATCCAGACCCACTGGATCACCCTGTGCGGCGACTACGGCGTCGCTCCGGTCGGCGCGGCCGGCATCCTCGCCGTCATCGGCGTGTTCGACTTCGTCGGCACCATCCTGTCGGGCTGGCTGTCCGACCACTACGACAACCGCTGGCTGCTGTTTTTCTATTACGGCCTGCGCGGCCTCTCGCTGATCTATCTGCCCTACACCGACTTCTCCGTCGTCAGCCTGTCGCTGTTTGCGGTGTTCTACGGCCTCGATTGGGTCGCGACGGTGCCGCCAACGGTGCGGATCGCCGCGGATTCCTTCGGCGAGCGCGCCAATGTCACCTTCGGCTGGATCTTCGCCGCCCACCAGCTCGGCGCCGCGACGGCGGCGTTCGGCGCCGGCGCGGCGCGCACCGAACTGGCGAGCTACCTGCCTGCGCTCTATGTCGCGGGCGGGGCCTGCCTGGTCGCCTCGGCGTTGGTGATGACGCTTTCCCAGCCACGGCGGAGGGAAACGGCGCTCGCCTGAACTCGGGTCAGGTCGACAGCGCCGCCTTGCGCCGCGCCAGGCTCTCGGGTGGCCAGTGTTGGCGCGACTCGTAATATTCGTCGAAAGCCGGAACGCCCTCGGGCAAGGCGACCCACGGCAATTTCGAGCGCGTGTAGATGTGGACGTCGGGCGGCGCGACGGCCGGATCGTCGAGCGCGCCGACGCGAACGAAGCTCAGCGCGTCGCGGCCGCCGTAATGGCTCCAGATCGCGGTCTGACAGGCCGGGCAGCGATGGATGACGTGCGATCGGCCGCTGTCGGTCGGGACGGGGACGCCGATCGTGGTTCCCGAGAGGATCTCGACTCGCGCGGTCTCGATCAGCGCGTTGACCACAAAGGCGCTCCCGGTTTGCCGCTGGCAATCCTTGCAATGGCAGCAATGGACGAACATCGGCGGCGAAGCGAGCCGGTAGCGCAACGCGCCGCAGGCGCAGCCGCCTTCCGCGAAACCAGACATGGGGCAACCCCTCCCGCGGCGAGCTTGGCGCGCGGAAGACGGCGGCGCAAGCGCCAGTCAGATCGTGAAGCTCGTCCCGCAGCCGCAGGAGGCCACCGCGTTGGGGTTCTTGACCTTGAACGCCTGGCCCATCAGGTCGTCGACGAAATCGAGCTCCGAGCCGCGCATCATCTCGAGCGACGAGGAATCGACGACGACGCTGACCCCGTCGCGCGTGGCGACGAAATCGTCGTCGCCGCGCGAGGCGTCGATCTCGAAAGCGTATTGGAAGCCCGAGCAGCCTCCGCCCTTGACCGAAATGCGCAACGACGCGCCCGGGTCGGCGGCAAGCACCTTCTGCAATCGGCGCGCCGCGGCGGCGCTGATCGACAGGGGGGCCGTTTCGGCTGCGGCGTGATCGCTCATCGGTCCTTCCTGGGAAGACAATCGGCGGGACGGTCGCTAGAACATAGGCGCGGCGGAGCGAAGCGCAATATGGGGGCAGGAATGGCGGCGGACCCAGGGAACGGCCGGGCGCCCTACGCCGCCGATCCCGCCCGGTCGCTCGGCCGCCTCCATTCCGAGCCGCGGTCGCCGACTCGCGACGATTTCCAGCGCGACCGCGACCGCATCATCCATTCCACCGCTTTCCGCCGCCTCGCCCACAAGACCCAGGTGTTCGTCTATCACGAGGGCGACCACTTCCGCTCGCGGCTGACCCACACGATCGAGGTCGCCCAGCTCGCCCGCGCGCTCGCCAAGGCGCTGGCGCTCGACGAGGAACTCGCCGAAGCGGTGGCGCTCGGCCACGATCTCGGCCATACGCCGTTCGGCCACACCGGCGAGGACGCGCTCGACGCCTGCATGGCCTCCCACGGCGGTTTTGACCACAACAGCCACGGCCTGCGCCTCGTCACCGAGCTCGAGCGGCGCTACGCCGATTTCGACGGCCTCAACCTCACGCAGGAGACGCTCGAGGGGCTGGTCAAGCACAATGGTCCGCTGATCGACGCCGCCGGCCGGCCGCTCGAGCGCTGGCGCGCGCGCGGCGTCCCGGCCGCCATCCTCGCATACGACCGCCTGCAGAGCTTGGGTCTGGCGGAATACGCCAGCCTTGAAGCGCAGGCGGCGGCGATCGCCGACGACATCGCCTATGACGCGCATGACATCGACGACGGGCTGCGCGCCGAGCTGTTCGAGATCGCTGCGATCCGCGCCGCCGTTCCCTTCGTCGCCGGCCTGCTCGACGAGATCGACCGCCTTCATCCCGGCCTCGAACGTCCGCGCGTCATCCACGAGCTGACCCGCCGCGTCATCACCCGCTTCATCGAGGACGTCATCGCCGAGAGCGAGGCGCGCATCGCCGAGGCGCGGGTCGCGAACCTCAAGGACGTGCAGCAGGCGGGCAGGACGCTGATCGGATTTTCGCCGGCGATCGCCGCCGCCGACCGCGAAATCAAGACCTTCCTGTTCGCCAACATGTATCGCCACCCGCAGGTCACGCAGGTGCGTGCGCGCGCCGAGGCGGTGGTTCGGGCGCTGTTCTCCGCTTATGTCGCCGATCCTGCGGCGATGCCGCCCGACTGGGCGGCCAAAGCCGGCGCGACGGCGAGCGCCCGCGCGCACGCCGCGGCCGACTACATCGCCGGCATGACCGACCGTTTCGCGCTCAACGAATATCGGCGGCTTTTTGACCCCACGGCGAACTTGCGATAAAGCCGCGCCGGCTTCGTTCCCGGGCGCAATTCATGAATATTTTCGAGGATTTCCAGGCCCGGGTGGGCGTGGCGCTCAGCGATCTGGCGGCGTCGGGGCGGCTGCCCGCCGACCTCGACCTTTCGCGCTTCGTGGTCGAACCGCCGCGCGAAGCTTCGCACGGCGACCTCTCGACCAACGCGGCGATGGTCTATGCGCGAGAAGCGAAAGCAGTCGGCGGAAATCCGCGCGCTATCGCCGAGGCGATCGCCGAGGCGCTGCGGCGATCGCCCGACGTGCAATCCGTCGAGGTCGCCGGGCCGGGCTTCATCAATATCCGCCTCGCGCCGGAGATTTTCGCGCGGGTGCTGGTGGCGATCCTCGAGCGCGGCGTCGATTTCGGCCGCGCGGCGAAGCCGGCCGCCGACAGGGTCAACGTCGAATACGTCAGCGCCAATCCGACCGGGCCGATGCATGTCGGCCACGCGCGCGGGGCGGTGTTCGGCGACGCGCTGGCCAGCCTGCTCGCTTTTGCAGGATGCGAGGTCACGCGCGAATATTACATCAACGACGCCGGCGCGCAGGTCGACGTGCTGGCGCGCTCGGCGTTCCTGCGCTATCGCGAAGCGCTCGGCGAGACGGTGACGATCGCCGAGGGCCTCTATCCCGGCGACTATCTCAAGCCGGTCGGCGAGACTCTCGCCAGGCAATTCGGCGGCGCGCTACGCGACTGGCCGGAGCGGGAATGGTTGCCGCTCGTTCGCGCGCGCACGATCGCGGCGATGATGGCGATGGTCAAGGACGATCTCGCCGCACTCAACATTGCGCACGACGTCTTCGCCTCCGAGCGCGCGCTGACCGGCGCCGAGGGCGGCGCGGATCAGGTGCGCGCATCGATCGAGGATTTGAGAAGCCGCGGCATCGTCTATGTCGGCCGGCTGCCGCCGCCGAAGGGACAATTGCCCGACGACTGGGAAGACCGCGAGCAGACGTTGTTCCGCACGACCGATTTCGGCGACGACGTCGACCGGCCGCTGATCAAGTCAGACGGCGGCTACACCTACTTCGCCAGCGACATCGCCTATCACAAATCGAAGATCGAGCGTGGCTTCCTCAATCTGGTCGACGTCTGGGGCGCCGACCACGGCGGATACGTCAAGCGCATGCAGGCGGCGGTCGCGGCGTTGTCGGGCGGGAGGGCCAGCCTCGACGTGCGGCTTTGCCAGCTCGTGCGGCTTATGCGGGCGGGCGAGCCGGTGAAAATGTCCAAGCGCTCCGGAGAATTCGTCACTTTGCGCGAAGTGGTCGACGAGGTCGGCGCCGATCCGGTCCGGTTCATCATGTTGATGCGCAAGAACGACGCGCCGCTCGACTTCGACCTCGCCAAGGTGATCGAGCAGAGCCAAGACAATCCGGTCTTCTATGTCCAGTACGCGCATGCCCGCGCGCGCAGCGTCCTGCGTCAGGCGCACTTGGCCTTTCCGGCGGCCGATTTCGCGCCTAAGTCATTGCGTGACGCCGATTTCGGCCTGCTTTCGGACGAAGGCGAGCGTGGGCTGACGCGCGCCCTCTCCCAGTATCCGCGCGTCGTCGCCCAGGCCGCCGAGGTCCGCGAACCCCACCGGATCGCCTTTTATGCACATGATTTGGCGACCCTGTTCCATTCTCACTGGAACCGCGGCAAGGATTCGCCACATTTACGCTTCGTTAATGACGGTAATGCAAGTTTAACGAATGCGCGCATGGGTCTGGTGGCGGCGACGGCCTTTGTTTTGGCGTCGGCTTTGACTATCCTGGGCGTGAGCGCGCCCGAGGAAATGCGCTAGGCGGCCTTTCCCGGCTGCCGGAAGCGTCGGACGCGAGGGGGCGTCGCGAGGGAGGTTGGCGGTTTCGCCGTCCCGAGCGCCCGCCGTCCCCCGAATGAGGGCAGTCATGACCGGATCGACAGCCAAAATCGTCCCGGAGATCAACCTCGACGAATTCGAGAAGCGCCTGCGCGCGGCCGGCGCGCCGTCGGCCGGCGCGGAAGACCCGCTCGCGGAATTGACCCGCCTGGTCAACGCGGTCCACGCAGACGCGCGACGCGCTGCGCGCGGCCCGCAGACCGAGGCGTCCGCCGCCCTGCCGAGCGTCGACGAGGCGCCCGAGGTCGTCCCGCCGCCTGCGCCGCCGGCGCGCGCAGAACCGCCGTCGTTCAAACCGCAGCCGTCGCTAAAGGCCCCGCAGCCGTCCACGGCGCCGCCCGTTTTCGCCAGCGGCCTGCGCCCCGCCTTCAGCGAGCCGGAGACCGTCTTTTCCGAGGAGGAGGAGCCGCCGCTGCCTCCCGACGTCGCGCTCGCCTCCCAAGAACCGCCGGCGCGACGCGCGCGCGGGTGGGGCTTCAAGGTGGCTGGCATGATCGTGGTCGGGGCGGCGCTGCTCGCCGGGGCGACGGCGCTCAAGCACGGCGTGCCGGGTCTAGCCAAGGCGCCGCAGTTCATCGCCGCCGACGACGCCCCGACCAAGGTGCAGCCGCCAAGCGAGGCCAACGTCCAATCGAACAGCGATATCGCGTCGCTGCTGATGAAGGATTCCGCGACCGCGACCCCGGTCAAGGTGGTCAATAGCGAAGAGCAGCCGATCGACTTGCGCACCCAGACGCAGCCGACCCCGGCGCCCTCCGCTCCCGCGGCGGCCCCGGCGGTCGCCGGGGCTAATCCTGGGTCGACGATCGACTCCGCTTCGCCGGTCGGCGCCGCTCCCGATACGCCGATCGTGCCGCCCGCCGCCGATTCGGCGTCGGTCGCGCCGCTGTTTCCGGCCGCCAAAGCGGTGAAGACGGTTTCGGTGCGTCCGGACGGCACGCTGATCGCCGCCGCGTCTCCGGCCGCCGCGGCTTCGCCCGACGCCGCGCCGACCCCGCCGGCCAAGGTGGCCGTGCGCGCCATCGATCCGGTCGTGGCGACGCCGGAGGCGGCGACGCCGAAGCTCGATCTGCCGACCAAGCTGTCGCCGAAGTCCCAACAGCGCGCCGTCGCCAAGACCGACACCACCGCGCCCGACGCCGACTCGAGCGCGACGCCGAGCGCGCCGATGCAACTCGTTTCGCCGCCGAGGCCGGTGAAGCGCGCCACTGACGCCTCCGCCGCGCCGGCGCCCGCCGGCGACGGAGCCGCTGCGCCGGCTGCCGCCGATGCGCCGGCCGTCGTCGCGGCGGCTGAGCCGTCAGCTGAAACCGACGGCGAATGGGCGGTGCAGTTGGCGGCGCCGCGCTCGGAAGCCGACGCGCGGAGCGCGATCGCCAAGTTCAAGAAGAAATACGCCGACGAGCTCGGCGACAACGCGCTGACGATCCATCAGGCCGAAGTGAAGGGCGCGGCGATCTTTCGCGTCCGCGTCAGCCGACTGTCGAAGAGCGACGCAAGCGCGCTGTGCTCCAAGCTGAAGGCGGACGGCAGCGATTGCTTTGTCGCCAAGGATTGACCTTGCGCGAGCGTCGGCGGGCGATGCAGCGACAATGATCCGCGCTCTGGTCTGCGGCTGCGTGGGGCCGAGCCTCGACGCCGAGGATCGCGCCTTCCTGCGAGACGCGGCGCCGTGGGGCCTGATTCTGTTCAAACGCAACGTGGTCGATCGCACGCAATTGCGAGCGCTGGTCGACGAGTTCCGATCGATCGTCGGCCGCGCCGACGCGCCCGTGCTGATCGACCAGGAAGGCGGCCGCGTGCAGCGCATGGCGCCGCCGCATTGGCCAGCCTATCCGGCTGCGGCGCGGTTTGCGGCGACGCCGCGGCCGCAACGCGCCGCGTGGCTGACCGCGCGGTTGATTGCCGCGGATCTGATCGAGGTCGGGATCAATGTCGATTGCGCGCCGGTGATCGACGTCGCCGGAGAGGGCATGTCGGCGGCGATCGGTTCGCGCGCGTTCTCTGCTTCGCCCGAGCAAGTCGCGGCGCTCGGCCGCGCCTATGCCGACGGCCTGATCGCCGGCGGCGTCGCGCCGGTGGTCAAGCACATGCCCGGCCACGGGCGCGCGAAGGTCGACAGCCACCTAGAGTTGCCGATCGTGGCGGCGTCCCGCGACGCGCTCGCCGCTCGCGATTTCCTTCCCTTCAAGGCGCTGCGCGACCTGCCGATGGCGATGACGGCGCATGTCGTCTTCTCCGCAATCGACGACACGGCGCCGGCGACGACGTCGCCGCGCGTCGTGGGCGAGATCATGCGCGGCGAAATCGGCTTCGACGGGCTCATCTTCAGCGACGACACCTCGATGAAAGCGCTCGCCGGAACCTTCGTCGAGAAGACGCGCGCGATCTTCGCCGCTGGCCTCGACATCGTGCTCCATTGCAACGGCGATCTGACCGAATCGCGCGAAGTGGCGTCAGAAACGCCGGAACTCGAAGGCGACGCGCTGCGCCGCGCCGAGGCGGCGCTCGCGTGCGTCGCCGGCGGCCCGCAGTCGTTCGACGCGGCGGCCGGTCGCGCCGAACTCGACGCGCTACTGGCGGCCGCTCCCGGCTGATCAGCGCTTGTCGAGGCCGAGGCGCTGGAAGCCTGCGCCGGCGATCGGCTTCTTCGCAGAGATGACGCGCGAATTGACGCCGCTCCAGCGGATCTCCCCGGAAAGCCGGCCGTATTCGATCTTCGGGCAGCGGTTCATCACCACCCTGACCCCGCGCGCCTCGGCGCGGGCCGCCGCCGCGTCGTCGCGCACGCCGAGCTGCATCCAGATCACCTTCGGCGGCGTCGGCAGCGCCAGCGCGGCGTCGACGACTTCGCCGACGGCGTCGGATCTGCGGAAGACGTCGACCATGTCGATCGGCTGCGGAGTTTCGGCGAGGCTCGCGTAGACGGGCAGGCCGAGCAGCGTCTCGCCCGCGAGGCCGGGGTTGATCGGCAGCATCGCGAAGCCGCGCTCGGAAAGATATTTGAGCACGAAATAGGACGGCCGCGCCGGGTTGGCGGAGGCGCCGACCATGGCGACCGTCTTCACGTTCAGCAGGATGTCGCGGATATAATCGTCGGCATAGGATTCGTGGTTCACGCGCCCTCCCAGCGCGGCGGCCGCTTTTCGAGAAAGGCGGCGGCGCCTTCGGCGGAATCGGGGTGGAGGAGATTGTCGACCATCGCGCGCGCGGCAAGCGCGTAGGCCTGGTCGAGCGGCATTTCGATCTGGCGATAGAACGCGCCCTTGCCGATCGCCAGCGTCGCCGCCGAGCGCGCGGCGATTTGCGCTGCGAGCTTCCGCGCCTCGGCGAGCGCCGCGCCGGCCGGAACGACGCGGTTGACCAGGCCGAAGCGCTCGGCCGTCGAGGCGTCGCAGAGCTCGCCGGTCAGCGCCATTTCCATCGCGTGCTTGCGCGAGACGGCGCGACCGACCGCCACGAGCGGCGTCGAACAGAAGAGGCCGATCGACACGCCGGGCAGCGCGAAGCGCGCGTCGGCGCCGGCGACCGCGAGATCGCAGGCGGCGACGAGTTGGCAGCCGGCGGCGGTGGCGACGCCCTCGACCGCGGCGATCACCGGCTTCGGCAGCGCGACGATGGCGCGCATCAGCTCGCTGCAGCGCGCCATCGCGCGCTCGAAAAACGCCCGGCCGTGGTCGGGGTCGTTGCGATGCGCCTGCAGCTCCTTGAGGTCGTGGCCGGCCGACAGCGCCGCGCCTTCGCCGGCGAGGACGACGACGCGCGCCGCCGGATCGGCTTCGATCGCGGCGAAGCCGTCGAGCAGAGCCTCGATCATCGCCAGGCTCAGCGCGTTGCGCGAGGCGGGCGATTGCAGGGTCAGCGTCGCGACGCCGGAATCGTCGTCGCGGCGCAGCAGGGCGGTGGCGTTCACGGGGGCTCCGTCCGGAAGCGAGCGCAGGCGCGCGCCTAAGGCCGAGTATCGCGCGAGAAAGGCCAAACGCAAGCCGCCGTCGGCCTACATGAGATCGGCGCGGTCGGCGGCGAGCACGATCTCGGCGCAAGCCGTCGCGTCGGACAGGGCTTCGTGGTGGTCGAGCGCGATCCTGAGTTCGCGGCATACGTCGGAGAGCCGGGTCGGACGAATGTTCCAGGCGCGCCGGGCGATTTGCACGGTGCAGCGGAACGGCAGGGTGGGCGCGGCGAGGCCATAGGCCGTGCAGCAGGCGCGCAACACGCCTTTGTCGAAGGCGGCGTTGTGAGCGGCGAGGAACGTTGCGCCTTCGAGCAACGGGGTCAGTCTCGGCCACAGGCGGCCGAAGTCGTCGGCCGTCTCCACGTCCATCCAGGTCAGGCCGTGAATGTGGGTGAAGACGAATTGCCGGCTCGGGGGCCGGATCAAGTGGACCGCGCGATCGACGATCGCGCCTTCGACGACCTTCACCAAGCCGATCGCGCAGGCGCTGTCGCGCCGGTAGGCGGCGGTCTCGAAGTCGATCGCAACGAAGTTCAACCCCGACCTCGACAGCGTCGGGGCGGGAAGGGCGGCGACGGCTTGCGATTCGGAGACGATCATCGCAGCCGAACTTAGGGCGGCGCGGCGACGACGGCAAAGCCGACCTGTGGCTTTTGCGCCGCGGCGCGGCTATTCAGCGCAACCGACCCGTCTTCTCCGGACCCCGCCTGATGGACGCCGCGCCGCCGCTCGCCTTTGCGCTCGATGAGCTCAGAGCCTATCTCGCCGAGATCTTTCCCCGGGCGTGGAGCGCCGGAGCGCATGAGATCGAGGCGATCGGCCCGCTTGCGGCGCGGGTGCGGCTGAACTTCCACGCCGACCATCTGCGTCCAGGCGGCACGGTTTCGGGGCCGGCGATGTTCGCGCTGGCGGACATCGCGCTCTATGTCGCGATCCTCGCCCAGATCGGCCGCGCGCCGCTGGCGGTGACGACCAACTTGTCGATCAACTTCCTGCGCAAGCCCGCCCCTGGCGATCTCGTCGCCGAGGCGCGGCTGATGAAACTCGGCAAACGGCTGGCGGTCGGCGAGGTGGCGATCCGCCCCGCCGACTCGGCGGAGCTGGTCGCCCATGCGGTCGGAACCTATTCGCTGTCCGCGGCGAGATGAGCGCGAGGGCGCCCGAGCCGATGAGGTATCATAATACCTCATACAAAAAACAGCCATTTTATCGACGATTCCGCGACTTGACGGTTGACGAACTGGCGCGCCGACCCGTATAAGCGCGGCCCTGACCGGCCCGCCGCTCGCGGCGGGGGTTGTCACGCGAGAAACGGACCGCAATTCATGTTCGGCAAGACCCATTCGACCAAGACGGCCGACGTCGAGAAGAAGTGGCTGCTCATCGACGGCAAGGGCCTGGTGGTCGGCCGCCTGGCGACAATCGTCGCCATGCGCCTGCGCGGCAAGCACAAGCCCTCGTTCACCCCGCACATCGATGACGGCGACAACGTGATCATCGTCAACGCCGAGAAGGTGGTGTTCACCGGCCGCAAGCGCGACGACAAGGTCTACTATCACTACACGGGCTACATCGGCGGCATCAAAGAACGGTCGGCCAAGTCGATCCTCGATGGCCGCTATCCCGAGCGAGTCGTCGTCAAGGCGGTCGAGCGCATGCTGCCGCGGGGCCCGCTGGGCAAGAAGCAGCTCGGCAACCTCAAAGTCTACAAGGGCCCCGACCACCCGCATGCGGCGCAGTCGCCCGAGGTCCTCGACGTCGCCAAGCTCAATCCGAAGAACAGCCGGAGCGCCTGATTCCCATGGCCGACACCCTTTCCTCCCTCGCCGACCTCAAGGATACGGAGCTCGCCCCACCGCCGGTCGAAGCGCCTGTCCATGTGCAGAAGCTCGACAAGCTCGGCCGGGCCTACGCGACCGGCAAGCGCAAGAACGCCGTCGCGCGCGTCTGGATCAAGCCCGGCAAGGGCCAGACGACCGTCAACGGCAAGCCGCTCGACGTCTATTTCGCGCGTCCGGTGCTGCGCATGATCCTCAACCAGCCGCTGGTCGTCGCCAATCGCATCGGCCAGTACGACCTGTTCGTCACGGTCGCCGGCGGCGGCCTCTCCGGCCAGGCCGGCGCGGTGCGCCACGGCCTCGCCAAGGCGCTGACCTATTACGAGCCCGAGCTGCGCGCGCCGCTGAAGAAGGAAGGCTTCCTCACCCGCGACTCGCGCGTGGTCGAGCGCAAGAAGTACGGCCACGCCAAGGCGCGCCGGAGCTTCCAGTTCTCGAAGCGCTGAGGCGAAGCGGAATTCAACTGCGAAAAGGGCGGCTTCGGCCGCCCTTTTTGTTGGCTGCGAACTGGCGCCGCGGTCATTCCAACGTTGGCTTGACACGCGCCGGCGAAATTCGGAGCCTCGCCGCAGGCCGACAATGCGGCGGGACGGGAGGATCGCGCGATGCAGTCCGCGCTCAGCTATGTCAGCGGCGCCAGCGAGGAGCCGCTGCTCGGCCAGACGATCGGGCAGGCGCTCGACCTCGCCGCCCGGCGCTGGAGCGACCTGCCGGCGCTGATCTCGCCGAGCCACGGCGTCGCCTGGACCTGGCGCGAGTTTCGCGCGCGGGTCGGCGAACTCGCGGCGGGCCTGCTCAAGCTCGGCCTGAGACGCGGCGAGCGGATCGGCGTGTGGTCGCTCAATCGCCCGGAATGGGCGCTGACCCAGTTCGCCGCCGCCGAGGCGGGGCTGGTGTTCGTCACCATCAATCCCGCCTACCGCCTGCACGAGCTCGAATATGCGCTGAAGAAGGTCGGCTGCGCCGCGCTGGTCGTCGCGACGCGCTTCAAGACCAGCGACTTCATCGGCTTGCTCAATTCGCTGGCGCCCGAGCTGGCGCGGTGCGAGCCCGGCGCGCTGAAGGCGGCGAAGCTGCCCGACCTGCGCATCGTCGTCCAGATCGGCGAACGCGCGCCGGGAACCCTCGGCTTCGAGGCGGTCGCGAAGCTCGGCGGCGACGCCGAGCGCGCCGCGCTCGCGGCGCTGCGCGACGAGATCCAGTTCGACGACGCGGCCAACGTCCAGTTCACCTCCGGCACGACCGGATCGCCGAAAGGGGTGACGCTCACCCACCACAACATCCTCAACAACGGCTATTTCGTCGGCCGCGCGATGCGGCTCACGCCCGAGGACCGCATCTGCATTCCGGTGCCGCTCTATCATTGCTTCGGCATGGTGATGGGCAACCTCGCCGCGGTGACGCTCGGCGCGGCGATGGTCTATCCCGGCGAAGGCTTCGACCCGCTGGCGACGCTGAAGACGGTCGAATCCGAGCGCTGCACCGCGCTCTACGGCGTGCCGACGATGTTCATCGCCGAGCTCGACCATCCCGAGTTCGACCGCTTCGATCTTTCGTCGCTGCGCACCGGCATCATGGCGGGCGCGCCTTGCCCGATCGCGGTGATGCGCAGGGTTCTCGACCGCATGCACATGCGCGACGTCACGATCGCCTATGGCATGACCGAGACCAGCCCGGTGAGCTTCCAGAGTTCGACCGAAGACTCGATCGAGCGCCGCGTCGCCACGATCGGCCGCGTGCATCCTCATGTCGAGGTCAAGATCGTCGACAAGCTGGGCCGCATCGTCCGGCGCGGCGAACCGGGCGAGCTGTGCACGCGCGGCTATTCGGTGATGCTCGGCTATTGGGGCGAGGAGCAGAAGACGCGCGAGGCGCTCGACGCGGCCGGCTGGATGCACACCGGCGATCTCGCCACCGTCGACGCCGAGGGCTACGGCAACATCGTCGGCCGCATCAAGGACATGGTGATCCGCGGCGGCGAGAACGTCTACCCGCGCGAAGTCGAGGAGTTTCTCTACAAGCACCCCAAGATCCAGGACGTGCAGGTGTTCGGCGTCGCCGACGACCGCTATGGCGAGGAGCTCTGCGCGTGGGTGCGGGTGCGCGCCGGCGAGCGGCTGACCGCCGAGGAGGTGCGCGCCTTCTGCCGCGACCAGATCGCCCACAACAAGATCCCGCGCTATGTCGAGTTCGTCGAGGAATTCCCGATGACGGTCACCGGCAAGGTGCAGAAGTACCTGATGCGCAATGCGGTCGAGGAGCGTCTGGGGCTGAGGCGGGCGGAGACCGCGTGAGGGCGAACCGACCGGATCGAAACGCGCGGCTTTGGCCGCCCCTCTTGTTCGCCTGCCAGGGCCCTTGACGCGGTCGCGACGAAAGCGCATGTGAGCGCCGCCATGACAACCCGCCTCCGCCGACGCTGATCCTGTCTCCGCGCATGCCGCGCGCGATCCGCGTTGTTCCTTCCGAAGCGAGACGATCATGACGACTTCCATCTTCATCGACGGCGAAGCCGGGACCACCGGGCTGCAGATCCGCGACAAGCTCGCGGGGCTGAAGGGGATCGCGCTGCGCACCCTGCCGGCCGAGCGGCGCAAGGACCCGGCGGCGAAACCCGCGCTGTTCGCCGAGGTCGATCTCGTCATCCTCTGCCTGCCGGACGAGGCGGCGAGGGAAACCGCCAAGGCGATCGACGCGCTGGGCGACAAGGCGCCGCGCGTGATCGACGCCTCGTCGGCGCACCGCGTCGCGCCGGGCTGGGTCTACGGCTTTCCCGAGCTCGCGGCGGGGCAGGGCGCTGCGATCGCCGCGGCGCGCAGAGTGACCAATCCCGGCTGCCATGCGACGGGCGCAATCGCGCTCCTCGCGCCGCTGACCGCCGCCGGCCTGATCGCCAAGGACGCCGCAATCTCGATCAATTCGGTCAGCGGCTATTCGGGCGGCGGCAAGTCGATGATCGAGGCCTTCGAGAGCGGCCGCGCGCCGAGTTTCGAGCTCTACGGGCTCGCGCTGCAGCACAAGCATCTGCCGGAGATCGAGCGCTACTCGGGCCTCGCGGCGAAGCCGATCTTCGTCCCTTCGGTGGGAAATTTCCGCCAGGGCATGATCGTCAGCGCGCCGCTGCATCTCGACGCGCTGCCGGGCAAGCCGAAGGGCGCCGAGCTGCGCGCGACGCTCGCCGCCCACTACGCGGGCGCGCAATACGTCAGGGTCGCGAGCGCCGAGGAGACCGCCGCCGCGCTGCGCCTCGAGCCGGAGTCGCTCAACGGCACGAACGACATGCTGCTCCACGTCTACGAGAACGAAGCGCGGCGGCAGGCTGTGCTGGCGGCGAAATTCGACAATCTCGGCAAGGGCGCGTCGGGCGCCGCGGTGCAGAACCTGCAATTGATGCTGGGGCTTGAGACCACACCTCCATCCGACCGTCATGACCGGGCTTGACCCGGTCATCCAGGCTGTCCGGTCGCGTCGATAACCGCGCGGCTTGCCGTCGGTCATCGCAGTTGGATGGCCGGGTCAAGCCCGGCCATGACGGGGAAGCGGCCGCAAAACCTATCCCGTCGCTCGCCTTTTCCGCGTCGCCAGCCGAAACGCGGCCCGCAGCAACGCCTCGATCAGCGCGCCGACGACATAGGCGAGAACGCAGCAGAACGCCGCCGCCGCCAACACCTGGCCGATCGAATCGGCGGCGAAGTCCGAAGTGCCCGTCAGCGCGCGCGTCGTCAGGATGTAGGGCAGGGCGGCGAGCGAGAGCCACAAGTCGGCGAGAAACATCCCTGCCGCCCGCGCATAGAGCCCATAGGCGACGATGAAGGCGGCGGCGTAGACGACCGCCAGCGCCAATCCGAAATACGAGCGCGCCGCACGCACGGGCGCCGCCTCAGGCCGGCTTCGACCAGGCGACGACGCGCTGCGCCTGCTGGCCGAGCCCGTCGATCCCGAGCGACATCGTGTCGCCCGCCTTCAGATAGCGCGGCGGCTTCTTGCCGTCGCCGACGCCCGGCGGCGTGCCGGTGGTGATGACGTCGCCCGGCTCGAGAATCATGTACTGCGAAATGTCGGATACGAGCTTGGCGACGCCGAAGATCATCGTCGCCGTCGACCCGCTCTGCATCCGCTCGCCGTCGACGTCGAGCCACATCGACAGCTTCTGCGGATCGGGAACCTCGTCCTTCGTGACCATCCACGGGCCGATCGGGCCGAAGGTCGGGCAGCCCTTGCCTTTGGCCCATTGGCCGCCGCCGCGCCGATGCTGATAGTCGCGCTCGGAGACGTCGTTGACCACGCAATAGCCGGCGACATGTTCGAGCGCGTCCTTTTCCGACACATAGCTAGCGCGGGCGCCGATGACGACGCCAAGCTCGACTTCCCAGTCGGTCCTTTGCGAGCCTTTGGGGATCACGATGTCGTCGTAGGGGCCGACGATGCAGGTGCGCGCCTTGTTGAACAGAACCGGCTCCTTGGGGATCGCCATGCCCGATTCCGCGGCGTGGTCGGCGTAATTGAGCCCGACGGCGACGAAACTGCCGACATTGGCGACGCAGGGGCCGATTCGCGGCGCGCCACGGACCGCCGGCAGGGCTTCCGGCTTGATCTTGGCGAGGCGGGCGAGCGAGCGCGGGGCAAGCGTCGCGGCGTCGATGTCGGCGACGACTTCGCTGAGGTCGCGGATCTTGCCGGCCGCGTCGATGAGGCCCGGCTTCTCCTTGCCCGGCTTGCCGTAGCGGACCAGCCTCATGCGCGCTTCCTTCCGTTCGATCGCCCGCTCCGTCCGCGGTCGTCAGGCGGGCAGGCTTAGCCCAGCCGCGCCCGGCGCACAACGAAACCCCTTGGACGCCCTCTCCATTGTTGTGGCAAACGAAAACGGCGCGTCATAAGATGAGCGTTACAAGCCGCTTCGCTCGTGGGCGGCGCTTTGGTCGAGACCATGCCCGATCAAGAACGCTTCGCCCTGTTCATCGACGGCGCCAATCTCTACGCGTCGGCGAAGTCGCTCGGCTTCGACATAGACTACAAGCGGCTGCTGCGGGAGTTTCAGGGCAGGGGCCGGTTGATCCGCGCCTACTACTATACCGCCCTCGTGGAAGATCAGGAGTACTCCTCGATTCGGCCGCTGGTCGACTGGCTCGACTACAACGGCTATTCGGTCGTCACCAAGCCGACCAAGGAATTCGTCGATTCGACCGGTCGACGCAAAGTCAAAGGCAACATGGACATCGAATTGGCGGTGACGGCGATGGAGATGGCGGCGCACATCGACCAGATGGTGCTGTTCTCCGGCGACGGCGACTTCCGCTCCCTGGTCGAAGCGGTGCAGCGGCAGGGCGTGCGCGTCTCGGTCGTTTCGACCGTCGCCAGCCAGCCGCCGATGGTCGCCGACGAACTGCGCCGCCAGGCCGACGAGTTCATCGATCTCGCGCAACTCGCGCCCCGCATCGGCCGCGACCCGAGCGAGCGGGCGGCGCGCGCCGGCGAACCGCGTCGCCAGGCCGCCGTCACGCCGGCCGCGCCGCAGGACGAAACAGGACGCGAGTGAACGAGCAGAGGCGTCGCGCCATGGTTCGTCGACGGTCGCAGGAGCGCGCGCTTGCCGTTTGACGTCAGCCCGCCCGCCGACTGCCGCGTCTGCGCCCGGCTCGCCGGCTACCGCGACGCCAACCGCGTCGCCTTTCCCGACTTCCGCAACGCGCCGGTCGAATCCTTCGGCGACCCTTCGGCGCGCCTGTTGATCGTCGGCCTTGCGCCGGGCCTGCGCGGCGCCAATCGCACCGGCCGACCGTTCACCGGCGACTATGCGGGCGATCTCCTCTACGCCACGTTGCTGGAGTTCGGTTTCGCCGTCGGACGCTACGACCGCAGGCCCGACGACGGGCTGGCGCTCGTCGATTGCGCGATCGTCA